>Ga0310121_10003768_pt1 | contig 13726 bp, 8 predicted proteins | sample CB27_Tmax_986_MG_FD_203504 | JGI IMG/M metagenome (GOLD analysis project Ga0310121, IMG submission 203504) | Marine microbial communities from Western Arctic Ocean, Canada - CB27_Tmax_986 | ecosystem: Environmental > Aquatic > Marine > Oceanic | place: Canada: Western Arctic Ocean | collected... | reverse complement strand
CTCATCGTACCACACAAGTCATCAGCGAAAAAAATATTCTAATCTGGCCCGAAGGTCTGCCAAGCAGTGGACAGGTCGTGAACTCGTTGCAGGCCGAACCATAGTGTTTGCGGACCAGGATGAGTCTTTGGTCGAATCACATAGCCTCCCAGCGAGGCAACCATACGAACCATTTCATTCAGCGAGGGTGGATTGGTCGGCGGTTCCTTTTTGCGTACGGTCATGTAAACGGACTTCCATTCGCTCGGTTCGAAGATCAATTCGCAACTGATGTCTGGGCACTCTCGGCCGAGTCGGCATAGATACATGACCTTCCACGAGATGATCATGTACACCGCTAGACAATTCAAGATGCGCTCTAGCGTTTCAAATTGCCGATCCTCGATCCGACAGCCGGACTTCAAGGTGCGAAAGTAAATTTCAATTTGCCAGCGAATCGTGTAGTAAGAAACGATTTGCTGAACTTGCTCGACATCGTCTATCGGTAACGTCGTTACCAGCAACCATTGGATCGGTGTTACTCCCTCCGGCGGATTCGGTTCTTCGGCGAGTACGATGTTCAAGGTGACTTTGGGAAGTTTGCGAAATTTTCGATAAGGAGGGTTTATCGTCACAGTCGTAGCTCGGACCTCGATTTCAGCGATGCGTGCGGCGCGAGTTTCGTGACGTTTGTGTTTCTCCATCATCGGTTTCGCCTTGCGCCCACTGACATTCACACTGAATTGCAAGAGACATGGTGTACTACGGGTTGCGTCCAACAGGTTCGCCCGAGGATCGCAGGTAATACGGTTCTTGCAGGCCCGAATCAGTAAGTGCGGCTTGCCACATGAAGCCACCTCTGTTTCCCAGAATAATTCGTGAACATCCGCGTCACTGTCTGCTATGCAGACGCAAGTCGTCTGCGGACAGTCTACGGCCACTTTACGTGCTGCCCGCATGCCTTCGATCCAGCGAAAACTCTCTTTTTCCTCAATCGGTGTCCTGCGCTGCCTGTCGTCTCTTTCTTTACTGGTGGGATTCTTTCGGATCTTCTCGCGTGCCCAGCTTTTCTGCCAGGCCACGCCCAGTGGCAAACCGTGATCATCAAAGGCGAGCAACGGGTGCAAGAAGACGCCTCGTCGAGTATTGGATTCCATCGGACCTGCCCCTCGAACTTGCTGCTGGGGACGAGTCAAATCGATGTCCGTGGTGTCTTGAACCAACAGCGCAACCTCTGCTTGTGAGATTCTTTCCCGTGTCGCCTCGATATGCGGTTGCAGGATTTTCTCGGGCGAGACTTTGTCGTTGTCGAAGAAACGATAAGCGGCTTCCATTTCTGCTCGGCCATGTGCGGCCGCGGGCACGCTCATGTTCGGCTTTGCGCCGAGCTCTTCAATGATCGTGCCCAGTCGCTTGGTTAACCGCTTATCGCCAAGTGCGGCATCTCGGACTTCGTCCTTGAGTGAAAATGACATCGGGGACCTCCATGAAAGAAGCAAACAGAAAAGAACTGCTTCTCACAACAATCCCTCGAAAATGACAAGCCACCGAATCATTCGCAGCAAATCAGTTTTCGTCTAGGTCGATAGCAATGCTACTATGTGAAGCTGGCATAGCAATGAATGCATGAGTTGTGTGGTACGATGAGACATCTTGGCCGACGCGACTTGTGCGACTCTCGACTCTTGGCAAAGGCCGATGCCACAAGTGCTGGTCTGGCAGTCCGGCCAAGCCACATATCACCCCCTACTGGCGCGGTTGAACAGGGGTTACTGGCTCCAAATCAGCAGGACTCGTAACTTTCATTTCCTACGGCGGTCGTGAACACCTCCGCTAGATAACGTCTTGTGCTTGGTGACTGCAGAGGGAGTGTCCGACGTGCTTAAGCCGTCTCAAGAGATGACAGAATGAGACGATTCAGCGCTGCAGCGAGTTGCTTTTCCAACTCCGCTACCCGCTTGGCCAGCCGCTCGCAATTCCGACATTTGCCCTGTCGAGAATCGAAGAGTTGGAACGACAGTTGGCGGCGGCACGTAAGGATTCCGCCACCTCCTCCAAGCCACCGCCCAGCGACATTGTCAAGCCGCCACGACCGACGCCCAAGACCTGCACGGGACGAAGGCGGAAGCGGCGGCGCGGCGGACAACCAGGCCACCGGCGGCATGAACGAACACCGTTCCCGGCGGAAAAAGTGGACAAGGTCTGGATCTACGAGTGGCCGGAGTCTTCGCTGAACTCGGACTGGAAACGACTGGACGAGTTTCAAACGATTCAACATGTGGATCTGGTCCCGAAGCTCTTCGAGGTGACCGAACATCGCGCGCGACTGTATCTTCATCGCACGACGGGCGAGAAGATCGCGACGTTGCCCGAGGAGGTCACGCGTGCCGGCTTGGTAGGTCCGCGGCTTTCGGCATTGATCGCCTACCAGAAGGGCGCCTGCCACATGACCTACCGGGTGATCCAAACGTTTCTCGCGGATGTGTTGCAACTGGATCTTTCCACGGGTCAGCGTCGCATCTTCATGATGCGACAACTTATCCCCTATCCCCGAAATTCACCTATACCAATTTGCGAACCCGTGAACGGCGACCATAGCTGCTTGCGGCAATGAATCCGCCTTTTAGACTAACGGAGAATCCGTTGACACCCGTGGACCCTTCGGGCAATCGTTGCCAACTTTCGGAGTCGAACGTACGGGCAAATGGTGGAATAAGCACGCCGCCTTCCAACAACCCCCGGCCTTCATTGAGCAGCGACACAACGCGCATATTGCGCGCGTTCAACTTAACTTTTCTGATGACTTTCCGTTGAGGAACATCCCAGATGACAGCCTGGCCTTCAATTACTCCGCACAACTCTTCCCCATCATCTGAGATCTCCTGCAGATCGACATTTTCAGCCAACCCTGAACTCATCACTGGGTGGACCATTGACGCCGACGTTGATCGCACCATTGTCCGATAGGTTGATGGTGGCTGGTGTGCGAGATGCCAAAACGAAAGCATTTCCGATGTTCAGGATTCCATCGTCTTCAACAGTTAATTCGCCGCCAAGCCCGTTGCGATGACCGATGGTGAGGTTACTGGGGAAGCCTACCTCAACGTTGACCACCCCAGAGCCATTGATGAGCAGGCTTCCAAATCCAGCCACAGTGCCGACATTGCTGCTCACGGCGCCTTGCGTGCTCAGTACGCCGTCAGTCGTTACCGTGAGCGTCGCACCGCCGGTGACGTCAAAGCTGTCCACGTCCGTGGGCGTGCTGATGGTGGTGTCGGCGTCATAGATCGTCTGCGCGTACCCAGAGTGTGAAATCGCAATGAGCATCAGCGCGGCGGCCACCAGAGGCAGGATTGATCTAGGTAACATCGGCCTTTTCCTTAAGTGTAATTCGCCACGACCATACCTAACGGCGAGGAAACCGCGCGACCAGCGCTACAACACTCATACCCATAAGCCAGAGAGTTGACGGCTCGGGTACGACGGGTCCGTCGAAGAAGGCGGAGATCTCCGCGAGGCTTCCGCCATTTGCAAGGAATTCTGTCCTCCAGAACAAGAAGTCTCGATGATCAACCGTTGGATCTAAGTTAAAATTTCCTTCACCTGGAGTTGGCCGAGGATCAGTCACAAGGAAATTATCCAAGACGATCTGCAGGTCGGCGGTGTCGACGACGTCATCTCCATTCGCGTCGCCGGGAACGCCAGTCAGGGCGATGATCGTGGTGATGTCGTTGCTGATGCTGTAGTCGACTTGTATGTCTACCAGAGCATGAAACCACTCCTCGTTGACAACATCTTGTCGGTCCCCGCTAAAACGGATCACGCCTCCGGAAAAGTTCCAGTCGAGTCCGTCCAGGAACTCCGTGTTGAATCGGATAAATACAGGCCTAACATGCGAGGCATCCAGGGTTCCACCTGATTGGTTAATCTCGACCGTCCGGGGAGGGTCACAGCCTTCCTCTGGGCATAGGTCCGAGAGCCAGCCAACCCTGAACTCTCCGATAGGAACATTGAGGCCGACGTTGATCGCGCCACTGCCCGCTAGATTGATGACGGCTGGACCGCGAGGTCCCAAGTGAAGGCCATTTCCGACGTTCAAGATTCCGTCGTCCTGAACGGTTATCTTGCTTAACTCGCCGTTCGGCCCGAGAGGCACATTCCGCCAACCGATCCAGAGGTTTTCGGCAAAGCCTACATCAACGTTGACCTCTCCAGAGCCATTGATGAGCAGGCGTCCAAATCCGTCCTCCGTGCCGATGGTGCTGCCCGGAGTACCTGCGGGGCCTTGCGTGTTCAGTACCCCGCCAGTAGTTACCGTGAGCGTCGCACCGCCGGTGACGTCAAAGCTGTCAACGTCCGTAGGCATGCTGATGGTGGTGTCAGTGTCATAGATCGTCTGCGACTGACCAAGGTGTGGAAGCCCAAAAAGCGTCAGCGTGGCGGCCACCAAAAGCAGGATGGTTCTAGGCAGCATTGGACTTGCCTTTCTGGACAACAAGAACGACCTTCCAAGCGAGCTCATTCTTCGAGCACGATATCAATCACATTCTCGCCAGGTTCAACTGCCTCGAACAATGGGGTCGTCGTCGAACGGTAGTACTTCGCCGGCAGGACCCAATCGGGAAAAGGGGGCGGCTCTTCGCCGCGTTGGCGATATTCGGCAGCCACCTTTTTCTTGAGGGCGTAAAACTCCGACTCGGACATATTGCTCGTCGGCGGACCCACGAAAATTTCCCATATGGATCAGCCGGGAACGGTTCCCGGCCCAGTTTGGCCCCCATTGTAACCGCTGCGCCCCGCCCGGTGTCTAGCGAGTGGCGTTTTTTGGCATTTTCTTCGCGCTTCGGCGGGCGGGAGGTAGTACAAGGCCCGTCGATGGGCTTCGAATCCGCGAGCGGCGCAACTTCCTCTGAAACCTCGGTTTCCGTCGGCCAATTCCGTCAACCACGCCGCGTGGCGACACAGGGCGGCGGGATCGCCAGCCGTGCGATCCGGTCGAGGATCGCGGCCAACAACCGCCGAGGCACTGCCACCTCGGCCAACTGGAATGTGACGTACTGCGCGTGCCGCACGACCTTCGCCCCGGTGTTCACCAGCTTTTCATAAAACACCGTAAGTTAAGTGCGGCCAACACCGAAAAGTAGGGGTAGGCGGTCAGCGAGCTGCTTCCCAAGCGAGAACGTTTTTCCAACCGCCCACCTCCGAACCCCACGTGCTAGTTTCCCAGCATGAGGCTCTCCAGCAATCCTGTTAGCGCGGAACGGTGTTGTCGCCATTGTGTATCCGTCCATGGCACGTGTGGCACACCGGTTTCGCGTTTCCAGTAGATGTTCAGAACCTGATCGGCTTCTTGCATTGCGCATGCCTCCGGTCTGTGACATCCAATCTTGCCTGCACCCCTTCCCCGTGCATCCTGCCCGCATTCAGCGGTTTGCCCTGGCCGTTACAGCCAGCACGTTGGGTAATACGGGTGCACCGTCGCCGCCATCCATTTATGGCCCTCTCGGGCTGTAGGCGATCTCGAGTTCCAACACGTTTGACGTATCAAGGATGGTTTAGGCGTCCCGTTCGTGCCCTGAGGCCATTCACTATGGCCCAGTCCGCGAGGAGCGCTTCGCCTGAGCGGATGAGTGACACCGGGCGCAATCGCGGACACCAGAGTTTTATCCGTCGTATCTGGCCCGTCACGAGCAGTATGGGCACCAGGATTCAAACAATACAGCCTTCGCCATGCCATCCAGGGCTCGACCGACGTCGCCTTGACGGATTCGGCGGTCTCGGCCTTCTAACAGGCATGCTACGGTCCCCTTCGGTTTTCACTTCCAGGTAAGCCCGATGCCCTAAGTGCATGTCGCGCTCTAGCACCTCCTTTCTCCGAAAGGTATCAAAATCGCGTTGTGAAACGACGCACCTCATCTCGAAAAACAAGATGTCATCAACTCGTGAAGTCGGTTTGCGTCCGGCGGCGACATACTGTCTCGTAAACTGGCACGCACGTGGGTGCAAGTGGGAGAGCCGAAGGAAGAGAAAGCTGCAGGCGCTACTTTGGCCGTTGCATAGCACGGCGCCTGCGACGCCGATCTCGCTGACGGGCGGCCTTCCGGCGTGATTCTTCCAGGCGATACGTCAGCACCTGGTCGGGATGGTCGACCGCCCAACGGTCGGGCAGCATCTCATCGATCCGCGGATCGTCGGCGTGCAACCGCGACAGAATCTCTCGCAGATAGGCCCAGGGCTCGATGCGGTGACGCTTAGCCCCGGCAACCACCGTGAACAAGACGGCGGCCCCTGGCCCCGCCTGCTCGCTCCCCAAGAACAGCCAATTCTTCCGGCCAATCGCCTGATGCCGTAGCGTTCGCTCGCTGACATTCTTATCGATCGACAGCCGACTGAAACTTCATGATTCGCTGAGCTGGCGAAGTCGACTTGGCGACCAGCAATCGGCACTGGCAAGCACCAATACGCGGTCAAAGCGGCAAGCTTGATGAGTCTGGTTCGCAAGTATTTCGCCACGTCTACCCGGTTCATATTAGCAGAATTCGTAACTTCCGTTTCTGGCGGAGGTCGTGAACACCTCTTCTACATACGCGGCCAACTCCAATGGGCGTTCTGAGGTCGCTGGTGCAGGTTGGTTGCCCGGTGACTGTCCTCGTATCGACGACGGAATATCCGTTACTCCCTGGCGAGCGAGGTCGCCCATAATCAGAATGATTCGTCTCTCGGTGTGCTCAACCGAAGCGAGTTACGTGGTTCCGGATCCGCGTCGAAGTTTCACTGACGCAAGCTGTAAAACATCAATTTCCTGTGGGCGTTCGATAGAGCCGCAGCTTCTTGCAGGCAGGACCTGAGTGCTATCCGGGAGCGACGGCAGTCACGGCGTTCTCCAAAGGGTACGATAGCTAGCTTGAAAACCCTAGCTGAAGCCAGCCCCTATCGCCGTTACCACTAGTTCAGCCCCGACAACCCGCTTGTGTTTTTAAGGTTTCATCCGTGCCTTACGCTTCTCCTTTCCCGGTGTCGGCAAGATGGTGGAATTCCGAATGCTATATATAAGTATCTACATTAAACGCTCCCTGCCGAAACGACCTGGCCGACGTCAGGGAACCGTATTTCAATAGTCTGGCCAGGATGACCCGTGGTAAAATACTTCTCGCGCTTTCTCCAAGCGCTTTTCGTACTTGTTGTCCTGGCAGGACGGCTGTCTACTGCCGTCGACGACGTCGGTAGCAACGACAACAACGGAATCGCAGCCACAAACTCGTCGACGAGCGAAACCTGTCAGCGGATTACAAATCCGCCGCCGAGCCCGCCCAATAACGCAGTCGGTCCATCAAGTGCCGACCTCCGACACGAGTTGGTCTTTCTCGACACGGCTCTGGAAAACTACGAACAGCTACTGCAAGACATTAGGTCGCAAAACAGCCCACACCGTCACCTTGAAGTTGTGCTGGTGACCGGCAACGGCGATGGTGTCGAGCAAGTCAGCGAAGCAATCGCCAGATACGAAAACCTCGACGCGGTACATGTCGTTTCCCATGGCAGCAACGGAGTGGTCAAGCTGGGCAATACGTGGCTAAGTTTGGACAACGTGAATGATTACATCGGACAAATCACGAACTGGCAAGATTCTCTGACCCGCGACGCCGACCTGCTGTTTTATGGCTGCGACCTGGCCTCGAATAAAAACGGGAAGGCACTCGTTGAGTTGCTTGGCAAGCTGTGCGATTGCGACGCGGCGGCCAGTACAGATGGCACTGGGCACACAAGCTTCGGCGGCGATTGGGAGTTGGAGTATACGACGGGTCAGATTGAAACCGCTGTGGCATTCAGTCAGAACCTACAGCTGAACTGGGGCCACCTGCTGAGTGTCAACGTCGATGCGACTTCCACCGGCACCAGCTCCGGTGGGAATTTCTCGGTCTCGCACACTACCTCCGGTGCCGACCGGCTGATGCTCGTGGGTGTTTCGATCAACATTGGAACGGGCAATTCGGTCACGTCAATTATCTACGACGGCAGTGGTCTCACCCCGGTCGGAACGCGAACTAACGGAGATGCCGTTGTTGAAATCTGGTCGCTCGTGAATCCCAGCCTTGGGACGCATAACGTCGACATCACGTTCAACAACACCACGGACGGGAACACAGCGGGCGTCATGACCTTTACAGGAGTCGACCAGACAGTCCCGCTGGGAGCCTTTGCATCGGCCTCTGGGAACTCAGGCAGCGGATCAGCCACAGTCAGTTCGGCCCTGAATGAGCTGGTCTTCGGCGTGATCGCTGTAGACGATTCGGCCGACTACGACCTCGTTCCCGATGGCAGCCAGACAGAAGACTGGGATCTCTACGGATCTGAAGTCAGTGGCGGCGGCAGCACTAAGGCCGGGGCGGCTTCCGTCAACATGTCCTGGACCTGGTCGGGCAGCGACGTGTGGACCGTTGGCGGTGTGTCGATCAAGCCGCTAGCGTCTCCTCCGACCTACTACGTCCGTACCGATGGCAACGACAGCAACTCTGGGACGGGTTCCGACGCCGCCAACGCTTGGGCGACCGTCGCCCACGCGGCGACCCAGTCGCTAAGCCCTGGCGACATAGTTTACGTCCAAGCTGGTACGTATACTGGAGAGGTTAAGCCGACCGTAGACGGAACTGGTGTATCTCCAATTACCTTTATCGCTGACACGACCGGATCCGTTTCTGGTTGGTCTGCAGGTAACGTCATAGTGCAGGCGCCCAGCGCCGATCAGACGCTCGATCTGGAAAATTGCGACTATCTGCACTTCATCGACTTTAAGCTTGTTGGCGTTACGGGTCACAACAACGTCAGCATCGAACTCGGTTGCGACGAAGTGACGTTGGAAAAATGCGAAATCTATGTGGGCAATCAAGGTGTTCACGTGCGGGACGACAGCAGTTGTACGCTAATCAACTGCCTGATTCGAGGTGCAGATTTCGAGGGACTTGACATTGACGGATCGAGTTCCAATGTGACCGTTTGGAATTCCACGCTTGTAGCCAACAGCGATAACGGTGTTCAACTTCGCAACGGCACGCTGACACTTACCAACTCGATCATTGCCTCCAACGGCGGTTATGGGTTGCAGCTCGAAGCTGGCACAATGAACCACACCTATAATCTGGTATACGGTAACAGCCCCGACTATAGCGGCACGAGCGCCGGCACGGGTGAGGTCAACAGCGATCCACTCTTTGTCGGTGGTGGAGACTACCGCTTGCAGTCAACTTCCCCGGCCAAAGATGCAGGGACCAGTTCCGGCGGACCGCCCAGCAACGACCTGGTAGGCGCTTTCAGGCCGCAGGGCAGCGGTTATGACATGGGCTGCTATGAACTCTTGGCTGGAACAACCACCTATTACGTCAGCACCGACGGCAACAATGGTAACTCTGGTACGGGCTCCTCGGCAAGTGAGGCCTGGGCGACGGTCGCCTACGCTGCTACGCAGTCGCTGGGGCCGGGCGACATTGTCTATGTTCGCGCGGGCACTTACGTCGGCGAAATTGCTCCGACCGTCGACGGAACGTCCGTCAGCCCGATTCAATTCATCGCCGACACCGATGGCTCAATTTTCGGCACTGGAGGAGACGTCATCGTACAAGCCAACTCGGGCGAGCATGCCTTGGAAATCTTGACCGACGATTACCTGGAGTTCATCGGCTTTCAGCTTCAGGGACACGCCACCGGTTCGGATGCGGTCGAAATCGACGGTGCGGGCATCGTGCTTGAGAAATGTGAGGTCTTCGACGGTACTGGCGCGGGCATTGATATGAATGCAGGCTCGGCAACGCTCATCAATTGCTTGATCTATGATAATTCCAGCGACGGAATTACCGTGAACGCAGGGACCTTGACGATTTGGAACTCGACCATCGCAGACAATAATAGCGACGGTATCGAGCAACATGACGGTACAGTGACAATAACGAACTCGATCTTTGCCTTCAACTCCAGCGACGGGCTCGACCTAAATTCTGGTACGATGACCCACACCTATAACTTGGTGTATGGGAGTGGGTCGAGTGACTACGAAGGAACCAGCGCCTCAACCGGTGAAATATCACTAGACCCACTATTTATGAGTTCGAGCAATTACCAATTGGAGTGCAACTCACCCGCAAGTGACGCCGGCACGAATGCCGCAGGAACGGTTGACGATGACTTGGCGGGATCAGCACGTCCACTTGGTAACGGTTGGGACCTGGGGTGCTATGAGGGTTCTGGATTGCATGGCCACTGGAAACTTGACGAAACCAGCGGCACGACAGCCGTGGACGCATCTAGTTACGGAAGGGACGGCACATATACTGGTTCGCCAACCTTGGGCGCGAGTGGGGTGCATGGCAAGGCGGCGACTCTTAATGCCTCGGGCACCGGTGATTATATTGATCTCCCTTCAACCGCCCTAGATGGTTTGTCGACCGTGACCGTCGCGTTCTGGATCAAAACTACTAGGACTGGCACGTCGACTATTCTTGGAGGCGCTGGTACAAACACCAACGAATTCATCATTTATTTCAGCAACGATGTCTCGCTGGCAATCTACGTCCATGGTACGCCCGTATCATGGACGGTGCCCTCCATAGCCGATGGCCAGTGGCATCACTTCGCTGTCGTGATGGATAGTTCTGCAAACGAGGTAACCATCTATCGAGATGCCGTCTCGTTGGGAACCAAATCGCATGGACCGGGCGGTACGCCGCTGCAGATCAGCGCGGGCGGATTGATTGTGGGACAGGAACAAGATTGCTTAGGCGGTTGTTTTCAGGCGACTCAGATTGTGCAAGGCGACCTCGACGATGTACGTATCTATTGTTACGCCCTTTCCGCCACGGAAGTCGCTGAGCTCTACGGCCTAATTGGACACTGGAAATTCGACGAAGGGGCTGGCTCAACAGCAGCCGACAGCACCGTGTTTGCCAACGACGCCACACTCAGTCTGGCAACCTGGACGACTGACTGTAACGGCGTGAATGCTCTTGAGTTTGACGGTGCAGCCGGTATTGCTCAGACCGACTCCAATTTCACGCCGCCCTCTACAGGCACCGTGGCTTTTTGGATGCGGGGAGCCGGTACGCCGGCGGCACGTCAAAGACCATTCGGCGTTAACGGCAACTGGGAAGCACGACTTGAGACCGACGGCACGGTCGCGTTCGACCTGGGGGCGTCACCTGCTGTTAGCAACCAGCCTTTTTCTACGGTCGAAGATATCGATGATGACCAGCGTTGGTACCACATCATCGCAGCCTTCAACGCGGCTGACGACACGTACGAAGTTTATGTAAATGGCGACCTCGAAGCCAGTGGCGTGAGTCCGGTCGACCTGGTTGAGCAAACCGCTGGCATCCTCTCTTTTGGTACTCGAACTGGTAGTACCGAATACTGGGAAGGGGCAATGCGGGATTTCCGCGTTTACAATCGGTGGTTGTCGGGTTCTGAAATAAGTGAACTGAGCGGGCTAGTCGCCTACTGGAAGCTCGACGAATCTAGCGGTTCCGTCGCTGTCGACTCTTCGCCAAACGGCAATGACGGCACCCTCTCCGGCAATCCAACCTGGACGACCGCTGGCAATATCGACGGAGCACTCGATTTAGAAACCACAGATGGAGTCGACCAAATCGATGTTGGGAATTTTGACGTCACAGGTGACCAACTCACCATTGCGGCTTGGATAAAACCCGAAAATGGTGTGACGGACGGTCGCATTATCATCAAGTCGACCAGCAATACGGTCTCCGACCAATATTGGGGAATGGCTGCTGGTGCGTCTCTCGAACTTGATTTTCGCCTGATGGCTGGCGGAACTACTGACTGGTTCACCGAGGTAAACGTACTGGGGCCTGGAAAATGGAATCATGTGACGGGGACGTACGACGGCACCACGATGCGAATGTATGTCAACGGCCGCGAGGTTGGTAGTAAAGTCCATGCTGTAGGCGGGGCACTTGACGTGGACGACACTGCCCCGGTAATAATTGGCGACTCACCTGTCGGTGGCCGAGCCTATGATGGCAGGCTTGACGACATCCAAGTCTTTGGCCGAGCCATGTGCCCGGAAGAAGTATTTTTTCTCTATCGAGGGGGCCGGCCCGCTGGAATACGCATTATCAAGTGGGTGGAAGTTCGTTAAGAATCTTGGCGACTCCAACCTGCGTCATCGGCTGACGCAGGAAACGCATGTATTCAACGGGCGTCGGTCGCCCCGATCGATTTGAATGCGACACCTTACGACCTCCTAAGTTTAAGGGACCTAATTCCTCCAACTTAGTGCATGTGGCAAGATGTACTTCACCGAACGCTCACCGTCGACGAGCGTATTTCGCAGACGAGCAACCTGGCATCTGTCGTCAGATTGAACGCGCGAGAAGACGTCGTTGAGTTCCCACGAACAACGGCCTGTCCCCGCGGGTCAATGGGGCTTGGTGCCACCAGCTTGCGCGCGGCGGGCTAAACGACCTCGGTAGGAAAATGCAAGATGTCAAACTGTCGATCGGACGAGTCCCAATTCCCTTCGTTTGATGCGGCGTCCGAAGCACCGCGCCGCAGATGAGTTCTCGGCACAACCTTACCACCCATCAGCGGCATGCCCGTCATAAGCGCGGTTCGGTGTCTAAATCGGTGGTTTGATGACGTGTGTCACGCACGTCGACTTGATGGGACGGGAAAAGGCACGACTACCGCAATTCGGCATGGCCGTGCCCCCTTTTGATCGTCGGAAGATCTCACCGTTTTCCGATGCGACACGTGCCGAGCAACCCCGGCGCCAGCAGAATCAAACTCGACGGCTCCGGTACGGTGCGCGCCCCAATCTCGAAGTACTTACAGAGATCTAAGTGACATTTGGCCCATCGACTGTCGACAAATTGTCAACGCTTTGAGGGCTCCGAAGACGCAATGCGTCTTCGGAGTAGCAAGCGAAAGTTCAACCATTAGCTAAGTTACGAAATCGACGAGTCGCGACCAAAGCGGCGCCAGCGAGCGCCAGCAAAGCCATCGAGGCCGGCTCGGGAACTGCAGACGATCGGCCAGGCGGTGGCGGGGGATTCCAGGCACCTAGAAGAATACCCAAATCGAGGCCATCGACCGGATCGGTATCATTAAGTTCGCCCCCGGACGCTGGAATACCATTTTGGTCAAAGTTCCCCAGCAAAATACCGAGATCCAAGCCATCGACAGCACCATCCATGTTCAAGTCGGGCGTTTCCAGGGCTTGGAACAGATCGTCGAGAGGCAACCCCGTCACTGGATCCACGATAGGCGTACCGGTGGAAGGGTCCAATGCGCGAAAACGGTAGTTGGCCGCAAAGTCAGACAGTGTGTAGACCTCAAACGGTCCGCCGCTTTCGGTGGACGCGTCCAGCGAGAAATCGAGCAGAAATGGATCGCCAAGTCGCGAATTAAACAAGAATGTGTCGACCGTCTGGATCTCGTACTTCGGGATTGCTCCCAGGGGAGTCACAATGGGTTGCCCTAACGTGAAATCGCCCGCCCAGTCGTCTTGGACGGTCAGAGTTGGTGGGGTGTCATCACCCGTGGCATTGGCTGTAACCATTCCATGGTGATCGATGAGCCCGCCGAGCCCACCCGCCAACTGCAGTTTGATTTCTGCTATCGACTCGGCCACGAAACTTGGGTCGACAAATTGGGTCGCTGCAATCTGCCCAGACGTTGCCAAGGTGACTTCGACAGTGATCGGCCGTCCCCTTGTGAGACTTCCCAAGACCGAGTGCCA
>Ga0310121_10003767_pt1 | contig 13734 bp, 14 predicted proteins | sample CB27_Tmax_986_MG_FD_203504 | JGI IMG/M metagenome (GOLD analysis project Ga0310121, IMG submission 203504) | Marine microbial communities from Western Arctic Ocean, Canada - CB27_Tmax_986 | ecosystem: Environmental > Aquatic > Marine > Oceanic | place: Canada: Western Arctic Ocean | collected... | reverse complement strand
CACGTAGAGGATCGCGTTAAGCACTTGGAGGTTGGACAGGCTGACATTTCCCCGCTGTTTCGGCAAACACGGGGCAATCTTTTCGTATTGTTCGGGAGTGATCTGCATCATTAAAGGATCATGACGCTATCCGCCCCGAAAGCCAATTGTTTAGTGTTAACAGGCCTTAGTATAGAAAGATCCTTGATGGACATCCGGTCGACAGACAGAAGAATTCGCGAGAAGGCCCAGGCAAGAGCTTTGTCGGCCCTGCTTGTCGGGTTCGTTTTGGCCTGTCAGGCCCCGCTCTCGGCCCAGACTGCGGTCCATCCGGTCGGCGGCCCGCGCGGCGCGAGCTTCGAGGTCGAAGTCGTTGAAGCGAACTTGAAGGGTGCCTTCGACGCCGTGTTTTGCTGCGACGATCTGAAGGCCACGGTCCGTGTCGAGGAGGTCGAGGACAGTCCGGCGCGAGTCTTCTTGAACGTCGAGGTCGATCCACAAGCGAAGCTCGGCGTCCACGTCCTGCAATTGCTCAGCGATGAAGGTCTCTCCAAGCGCTTGACGCTGCAAGTCAACGCGGAACCACATATCGCGGAACAGGACGGGCCGCATCTCACCCCGAGCCAGGCCCAGCTCATCGAGTACCCGGCCGTGGTCAATGGCCGACTGAGCGAGGACGGAGAGGTCGATTTTTACGCCATCGAGGTCGCCGCGGGCCGCAAGGCAATCCGGCGACTGAAGTCGTCGAACACGACTATCGGGTGCCGGACCTGAGCCTCCCGAAGTCACTGACGATCGACCGGATCGCGAACCGGCGCAGCTTCCTCCGGATGGTCGATGAATCCTACCGCGAGCGGGCCGAATTCGCCGACCTCGATACCTTCACCGAACAGGCCTGGAACATGGTGCTCTCGGAGAAAGTGCGCCAGGCGTTCGATCTGACCGAGGAACCCGAGAAGGTACACGAGGCCTATGGTCACTATCCGTTCGGCCAGAGCATGTTGATCGCGCGGCGGCTGATCGAGGCCGGGTGCCGGTTCGTGACGGCCGCCGGCTATCGGACCCAGGCCTGGGACGCCCATTCGCAGAACGACATCCTTCACCGCGATTACCTCTGACCCACGCTGGACCAATCACTGCCCACGCTGCTCGAAGACCTGGAACAGCGCGGGTTACTCGAATCGACCGTGGTCGTCGTCACCGGTGAATTCGGCCGCACCGCCGAGAAAAACCCCTATGACGGACGCGATCACTGGCCCGGGTGCTGGTCGGCGGTCCTGGCCGGCGGCGGGGTCCGCGGCGGGCAGGTCATCGGCGCGACCGACGATGTGGGCGCGTTCGTCGCCGATCGAATGATATCGGTCGGCGACCTGCACGCCACCATCTACAAGGCGTTGGGGATCGACTGGCGCAAGGAATACATGCACCCGGTCGGCCGCCCCATCAAGATCGCCAACACGCTCAGCGACGAAACCGGCGCGCCGATTCCCGAGCTGGCCTGACATCAACCCTTCAATCACCGCGAGATCGCCACCTTCAACCAGCACCGCGAACGTCTGCATTATGAACAACTGTGCGCCGAGGGCTGCCCGATCGGCTCGGGCGCGATGGAATCGACGTGCAGCCAATTCTAAGACCGCTTCAAACGCACCGGCCAGTTCTGGACCCTGCGCGGCGAACAACACCTAATGGCCCTTGACCCGGCCCGCCGCAACAACGACTGGGACGAAATCTGGACCATCGGCGTGTGGCAGTGTCGAGATGCGCCCCGTAATCTGATCGGGCCGAGCAAAAGCTTGCGAGCCGTGATTTTCGCGGTTAGCATGAGCCGGTCTTTCGCCGAGACTTTCCATTCCAGTCCAAGGACAGTGCGCCGATGTCCGCCAAGAATTGGGTGACCATCCTGACGATCACGGGTCTGCTCCTGGGTGCGTTTGCGGGTGAGTATTTCTACCGCGGTGCCCGAGATCTCCAGGACGGCGATGAACTCCTGAAACGCCACGATGAGCTGGTGGCCAAGAAGAACAGTGACGAGGTGGATTGGACACCGGCCGACCAGACCGAGCTCGAAAGCCTGCGCGAGCAGGCGGGGCCGGCCTTGAGCAAGCGCAGCTTCAACACGGCGGCCCGGTACATCGGCTCGGACATCTTCATGGGCCTGCTCAAGATGCTGATCATGCCGCTGATCGTCTCCAGCGTGATCTGCGGGGTGACCAGCGCGGGCGATTTCTCGCGACTGGGCAAGATCGCCGGCAAGACGTTCCTCTATTTCTTCGCCACGATGGTGATGGCCGTCGTCCTCGGCATGACGATGGTCACCGTGATCAGCCCCGGGGTGGGGTTCTTCGAGGGTGCGGAGGGCGAGCGGGAACGGGAGAAATACCTGCGCGCGGGCGCCGAGCGTCGCGAGGAGATGCTCCATACCCAGGAGGAGCGGGGCGTCGAGCCGCCCAAAACGATGACCGACGCCCTAATGGGGATCGTCGTGCGCATGATCCCGCGCAACCCGGTCGATGACATTGCCCGCGGCAACACGCTGCCCGTCATCGTCTTCTCGATCTTCTTCGGCATCATCCTGTCGATGATCGGGGCTTCGGGCAAGCCGCTGATTCACCTGATGCGGGCCATCATGGACGTGATGATCAAGATGACCGAGCTGGTGTTGTGGCTGGCGCCGATCGGCGTCTTTTTTCTCGTCGGCCGGGCGATCACGGGGATCGGGATCGAGAAGTTCGCCGAGAAGATCGGCGCCTACATGCTGACGGTCATCGCGGCACTGCTGATCCACGGGTTCATTGTGTTACCGATCATCCTGATGATTCTGGGCCGGACCAGTCCCCTGAAGTACTTCATGGCCATGCGCGAGGCGGTGTTGCTGGCCTTCTCGACGGCCTCCAGCTCCGCGACCCTCCCAGTGACGATTGACTGCGCGCAGACGCTGGGGGGGTGCAGCCGGCGGGCTTCGGGCTTCGTCCTGCCGTTGGGCTCGACGGTCAACATGGACGGAACGGCCCTATATGAGGCGGTGGCGGTGATTTTCCTGGCCCAGGCCTTCAGCGGCGGGAACCTTGAAATGGGCGACATGACCGTGCTGGCACTGACGGCCACACTGGCCGCCATCGGGGCGGCCGGGATTCCCGAAGCCGGCCTGACGACGATGATCATCGTGATCACGGCCGTCAACGCGGGTGGGACCGTCTATATTCCGCCCGCCGCGATCGGTCTGATCTTGGGCGTGGACCGCATCCTGGACATGACGCGCACCATGATCAACTGCTGGGGCGACGCCATCGGGGCCAAGATCATTTCGCGCACCGAGCCGGACGACGAAGAAGAGGAAAACGAATAGAGGAGATCGGCCGCGCTGGATTTGCGATGAGTTTAAAGGGGCTGGCTCACAGATTGACAGCCTAAAGAAACACCCGGGAATGGGGACGACACTGGAAGGCTCGTCGTCTTCTCACCACTCCCTCCCCGGGCTGGGAACTGTTCGGTTGTCGGCAACCGTCGGGCCGTTGCGGACCCCATGCCCTAGAAGGGCTTCCGACGGTGACTGAGTTCTACTTCGCCGGTGTCACGGAGTCCTTGCACGCCTTTGCGATGCGGAACCGGACAACCGTCTTGGCCGGTATGCGGATTGATTCCCCGGTGGCTGGGTTGCGGCCCTTGCGCGCCTTGCGGCGGGCCACGACCAACTTGCCAATCCCGGGGATCGTGAAGCCGCGTTTGGCCTCCTTATATGCCGTTTGGCAGAGGGTTTCCAGGAAATCGGCGGTCTGTTTCCTGGTGATCCCCACTTGCTCGGCCAGATAGCTCGTTAGCGCCGCTTTGGTCATCGGCTTTTTAACGCTCTTTCCCATGTGGTGCTCCCTTCTTGTTGTAGTATGTTTAACGCAAAACTCAGAGGACAGCGTCATAGCACACATTATCAATTCGAGAAGCGAATAGTCAACCCCACAAAGCACTTTTTTTCATGTTTTTCGCGTTTTACAACCGAGCATGTCCTTGGTGGGTCGATGAAAATCCTTGAACACCATTGTGACACGGTGGATGATCGTCCCTGGGTTTTGCCGGTCCGGAGGGGGGGAGGGTGTCTGCCCGCACCCGCCGGTGGGCGAACGGGGGCTTGGGTGATGCGTTTTGTCCGTCCTTTCGAGTTGTTGCGGAAACGGTGCCCCTCCCTTTGCTTGTAGGTGGGAGGAGTCAACGATGGCATCGATCAGAGTGTTGATTCTCGAGGATGATCACGACATCGTCGAACTGATTCGTTCGGTCCTCGAACCGTCCTTCGAGTGCTTTGTGGCGTGCAATGGCCTGGAGGGCCTGCAGCAGGCCATGCGCGGGGAACCGGACTTGATCATCGGCGACATCATGATGCCGGTGATGGATGGACGAGAATTCGTCAAGCAACTGAGGGCGATGGTCGGTCTCGAGCGCGTCCCGGTCATCTATCTGTCCGCCCTGTCTTCACACGAACACATTCGCGAGGGCTATCAGCGCAGCGCGGCTCTGTATTTGACCAAACCGATCGAACCGCAACGTCTCAAGCGCAATCTTGAAATGTTCATCCGCGATCATGAGGTCAAACCCACCATGAAAAAGGTCTCGATTGGGGACCTGAAGCTGACACCGGTCGAGAGGCGCAAGCCCGTCGGTCAGGCTCCCTCCCCCGCGCCGGAATCCGGCTCCCGGGCGCCTGACCCTTACGCGGCCGAATCCCGCGAGCCTCCCGCAAGTGAGACCTATAGCTGGCCCAAGGAGTCGGAGAAACCGGTCGCCGGCAAAGGTCCGCGCACGCGTCTGCTCGTGGTCGAGGATGACGCGGATACCTGCTCGCTGATCCGCCACGGCCTCGAGGGCCAGTATGAGGTTGTGGAGGCCAACGACGGAATCACCGCGATCGAGTTTGCCGTGCGCTATGAGCCCGACGTGTTTATCATTGACGGCATGTTGACCCGCATGACCGGCTATCAACTGGCCTTGATGCTCAAGAAGAACCGGGAATTTTATCGCACGCCGATCATTTTTATCTCAGGCAAGGCCAGCGAGCGGGACCGGCATTACGTTCAGCGGTTGGGCGTCAGCAATTTCCTCGGCAAGCCGTTCACGGCCCAGAGGCTACGCGGTCTGATCGAGGAATTTGAAAACAGTCCCGATTTCTCGGTCCGAACCGACCGAACTGATTACAGCCGGATTCCCATTGAGAACTTTCAGCGCATGGTGGCCCATCGCGCCCGGCCGCGCGCCGGCGATCGATTTGAAAGGGAACGCGTCCAGGGCGTCGCCCCACGGTCCCCTACCGGTCGGATCCGCACACGGAACGGGCGGATCGTCGTCCCGCTCGGTTTGGAGTATGATGTTAGGAGCCAATGAGCCCGTGACGGATCAGGCGAGCACGGAACCGATTCAATTCGCTCGTCTGCCCGACGGGATCGTCGTCATTCGGGTCACGGGCAGGGGATCGCATCTGGAGACGCCGAGCCTGCGCGTGGTCTTCAACATAACCAAAGAGAGGGTTCCGCCGCCGAGTTATATATTCGACCTCACCGATTGCACGACGATGGACAGCACGTTCATGGGCACGCTGGCCAGTATCGGGATATTCCAGTGCCGCAGGAAGAAGACGCGGGCCATTGCCACCAATCTACAGGACCACGTGCGCGAGTTGCTCGAGATGCTCGGGCTGAAATACATCCTGGAATTGCGCGAGGGCAACGTGGATGCCGCCCGCCGGGCGCCCCAAGGGTCCTTCACCCCCGCCGAGCGTCCCGACATCGACCGGCCCCAGCGCATCCTGATGATGATCGAAGCCCACCAGCATCTGATCGATCTGGACCGAAACAATGAAGTCAAGTTTGAAGGCGTGCTAAAGACGCTGCGCAAAAGCTTGGAGAGCGGCTGACTCTCAAGCCCCGCGACCACCAGGCGTATGAAACGGACGCAAGGATCCCGGCCGGCCCGGGACGCATTTGGTGTCACCCATGATCCGCACACGCACATTGCCCAGCGGCGTCCGCGTTGTCAGCGAGAAGCTTGACACGGTTCACTCATGCGCCATCGGCCTGTTCGCCCAGGTGGGAAGCCGCGACGAACCGGACCAAGAGGCGGGCATCAGCCACTTCATCGAGCACATGTTGTTTAAGGGGACCTCACGCCTGAACGCGCAGAAACTGGCCGACCTGATAAATTATCTGGGCGGAAACATCAACGCCTTCACCAGTCAGGAGATGATATGCCTGCATGCCAAGACGGTCGGGGGCAAGGCCGCGCGGACGATCGACCTGTTGGGCGAGATGTTGCTCGATTCGACCTTCCCGCCCCATGAAATCCGCCGCGAGCGCCAGGTCGTGCTCGAAGAATACAAGATGTACGAAGACTCGCCCGACGAGTTGAGCGTCGATATGTTTCTGAAGAACCTGTGGCCCCGCCACCCGCTGGGTCGGCCCGTGATCGGCCGGCGCGGGACGATCCGGCGTTTCTCGCGTGAGGGCATTGGGCAATACTGGCGTCGCGCCCTGCATCCCCAGCGTGTCCTGATCGCGATCTCGGGCCAGTTCGACTCCCGGGCCTGCAGCCGCGCGATCAACAAATGGTTCGGCCGGATGGAGGCGCGGGACAAACCCCTGCCGGAAAGCGCCAACGGCGCGCCGGCCACCCAACCGCGTCAAAGCTATCTGCGCCGCCCCGTCGAACAGGCGCATTTTTGCCTGGGGATGTCGGGCCCGGACCACTACTCGTCCCAGCGCTACGCATTTGGACTGATGAACATGATCCTGGGTGGTGGGATGAGCTCGCGTCTGTTCCAGGAGGTGCGCGAAAAGCGCGGCCTGGCCTACTCGATCGGCTCTTTCACCCAGCTCTTTCGCGACGCCGGCTACATCGCCGTCAGCGGCGGGGCCAGCCCCGAGTCGGCCGACGAGGTGTTGGCGATCACGATGGCCGAGATCGAAAAGATGTGCCAGGATGAGCCACCGTTGCGCGAATTGGAACTCGTCCGCGAACAGATTCTCGACACCATGCTGATGAGCCACGAAAACACCGATGCGCGGATGATGCGCATGGCCGACTCAATCCTCCATCATGGCCGTGTGATCCCTTTGGATGAATCCGAAAGGGCATTGCGCCGCGTCAAGCCGTGCGATGTCCTCGAGGTCGCCCAAAAATACCTGGCCGATGGCCCGATCGCCATGGCCTCGATTGGCCCGAGCGAAGGTCGATTGCCCCTGCGGGCCCGGCGGCGATGAGCGGCAGGCACTCCAGCGCGGCCTTGGTGTTGGTCGTCCTCCTGCTCCTGCAGGGCTGTGAGACCCTAAATTTCCGGGGCGATGTCCAAGAATCCCTCACCGTGCACGGCCGGGGAGTGGCCGATCCCGCCGAACTCTTTCCGCCCTCCAACGATCAATTCACTTCACTCGATGAGTTGCGCGCCGAGGGTCAGGCGGAGCTGGACCGGCAAATCGGCGACGCCATCGTGCGATTGCTCACGGCCCGTGCCGCCGCCCGCCGCGCGGCCTTGCGCGACTTGGCCGGGCAGATCCGAGCCCTCGAGGACGAGGATGGTCGGCCCTTCGTCGACCTCCGGCTCGTGTCGGGTTCCGAAGCGGCCGGAGCGATCGAGGGCCTCCTGGAGGTTTCAACGGCGGTTGAATACAGCGAGACGACGTCGCGGGTCCGGGCCGAGGCGGTGGTTCCGCGCGATGTGCTCGTTCAGCTTCTCCAAGCATTCGAAGGGGGTAGGGGAGCGGCTGACCGGCTCACGACTGAGCAAGACCAGCACGTCCAATCCGAAGCCCTGGAGATGGCCCTGCGTGAAGCGAAGCAAAACCTGGATGAAGCCCTCCGCGCCACCGCCTTCGACAGGCGGCGGACTTACGGTCAGGTCATGGATGAACAGCCCGCGGTCCAGCGTGAGCTACAAGCCCTCATCTTTCTCACCTCGCCCGATCAAGTCGCCTACCCCGAGGAAAACGTCTGCCAATTGACCCTCTCCCTGGACCTCGAACAAGCCCGAGAGATCGCGCGCAAGGCACTCAAGTAATGCCTCGGCGCTCGGCCGGCCCACCTGGACCGCCCATCGTTTTGGCCTCCGTCTCGCCGCGGCGCCGGGCCCTCTTGCAGGCCGGGTGCGGGGATTTCGAAGCGCGGGAGCCCTCGGTCAACGAGCACCTCCTGCGTCGGGGCGACCCGCGCGCCGTCGTCCTCAAGACCGCGCTGGCCAAGGCCACCGACGTCGGCTCCACGCTATCCCAAGGCACGATCGTCATCGCGGCCGACACGATGGTCGTTGTGGACGATGGGGTCTTCAACAAGCCCCGCGACCGCGCCGAAGCGCGCCGAATGCTCCGCCGGCTGTCGGGGCGTGAGCACGAGGTGATAACGGGCCTAGCGGTGTTGCGGGTCGGAGGCGAGTCGGTCCTGGACGCCGATCAAGCCACGGTCCGGTTTCACGCCCTGGATGCGCCCGCCATCGCGGCTTACGTGGATTCCGGAGAGGCCGACGACAAAGCCGGCGCCTATGGCATCCAGGGACGCGGGGCGGAGTTCGTCGCCGTGGTTGAAGGTGATCTGACCTGCGTGATCGGCCTGCCGCTCGGCCGTCTGTGTGAGCTGTTCAAAGAGATGACCGGCGCCGACTTACTGGCGGGCGTCAGCCCCCGCCGGGCCGCGCTCGACGCCTTTGAGGAGCTGATGCGTCTACCCGCGGCATGTCTCGACGGGATTCCTGATTGACATTTCCGCGATGCCCCCCCCTAATACTGATCCGTCGCCATCTCATCAGGTCGAAAGTTTGAACCGTGGCCCTACAAGTCTATATCGACGGAGATTACTATAGTAAGGACGACGCGAAGATCAGCGTCTTCGACCATACCTTGCTTTACGGCGACGGCGTGTTCGAGGGCATTCGCGTCTACGAGGGTTGCATCTTCCGGCTCCGCCAGCACCTGGAGCGTCTCTACTCCTCGGCCCGTTACATCATGCTGACGATCTCGATTCCGTTGGAGGAACTGACCGAGGTCGTGGCCGAAACGGTCCGCCGCAATGAGATCCGAGATGGCTATATCCGATTGGTCGTCACCCGGGGGGAGGGAACCTTGGGGCTGTCGCCGTGGCATTGTCCGAAGGGATCGATCATCTGCATCGCCGATTCCATTTCGCTCTACCCCGCCGAGACCTACGAGAAGGGGCTGCACCTGGTCACCGTCCCGACCATGCGCAACCGCAACGAGTCACTCAACGCGCGGGTCAAATCGTGCAACTACCTAAACAATATATTGGCCAAAATCGAGGCCCACAACGCCGGCTGCATCGAGGCGCTGATGTTGGACCACAACGGTTATGTCGTGGAGTGCACCGGCGACAACATTTTCATCATCAAGAATGCCCGCATCCGTACCCCGCCGACCTATCTGGGCGTGCTCGAGGGGATCACGCGCGACTGCATCATCGAGATCGCCCGCAAGAAGAAATACGCCGTCAGCGAGGAACCCTTTACCCGCTTCGACGTCTTCGACGCCGACGAAGTTTTCCTGACCGGCACGGCCGCCGAGGCCATCCCGGTGGTCGAAGTCGATAAGCGGATGATCGGCGACGGCCGCCCTGGTAGGATCACCAAGGAGCTCATCGCCGCCTTCCGTGAGCGCACCACGAAAGACGGGCACCAGGTTTATCCTTCCTAACGCGTGAACCCGAACGCCGGTCCGCGGATCGTGCACCGGACCTCCGATTGAGCTTCATACTCCCCGTTCCAAGCGACCGATGACGAAAACACCGCGCAAACTGCCAGGTCAACCCACGCCTCCCGATAAGGGGCCCGGCAGTCAGCGGAGGCTGGACCGGAATCTCAAGGACTCGGGGATTTCGTTTCGAGAGACCCCTGTGCCTGACCCCCCCCAACCCCCCGCCGAGTCGCCCCCCGAGTCGCCCGAGGATGCCTCGGAACTGGACCTCTCGGTTGGGGGCGATGAGGATGATAAACCCTACAAGATCGAATGGTTCGACGAGGACCGCCCCCCCGCCGCCGGGCGGTTTTTCGCCGAAGCCCCTCCCGAGCCCCCGCGCCAAGCGTTGGAGATCATCCGCGAGAAACCACCCCGGCGACCGAGGGCGTTACGGACCGCCCCGGCGTGCGCCCCGAAACCCAAGGCAAAACTAAAGGGAGCCGCCGGGCGCGAAATGCCGCCGCTTCACATCCGTCTTTTCTGGGGTCTGATGCCGCTCATCCTGCTGGTGGGCGGTTATGGGGCGGTGGTCTCGACACAGGGCCGGGTCGGATACTCCTGGGACGAGGCATTCTTTTATGAGCCGTCGGTCAAGGCGGCGGAGTGGCTGGTGGAGGTCCTGCGCGGCAAGGCCCCTTTCGATCGCGCTTCCATTGAATTCTACTGGAGCGGGGTCAACGAATCCCAACTCACTCACCCCAGCATGCAAAAACTCCTCTCGGGCCTGGCACTTTACATTTTCCCCGAGCCCAGCCGCCATCTCTTCGCCATTCGGTTCCCGATGGCGATTCTGTTCGGATTGTCCCTGAGCTTGATCTACCTGCTTGGGCGGCGCGCGTGGGGGACGATGCCGGGCCTGGTCGGGGCGCTGATCTACGCCGTCTTGCCCCGCGCGTTCGGGCATGCCCATTTCGCGTCGCTCGAAACGCCCCTGATCTTCTTCACGCTCCTGGTCGTTTTCTGCTTTCTGCGGGGGCTCTATTCGCCGGTCTGGGCGCTGCTGACGGGGCTGAGTTTCGGGTTACTGCTGGCAACGAAGATCAACGCCTTCTTTGTACCCATCCCCTTGATCCTCTGGGCCCATCTCTACGCGCGCGGTCGATACGTCAACAACCTGTTTTCGATGCTGATCTTGGGACCGCTGGTGATGATTGCCGCCTGGCCCTGGTTGTGGCCCGATCCCGCTCCGCGCATCCTGGAATACCTGCTCTATCATGCCCGTCACCAGCAGACCGCCCTGTTCTTCTTGGGCCGCCGGTGGGGATACGGCTTGGAGAACGCCCCGTGGTTCTACCCTTTGGTGATGACCGCGCTCACGCTTCCCCTGACCGCCCTGATTGTGATCGTCTTGGGCCTGATTCGGACCCTCAGGGGCATCCATCGTCGTCCCTATGGGGCCTTGTTTCTGGCCTGCGCGGTGGTGACGTTCGCCGTCGCCTGCGCCCCATCGACGCCGCGTTACGACGGCGTGCGCCTGTTCCTCTCGGCCTTCCCCTTCCTGGCCTTGTTGGGGGCTTCGGGGATGGCGGGGCTCCTGTCCCGGTTTGAGCATGTGGCGATTGGCAAGTCGGGCATCGACGACCGGCGACTCAGGCGTTTGGACCGGATGGTCGGGATCGGCGTGGCGATCATCGTCCTGTTCGAGGGGGGACTTGCCATCATGCGTTACCACCCCTACGAGCTCTCCTACTTCAACCCCCTGGTTGGGGGACTCAGCGGTGCCGCCCGGCGCGGGTTCGAGGTGACTTATTGGGGTGAGTCGCTCAATTCCGAGGTGATTGAACGGCTCAATCGATTGCCCGACAACCCCGACGGCTCGGCTCCCAGCATCGGCGCGCTGGCCCTTCACGAGCTCTGCCTCAAGCACTTGCAGCAATGGGATCTGCTGCGTAAGGACCTGCGCATCGGAGGCCCGCCCCCTTACGATTATCACCTGCTTCAAATGCGCCGCGGCTTTTTTAATCGGCCCGAACGCGCGCTCGCCGACTCCCATCGTTTCCCCGTGGTGGCCATGTGGGAGAAAACGGGCGTGCCGATTTTGGCCCTCTACCGGACCGGGGCGGAATTCGAGTATTTCTGGCCAACCCTGCGCGATGACCCCCGGGCCCGCCTGCCCAGGTCATAGGGGTTCCTCCTCTGCGCGCCTGTTCATCTTTTAGGACGGTTTCCCACCTCATTTTAGGTCGGCCCCTGATCTGCCGATAAACACCCTCTGGGAACGGGAGGTTTGGTCACGCGGTTCTTTCGGCCGCGCCTCCTTTTCCCGGGAGAATTCTCACGCGCTGTATCTCAACCAAACCCTTCAGACCACCCAGTCGAGTCGATCCTAATCGGCATGACCGGGGCAAAAGTGCAATCTTGTTCATTTTTGCGCACAAGTTTCGTCAAGTCACGGACGATAAGTCACTACAGTAAGATGCGGCTATCCCGCCGGCGGGCACAAAACGCCGCGACAAAGCGATGTACCGTATCATAAGGAAGCCAATTCATGTTCAAGTCTAAGACCCCCATCGGCGTGGACATCGGTTCCCATTCGGTCAAGGTCTGCCAGCTTCGCCGGATCGGCGAGCTTTTCGAGTTAGAGAAGTTCGGCGTGGCCGAAATCTATCCCGGAGGCGCCCCCCCCCGGCCGAAGCTGAAAAGCAGCATCGGGCAAAGGTCGAGGCGTTGCGCCGGGCGTTGGACGTAGGTCAGATTCGAGCCAAACGCACCGTCTCCTCGGTCTGCGGGGAGTCGATCATCGGCCGTTATCTACAGTTGCCCGAAATGCCCGAGGAGGAGCTCAAAAAGGCCCTTCAATGGGAGGCGGAGGAATACATCCCGTTCCGCCTGTCCGAGGTCAACATCGACTCGATGATTCTGGGTCGGGTCAAGGACAGCGAAATCCCCAAGATGGACGTGTTGCTCGTCTCGGCCAAGAAAGACCTGGTCAATAGCCACGTCTCCGTCCTTCGCGAGGCCGGTTTGGAACCGCGCATCATCGACGTCGACGCTTTCGCGTTTCTCAATTGTTTTGAACTCAACCACACCCCTCCCCCAGGCGAGTGCGTGGCACTGGTCAACATCGGCAGCGAGATCACCAGCATCAACGTGTTCAGTGACGGGATCTCGCGCTTCTCGCGCGACATTTCGGTCGGGGGCGAAACGATGACCCAAGCCATCAAGTCGCGGTTGGGCTGCACTCACGTCGAGGCCGAACGGCTCAAGATTTCCCAAGGGGCCCCGATTCTGGACGCGCCCGCCGAGGACGTGGGAGAGACGACCTCACATAACCTAATGGAAACTTTGCGCGGCTCGATCGAGGAGCTCGCCAACGAACAAGAGGAGTCGGAGAACTCACCGGATGTCATGGCCCAAAAGGCCGTCGTCAACGTCATGACCAACCTGTTCTCCGAGGTGCACCGTTCAATTGAATTCTTCGAGAGTCAGTATCGCAGCACGAACGTCTCGCGCGTCATCCTGGGCGGAGGGACCGCGGGCCTGCGCAATTTGCCCGAGGCCTTCGAGCGGGACCTGCAGCTCGCGGTCGAAATCATCGATCCGCTGCGCCGGATTCGGCTCGGGACGCGCGGCCCGAAGCAAGAGGAAGTCGGGGAGATCCGTCAGCAACTCGGCGTGGGGATCGGACTGGGAATCAGGGGCCTGCTGGCCGCATGAACCGATCAAGTCATCGAGGTAGCAAGCGCGAAAGGACCGCACACCCATGATTCAGATAAACCTACTTGAGAACGCCTCCAAGGGATCGGCCGCCAAGCTGGCCGGCTCGGGTGGGATGGGCGCGTCGGTCTCCGCGGGGGGACGCGGCGGCGCCGTCGTGATCGTGATGAGCATCATGTTGATGTTGGGCATCAACGGGGGCTTGGGCTGGATGGCGTGGTCCAAGGTCAATAAGATCCGTCGAGAGAGCAAACTCATTGAGGCCGAGCGCGATAGCATCCAAGAGCAGATTGACAGCAAATTAAACGAAGCGGAGCAAGTCCGCATCTACCGCGAGGTGGTCAGCAACCAGATGGACGTGTTGCGTTCGCTCGGGGGG
>Ga0310121_10003766_pt1 | contig 13737 bp, 10 predicted proteins | sample CB27_Tmax_986_MG_FD_203504 | JGI IMG/M metagenome (GOLD analysis project Ga0310121, IMG submission 203504) | Marine microbial communities from Western Arctic Ocean, Canada - CB27_Tmax_986 | ecosystem: Environmental > Aquatic > Marine > Oceanic | place: Canada: Western Arctic Ocean | collected... | reverse complement strand
CGCTGAGCCGGTTCTCTTGCCCCGCCCCCGAGTCCCAGCGTGTCAGCAGGAAACACGGGTAGTCGACATCATGGTCGAAGTGATGGTGGGTGAAGAAGAGATGGTCGATCTGCGTCGGCGACATGCCCATCCTGACCAGCTTGTACGTCGTAGCCGGCCCGCAGTCGAACATCAGGTACTCGTCGCCTACCTTCAGCACATACGATGAGCCGTACCTTTCCGGCGTCGGAGCCGGCGCGCCCGACCCCAAGATGTAAAGGTTGTTCGTCATTGCGACCTCCAATCGTTGCTCCAGAATCCCCAGTCCAGCAGCTTGCCGCCCGAGTAAACCACGAAATCCGGAAGCAAGTTCATGTCGAATCGTTCCCACGCGATCGCATCGGGCGTCACGCCGCCATGGACGGCCACATATCGTTGCGCATTGTCAGGGTGCGGAAAGACCGCGAAGACGGCAGCCTTTTCAGCAGTGTAGCTCTTATCGGCGAGACGGATGGTGTCCCCGTCGAATCGCAGCGGCAGTGTTCGCTCGTACCCGGCGAGCACCGAGTTGGACCGGTAGTTCCCGTATAGGATCAGGTTTCTAGACACCAGCGTGTCGGCCAGGACTTCTGAGTCGGTGTTAATCGGCAGGTCGACCCAGTTCTCCCCGGGGATCCCGCCCCGGTGGACTCCGCAGTTGGTGGCGCGGTACCTCCGGGCCGCGCTTTCGGCAACCCAGGTGTTGAAGTGCGTCTCCTCGGCGGTCCCGGCGGCGCCGGGTACCAGCACGGCGCCATCGAAGAAGAGGTCGCCGATGGGACCCGAGGAGCCGTGACGTTTCTCACTGCTGGGCACGGCCCCGGCGGCGGTCCATGCCCCGTCCTTATCTCGCCGGAACGTCCTCTCCCGGCTAAGGTCTGCCTGTCCGACCTCGACGCCGTCGATGACGATGGTGCTCGGGTCGCGTTGCGTTACCGGCCCCAGGGACAACGCGCGAACGTTCTGCGTCGTGACCTCGGCGCGACCGTCGCCTAGCCGAACGTCGACTCGTCCTCTTTCCCCGTAGCGCTCAAGCTGCTCAATGGCCGACCAGTAGGAGCGGTTGAGGCGCAGGTCGAAGGTAGTCAGCGATACGTGGTCCGGTTCCCGTGCTTTCGTCTGTTCGAGCAGCCACGGAACGACCATGTCCAACACCTCAGGAGTGCGGCTGTCGTGACCGGTCTTCGGAAGCTCGGTGTATGTGTGTGCGAATCCCTTCTCAGCCATGAACCGCGCCATCTGGCGCGAGTGCTCAACAGGCACGCCGCCTCCGATGGCCCTGTCCCACTCGCCGTGGACGATCCACACAGGGGTGTGCCTCAGGTTCTCGACCAGGAACGCTGCCGAGCGCGACTTCCAAGAAGGCTCCTCCCACTCGTGCATATGGAAGTTCAGGCCGCCCGGCTTCTCCCAAAGCCGGTAGTCACAGTATCCCGCTATGGGAGCAGCAGCGGCGAACTTGTCGGGATAGTGGGATATTAGGTACCAGACAGCTGCACCTCCCATTGATGCGCCGGTGATGCTGATTCTATCGCGGTCGATTTTGTAGTTGCCGACTACCTCCTCGATCACCTCGAGAACGTCGACCTCGCCGTAGTTCTGGTAAACGCTACCGGGCCCACGTCCGGTCGGACGCACGGCAACACAGGGATAGCCGTGCTTTGCGGCGCTCGACACCAGCTCTTGCGTGTCTTCCACCGCCCTCGGAAGGTCGCTGATGGCTCCTGGACTGACCTCGATGATCAAGGCCACGGGCTCGTCGGTGGTATCGGTGGCACATACGGCGTAGGGATGCAGCTCGCCGTCAACGGCGGAGCGATAGTATTTGACCTGCCCTTTAGGTTGCATGGAAAACCCCCTGACCTACGGCCGCTGTCGTCCTAACGCTTTGAAGTGGGCTGATTCTACCAGAGGCCGCTCTGTTAGAATCGGGAACCGTGACCTACGTCGTCGACCTGCATCTCCACTCTCGCTTCGCCCGCGCAACGAGCAAGCACCTGACGTTCGAGAACCTCGCCGCCTGGGCGAAGATCAAGGGGATCGACCTCCTGGCGAGCTGCGATTTCACCCAGCTGGTGTGGTTCGAAGAGACACGGGGCAAGCTGCGCGACACCGGCGACGGGCTCTTCGAGAGGGACGGGGTGAAGTTCATCCTCGGCACGGAGGTGAACTGTAACGGGGAACAGGGTGGCCGGAACCGTCGCGTACACATTCTGGTCTTCGCTCCGACGTTCGAGACGCTGGAGCGTATCAACGCAGCCTTTGGTGAGATCGGGAAGCTCGAGTGGGACGGCCGGCCAACGCTGCACGTCACTCCCAGGGACCTTCTTGAGACGCTTTTGGAGATCGACGAGCGCTGTTTTGTGATTCCCGCCCACCTGTGGACTCCGTGGTTCGGACTATTTGGCTCCAAGTCCGGTTTCGATTCGCTGGAGGAGTGCTTCGGCGACCTGGCAGGCCACATCTACGCTACCGAGACGGGCCTGTCCAGCGACCCCGCGATGAACTGGCGGATGCCGTCCCTGGACAACGTTTCCATCATGTCCTTTTCCGATGCCCACTCGCTCGAGAAAATGAGTCGGGAGTTGACCGCCGTGACAGGGGAGCCGAGCTACGACGGCCTGCTAGAGGCGGTGAAATCACAGGACCTCGAATATACGATGGAGTTCTTTCCGCACGAAGGCAAGTATCACCATTCGGGCCATCGGAAGTGCGGGGTGCGGATTTCCCCGGCGGAGGTCGCCGAGCAAGGCCAGCAGTGCCCCAAATGCCGCAGGCCGGTGACGCTAGGCGTGCTCCAACGCGTCGAGGAGCTGGCCGGCCGGACTGTCCAGACGTACACGGACGAAAACGGCCTGGTCCGGTCCGACAATGGAAGGCCTCCATTCCGGAACCTCGTCGGACTGCAACAGGTGGTTGCCGAGGCGCCGGTCGCCGACATAGAAGCGGCTTCGACGGACCGGATCGCAGAGGGTGTCGCGCGTGTCCGTACCGGAGACATCTCTATCGAGCCCGGCTACGACGGCCAGTACGGATCGGTGAACGTCTGGCCGGACGGCTGAGCAGTCCCCGTTTGACCGGCCCGAAATCTAGGGTATACTCACCGTCCATCCCAAACCGACGTTGATCCCGAGATCACGATCTCAGCGCCCTCTCTGTCGGGGGGCGGCGCCAAGGAGGACGAGTGTGGCCAGCCATGAAGTAGTCCTCAACAACGTCTCGCGGGAGGACGTTTCTCGAATCAAGGAGTGGCTCAAGGACGAAAAGATTGCGGAGAGCTGGTTCGGCCGGTACGCATACGGTGATCCGGCCCATCTCGGCTATCACCCCGACGAGATGGAGCGCGCTTCCGATGAGGTGTGGGGCCGAGTTTTCGGCGACCCGGAGCACCGGATACTATCCATTTACACCAGCTGGGGTGAGCACATTGGTGAGGTGCACCTCGCGGTAGAGGAGAGTCTGGGCGACGGCCAGCTTTCGATACTCATCGGCCGGAAGGACCTGTGGCATCACGGCTACGGTACGTCCGGAGTGCGGGCCGCTCTCGAGCTGGCCTTCAACGAGTGGGGGATATACCGCGTGTGGGTCGACGTGCCTGAATACAACGATGCCGCGCGCACGATGTTCGAGCACCTGGGATTCGTCCACGAGGGAACTCTGCGGAAGAGCCGGCCGCACGAAGGGTCACGTTTTGATTCGGTGGTGATGGGGATCCTGGCCGCCGAATATGCCGCTGCGGAGCACGAAGAGCACCCTGAGCCGCACACTGTCTAGGAGCTCGATAGACGTAACGCGCTTGGGCGCGCCCCGATTGAAGAGGCCCTAGGGCTTCCCGATTCTGAAGACCGTCTTGCCGCAGACCTTTAGACAGGTGCCCCGAGTGGCCGGCCTCCCGGTTTTTAGGGTCACTGCCTCCTGGTTCGCAATGTCACGGTGAGCCCGGCACTTCAGATAACATACCTGCATCGGATGCCTCCAGGTGTGTCGACTTGACCGGGTTTTCGACGGAAATTTCGCTTCCGCGGCCTGCTTTCCGCACCACCCCACGACCCTTCGGACATTTTTCTATTAAGGGGAACCCCCTAGAGAAGGGTCGGCGGCCATTATATGTGCGGTATCCCTCAGATACAATTTCGCTCGTAGGCTGCGGCACCCAGCCTAGCTCACTTTCTCCAGCGGAGCGAAGCTGAGCAGCAGGCGCTTTACGCCCTGGCCCTCCTTGAAGAACACCGTAACCTCGAAGTCGTCCTTCGTGGGCTTGTGCGCCGTTACGATTCCCTCACCGAAGGTCGCGTGCTTCACCTTGTCGCCGGTGGTTAGCACGATCTTGGGCGCCGAAGTCTTCGCGCCGTCGAACTTGGTGGATTTGCGGGTCACGACGACCGATGGAGCGCGCTTGCTCCGGTCAGCAGCCCACGCCGCGGAGCCCAGCTTCTTCTTGGGCTCGTCACGCGGCGCGACGATCAAATGCTTCGGAATGTCGGTCAGGAAGCGAGAGGGTTCAGTAGGCCCGGAGCTTCCCCGGAAGCCCCGCCGGAACGCCCGGTGCAGGTACAGACGCTCCTTGGCCCGTGTGACGCCCACGTAGCAAAGCCGGCGCTCCTCCTCCACCTTCTGGGGGTCGTCGAGAGAGCGTATGTGAGGCAGTAGCCCCTCCTCCATACCTACAATAAAGACGACCGGGAACTCCAGGCCCTTGGTCTGGTGCAGCGTGATCAGAGTAACAGCGTCGGCCTTTTCGTCCATGTTGTCGATGTCGCTTTGAAGGCTGGCCTGCTCAAGAAAGGCAGTCAGCGCCTCTCGTCCCTTGAGGTCCGTCGAACCTTGTGCCGAGTTCCGGAACTCGGCAATGTTTTCCAAACGCTCTTCGCCTCGCTCAGCTTCTTCTCTCACATATTTCCCATATCCGGTTCGTTCCAGTACTGCGTCAATAAGATCGACGAGGCCAAGGGATTCAATCTCTTGGGCGAGCCCGTTGATTATGTCGCGGAAGTGTTCCAGCGCTCTGATAGATCGAGTGGGAAGCGGTAGCCCGGACTGTCCTTGCGTCCCCTGTGTCAGGAACTCAATCCCGGCGAACATCGACGATTCCGAGTCTCGTGCCAGTCGGGTCAGTTCGTCCATGGTGCGCTGTCCGATGCCGCGAGTAGGTAGATTGGCGACCCTTGTGAAGCTCACGTCGTCTGGGTTGATCAGCAGCCTAAGGTAGGCGATGAGGTCCTTGATCTCCTGTCGCTGGTAGAATCGGAGGCTACCGATCAGCTGATAGGGCACGCCGTATCTCGAACAGGCCAACTCCAAGGCCCTCGACTGGGCGTTGACCCGGTACATGATCGCAATGTCACCATGCTTGTAGTCGCCCGTGCGGACGAGCTTCTCAAACTCCCGTACGACTGACCTCGCCTCGTCATCCGCCGTGTAGGCTTCGGTGACAACGATGGGAACGCCACGGTCGTTGCGAGTCCACAGGTCACGCTCGACCCGCTGCTTGTTTGGCACGATGAGCTTCTGCGCCGCATCGAGTATCGTCCCAGACGAGCGATAGTTCTCTCCGAGAGCGATGACCTTGGCGTCCGCAAAGTCAGTCTGGAAGCTCAGGATGTTCCGAATGTCGGCGTTGCGCCACGAGTAGATCGACTGGTCTGGGTCGCCGACGACGCAGATGTTCTTGTATCGGTCGGCTAGCTGTTTCGCCAGGACGTACTGGGCGACATTTGTGTCCTGAAACTCGTCCACCATGAAGTGGACGTATCGGTCCTGGTACTTGGCCGCCACGTCGGGGAATTGGTCGAATAGGAAATGAGTCTTGAACAGCAAATCGTCGAAGTCCACCGCCGAGTTCTGCGACATCAAACGCTCGTATATCTCGTAGATCCGGTGGACGATCTCGTCGTCGTAGTTCTCCTTGTTTTGCGCAAAGGTCTCGACGTCGACGAGCTGGCTCTTCGCGCTTGATATTACGGACTGGATTGCCCGAGGCGCGAACTTCTTCGGATCGACGTTCGCGTCCTCTATGGAGCGCTTCAACAACGATATCTGGTCGGAGTCGTCGAAGATCGAGAAGTTGCGGTCCAGCCCGATCTTGCCTCCCTCGCGCCGAAGCACCATGGCGCAGAAGGCGTGAAACGTGCTGACGGTCAACTCTCCCGCAGCGGTCCCAAGCAGCGGAACAAGCCTCTCGCGCATTTCGCGGGCCGCTTTGTTCGTGAAGGTCACGGCGGCGATGCGATACGGGTTCACGCCGCACACATTTACGAGATAAGCGATGCGGTGCGTAATCACCCGCGTCTTGCCGCTCCCAGGACCGGCGAGTATCAACAGCGGCCCTTCGACATGCTCGACAGCCTCAAGTTGATTGGGGTTCAGGTCGTCACGAATGTTGTAGGGCATACGGCGATTCGGTCCAGTGAGGGATGTGCAGCAAGATTATAGCACGGCTGTTCGAGGCACGGCCGTATCTCTTCTCGCGGTTCCGTTGACCGAGCTCTTCTGGCTAGAGTAGCATCGTCCTCGACCGGATTTCGGCACGGATGAGCAGATTGAGACGTACGATTCTGGTACGTCGGCAAACCGACGCTCGCTAAGAAAATGGGAAACGAAAAATCGAAAGAACCGTCTCCGCGGAGATGGCGGACGGCACCCTCATGAGGACTAACATCTACCGGCCGCCTGGCTCCGGGACCCTTCCGCTGCTTCTTCAATGCACTCCGTACGATAAGGCCGCCGTCGAAAACAACGCTCGAAAGCTGGCCTCTCGCGGCTACGGTGTAGTCGTCCAAGATATGCGAGGGCGGTTTGAGTCCGCTGGTGAATACCAGTTGGAGAGCGTACCAAATGCCGGAACCGTCGACGGACAGGACGGATTCGACACGGTCGAATAGGCCGCTCGCCTTCCCGGCAGTGACGATCGCGTCGGAATGTGTGGCATCTCAGCGCAAGCTTCGAGTATCTGGCGACTCGCCGAACAAGCGCCCCCTAGTCTAAAGGCAATCTTCTCAGTTGGCATGGCCGTGCACTCAACAGACATGAACTTTGGTATCTTCGAGACCGCACGCCGACTACAGCGGACATATGGAATGACGGTCGACGCACGAAGAAGAGCCGGCCGCCAGTCGGGTCCTGCGACGATAAACGAAGCCAATGTTATGTGGCACGAGTTCGAGCGTGGGAAATGGAGCTGGCGTCTTTCGTTAGACAACATCCCTGACGATGTGTTCGACCCGCTCTCACTTATGTTGAAGAGGTTGATGAAGGTGCAGAACGTGGACCTCTGGGCATTTGACAAGGTGCATTCGAAGGTCAACGTACCCACGTACAACTTGACTAGGCTGGTACGACCGGCTCGTTGGCGCCATCGGCCATTACACGGGGATGGTGAAGAACGGCCCGGAGGAGCTTCGTGGTCAGCACAGGCTGGTCGTCGGCCCCTGGCGACACGGCGACCGAAGTCGAGCGGCCCCTGCTTTCGACTTCGGTACTGACGCTCAGAGCTCATATGCCGGCGAGGTTTCCAGGTGGTACGATTACACCTTCAAGGGGATCGATAATGGCTTAGCCGAGGAGCCTCCGGTCAAGCTGTTCATTATGGGCGAAAACCGTTGGCATTTCGAGCACGAATGGTCGCTAGCACGTACCAGGGGCACCGACTTCTACCTCGATAGTGGAGGCTCGGCCAATACACCGAACGGCGACGGAACGCTGTCTCTGAAACGCGTAGGCGGCGGGCTGCCGGACGAGTATGACTACGATTCGAAAGACCCCGTGATGAGTCTCATGGACCTTGATGCTCAGGCCGCTGTCAGGGACCAATCCCCCGTCGCCCGCCGGCGCGACATCCTTGTCTATCAAACGCCTCCTTTGCACGAAGGGATTGAAGTGACAGGACCTGTCGTCCTCAAGCTGTGGGCGGCTTCTAGCGCGCCAGACACCGAGTTCACCGCCAAGCTGATAGACGTCTATCCCGATGGACTCGCGGTGAACGTTACATCCGGGATTGTTCGTGCCCGCTACCGCGACGGCTACGATACCCCTAGTCTGATCGAGCCGGGCCGAGTGTACGAGTATTTGATCAACCTGAATCCTACCGGGATCGTTTTTCTGCGCGGACACCGGATCCGCCTCGACGTCTCAAGCTCGGACTTCCCCAACTTCGACCGCAACCACAACACAGGCGCTGACTTCTGGTCGGACGCTGAACTTCGCGTGGCTCATCAGACGGTGTTCCACGACAAGACAAGGCCATCAAGGCTGGTGTTGCCAGTAATCCCGCGCTAGTAGCACATCGGTCCGACCGTGCCGCATAAGCGTCCGAGTTCATGGGCAGCAGAGCGCCGGGGAGAGGACTAAGGTGAGGGTGCCTCTTAGCCTACGTTACGAACAGCGGGTCGGCCTTGGTGATCACCCTCATTTCCGAGGCGACCGCAGCCCTCAGGTACTTCGGCACCGAGAACATGCCCCGGTGAGTGACCCCGTCGTAGTGCTTCAACGTCTTCGTCACGCGCTCGAATATTCGAGAGTCGATCTCATCAGCCGATAGTACTGTCGGGTCGGGCCCGAGGGAGCCTATGACGAAGCCCCACGTCGTGCCGAATGATGGTATGAAGGTGTCGTAGTAGAACGTCGACGGGAACACCGCGCCCATCGTGCTTGCCACCGCCGAGAAGCACTGCTCGTAGAAGGCCGGTCCCGTTGGGCCGGACTGCACGGCGATCATCCCTTGAGGGTTGAGCCTCTCCTTTAGTAGTTCATAGAACTCCCGCGTGTAGAGCTGGTAGGCCGGGCCTCCCTCCAGCGGGTCAGGAACGTCCACGACGACCACGTCGAACCGCTGGGTCGTATCTTCGAGAAACTTCAGGGCGTCGGCGAAGTGGAGCTTAAGCCGTGGGTCGTCGAAGGCCCCCTGGTGGAACTTCGGGAGATGCCGGCGGCACAGCTCCACGACCTCGGCATCGATGTCGACCATCGTGACCCGCTCGACCGAGCGGTGAGATAGCGCCTCACGTATGGTGGCGCCCTCCCCACCACCGGCGACGAAGACCGTTCGAGGCTCTGGGTGGGTCACCATGCATGGCTGTACCAGCGCCTCGTGGTACACAAACTCGTCAAGCTCTGTCGACTGGGTCTTGTTGTCGAGCAACAGTGTGCGTCCGAAGCATTCTGTATCCAGGACGCAGACAGACTGGTATCCGGTCTCGCCGGAGTAGACGATTCGGTCGATGCGCTCGACCTGTAGAAGATCTGGAGTGATGTGCTCGTAGTGCCAGTCGCCCTCAGTTGGCGGCGAGGTCGAACCGGCCATCATACGGCTGCGGATTTTTCCTGATGGAGACCGCGTTGGAACTCGGTGATCTTGGGATTTGGGCATCCCAGGCGATCGATGATTAGCTCAGCGGCCTTTCTGGGCGTGAACCCGGCGCCGCAGGTAAAGATGTCGACAGCGGCGTAGCCGTGTTCGGGCCAGGTATGGATGGCGAGGTGTGACTCGGCGATGGCGACGATACCGGTCACGCCTCTCGGGTCGAATTTGTGGAAGGACTGACCCACGATGGTTGCGCCCGCCCGGTCCGCGGCGTGAACCATCGCCTCCTGGATGACATCGACGTCATCGAGAAGTGCTTCGTCACACTGCCTCAAGTCCAGCAGGATCTGCGTCCCGAGCGCGTTCAATCGCCCACCCTCCATGGGTATTCATCGGCGAACCGGCATTATACATGAAGGCATGTTGGTGGGTAAGACGTCGGTTCTTGCTATAAGGCAGATCAGCCTGAGCGAGTCGAAGGGCGCTTCTATGGTTCGACAAGCTCTTCTACGAAAGATGATGGGATGTCAATGTCTTGATTCCAAAATGCTGTGCAGCAGAGTTCGGTCCCGCGTCTATAGGCGCTGGCGTTGACGGCGCGTAGGCGTACGAAGGGGCAGAGGTTTTCCGTAGACTCGGCGAGGACGACGGCCGCTTTAAACATCAGTCCACGCAGCTCCGACCGGGCGAGAGCCGCCGCATCTTCGCGGGTGATCTCCAATTCTTCGCGAAACTGTAAGTCGTTCAGCCACCGATGAAGGGCGGCGCGGTGGACGTTGGCTCGCCAGGCGGCCTCAGACACCGAGGGCGACGAGACCAGGTACGGCAGGACGGGAGCTGATTCTCGGACAGTTCGTTCGATTCCGACTGCGGGTCGTTTTCCATTAGTGCAAGTCCTCCTTGGCGATAGTGGTGCTGGGTTCCGAAATTTACTCTGTCGCAAACCGTCGTAAAGTGTCGCATTCGTATCTGAAGGATTGCGACACCTGGGGGTGGGAATGCGACAGGTAGGGGGAGCTGGGTACAGGTATGGGGTTGTCGATTTCGGCGATTGAGTGGTGCATGGTTTTTGTTCCTTTCCTTCGTGTCAGTGGACCGAGAAGAACAAAAAGGAACAGACCTGTGGGGTCCGTCCCTCGCCGATATTGCAGTACATGCGTTCTGGCCATGTCAAGGGCGGGTTGCACGGAGGGTAAGGTCTTTCGACTTTAGCTATAAGGCAGAGATTGCCGCTCTCAAGTAACTGCCCCGGATGCGAGCGTTGCAGTGCAAGGGAATTCCCCCTCATCCTAGCCTTCTCCCACGAGGGGAGAAAGGACACGAGCGCGCCTTATAGTTACTTCCCTATGTTCAGTCCGCCCTGCGGACGTAGGTCTGCTCACCATGACCGGTTACCTCGTACGTGTAAAGGACAACCGAAAGGCCCTGGCCCAGGCCAAGAATCGTGTTGACAAGCCAAACGGCCAATGGCATACTTTGGGCAGATTTGCGAGCGTGCGTTGTCAGCTTGACTAAGCCAGACTTTTCCCAGCCGATTGAGGCCATATCGTAGTGGCGTTAGCCGTTACTCCGCGACACCGTTCTTCCTTCTACAACCACCTCTCTCGAACTGACCCTTCCGCTCCGGACCTGTCGCCATGACCAAGTTCATCTTTGTCACCGGCGGCGTCGTAAGCTCGGTGGGCAAAGGGATTACCGTCGCATCGATCGGCCGCATACTCAAGAGCCGCGGCATCTCCCTATCGGTCCTGAAGCTCGACCCTTACTTGAACGTCGACCCCGGAACGATGTCGCCGTACCAGCACGGCGAGGTCTTCGTTACCAACGACGGAAGCGAGACAGACCTCGATCTCGGGCACTACGAGCGGTTCATCGACATCGACCTTACCGAGTCATCCAACGTCACGGCGGGCCGGATCTATAGCGACGTCATCGCCCGGGAGCGACGAGGCGAGTTCCTTGGCCGGACGATCCAGTCCGTCCCTCATGTAACCGACGCCATAAAGAAGCGCATCCTCGGGCTCGCGAAGGAAAGCGCGGCCGAGGTCATAGTCGTAGAGGTCGGCGGCACGGTCGGCGACATCGAGGGCCAACCCTTCCTCGAAGCGATCCGCCAGATGCGCAACGAGGTCGGTCGAGACAACGTCTTCTATATCCACGTCACGTATTTACCCTTCATCCCTGCTTCCGGTGAGCTCAAGACCAAGCCGACGCAGCACAGTGTCAGAGAGCTCCGTGCTATCGGTATCCAGCCCGACGTCATCATGTGCCGGAGCGAAGAGCCTGTTACGGACGAAATCAAGGACAAGATCGCGGTCCACTGCGACGTGGTAAGGCGCGGAGTGATAGCGTTGCCCACGGTCGACTCGGTCTATGAGGTGCCTCTCCTCCTAGAGGCTGAGGGGATGGGCGACCTCATGGTCGAGAGCCTCAGTCTACCGAAGACCACCCGGGACCTCGCTCAGTGGCATGGTATGGTCGACGCGATACTCAGTCCAAAAGAGCATCTTCCCATAGCTGTCGTCGGGAAATATGTCGAATTGCAGGACTCCTACATATCCGTGAAGGAGGCCCTACTCCACGCGGGGCTGGCGCATGGTCGCGACCTGGACCTACTATGGGTCCAGGCGGAGGAGATAGAGAAAAGCGGTCCGGAGGCCTTCCTTCACTCAGTCAGCGGTATCGTGGTGCCGGGAGGCTTTGGAGCTCGAGGCATCGAAGGCATGATCGACACCGTGCGCTACGCCAGGAACAACCGTGTCCCTTACTTGGGCCTGTGTCTCGGAATGCAGGTCATGGTAGTCGAGGCGGCAAGAGAGCTGCCAGGCAAGGAGCGAGCGAACTCCACCGAATTCGATCCGAACACAAAGGACCCGGTGATCGACCTGATGCCGGACCAACGTGATGTTTCGGACATGGGAGGGACGATGCGCCTCGGTGTTTACCCCTGCGAGGTCGTCCCAGATTCCTGGGCCGGCCGAGCATACGGAAAGCGAGTAGTAAGCGAGCGGCACAGGCACAGGTTCGAGGTCAACAACACCTACCGCGAGGCTTTCGAGTCCGTGGGCTTCTGGCCGACCGGTCTTTCACCGGATGGCAGGCTGGTCGAGATCATGGAATTGGTGGGCCATCCTTTCATGGTTGGAGTGCAGTTCCACCCGGAGTTCCGCTCGCGTCCCAACCGGCCCCATCCGCTGTTCCGCGAGTTCATCGGGGTCGCAAAACAGACGTTGAGGGAGGGCGGTCAGCACGAGCTGCCACTGGATGCCATAAAATCGGCGCAAAAGGTGTAGACGAACGCCACGTCTTTGTGCTAGCCTGAATGAGACGATCCTCTCCCTTTTTACCCTGAAGCCACTGCCGAAAACTCACCGAGCATCACCGCCCCCGTTTGTTCGGCCGTGTCCTTGTGAACCCCTAGTGCAAAAAGGTGATTCGGTGAGCCGCCGTATCGGTGGCCCCACCTGATGATCACAGGGAAGGGTGTGTCTCCAAGATTGCGGAGGCACCCACACTTAAAATAGACGGCTCCCGGAAGCCGGCGGCAGCGGACGCCGTCGATAGGCAACAGTAAAGCCTCCAGAGTAGCCGCTGGCTGCTAGGGCTCCGGTACTGACCGTCTTCTTCGGATCGCAGTCAAACCGCCTTGGCCACAGGGATCGATTGCCGATTGGCAACATACGGAGCTTGAAATGAACATAACCGAGCTGCAAGAAAAGACCAACGAGGAACTCCTCGAGCTTGCCAGCGACATGGGCGTCGCCGGAAACGGAACACCGCCCAAGCGCCAGGACCTCTTGATGAAGGTTCTCCAGACATATGCCAAGAAAGACGGCAATGTCATCGCCAGCGGGATTCTCTCGATAATTAACGAAGGGTACGGCTTCCTGCGGTCGGACGGAGGTAGGCCAGGGACCGGGGACGTCTACGTCTCCCAGTCTCAGATCAAACGCTTCGGCCTTCGGTCTGGTGACCAGATTGCGGGCCAGGTACGCTCACCCAAGGACGGCGAGCGCTATTTCGGCCTCGTAAGAGTCGAGGCGGTAAACGGAGTCGAGCCAGACCAGGCCCGTGACCGGCCTCACTTCGAGCGGCTCACGCCCATATTTCCGATGGAGCAAATCCCGCTCGAGACGACACGCAACATCCTCACGACGCGCATCATCGACCTGATCGCGCCCATTGGTAGAGGTCAGCGAGGGCTTATCGTGTCCCCGCCTAAAGCGGGCAAGAGCTCCATCCTCAAGGAGATAGCCAAGGCTGTCTCGGCCAACGCTCCGGACATCGTCATCATGGTCGCTCTGATTGGCGAGCGGCCTGAGGAAGTCACGGACATGACCCGTTCGGTAGACGGCGAGGTCTACAGCTCTACCTTCGACGAGCCGGTGGAGGACCAGTGCCGGGTGGCCGAGATGGTCTTG
>Ga0310121_10003765_pt1 | contig 13737 bp, 12 predicted proteins | sample CB27_Tmax_986_MG_FD_203504 | JGI IMG/M metagenome (GOLD analysis project Ga0310121, IMG submission 203504) | Marine microbial communities from Western Arctic Ocean, Canada - CB27_Tmax_986 | ecosystem: Environmental > Aquatic > Marine > Oceanic | place: Canada: Western Arctic Ocean | collected... | reverse complement strand
ACAAGGCCAACCAGTATCATCAACGGGATATAAAATAGATGCGACGATGTCATTCGACCGTTTTATCGATAGCCGCCCGTAATTCGGCCAGCTGACCTTCCAGACGTACGACTTTCCGATGCGTACCCCACAAAAATCCCAGTGGGCATAGCCACATAAGAATGTAGGCCACGAGCATGAAGGTTCCGCCCGGCACATTTTCCTTTTCCGGAGGAGCGCCCCGGTCCATAGGCACTTGTTCAGGCTCGAGGGCGGGGGTCGTGGGCTTGATAGACTCCACTTCTTCCTTCGCTACAGACGTGTCAATAGTGGACGTTGTGTCGTTGGCTGTAGGCGTGGAGACCACATCCGCTGCCACCGGTGTGACGCTCAAGACAAAGCCTAGAAGGCAGATACAGAGAAACGAGTTTCGGATCAGGGTCAGCGGGTTCATCAGTTTGCTCGTAGGTTCAGGTCAAAGGAAACCAGGGCTAGACATCGATGTCTGCGTCCTGGGCCGCGTGCCAGCAGGATTCCAATGAATCCTCCGCGCTGCGGATTCGTTTGCGTAATAATAATATGGCCAGGGAGAAGACCAGAATGGTCAGGATGGAAATATAGAATACGGTCTGAATTTCAGGAGCCGAAGACGTAAACTGGCTCTTGTCACTGGTGAGATTTTCCGGATGTAGTTTCCTCCCCCAGAGATTCACAGCTATTCGAATAAAGATGATCGCCGGGATACCAAGAACAGAGATGCCGGCCGCCAGCTTTCGGGTAAACATATCGTTCCCACCAAAGCGACGCATGGCTGCATAGCCGAGGTACATCAGGAAAACCAGAAGGACCAGCATCAGCCGCGGCTCGAAATTCCACCAGGTCCCCCAGGCCTTCTTTGCCCATAAGGGTCCCGAACAGAGGACCATCATGCCCAGAAGGGTTCCCGTATCGGCACAGGCCCCAGCCCAGTGGTCGTACTTTAGGTCTCCACGCACCAGAAACAACAGGGACAAGATGCCCGCAGCCAATAACAGGATCAGCATATTGATGGCCGAGCCCACATGGAAATAGAAGATCTTCTGCACAACCCCGTTCATCTCGCTGGTATTGCTTACAGGTAACGTGGGCGCGTAAAAGAAAACCATCACCAACGCCATCGGAATGGCCACGGTGGCAATCCCCAGAAGCGTTATATGAACGGTATGCGCGCGGGACATTATCGCTCCTTGATTCACCCTCTATCTCGCATGAGATACGGGAATATCCAGCTGGTACCAAACACGAACACCAGATCGAACGCAAGCATTAGTCTTAACCAGGTCCAGATATCCGCCAGGGCGTTATCAGCATAACGGGTGTCCGCAGACAGAAAGATCAGTGATGTCGCCTCTACGCCCGCCAGGAACAGGGGTACAATAAGAGGAAAGACGATCAGTGGATATAAGACCTCGCGAAATGCCAGACGGGTTACGAGTCCCGCGAATAGCGTGCCCACGAAACAAAACCCGAGGACCCCCAGAAAAACGGCCAATATCAGAAGACCCATATGCGGAATCTCCGGATCGAAAAAGACGATCACCAGTGGAATCACCAACGTCACCATGGCCAGACTGAATCCCAGGGCGAGAATCACTTTGCTCAGATAGACCACCCGTAGATCGGCGCAACCCATCATCAGGCCTGCCAGACAGTCATTTTGTTGCTCGCGGTCAAAAATGCGACCGGTCCCCAATGTGGATGAAAACAAAATGACGATCCACATCAAGCCCGGAACGTAGGCTTCGGCATTCGATTCGTCGTTCATCACGTAGAATGCGAATCCAAAGATAACCACCTGGAGGGCCGCAAATAGAAGCATGGTGTACAGAATCCCCGGGTTCCGTACTTCGATCCGCAGGTCCTTTATCAGGACCGCCTTGAGCTGGTGGCCAAAAGTCATGGCGTTTCCCCACCATTGTAGAAACGGCCCTGTTCCAGTCGATGAACGGTGGCGTTCAAAGCACTCAGCTCCTCCAGATGGTGGGAGACCATAACAACCATACGACCCGCTTCCGACATCCCGCGGATTCGCGATAAGAGATTCAGGCGCGTCTCTTCGTCCAACCCGGTGGTGGGTTCATCGAGCAGCACAAAGTCCGCCTGCTGCAATTCAAGCCGCGCCAGAGCCACCCTCTGAATCATCCCACGCGAGAAGGTTCCAACCGCTCGATCCACCACATCTTCAAGGCCGAGCTCCGTGAGAATAGGAAGGATCATGCCTCGGTCACGCCCATATAAATCGGCGTAGAGCTCCAGGTTTTCCCGCGCCGAAAGATCCGGATAGGTGAAACTCTTATGACCAAGAAAGCCCAGACGCTGTCGAAGTTTCCAGGGAAGCGAATCACTGTGGCCGAATTCGTCTGAGCCATACCGGATCCGGCCCGCCTCAAAGCCGAGGCTACCCGCTAGAATCTTGAGCAGCGTGCTCTTCCCCGAACCGTTGACGCCTACCACTGCGTGGACGGTACCGGGCTCCCAGATCGCCTCCAGCTTCCGCAATACTCGCTGGCGGCCAAAAGCTCGAACCAGGCCCTGGATATGAATGACATTCGTCAATATTGCTCACCGAATGCCATATAACTACCATCGGGCCTGGGTCTGGTGGTCTAGAAAACGCAAGAGCGAGAGTACCACCGGAACGGTTGAGACCTTTGAGCCGAAAGGCAATCTCCCCTCCGTCGTGATCAGACGATGTGCGACCCGCACTGCCTGCCCACTCAATCGATGGGTTTGGCTCCAATCATCGTTATACGGAGTTTTTCGCGTCTCGGAATGGTATTTCTCATACCGGACCAACTTCTGCACATTGCTATTAATGGTGGTCAGTACCGGCTGCAAACGTTCGGTCAAAAAAGTCCGCGCCTGGTCATCGGAGAGGAGCCCCAGTTGGTACTCATTCTCCATGTTCTCCAGGTCTATTACGAGGTCCACCAATTCTTGTTTTGTGTCTTCCAGGGCTGTAAACAGGCGGGCCGAATCTCGAGGAGCCTGACCAATGGAAAGTACAATGCCAATCACACCCAGAGCTGCCAGCCCAATGCGCCGTGGGCTGAAAAAAGCTTTTCGCGGGCTAGGATCCCGGGCCAGAACAAATCCGACCAGAAGCCCAATAACAAAGGCCGTCAGATGGCTTCCAAAGGCAAGACTGCCCGTACTCAGAAATTGAATAACAAGATAGACCGGTACAAGAAGGATCTGGGCTAAGACGGTACTGAGTGCAATGCGGTTTTCACCTCCAATGCCGCGGAGTTGCACCGCAACCAGCCCGCCCCAGATGGCGAATATCCCCGCAGAAGCCCCAAGATATACGACCGTTGGTGGTGTATAGAAGAGGGTCGTGGTGACTCCGGCCGCGACTCCAAGCACATAGATAAGGAGAAGCCCCCATGGGCCAAGGTCCCTCTCACAGCGCCGTCCCCAGAGAACCAGAGCCCACACATTATTGAGTAGGTGTAAAAGGTTGAGATGGACAAATCCGCTACTAACAATCCGCCAATAATCTCCCGACAACACACGATTCGAAAGAGATCCTCCGACGTCGACCGCACTACTCTCGTCGTAGCCAAAAACTGCCCCGCCCAATACGAACAGGTATGTGACGAACCAGAGTCCATTGATCACCAGCAATACCCTTGTACCCCTGGTCCACGAAATCGCGGCGGAGCTTTCTTCTTTGGCGATATCTTCCGCAGCGGGTCGAGGCGGCCCCTCCTCTCGCGCGAGTCGGAGCCACAGCATGAACATCACGCCGACCACCAGAAAACCTGCCACCAGAACCAGCCACTTCCAATACGGATTGACCCGGGGCAGATTGGTTACAGTTACCCGAATTAATTGATGGGCCGAAGTCGCCGTGCTGGAACGGAACACCTGGCTCACCTCCGAAGAGTTGTTCGGGTTGGGCTCCACAAGATGTTCGCCTGGAATGTCCACCTGGAGCACTGGCTTGTAGCGCCTGGGGCCCAGAACGCGGATAAAGAGCCCTTCGAGGCCTACATCCGTAATCAGGCCCAACCGGGTCTTTTTGCGGTCGACCAGATCCTGCCAGAACGGGCCCGCAGGATGGTTGACGAAATAACCCATCTCGCCCATTCCACCTACCCGGATGATCAGCGGTACCCCCGGGTAGATCGTCCCTGCGCCAAGAAATAACCCCTTGGCCGAACGAACCACAGTGGGGTGTCCCTCCGGGTCGCCGTCACGTTCAAATACACGAACCCGCAGATGGGAGTAGTTTCGATGCGTAATGAACTCGTCGAGGACACCTCGAGGACCCGTCGCCAGACTCAGCATCGGTACTCGGATCAAATTCGCCGGAATCGTCAACGGCTCCCGGGTCTTCACCGAAAAAAAGTAGACATTGCACGATATGATCGTGAGGCTCTCCTGGACACGCATCGTACATTCAACCGATGCCCGTAGATGATCAGCCAGGACCTGATCCGGGATGCCGGCCCCTATGTCGGATTTCTCTACTTGCGGACCCATCGCAGGATTTGCACCCGACGAAACCGTCCCAGCCGCGAAGAGCAGAACGGTCAATATGATTCGTAATGCACTCATGGTTCCGTCAAACTCGACGTATCCGGTTCTATGCCTATTTTCACCAATTTGCTCAAAACCAGTTCTAGCTCCTCCTCCAGTTCGGCTCGTAACTCGGCGTGATCGACCGCAGAGATTTTTCGGATCGCGTGATCAAATTGCAGATCCGTGATGTTCAAAAGGAGCCGATCCCGTTCGTCGAGCAAGCTCTGAACAAGGGCCTCCCGCGCAATCGGTGATCGATCTGTGTCGAAAAGTCGGCTAAAGCCCCGGACCGCCATCACAAAGGAAAACAGAAACGCAAGACCAACACCGAGGCCATATGCCCAACCCACGAGCGACATTCGTTTCTCCTGACACGTTCTCTAGTTTGAATTTGGCGGCCTATACTAGACAGGCCCATAGGAACATGTCACGCGTAAATCCCTCTTGACAGTCCGTGCACCAACTGCCTATAAGCCCCGCGTAGCTGCGGGGTGGCGCAGAGGTAGCGCGCCGGGCTCATAACCCGGAGGTCGTTGGTTCGATTCCAGCCCCCGCGACCCGAACCAGGTGTCCCGTACATCTGAATTTACAAAAATCATCCATATCGTCCAGAACCGACATTCGCGGTTCTGTCTATATGGTAATTAATCGCACCTTATTGGGGCTGCGTGAGGCCATGGGCTCGCCCCTGGTAATTGCGAAAGACAACTTCTCCCGGACCTTCGGCAATCAGATAGTCCGGAACCACTGGCACCTTGCCGCCACCACCGCTCAGATCCACGACATACTGCGGTACAGCGAGGCCACTGACATGCCCGCGTAGGGCCTTTATCACCCTTCGGCCATCGTCGAGAGTGGTCCGGAAATGAGCCACACCAGGGGCCGCATCGCAGTGTAGAATATAGTAGGGGCGACAACGGTGACGGAGTAACCAGCGATTCATTTCAACGACGACCGCAGGCTCGGTATTGATACCCTTCAACAGCACCATCTGGTTCCCCAGAACACAGCCCGCGTCTGCCAGCATATTCAGGGCTTTGCCGGCTTCCGGGGTACATTCCTTCGGGTGATTGAAGTGAGTATGAAGGTAAAGAGGACGACAGGTTCGAAGAACGGCACAGAGTTCCTCATCAATTCGCTGCGGCAAAGTAACCGGGTTCCGAGTGCCGATCCGTATAAGATCCAGATGAGGAATTCGGCCCAGCCGCTCCAAAAGGCGGCCCAGAACTTGATTCGACAAGGTGAGAGGATCTCCGCCCGAAATCAATACATCATGGATCTCTTGATTCTGTTCAATATAGCAGAGGGCTGCATCCAGACGTTGCCCGGCCGGAGTGGAGCTAGGATCGCCAACTTTTCGTTTCCGGGTACAGTGTCGACAATATACGGGGCAATTATGACTCACGTATAAAAGAACGCGGTCCGGATATCGATGTACAATGCCCTCCACCGGACTGTGTACATCCTCGGCCAGAGGATCTTGAGCCATCCCAGGATAGGTCATACATTCATCCAGATGTGGCACCGCCTGACGCCGTATTGGACAAGAGGGATCGTCGGGATCCATCAAAAGCGCGTAATAGGGAGTGATCGCCATCCGAAACCAGGACTTGCACTGGCGGATCGCCTGGCGTTCGGGCTCTGTCACCTTGATGACGGACTCCAGTATCGCAAGCCCATTTATGCGATTGCGCTGCTGCCAACGCCAGTCATTCCAGTCGTCTTCTTTAACGTCGGCCCATGCTCCGCGATCCGTCCTCATTCCACCACCCGTATGGCGCCCTTCTGGCTTACTACTGACTCAACAAAGTTTGACACATTGTTCAGCCATTGGACAAATTCGTCCGCCTCAAGCGTTGTCCGGAGCTTCCGCACAAACTGCCGGGACCGTCGCAACGGATCCAAAGTCAGACTTGTGTCTCCCAGAGCTTCGGTCGATCGTCGTGCTGTAACCAGGTCCCCCGCCGACTCCAATATATCGAAAAGTCTCCGCGTATCCGCCTCAGACAGCTGCGTTCCCACCGTAGTCAGCTCCCCAAGCAATGCTTCATGTCTGGCATCCAGGGATATCAGAACCTCCAGCATTACCGGATCCACATCAAAGAATTGATGGGTCCGGGTAGGTTCGGTTATTTCCGACTTTTTGGTAACGACCCAGAGCAAGAGATGACTCAATAAATAAAGGGGGGAGTTGATACTCAATTCCAAAGATCAATGATCTCCGAGAACTGCGGGCCTTTGCACAGGGTTCCGGGAATGTCAATACCCTCAAAACTCAGAGGGTTTTCCACATGAAGCCTGTAACATGCTGTAATTACACAATACTTTTATCCACAAGAGCTAACGTTCTGTGGATAAAGGGTTTTTCACAAAGAGGTATTTTGTAAACGGCGACTACCCAAATTTCTCCGTTTTGCAGAAAACCGCCTATGTTCAGGAGCTTACGTTTCCACAGGTAAAATAGGGGTTATTTTTCGCTGGATCCGCAATTCGATTCATGCTTAACGTCCGGGGTCGCAGATGTCGGCTGCTTCCTCGGTCTGTCCGAGGGCCTTTTTCAGGTCGCAACGTCGGCTGCGCAACCGCGGATCATCCGGGTGAACCACGATAGCACGCTCCATTATCTGGTCCGCTCGTTCGAACTTCTGCTGTGCATAAAGTAGTTGGATGAGGTTTCCATATACGAAAACTTTCTGACTCCCGTTTTGAAGTGCCGTCTCCAGGGCCTGAACTGCTTCGTCTGGCTTTTTGAGAGTTAACAGAACCAAAGCATAGGCTTCGTAGGGTTTTGCCGACCTCGGCGCGGCCCGTATCGCCATACGGCATAGCTCATAGGCGTTTTGTAGAATGTTAAGACGCGCCGGATCGTCTTGCGGGAATGTAGCCTGATGTTGGAGATACACCTCACAAGCGGCTACTGCAGCCTGGACATCACCACCCCGACTCTTCGCAAACGCATCTTCATAATAGCGTCCTGCTTCCAGAAACTTCGTGGCTTTACGCTCCAAATCGCCAAGTCCCCGCAGAGCAACAACACTGGCCGGATCATATTTGAGGGCTTCTACAAAAGAGCTCCGCGCGGATTCGGGATCCGTAGCAAGCACGGACGCACCCAGCATTGTGTGCAAACGCGCCGATCCGGGCGTCGCCTGCAAGGATGTACGGGCGAGAGTCGTGGTGTCACGATAGTCAGCCACACGCTCCGCCGAACGTACTCCTGCCAAAACAAGAACCAGCGAAAAACAGGTTATAACAAACCCGCGCATAACCGGTAGGCGGGCCGCCGCCAGGGGAAGTATACAGGCTAGGCCCACAGCCAGAAACGCGCTCGGCAAGTAGAGTGCTCGCTCGGAAAATAAGGTTGTGGAACAAACGACGGCGTTCGACGAGACTCCATATACGAGGAGTGCTGCGGCGCCGGTTAGCATGGTCCGACGTCGGCCGGAGACCATCGCGCGTAAAACCAGTGCAATTCCCACGACAAGAAGAACCAGGCCGAAAATCCCCAGAAGATCGGTCGTCGACAACCCACCCCGAAAACCATCGCTCAATTCTATGGATCCCCGGCTATAATCGGCGGACAGTGATGCCGGCCAGACCAGTAGACGAATGGCGTGTATTACCAGAATACCGGCCGAACAAAGGCGCGCGAAGAAGGCACTCTCCACCAATGGGTTGTCGGATGGGGAGATCAGACCGGAAAAGCGACCATCCAACGCATGCATACGAAGACCAATATAGGCCACCATACAAAGCACCGACAAACCTACCAGCCAGGGGCGCCAGCTCTGCGCCATTGTACGCTCCTGCCCCCTCTTACCAGCAAACCAATCCGCAATAAGTGGAGCTGCGAATAATAAGGGGGCCAGAACCCCCTGCTCTTTCGATAATCCGGCCATACATCCCAGTAGTACGGCTACCAGCCCTATTCGTACGTCCTTTGCCCGCCACCAGAGAACCAGGGCCGCCAACAGGAAGATGGCACAGAGCATTTCCGAGCGATTGTTCAGGGGAACCACTGCATCCACATGTACCGGATGTGCAGCGAATACCAGGGTCGCCATGGTGGTCGCCCAGAGGGGTGCACCAAGGGTAAGGGCCAACCAGAATACCAACGCCACCGTACCGGCATGGAAAAGGAGATTGAGCCAGCGCTGAAGCCGCAAGTTCTTGGTGGGAACAAGCCGATAACTGAGGGTGGTCACGGGACGATAACCACCGGCGTGTTGGCGGCCCGCAGAACCACCATAGATATTGGTGGAAAAGACGGCTCCCCAGTCGAGCGGACCCTGGACCACCGGATTCTCAAGAACCACCGCCTCGTCATCGAGGATCGGCTTCCCCTCTAGGGCATCAAGATGAAGGACTACCGCCAGGCCAATACAGGCCAGAAGAGCGAATAGAAGACGCATCAAGCGCGGGTCCGAGGGAACTAACACCGGTTACCTCCCAATCGTCGTTCTAATAGAAGAATGATAACGCCCAATAGAATAATTCCTACCACAGACGGCCATAGCCAGAAGACCGCATTTGCCGTACCGGAATCGGCTTCCATCCAACCCGCGTAATAGACGCCGACAGCACCAATTCCAAAGCTCAAGATAAACTTCAGCCCATAGCCAACCCCGCGCCAGCGGGGCGGGATAAACCGTGCCACAAGGCTGTTTTCAAAGGGCTGCATGCCGAGGCTGAAGAAGGCAAAGCCCGCAGCCGCAAGCGGCAGCGTAAAACCGCTTAGAAGCGCCACTCCAAACAAGAACGGCAAACTCAATAGATGAAATAGAATATAACCGCGAACGAGAGGCATCCGATCCGCCAATCGACCACCAACCAGTTGGCCGACGGTCCCGACCAGCAATGCGCCGGCTACAAAAATACCGCCCCATAGATTGGCCTTTCCGCTCGCAATGGATCGGACGTCTGATAGCAATATCTCGCCCAGATGCTTGGGCGCGAGGGAGTGAAAGGCCCGGTACACAAAACCGGACAGGATCATAGCTAGCGCCAACACCAGAAAGAGTCTCATCCGTCCCATGAACCCGGTCGCAACCTCGTCCTGGTGGCGACTTGTGGGCGTGACAACCGACTCATCAAAACGCAGGCTGATTATCAGTAAAAACGTCGTAAGCCCGAGCAAACTAAGCAAACCAAAGGCCCATCGCCATCCCACCAGATAGGCCAATAAGGCACCGCAAAGGGGACCGCCTGCGATACCCAGATTCCCGAATACGCCTTGAATTCCAATCGCTCGACCACGCGCTCGAATATTGTTCGAAATCAGGGTCATACCCACCGGATGATACATACCAGCACCGATCCCCACGCCAAACCACCACCAGGGCAGACTCTGATGATCCCCAAATATGGCCGCTCCCAGAGCCGCCAGGCCGATAGTCCCATTGCCCAGGATAAGTAGGACCCGGGCCGACAGATGCGTGGTCAAAAACCCGGCCGGTAGCGCAACCAGACCGAAGGCCGCATAGCCCGGAAACGAGAGCGCCATCGCCTCCGAATAGGTGATTCCCAGATCCGCGCTGAGCGGAACAGCAATGGCCGGGAACAGAAGCATGGCGAAATGCGCCATGAAGTGAGACGCCGACGTCAGAATGAGAATGGTGCGTTCACGTGGATCCATTTTTTGAGACTATCCCAACAATCGCACACCTGCCACTTCATGCCTCTGGCGACGGGACATCATACCCCGATCTATAGGTGCCACTGGCGTTGAATTCGGGCGAAGAGAGTTGTGCGAAATGATGTAAGCTGGTATTTCCGCGCGGCATGCCCCCGTAGCTCAGCTGGATAGAGCCGGGGATTCCTAATCCCTGTGAGTCGGAGGTTCGAATCCTCTCGGGGGTGCCAGACGAACACAGATCCGTAGGCCGAGACACACCGAATATGACCAAGCGTAGTTACTTCACAACCCCGATCTATTACGTCAATGGACGTCCGCATATCGGACACGCCTATTGCTCGGTTCTGACGGACACGTTTCGCAGGTATCACGACCTTTTCGGCTACGACACCTACTTTCTTACGGGAACGGATGAACACGGCCAGAAGGTACAGAAATCTGCCGAAAACGCGGGGGTGAGCCCGGCTGAATACGTGGAAGGCATGGCACAGGCCTTCCGCGACCTATTACCCGATCTCCACGTCAACAACGATGATTTTATTCGAACCACGGAACCTCGCCACACCCAGATTGTACAAGAGGCTCTGCAAAGTCTGTATGACAAGGGCGACATCTACCAGAACCAATATGAAGGCTGGTATTCCGTGCGGGCGGAACGTTTCTGGACCGAGAAGGACCTGGTGGATCAGAAATGCCCGGAAACAGGTGGGCCGGTCGAACGTGTGAGTGAGAAGAACTACTTCTTCCGCATGAGCAAATACCAACAGCAACTGATCGACCATCTCGAGAATAACCGGGATTGGATCGTACCGGCGAGTCGGTGGCAGGAGATTCGCTCCTTTCTGAAAAACCCCTTGCTGGACTTGTCCATCTCTCGCCCGAAGGCACGACTGTCCTGGGGGATCCCCCTACCCTTCGACAAAGACTTCGTAACCTACGTATGGTTCGATGCTCTGTTGAATTACTGTTCCGGTATTGGGCTTTACCGTGACGACCAGACGTTCCAGAACTGGTGGCCCCACGCTACCCACTTTCTGGGAAAAGATATCCTCACCACCCATTCGGTGTATTGGGGAACGATGCTTATGGCCCTCGGGTTGCCCCTTCCAAAACGGTTGGTTACGACCGGGATGTGGCTGGTCGACAATACGAAGATGAGTAAATCTCTGGGAAACGTGGTCGATCCCCTCTCCCTGGGCGAGAAATATGGTCCAGAGGTTCTTCGCTATTTTCTCATGCGCGACATTGTTATCGGACTGGATGCGTCCTTCAGCGAGGAGGCGGTTGTACGTCGAAACAACAGCGATCTGGCCAACGATCTGGGGAATCTTCTCCGGCGAACCATCACACTCGTCGAACGTGGCTTTGATGGCAAGGTCCCCGCACCCGGTCCCAGTGGTAATGAGGACCCGGAGTTGGAACAGCTCATAAACGCCCTTCCCCGCCAGGTCGAAGAACATATTATGTCCTATCGCCTGCACGACGCGATTGAACACTCGATGCAGGTTGTGCGGGCTATGAACCGATACATCGATCATACGGCACCCTTCAAGGTGGTGAAGGAGGACCCGGCCCGCGCGGGGGAGATCCTACGCCATATTCTGGAAGGATTACACGTCGTAGCGAATGTGCTTCGGCCGATCATGCCTGAAAAAATGGACGAGCTTCTGGCTAATCTCGGATGTAGTGGACCCGTACAGACCGCCCAGGAGTTACATTACGGAATGCTGGAAGCGGGAACACCGATCAACCCGGGCCCGCCATTGTTTCCTCGTCTGGAATTTGAGGTTTCACCGGAAACCGAAGCACCGCAGGGAAAATCAGAGAAAAAGAAAAAAACCGAATCCAAACCCGAGCCAGGTGATGGTATGGCCAGTTTTGACGACTTCATGAAACTGCAACTCCTGACGGCAAAAATCCTTACTGCGGAACCGATCGAAGGTGCGGAAAAACTACTTAAGCTTACTGTGGACGCCGGCGAAGAGAATGCTCGAACGGTCGTCGCTGGTATTGCCAAATCCTACTCGGCCGAGGATCTGCCAGGCACGTCGATTGTCCTTTTGGCAAACCTTCAGCCGCGCAAAATCTTCGGAGTTATGTCCCAGGGGATGGTACTTCTGGCCGAATCGGACGATCGCATGGTCTTCGTTCAGCCTGCCGAGGCGTTGCCAACGGGAGCACGAATCCGTTGACGGAGTCATCGCAACGGCAATTTATATCGATCCTGCGGAGCTGGGCTGAGACACGTCAGGAACCCAGTTGGCTTATCGATCAACGCACCCATGCCGCCCTGAATATGCCACCATCGAGCATAAGTGAAACGGGGATCGAAGAATGGCCGATATTGCCAACCGCAGACTGCACTGGCCGTATAACCCAGCCCAGATACCAGGAATTGCGTGACCTGGGTGGCACCTGCACATCTCTACACGCATCGGAGGCTCTCCCCGCCATCGAGACATTTGCCAATCCCCTGCTCAGGCGCTGGTCAACACCTCTGGCGACCCGCGCGCTGGCCATCTGGGAGGATGGCCTATTTCTTCATGTACCGGCACAAACGGAGACCACACTCTCGCTGGATCTATTCTCACATCATACGGGCGAAGCGAATGTCCTACGAAGTGTAATTGTCCTTGAACCGGGCTGCCGCGTTCAGATCGTTGAAGGTTGTATCGCCCCGCGCTACATCAATAAGGGACCCGAACTGGTCACGGTAGAGCTATTCCTACATGAGCAGTGTTATGTCGAATACTTCAGCCTGAACCACCGCAGTGGTCCGCAACAGCGAGAGCTGCTCCGATCCGCGTGGCTCGCCAATGGAGCGCACCTTCGCTTCACCGACTGCACGCTTACATCCGATCAGGAACACCATGATTCCCATCTGAATCTGCAGGGCGACGATTCGTCCGTCGACTGGCATTCGTTTCAATGGGCGCGAGCTTCCGGTCTGGCCACCCATACGTTTCAGACTCTTCAGCTCGGCAACCGTTCTGAAACCAGTATCCAGATCCACAATATAGCATCAGACCAGGCCTCCAGTCATACGGACTGTCAGATCGATCTTGAGTCCCAACATGGTACCGCCACCAGCAAGATCAGCTCCGCTACACTTTCCACAGGCCCCTCCGCAACCGCGACCCATCGGGTCGATGGCCCCAACGCAAAAGACGAGTTCTCGTGCACAGAACATCCGCACCAATCTGTTCCTATTGGGGCAGAGGATCCGTTGGTGCAAAGTCCATCAACCGAAATTCAGGATTTTGTACGCCCTTCGATCCGTCGCCTCCCGGAAGATATTGGTATGGAACTTTCGGAGATGGTGCGACTTGGACTTACCGGGTCAATTGGATAAGGTTCTTCTCTAGATACACCCCTCGGAGCTTGAAACGATCTATAGGCCCTGATACCAACAGCCCGGTCCATGCCTGACGAGACATATGCCAAGAAAACATCCGATAGGTGCAGAGAAAGATTATCCAAACGGTAGTATCACGCCGTTGGAAATCGCTGGTCAGGACTATGTTGTGGTGCGCGCCCAAAATGGTGCAATGTCCGTT
>Ga0310121_10003763_pt1 | contig 13738 bp, 8 predicted proteins | sample CB27_Tmax_986_MG_FD_203504 | JGI IMG/M metagenome (GOLD analysis project Ga0310121, IMG submission 203504) | Marine microbial communities from Western Arctic Ocean, Canada - CB27_Tmax_986 | ecosystem: Environmental > Aquatic > Marine > Oceanic | place: Canada: Western Arctic Ocean | collected... | reverse complement strand
CACTGCGGCCCAAGAATCAAAAAGCCGAAAGACGAGAACTCGTACAGAAAAGTGCATAATGTCGTGACAGACTGCTCGGCTTCCTTTCGAAGAGCCTTGACAATGGGAGAATCTTGGATTATTGATTGTGTAGATAATAGCATTCGCAAGCATCTTCATGGCACGCTGTTCCGGTGGCGGGGGTTTGCTGACAAACTCTCCTCGCCGTCAACAGTCTCAACGCGAAATAGAATTCGCGAAGGCTGGGGGAGGAAAGCGGCACGTTGTAAGGAGATATTCCATGTCTCGACATGTACGCACAAAGAAGTTTGGTTTTACGCTGGTCGAGCTGCTGGTGGTGATCGCTATCATCGGCATCTTGATCGCGCTGCTGTTGCCCGCGGTGCAGGCGGCCCGCGAAGCGGCTCGCCGCATCCAGTGCCAGAACAATCTCAAACAGATTGTGTTGGCGCTACACAACTATCACGCTGCGCATGCTAGGTTTCCGTACGGCTCGGCGGGATACCAAGACCCGGACCCTCCCGGGGAGGTTGTCCCATACGGGAGCTTGAGAGTCTTTATTTTACCGTATCTCGAACAGACGAATATGTTCGATAGTATTCCACCCGAGTATTTTGCAACGAACATCACAAATCTCGGCGCCCCTCTAAAATTTTTGTCCCAGCATCAAACAGCCATTCCGGTTTTCTATTGCCCGAGTGAAGTCGAGTCTAACATTGGCAAAGTCGCGCCGAACACTCAAGGCTACGCGGGGTGTCTCGGGGATTGCGGATGTCCCGATTTCGGCACTCCCTATGCGATCGCCAGTTACACGGGGTCTTCGGGTCCGGTGGCCCCGTGTCCCTGCGACTACGGTAGTCCGCCAAAAATCCTCTGCGTCCTAACGGGAACTTGCCCTTGTTCATCCGACCCATATTATGGTTGGCATTTTCGAACGGACCCCGCCCGACCCGACCTGGCGGGCGTCTTCGATGACATTGGCACATCCGTTAAAGTCGGGCAGATCAGTGACGGCACGTCGCATACACTCATGACGGGCGAACAAACGCACATCGATCCAGGGACAGGAATCGGATCTGCGGCGGACTGCGTGCTCGGGAATTGGGCGTTGTCGTCAACGTCCACCGGCATCAATTGGGACGGGCGAGTCGACTGGTGGTGTGCTGGCACCGGCTTTGCCAGCTATCACGTGGGGGGAGCCAATTTCGGGATGGCGGACGGATCGGTCCGCTTCATTTCCGAGAGCATCGACCTGTTGCTCTTTGCCCACCTGGGAACGAGGAGTGGCAATGAAGTGCTGGGCGAGTTATAAGATGAAAAAGTCCTGGGCTTTGTGGGTGCTGCTGTGCTTCGCGGGGGTTCCTTTCGGTTGTGGGTGCAGTGGCGGGGAATCCAAACCCAATTATCCCGTCCCCAAACAATCGACCCCGGAAGAGCTCTTAAACGACCCCAATTTTCCCGAGTACAAAAAAAAGGCTCTCCGAGAACAGCAAGGCGAACACGCCAAGGACGCGGTCCAAGATAAGAAGTGAGTGAGCGGCGAAAACCGATCGCGGTACAATTCGCAACAAAGTGTGGCCTGCTCCCTGTTGACGTCGCACCAGGTAGAACGGGCGTTGGACCTCGAGCGCGAGCCGACGAAGCTTCGGCCGGAACTTCTCGGTTGAGGTCCGTTTTGTCGATGCTGGCGCTGAAAACGAGGCCGATCCTCGTCACTCCGTCGCCTCAAACGAATGTGTCAGTCGGTTCGAGTCGTTGCCTTTTTCGTCGCGTACCCATACGGTCAGTTCGTATTGGCCCGGCAAGGGAAAGACTCCCCCCAGCTCAACCTCGATCGACCCTGTCAGCAGGCCGCGCGTCGTGGCGAGCTCGGTTGGCGGGCTCAGCATCTCCTTTCCGTTGGGCATCCCGATTTTCATATAGAGCTCGGACACATCACCCGCCCCGTCTTGGAACTGAAAGGTTCCTGAGAGTGTGCGGGTTTCGCCGATCCTAACGGCGTCGGTGTCGATAGCCAGGCTCGAGATGGTCGGCGCAGCGCCGCTGTCGGCCGGACTCGAGATGGATGGCGCAGCATCGGTGTCGGCCGGGCTTGAGACGGATGGCGCAGCGCCGGCACCGCCACTCTCACTACGGCCGCAAGCCGTCAGCAGCACCAGGCTCCCCCCCACAACCGTTGCAGCGAACAAACGCGTCGTCATAAATCCCCCTTCGATCCCTCCGCCCGCTAGAGCAACGCCGTGAAGGATTTTAAACCCCGAAAAACGCAGGATATCGGACGTAGCGGAAGTCGTAAGACTTCCGACGCGACACCAATAAATCCAAATTCTTACGAATTCGGCTACCAAAATCCTTCACGGCGTTGCCGCTAGAGGCTGCAACCAGCGCTTCCACGCGCAAATCAAATCGGATCATCAATGGTATGCCATGGGCACTTTCCTGTGTCCGGCCGCCGGCTTGACTTTAAGTTTAAAAAACGCCTCTCGACCGGACATTTTAAAGTGGCCGCGGTAGAAACGTTTTGATACGCCCGCTTGCCTTTCTTGACTGGCCATGCCGACAGGTGTGAGTATAAAACGGGTCGGCACAGGTGTCAAATCCCGGGTCGACTGGCCCGACGACTTTCTTTTCAGGAATCAATATCGGTTTCTGTCAGGTCGATGTGATAGATGGTTACTCTGAAGATGGACCTGTGTTTTCCAGCCGATTCGCTGCTCATTCGTTAACGACTGGAACGGTTCAGAATCTCAAAAGCCTCTTTCGCGAGGTCATTGACTTCCCGACTGTCAGGGCATGCCGCTTGCGCTTTTTTAAAGCAGGCAATCGTTTCGTCAACCCGGTCTTGCGCACTGAGAAACATACCACGAATTATCTGCGATCGTGCTTCGACTCGAGCTTTCAGGCGGGACGCTGATTCGCAGTCCGCGTCGTTTTCGGGGCACAGATCGTCAACACGGTCCGCGATGTAATCAGCGTGATGCAAGCCGTTCGCGAATCTGTGTGCGACAGCGGAAAAGTTGATCAGTGCGAATTGACTTTGTTTTGGCACTCCGCGCGGCGTCATAAACTCGATGCGCGGCCGGTCGTCGGTGTTGAGGGGCGCGCCACCGGCCAGCCGTTGGAGATCCGAGCTTCCCAGCAGAAAGCTGCTGAGGACCGAGAATTCATCTTCCAGGTACACCTCTGCCAGGGCCGTTGCCAGGGATTCGTCCGCGAATCGTGAGGACAGTTGTGGAAAGTCGATGCGGAGCGGCTCCACAGTCCCGACGATGCCTACAATCCCTTTGATACTCGGAATATCGGCCATCCACAGCGTCGAATGGGGAAACACATGCTGGAACGTGGCGATAAACGTCCGAAAGTTTTCTTTGGGTAACTGATCCGAGGGAATCCACTGGCAAATCAAACCACCCGGCTTCAAATGATTCCGACAACTTTGGAAGTGTTCTACCGTGTAGAGATTCCCGATACCGGCGTCTTGGGCCTGAAACAGGTCCACGATGATGACGTCGTACTTCTTTGATGTCGTCCGCACAAAGTTGCGACCATCTTCGGCATGAAACTCAAATCGCGGATCGTCGATTACGTTGTAGTTCGATTCGGAAAAGTACGCAGCGGTTTCTTCAAGACAGGCGACGATTTCTACACCATCGATGGACTTCATGCTCTTGTGCAGCGTGACGGTCCCGGACGTACTACCTGTCGCAAAACCAATCACGAGGACGTCCTGAGGGTTCGGGTGCAACAGCATCGGCAGGTGGCCCTGACGTCGCTGCAGACGCAACGCCAATGATGAGCTCCCGCCGAGCTTGCGCGTGTAGTTGATCGTCAAACCTCGGACGGTCGAGTCAAGTGGCTGTTCGATCTGGACGTGCCCGTCGATCGAGTCGCGGGCGAACAGGATCTGTGAATTCTGATAAACGGTCTTTGCCTGCCGCGGATCCAGCAGGCCGATGACCGTTCCGGCGAGTACAACGGCGATGCTGATCAATATCAACCGACGTCGCGCGCTGGACAAAGGATCGAGCAGGGCCAGCACGATTCCCGCCGTGACACTCATCATCCCGATCGTCACCACGCTGTAATCGATTCCAAGCAACGGAATCATCACAAATCCGGCCACGGATGCACCGAGCACGCAGCCGATCGTGTTGGCGCAGTACAACTCGCCGACACTGCAGCCCAACCGACCGCGCTCCCGGGAGTAGATGCGGATCAGCAGCGGGAAGGTCCCCCCGATCAGGGTGGCGGGCAGCAGCATGGTGACCAGCGCCGTCAGAAACCGGAGCATCATAAACTGAACCCAGGACTCCATTACGATCTCGAACCCAGCACTTGACGCAATCACGTCTCGAAGCCAATTGCGACGTTCGTGATCGATCAGAAAAATGGCGGTTACACCAATCAGGACCTGCAGCACGGTTAGGACCGTCAGGGTGTTGCGAACGCGATCCGCGATGGCCGAAGCGATCATTGCCCCCAACACGAGACCGACCAGAAAAGTGCCCACAACCACAGTGAAACTGTAGACCGTGTTTAGGAATATCAATGCGAAGTCTCGCGTCCACATAACCTGATAGGCCAGCGACGTGAATCCGGACAGGGCCGAGACGGCAATCAAAAGTCCCGGTCGCCAGGCCAGGACGGGACGATTGCCGGAAACCGAGGTGAGCTTGCTACCGATCGAGTGCCCGGATGTCTCGATGTCTGTGATCGGCGAAGTTCCCCCGTTGTCGTTCGGTACGCCTGCGGCGGTCCAGCGTGCGGCCAGCAGCGCCAGGATTCCGGCTGCCAAGTTGCCTGCTGCGGCAATATAAAGTGTTGTGGCAACACCGAAACTCGCTATCAGGACGAATCCGGAAAGAAAGCATCCCACCACGGCCCCGGCCGTGTTGATGGAATACAGGAGGCCGATTCGCAGTCCCGTGTGTTCGCGCCGCGTGACGAGATATCGGCTCAGGATCGGCAGTGTCGCCCCCATCAGGATCGTCGGCAGCAGGATGCCAGACAACGACAGGCAAAATCGCAACAGTACGACCTGGAATCGACTAGGGTCCGAATGCGAGAGGACGGCTACATGCACGGAATCCAGAATCGAGAACAAAAACGGGGTTGCCACGGCGAGAACTGCGATGGCGATTTCCAGCACAGCGTACACGACCAGAAGTGACCGCCGCCGCAGAACGCGATCGGCGTAACGGCCCCCCAACAAACTCCCGATACCCAACCCCAGCATGAACGATGTCAGCACGGCACTGACGGCGAACACAGTCCCGCCGAATACGAGCGTCAGCATCCGTGTCCAGACAACCTCATAGATCAGTCCACTGGCACCCGATACGAAAAACACGAACAGGACAGTGCACAGCTCAACGAATCGGGGTTTTGGGTCTGTCGATGTGCCGCTCACACTGGTCCTCTGCTTTGCCGGAAATCGCCGCCTGCGACCGTACTTGCTACCCCTCCGGTTTGGACGGTTCGCGGAATGGTTTTTTTTGTTTGTACAATCGCAGTCGCTGCTCGATCTGGTCGGCCAGGACCGACTGCTCGTCGGTCTTGGCGGTCGGCAAGGCCAAAGCAATAGTCAAAGCTTTCTCAGCCGTCGCTACGGCCTCTTCAAAGCGACCGTCGGACGCATAAGCAGCGGCCAGCGTGTCCAGTAATTCCGGCGTCTCGGACTTGGCCAGGGCACGCGCCCGCTCAGCCAACTGTACGGCTTCCTTGGGGCGGCACAAGTCGTCGTTGCTGCAGGTCGCCAGCAGCCACGACAGGCCGATGGCCGTCGGCAGATGATCGGGCGCCAAATCCCAGGCGCGGCGGAAGTGTTCCAGTGCCGCAGCCGTATCTCCAAGCTGTTGCAGGGCCTTGGCCAGGTACTGATGTGCGTTGGTAAAATCGGGAACGATTTCGACCGCGGTGCGAAATCGCGCAACCGCCTCGTCAAGGTCTTCCCGTTCGAATGCAACGAATCCCAGGTTGAATTGGGACGTCGCATGACGCGGGTCGACGGCGATCGCGCGTCGCAGGTACAACTCGCCCTGGTCCGGTTTGCCCAGCTTGAGCAGGGCGGTGCCCAGTGTGTGCAAGGTGTACACGTCGTCTTCTGTTTGCGATACGGCGAGCTGCAGCGGGGCAATCGCATCCTCTAGATAATCCGACTTCAGATAGGCATGCGCCAGGGCCTTCAGATTCAGCGTACCCACCGGAGTGGACCAGCGTCCCGGCAGCGGATCGGACCAGGCTCGCAGCTCGTCGGGCTCGGCGCCCAGATGCTCGACGTCACGAAGGAATCGCTGCAGATCGATCGAGCCGAAGTAGATGGCTGCCAGCCGACCGTCGCCGTCGACGAGGAAGCTGGCCGGCACCGGCATCTCGATCCGCCGCTGAAAGAGTTCGGCGTAGAGCAGTTCGAGCTTTTCCACGACTTCGCCAGTGGCGATGCCGCTGGCGACCGTGAGGTCCTGGACGAATTGGTGAGCCTCGGCGACGTTGCCGTCGGTCACGTCGCCGAGTTGGTCGACGCTAAGCGCCACGACGGAGATGCCGCGCTTTTTGAAATCGTCGCTACGCGCCGAAAATTCCCGCAGCTCCTTCCGACAGGGCGCGCACCAGCTGGCCCAGAGGTTCACCAACACGGGGCCGCGGGTCACATCGACCGCCGCCGTGCGTCCGTCGAAATGCGTGTAAGGCAAGCTCGGCATGGGCGGTCGGGCGGCCAGCCAGATGCGCATCTGCTGGCTCGATCGAGGCGCCGCCAGCGTCGACGGGCGGAGCTTGACGCCCCGCTTTTCGGATCGGTTTAAGATCTCGGCAACGCCGCGGCCTTGCGTCAGGCGGTAACGCTGGTCTGCGCGCATGCCCTGGAACTCCTCGGCCTCGCCGCCGGGCCAGCGTACGACGACTCGCCTGATCTTCGTAGCGTCACCCAAACCGAAGTGGATCCACTTGCTGGCCTGCGTCAGATAACCTTGGCCCGCGTGGAGGGTCTGGATCAGCTTCCCACCGTCTTGACCGTCGAGTTGAACCTCGACGCGGGCCCCGATGCCGTCGCGATTGACGGTCCGGCCCACGAGTCGCACCGCCACAAAGTGACCGCCCGAGTCGGCGTCGTTGCGCATGAAACGCAGCTGGGGTCCGGTGCGGTTGGCCAGCCAGAGGTCCAGGTCCCCGTCGCCGTCCCAGTCGACCGGCGCGACGGCCCGGCCGTCGTCGGCGAAGTCCAGCCCGCTGACGGCCGAGACGTTGGCGAAGCGGCGTGCACCGGTGTTGAGGAAACAACAGTTGCGCTCATGACCGCTGTGCGATCTGCCTCCCTCGATCAGTTTCTTCATACGGCGAAGCCCCGCCAGGTAGTCGCCGGCCTGCTGCCTGCCGACCGCTTGGGTGGGTGACTGCGACACGACCTGCCGCCAGAAGAAACTTCACAAGTCCTTGGGGTTGTGATTGGTGATGTTGCCGTTGGCGACGACCAGATCCTGCCAGCCGTCGTTGTTTACGTCAACGAACACCGACCCCCAGGCCCAGCGGCCCATGGTGACCGCGGCGTCCAGACTCACATCCTCAAAGACGCCGCCACCCCGATTGACAAACAGCGTGTTGCCGCGGGCGTGCCGTTGGATCTGGGCCCTGGTCACGGCCTCGGCGGCGGAGTGGAATTTTCGCTGGAAGGCGATGCGGCCGCCGGCGGCCGAGAACATGTTACCGATGTAAACGTCCATGCGGCCGTCCCGATTGACGTCGGCCCAACTTACGGACATGCCAGCGGCGGTGTCCTCGACGCCGGCCCCCTCGGCCACATCGACGAACCGTCCGCCGTCGTTGCGATAGAGATTATTGCGTCCATAGTCGTTGGCCACGTAGAGATCGACATCCCCGTCGTTGTCATAATCCTCCCAGGACGCCGCAAAGCTCCAGCGCTCATTGTTTACGTCCAGGCCGACCTGCCCGGTGACGTCGACAAATCTGCCTTCATTGCGAAACAATCGGTTGGGCGCCCCGTTGTTCGCGTCGTGGTAGGGAATCGGCTGCGACCCTAACACTCCGTCTTCTTCAAAGGGGCGGTCCGCGCCGTAATAGCAGGCGTAGATGTCCAGATCGCCGTCCTGGTCGTAGTCCGCGGCGGCCAGCGAGTAAGCCCCGGGGAAATTGCCGGCGTTGACGCGCCGAAATCGGCCGCCGCCGTCGTTTGCCAGAAAAACAAGGGCAGCCGCCGTGGCCAACACCAGGTCCTGATCGCCGTCGTTGTCCAGGTCGACCAATAGCGCCGACTGGGTTCGCTCCATGTAGTCCACACCGGCTGAGGCAGCGATATCGGTGGCCGTCCCCTCGGGGTTCTGCACAAACAGTCGGTTCGGCAGTCCGGCGCCCTGGCACACGTAGAGGTCTTCCAGTCCGTCGCCGTTGACATCGCCGACGGCCAGACCGTGGTGCCCGAACTGGTCAAGCCCCAACGCCTGTTGCCGGCGGCGCAGCCAGTGCTCTCTGCCAAACATCAACTGCTCAGCGAAACATGCGTTGTGACCCAGGACCGCTTCCGTGCAGTCGGAGAAAAGGGTCCGCCGCGGCGAGAGGACGACGACTTCTTCGTAATCGTCCAGCCGCATCTCCAACAGCCGTGGCGGATCGTCGCCCTCGGAGAGCCAGCGAAACGTGCATCTTCCATTCTGTTGTACATGTTCCTCTTTCGTCTGGCCGCCGGCCTCGTAGTAGGTCGTGGTCGTGAAGGAGTCGGCGGAGATGTTGATCTGATACTGTTTAAATTTCACCCGAATTTTGTCGGCGGTTGCCAACGGCATTAGCAAGTCACCGAGCGCGGCGGCCAGTCGTTTGGCGCCTCGCTCGGCACGTTGGCCGCCGGGGCCCTGGTCGTCAGCCAACGGCCGGCTTACGCGGATGGAACGATCGCTGAAGACCTCCTTGGTCCGAGCCGGTCGGAGCCGACCGCAAGAAAAATCGGCCGCCGCCAACGGCTCCACCAGAGCCGGGCCGATCTCTCGCGGCCGGCTCATCAACCGGGCCAGCGCATTGAGCTGAAGACCGGCCTGATTGTGGAGAATTTCGGAGTCCCAGCCGTCGGTGCGGGGGTCGTCTTCACCCGACAGATCGTGGCTCCTGGAGAAGCGAATCGGCGAAATCTCGGCGGCGGTTTCTTTCGACGCGGTACGCCGCAGGGTCTGCCCTCGACCATCCTGCAGCGTTCGATCCGGCCCGTCGAGGGCTTTTTCTTTCCCTTTCCCATCGGGCACGGCCGGCCCGGAACAACCACCAACCAGCACCCCGACGACGATGGCCACCGTCAACCACCTTGAACTTCGGCCGATCATGCAACTGCTCCCGCGTCCACCTGGACGGCTCGATCCGTCAAGTATACCACGACCGCGAGTCCAAGGAGGGGGAGCGAGGGTAGGGGTACATTTTCCCGTAGGACAGGTTTGTAACCTGTCCAAATCTGCGGGCAGCGATGGGACCACCAACGACTTGTTCGACTGCCGCTTGGGCCAACTGGTATTGGACGTCCAGTGAGGTGAGGCGAACAACGAGGACATTTATTGGCAGACGGCCTTGGACCTGGACGGGAAATTCCGCCGGGGTCGGATGGTCCGCAGCTGCTTAAAGATGCCGTCCACCGTCCATGATTCTGGACATTGATCTTGATGTCGATTAGAATGAATCCCTGCCGCTATGCTGGAGGTGTAACTTGATGGGAGCAAGGCTCCCGTCTCGCCGAACAAGCTTCGAGTCCCCGTACGCCCCCGGCTCCCATTTGCCGATTCGCAAACGGGGGCCGTGAGGCCCGTGGTTAGCGCAACCCACAAAGCTGGGAAGTTTAGGACCAAATGACACCGTCACCGAGGGCCTCACAGACGAACTGACGACGCCAATGATTGTCTTTGGACACAACACTTTTTTCAAACTGGGGAAGAATAATGAGACACGTAATCTCTACGACCTGTGTATTTGTGGTTTGTGCGATGGTCCTGGCTGGCAGTGCCCAGGCGCAGGTTCTCTTCAGCCACAGGGACGACAACGATCCGGCAACTGAAGGCATGGTTGATTTCACTCTCGACCACGGCTCTAATTCTGTCACCACGGCAGTCAATGACGGCGGCACCCTCGCCTGGCAATGGGATGTCGGTACCGAATCGTCACCTGGTTACTATATCGCGCAGGGAGCGCATGCGTCCTCGAATACCGACGTCTGGACCTTTACCGTCAAGGCACATGTCCTCAATTATACCGCCGATCCCAATTATACCGGCGATCCCGATGGTCCTCCCGACACCAACTCCGGGACACATGTGCGTGTCTATGACGGCGTGAATCAATGGATATTTAGACCCAAACGCGAACCCAATGGCGACCAGACCGGCGGAATGGATACCTCGCAATCGAACAACGTGTGGTCTGAAGCTACCATACCGGGGGACAAGTTTGTCACCTGGCAGATGCTTCACGATCCGACTACCAGCACGGTGGACATTTTTGCGGACGGAACGGAAGTGCTTTCCGACGTGCAACCTTCCGGCTATGGTTCGACAGGGGGCGGGCTTCTATGGGGATTCCCCGCCGCCAGAGACGATTTTGAGGACGGTACCATAGCCAATTGGGCGATCGTGGAGCAAGAAATCGGCAACCACATCATCAGTAGTTCCGGGCCTGGCAACGTCGATTTTGAATGGGCCTCTGCCGGTTCAAGTAACTGGAATACGGCTGGTAATTGGAACAGCGGCGGACCTCCGGGAGATCAATCTGCCACGCAGAGTTCGCACCACACGGCAACTTTCGGGGACGCGATCGGTAGTGAATCGCGCACCGTTTTCACGGATACTGCCGTCTCGGTCAACAGCATCAGCTTTGACAATACGATTGGCGGGAGCTACAACATTGCCGGCCGTCCCAGTGTCAACCTGATCACCTCGACAGCCGGAACCGCTCCGTCCTTGAGCGTCGACGCGGGTTCGCACGAGTTCCAGGCAGCCTTCGCTATTCACGCCGATACGACCGTCAACATTGCCAGCGACTCCACCTTGACGTTTAATAACGCATTGAACTTGTTGGGGAACACGCTTACCAAAACCGGTGCTGGCACGCTGGCGATTAACAACGTTTTGAACAGCGGCGGGGGTGCGGTCAACCTCCAGCAAGGAACCATCATAGGCAATGGCACGGTGGGTGGCGATGTGATTAACAGTAGCGGCACCATCTCGCCCGGTAACAGCAGCCAGGTCTCCGGCGTACCTGAACCGACGGCCATGATGTTGTTGGGCAGCGGCAGTTTGTTCCTGCTGCTCGGGTGCCTGAGACGGCGGAAGTCATGACGAAGTATTTGTCGGACCACCCCAGTGACCCATTCAGGCCGCCCCGTACTATAAACCGACCCAATGACGGTCAATGTCACCGGGGGAAAAATTTACGAACATTTTCATTCCGGTATTGACAATGCGTAAAATAGCGGTTATCGTGGAGTTTCATTGCCTGAAAAAGTCAAACCTGGGCATGTAGGCTAGCTGCCGGTGGAGCGCTTTAGCCTCCGGGGGGGGAGAGTAATGAAAAGACCTAGAGAATCCAATCAAGGATCGCGCCGGGTTACCGGTACAGCAACTACACGCAGAGGACACTTAAACGCTATACCTTTGTGCCGCCAGAGCGGCATTGAGGCGTGGCGTTTTTTTTTGCCAGGGGGAACGTGACTAAGTTGTTCCGGATAGGATGGCCTGCGGGCATATACCGCGCCCATTTTGAAATGTCTGGTCGAGAGTGGTTTATTTAACTTGAAAATCAAGCCGGCGGCTGGACACAGGAAAATGCCCACGGCATAACGGAACCATGGCAGGACGCAACGACCGCCTCACGGACGAACTGACGACGCCAATGATTGTTTTTGGACACAACACTTTTTTTAAAAAGGGAGAAGACTAATGAGATACGTGATCTCTACGACCTGTGTATTTGTGGTTTGTGCGATGGTCCTGGCTGGCGGTGCCCAGGCGCAGGTTCTCTTCGGCCACAGGGACGACAACAATCCGAACGGTGAAGGCTTTACTGACTTCACTGTCTCCCACGGCTCTAATTCTGTCACCGGGCCAGTCAATGACGGCGGCACCCTCGCCTGGCAATGGGATGTCGGTACCGAATCGGCACCTGGTTACTATATCGCGCAGGGAGCGCATGCGTCCTCGAATACCGACGTCTGGACCTTTACCGTCAAGGCACGAGTCCTCACTTTTAACCTCGATCCCGATACTCCCGACACGCACAGTGCGACACTAGTGCGTGTCTATGACGGCGCGAATATATGGGATTTTAGACCCACACGCGAACTCAATGGCGACCAGACCGCCGGAATGCGACAAGGGGACATGGGGGCTCCGTGGGATGAAGTTACCATACCGGGGGACAAGTTTGTCACCTGGCAGATGCTTCACGATCCGATTACCAGTACGGTGGACGTTTTTGCGGACGGAACGGAAGTGCTTTCCGACTTGGCACCTACCGGCAATAGTTCGACAGGGGGCGGGCTTCTATGGGGATTTGCTGGGAGCATAGCGTCATATGAGTACGGAACCATCGCCAATTGGGCGATCATAGAGCAAGAAATCGGCAACCACATCGTTCCCGAGCCGTCGACGCTGGTGCTGTTGGGCGTTGGCGTGGTGGGGCTGATCGGCTCCGGCTGGCGGAGGCGAAGGAATCGGCGTGCGTAACTTTTTACGGGTAGGCGCTGTGCGTCTCACCCGTCGAAGACAGGCAACAGCCAGCGGGTGCGGCGCAGGAAGCTAACCGCGCCCGCGCGGGCGTTTATGGCCGACAGCGATGAGTTCAAGCAAGCGATGGAGCGGTACGGCAACAGACTTGCCACCGCAGGAGCTTGGGGTTTGTTGATTTAATCACGTAGTGACAAGCAGCTTGCTTGTCCGCTTGGTGTAATTCGCCTGCCTTCATTTGAAACTGCAGCCGTTGCGAGAAAACGCGCAAGCTGACAGCTCGCGGCTACGGATTACAACCCCCTTTCGCGTGCCTCGGGCGAGCCAGCCGGTAGCGCACGGATCCACGTGGCCGCCAGTCTCGGCCCACCCCCAGGTGCATCGTCACAGAAGTAGGTCCCCAGGAGCGTTCGATCGTCCAACACCAGCACGGAAAGATCGCTCATGAATGTCCTGCCCGGATAAAAATTGTAGTGTGGGTGCGTCAGCACAGAATCCTCGAATGACCACGAAGTGCCCTCGTTGTAGCTTATTTGATATCGCAAACGGCTGCCGGACATGTTGGTCAGCATCAGAGCGCCATCGGGTAGACGCAATAGATACGGGTAGTGCGCCGAACATAGATGAGCGGGCGGGGTCCAGCTCTTTCCGCCATCACCGCTGACCACCTGCCACAGTGGTGGTTGACGAAGAACTCTGCCATAGTGACCCTTGTATTCGACCTGATATTCCGCCAGATTTGCCCTGAAGACTCCTAGCCATTGACCGTTTTCCAACCGTAGAACCGCCGGCTGATCATAGACATCTGCCGCCTTTTCGGCACGGGCGAGCGGTTGGAACATCGACCAGGTCCGGCTCCGGGCTTGCCATTGCACCGTTCCACAAACACTGAACCCCCCACTGTCGATTCCTGAAATTGGGAGCACAAGTTGTCCATCTTCATCATGGAAACACCGCGAACCGGGCCGAAGACTGCTTATCCCGTCGATTGATTCTGTAGCATTCACCTCTCGCCAGCTCTTCCCCGAATCGCT
>Ga0310121_10003761_pt1 | contig 13739 bp, 13 predicted proteins | sample CB27_Tmax_986_MG_FD_203504 | JGI IMG/M metagenome (GOLD analysis project Ga0310121, IMG submission 203504) | Marine microbial communities from Western Arctic Ocean, Canada - CB27_Tmax_986 | ecosystem: Environmental > Aquatic > Marine > Oceanic | place: Canada: Western Arctic Ocean | collected... | reverse complement strand
AGTCGGGACTCGAATTGCACAACCAACTCTAGGTGGGTTCCACCGCGCTCCTCGGTCAGAATCCAGCTGCCAGCCAGTTGCTTGAACGGCCGCAGACGAGAGCCATTCACCATCTGGACGGCAGTTCGCTTCGGTGGCTTGTAGGTTATGTAAGCACCCTCCCATTCCCAAAAAAGTCCGCCTATCAGGGGAGCCTGGTAGTGCAAACGCGTTTTCGGTACATCACCCTCAACTCCATCGCGGTGAAATCGGTTGACGCTCAAGTCCCAGTCGGGCCGAAGATCAACCCTGCCCATAAGTCCCCAAAGACTCTCGGGTGGGATGGCAATATGCCGACTTGCCGCAGCTCTTGGCACGATGATGCTCCTCACGATCCAGCGATGTTTGGCGTGGTAATTTCAAATGCAGTCCAGACTTACGATATTGCTACTTCACGTGAAGAGATGGCAGTTAGCGTACCGATCTAAGTGCTAGTGAAGGTTGACTGGAACACTTGGGGCCTTCCATCCCTCTATCCCAAATGCGCTGGAGATCTAGCCAATACTTGCGAATAGTGTTTGTCTCTCCGCTCTCAACTAGCTCCATACCGATGACAGCTGTCGGTTGAAGCGAGATTGCCAGCTGGCATCTGGTGTTCCCTTGGGACTGTGGCTTCCAGTGTCCCCGTCGGGCTCCCGATGCGGTAACGGCCAATTCATGCGGGGGCAGCGGCTACAGTGGGCGGCTCGGGAATCCCCCGTCCCCCTACAATTTGGCCAAGTCGTGTCTGGGCTATCGTTCTAGAAATGAGGACGCTTGAGTAGTGATTGATTACGAATTGCTTCATGACACCCTGCTAGGCGTGGTAGCCATCGCAATTGATGAGATATTCGAAGCCACGGGGATGGGGTTAGTTGCGATCGGGAAACGTTAGCTCAGCAATTCCTGATTTGTCGAGGCCGCCTTTGCCAATCTCTACCAGCTTTTCGTATTGCGCCCTAGCCGCCCTGGCCAGGGGAAGATCTAAGCCGGGAATGTCAGCCAGGCTCAAGGCGATCCGGGTGTCCTTAGCTGCGTGTGCGGCAGAAAAATATGTCTCGTGATCGCGATGCAGCATGTCATCGCCGTCGGTCTCTAGGACTCGAGAGTGGGCACCCGTCTGGGAGAACACTTCTTGGAGCATCTCAAGGTCCAGTCCGATAGCAGCGCCCAGCCCCAGTCCCTCGGCCAACCCGGCGGTGTTGATACTCATTACCATGTTCACAAGTGCCTTGACCTGCGCGGCTGTCCCTGCTGGCCCTATATACCTCCGAGTTACGCTTATCGACTCCAGCATGTGCTCAACTTTTCTGTAGATCTGTTCTTTTCCGCCGCACATCAGATACAGCGTCCCGTCACGCGCCTGAGTGATGCTGCTTGCCATGCACGCCTCCAGGCTCTGAGCTCCATATTTTTCAGCCAGAGCTTCCACCTCGATATGGACAGACGGGGTAATCGTGGCGCAATTTATGAAAATCGTTCCATTTGCTCCGCGCAAAAGGCTGTCACCGTCCTCGCTATAGATCTGGCGCATGGCGGCATCGTCTGTAACGACAGTGATAATGATGTCGGACTGCGAGGTCACATCTACGAGTGTATGTGGAGCCTGACAGCCCAACTCCGTGGCCAAATTTTCGGCTATATCTCGTCGTACGTCGTGAACCGCCGACACAATGTAGCCCTCATCACTAAGGCGACGGGCCATATTCGCGCCCATACGCCCCACGCCCACAAATCCGATTCGTTCTCCTGTCCTTGCCATTCGTCGCCCCAAATTGTTTCGAGGCACAGGTTGCCAGTGCGATCACCCGTGCGTCGTCCGGTACTTAAAGCCAAGGTTAACCCGTTGGCAAGGATGGTAGCTCGTTCTAGTGATGGATATCTATTCGATGCATTGCTCCTGCCGAGTCTAGGCTGACGGAGTTCATCAGCCTACTCAGCCAAGTAGTTTGCCCATGCGTGTTCCAGCATTACGTTGCAGCCTGAATATCAGTTGAGTTTGCCGCATCCTATTGGGGGCGTGCCCGAGCACGCGGGACCCGTGGAGCATGCCCCTGACGGACCTGCCGGTTCCAGATTCTCTGGAGATCTCGTCGGACGATAATTGCCTGGTCGAACAGTGGCGGATCAACGGAGAGTCCATATCCACTAGGGATCATTTCCGGACAAGCCCACATGCCACGTCCAGAAGGTGATGCTAGAAGCCAGGCGCGTATCAGTTCGCCCGTAAAGTCTAGCCAGTCCCTGTACTCGGGAGTCCGGCGCCCTCGGGAATCAATCACAGGAATCTGCGCGTGGTGTCCGTTGAATGGGCGAAAGTGAAATACATCGGTTCTTAGAACCAACTCCGGTCTCTCCATTAGACGCTTAAAATATGGCGGCTTTAGACCTTTCACTACTGCAAAGTGTGACAAATCCCAGGTGATGTTTAGGAGTTCGTCTTCAGCTTTTGCATATGCATCTGCAAGCGCAAACATTTTCTCCGGTGTTTCGGTGGCGGTATCCCGGTGGAACTCTATAGCCACGTCGAGTTCCAGTTCGCGAGCAACCTGCATGATGCGGCGTGCCAGGGGTAGCGCAGTTTTGGTTGGTGTGTCGTGGTCTGCCATCTGTACGTTAATCTTCTCTGGGTCTAGTGGTGTCAATTCGTTGAAACATGGCACTATCTCATCGACCTCACCGATATCTACTGTTGCCCAGAATTGCAGGCCGTGCGTGTCGAGGGCCTTTCGTGTGACTAGCGACCCTCGTCCCGCAACCCCAACGAATCTTGCTTGTTTGACGGTCTTCAGCTTTCGGTCAAGGGACCATTCACGTTTGGCGCTTGGAAATTCAGTGAACGTGCTCAGCGCAGCAAATTGATGCAGTTTCGGCAAGGGGGAACGCCGTCGAGTTTTGGGGGTAGCCATGTCTTCACTATCGCGATTTTCGCTGTTATGCAAAACGGAGCGTATCAGTAGAAGTCACGTCTAGTCGAAAACCGCTACTGCCGATACCTGATGTATGAGAAAATCAATGACATTCCTTAGTTGCAATACCATTACTAGATACACCAAACCCAATAGCACTATCCTCGGAGAGTCATGGGCCTGCAGTTCGGCGTATTCGACCATATAGAACCCATCGCAAATCAACTTCTTGGTCAGGTCTACAACGACCGTTTGCGCCACGTGGAGCGGTTCGACACAGAGGGTTTCTACGCTTACCACTTAGCGGAACATCACACACCTGCAGTCCATAGTTTGGCACCTTCTCAAAACGTGTTCTTGTCTTCGGCTGCGCAAAGAACAAGCCAGATTCGACTCTGTCCTACTGTTTATGTGCTACCGCTTCATCATCCATTGCGTCTTATCGAAGAGATCTGCATGCTCGATCATCTGAGTGACGGACGGCTGGAGATTGGTGTAGGTCGAGGCGGCGTCCTGGAGGCGTATTTTTGGGGCAGTGACTCGGATACCAACGGTAACTACGCCAAGTATGTTGAGACGCTCGACATTCTGAGGTTAGGACTCTCTAGTGATTTGCTCACGTATGCTGGCGACTATTATTCCTTCGATGATCTGCCTATGCGGTTAACTCCTTTACAGAGTCCTTACCCGCCGCTGTGGTACATGCGCAACGTAGAGATTGCGGCTAAAGAGGGCATGAACAGCATCATCGTGGATACATTGGACGGGTTCGATGCCAACGTCCAGAGATATCGTCAGCTTTGGGAGACCCATCAAGGGCCAGGGTTCAAGACCCTACAAGGAGATGAACCCAAAATTGGACTGGTCAGCCATTTGGTGTTGGCTGACACTGACGATGCAGCGATCAAGGCAGCCACCCCTGCTTGGGAGAATTATCTCTGGAACTTAACCACACCCCGAAGATTGGAAGCTGAGCGACGCGGTCTAACGCAATTCACGACGGGCCTCACGGGTGGCATCGACAGACCTGATGGACTACCTGATAGAGAAGCCAGTTCCGAATTCCAAGTCAGTAACGGAGGAGAGCGCGAAAAGCGGCTAAGGCACATCGAGTCTCCTATCGGAGTCCGACACGAAAGATCCTCAGGGTTTCGCGTGATGGCCGGAACACCTAAAACTATCTGTCATTATTTGGATGAGTACGTGGAGACTGGCGCAAATTATTTCATCTGTGCGTTTCATTTTGGCAATATGGATAGCTCGGTAGCTGAGCGGTCTATAGATCTATTCATACGCGAGGTTATGCCTCTATATACGTAAGTAATTAAGTAGATCGTGGGTGCGACTTGTGACCGGCTCAGCCGTAGTGGAATTCGCGGGTCGGAGGGAGAGCGCTTGGGGTGGTTCTGGATAGAACTGAACACTAGTCTTCCAGGCGGGTGTTGTTGATGTAGTCCCTGTTAAGTTCGATTCCTAATCCCGTCCCCTGGGGGATGTGAACGTAACCCTCTTCGTCCATGGGATCGCAGGGGGTGAGCAGGTAGGGTGGGGTGGTGTCACGGGCGACACCCGACAGAGTCAGTCCCCAGAAATGCGCCTAGGTAGACCCCGCTGAAAGTGTTTTTTGCGCGGATTCGCAGACCCCAACTCCTAGGCTGGCAGGCGCTGAGTGACCGACCCTAGCGATCTCGTCTAGGCCGATCTCTCGCCGCTGGTGGCGCTAGACCGGCGGACCCGAGCCAGCGGTCGAAAGGCCGGACTTGATATTGGCTGCCCAACCCGGGTCACAGAGTTTTAGGAGTTTCATGGCGTGGCCGTATGAAACTCCCTTGCGGGCTTTGGCTGTATCACCGACAAGGACGATGTTTTCATTCATTCTGTGCGTGTCCGCTTCTGCCAAGAAGTTGGGGTGGCGTCCAATAAGGTTGCCGAATCCGATCAGCATCTGGACAAGAACTGCAGCTGGGTCTGCCTCAGTGTGTGGGACTACAGCCATGACGTACTCATCGACTGGGCCGAGATATGCAGCCTCTTCTAAGGCATCAGGCCAGGGTGAATTAAGCGAACTAAGTCCATTCCTCCCGTTGCTTGAGACATATCGGGATGCACTGCTCGCAATTTGCTGAAGCTCGGTCTTATTTAGAGGCGGTCGTCGTCTTCATAGTGGGCAAGCGCCTTCAATAGGGGTTTTCCCAAGGCCGGAGTCCAGTCGCTTTCAAGCGTCAATAATCCGCCGTAGACGGGTATTAGACTTTTCGCCGGATGCGTGCCTCCAGCGAATGGGATCGGCAGACTGGTGCGGTGAAGCTTCCGCACGCTCGCCAGCATCGTCCGCTCCCTCGAATCCCGCTTCCACGCCACCCTCCGCACCTGACCTCCCCCGGCGTCAATTCCACGCCCTGGGCGCGATCCCTTCGATGTGAGTCTTCACGTCGATCACGACCGGCCTATCCGCCGCCAGCGCCCGCTCCAGCGCCTCGTCAAGCTCCGCGGGCTCGTCAACCCGGACGCCCAGGCAGCCCATCGTCTCCGCGATCGCGGCGAAATCGGCGTCGTTGAGCTTCCAGAGCCGGTCGGAGTCGGGCGTCTGGCCAGCGTAGATGCGTTCGTTGAGCGCTTGTTCCTGGTTGAGCGAGGCATTGTTGTTCACGATCGTCACCGTGTTAATCCCGTAGCGCGCCGCCGTGTCGAGTTCCGTCAGGTGGTACCACATGCCGCCGTCCCCGGTGAAGCAGACGACCGGCCGGTCCGGCACCGCGCACTTCGCCCCGATTGCCGCCGGCAGCGCCCAGCCCAGCGATCCCGCGCAGCGAATGTAGCTCTGCTCCGGCGATGTTAGGTCCATCATTGTCCCGGTCCAGATTCCCGAGTGGCCGGTGTCAGACACCAGCACTGCCTCCTCCGGCAGCAGCCGGGTGAGTTCGGTGCATAGTCGCTCGGGCCGCATCGGCAATTGCTCGGATGTCGCCAGCGGCGCCACCTCGTCGCGCCAGGCACGCACTGAGTCCCGCACGTGCCGGACCCACCCGGCTCGTTCCTCCCCCTCCTCGCCCGACGGGCCGTCGGGGATGTTGTCGATCAGTTTCCTCAACCCGGCGCGCGCATCCCCCTGCAGGCCCGCCGCGACCGGAAATGATCGCCCCAATTCGGCCTGGTTGATGTCCAGCTGAATGACCCTGGTCCCTGCTCGCGGCAGTCTCCAGTCGTTGGTGATCTGCCCTCCGGTATGGCTACCAATGAAGAAAACCAGATCAGCTTCCGCCAGCGTCCGGTTCGCGCATTCTCGCGAGTACAAACCCGCTATGCCGACGGCCAGCGGATGGTCATACGGAAATACTTCCTTAGCGCCGAGCGACGTGATCACCGGCACCTGCAGCCGCTCGGCCAGCTCGATCAACTCCGCGCGGGCTCGTGACGACCTCACTCCACCGCCGGCCACGATCACTGGCCGCTCCGCATTTCCCAGTTCGGTCAGCGCCGTTCGTATACTCGCTTGGTCGGGCTCGGGTCGGAACGCCGGTGTCCTCCTGAACGCTTCCTCGACGACCACTTCAAGCTCCGCTTCGCCTCGCATAACGTCCCCGCCCGCGGTTCCCCACAGATCGACGTGTGTCGGCCCCGGCGTTCCCGAGGTCGCTTCCCTCACGGCCTGGCGAAGGAAAAGCGGCAATTCCTCCACGCTGGTTATCGTGACGTTGTACTTCGTCACCGTCTCAAACGAGGCCGTGTGGTCGACCTCCTGGTAGGCGTTGCGTTGCTGCATGATCTGCGGCAGCCGTCCCGTGAGCGCGACCACCGGCGAACATCCCAGATAGGCGTCCTGCAGACCTGCCGCGAGGTTCAGCGCCCCTACCGATTGCGCGCCGCACACCCCGACCCGTCCGCTCACCCGTGCATAGCCGTCCGCCATGTAGGCCGCGCCCTTCTCGCTGTGGGCCATTACCGGCGTTATTCCCACGCGATCGAACTCCGGCATCGCCTCTGGCACGCTCACTGGCATGAAGAAGTAGTGCGTGATCCTGTATCCACTCAGCGTCTCCGCCAGGAATTGCGCGCCGCTCATCTTTGGCATCCGGACTACTCTCCTCGGCTACTCAAAAGAATGGATCTCCAACGCGATCCGCCTACTCCAGAATGCGCTGATCGCCCAGGTCTCTCCCGCCAACACTTTGCTCGATACTGGCCCCTCGATACTCCCTGATCTCAAGTTCCTGGAAGGCGTTCACAATCATGTATTGCGTCGGCAGGTCTTCCCAGCGAGCTCGGTGGAATTCAACCTTGCCCTTCCCGCGCCAGACTTTGGCTGGCGGGCTCAATGGCGCATGCCATGGGCTGAGCACCGCGTACGCCACATCCGCCTCCCCCCACTCCCCCGTCTTCGGAATGTACTTGTAGTGCAGCGTTCCCTTCAGCACATTCTCCGGCTGCGAATCTGCCGATGGCGCGGACTCCATCGGCGACACCTCTTCCATCTCGGTGAGTCTCATATCCAGGAAGCGGAACCCCAGCCAGCTCGCCGTACAGTGCGTCTCTCCGTCGTGCATCACCGGCTCCGGCAGCTCGCAGAAAACCTTCGAGAATCCCAGCTGCTCCCGGCCAGTCAGGATCGGGTCCGTCAGGTTCTCCCACAGCACCAGCAGCAACGGCCCCTCCGCCCGATCCCGCTTCCCGATGTAGCGTGCCTCGAACGTCACCCCCAGCACGTTGTAACCCCGTCCGGCCAGCCAATCAATCTCCTTCATATAGCTTGCCGCCACCGTGACCACCGACTCCCCGGAAAGTTGAAATCCCTCCGGCAGCAGCGCTTCCAGCTGCTCCGCGTTCGTCAGGAAGCTGACCGCCACCTTCATAGTCTTGCGATTGTCCTGGGCGAAGGCAGACATCTCCCCGCCTGGACCCTGCCGCGGACCCGACATCGGCCCGAAGTGGGTCGGCATCATGTACATCGTTTTCGGCCGTAGCTTGTATGTCATCTAGCCGTCCTCCAGCTCTTTGCCGGATACGTCCAATTCCAAAAAATCATGTCCCAGCAACGGTTGCTCCGCAAGCAGGCCGCCGTCGACCGGAATCGTCACCCCGGATATCCAGCGTGACTCATCACTCGCCAAGAATGCCACCAGCCACGCCACGTCCCACGGCGTGCCTTCCGTGCCCAGCGGCGCCACTCTCCGCCGCAGGTCGCGCATCTCCGGGTCGATCGCGCCGGCGAACGCCGAGTGCAGATGCCCGGGCGCGATGCAATTTGCTCGAATCCCATCCCTTCCGTGAAACGCCGCCGTGGCCCTGGTCAGCATCGGCAGCGCCCCTTTGGAGATCGAGTAAAGAACGCCCCGGTGCCTCGCCGCCGCTAGCGCGTCGACCGACGCGATATTGATTATCGACCCGCCCCCGGACTTCGCCATCGCCGGGATCGCGTGCTTGCTCGCCAGCAGCGCGGTCTTCAGATTTAGGTCCATGGCCAGCTCATACTGCTCCTCATTGAAACCGGCCACATCCCGACCCTGCACTCCTGGCTGGATGCGATAGCCCAGGTTGTTTACCAGCACGTGCAGTCCCCCATACCGCTCCACGGTCGCCTCCACCATCCCCTGACAATCGCCGCTCAGTCGCGCGTCACCGGCGAAAACCGACGCCTCCCCACCCTCCTCGGCGATCGCCGCCACCGTCCGTTCCGCGTTTTCGGCGGCGATGTCCGCCACCACCACCCGCGCGCCTTCTCTCGCCAGGCAGATCGACGTCGCCCGACCGGTGCCGACTTCACCATCCCGGCTGCCCCCACCGGTGACGATAGCCATCTTGCCGGCCAATCGGCCCTCGCTCATTCGATCAATCCCCCGTTTCGCTTGAGGCGCGCGATTATATCCACGCCCGCACTCCTTGTCGCGCTCGGCTGGACGTCAATTCCCGGCAGCGACGTCATCATCAATTAGAGGCGAGGTCGGTTTAGGGGTAGGAGTCGAGGTGGGCATGGTTTGCAAAAGGCGACATTGGTGCTTTACATAAATCTGCTATATAGCATTTAAACCTGTGAGATGTGGAGCCGACGGAGGGAATTGAACCCACAACCTGAGCTTTACGAACTCGCGGACACCCATCCCGCTAGGCCCCATCGCGTCCCGTAATATCCCCCTGCCTCTGTGACTGAGAGAGTACCCACCCCGTTGTATCCCGGTGTAACCCGTCGCATACCAGCCCGTAGGTTTGCAAAATGGTTTGCAAAACGCGGGGAGGTTAGACGCGGCCGATCCCGTCCCCTATATAGCTAGTACCCGTTCTCGAAAAACAGGACAAATATCGACAATCACTACCGACGACATGGCCACTGTCCTCCCCTCCACTGTCCTCCGCCCTGCAGACAAGCTATCTCAAGCTCATGCAGCTCTTCGTCCCGTGACGGAGGTCTGCCCTCACATTCGAATCGACCCTTCCGTAAGTTGACTGTTAGTCACTGTCAGCGGCCCCCGGCGCTCAGGTGGAGAGCGGCGGAGCGGCCGTTACTTGATGGCTCGGGGGCGGTTGGAGGCTATGTGGGCCTGCTGGCGGGCGTTGGGCGCTTCGAGGATGGCGCGCTGACGTTCGGTAAGCCCCTCGTAGTCGGCGGCTTCGGGATAGTCGGCGATCCAGGAGACGGCGTTGGGACTGTATTTGTAGAAGATGGTGCGCCGCTCGTGATCGGCCAGCCAGGGCAGGGGACCGTGGGTGAGCGCTTCGGTGAATATGATGGCGGCACCGGCGGGACCGGTGACGCGCTGCACGCACGGATGGGGCTCGGTGAGGTCCTTCCAATCGTCGGGGAACTGCAAGTTGCTTTTGTGGCTTCCCGGCACGCAGGCGAAGCCGCCATCGCCCGGATTCACGTCGGCCAGGTTGTAGGCGACAGCGGTCAGCCCGTTCTCAAATTGCCCGTTGTGGTGGCGGAAGTACATGGTCGGGTCGAAGGGAACGGCGCCGCCGTGCAGGGTGGCGCCGATGGGGCCGAGTCCCTGGCGGATGATGTCGAGATAGACGTGGTCGAGGCGGAATTTCATCCCCACTACGGCCTCAAGGTAGGGAAGAATCGGGTCGGGGTCGATGAGGTCGAGATACGGCCGGCCCCATTCGAGCAGGTCCAGGAAACGATGGGTGCCGGAGGTGGGATGGACCTGCTCGGTGATCTGCTGGTCCAGCATCGCGTTCAGCGCCCTGAGGGTGCTGGAATCTAGGGCGTTCGGCACTACCAGGTAGCCCTGAAGGTCGAACAGGTAGCGTTCATCGGCATTCATGCGTCGTCCCCCGCTCTCGGGATATGAGTGAAGTTTTGTCCGGCTATAGGTGCCATTTGGCGGCATCGTAGTAAGAGTGAAGGATTTCACGGTAAGCCATTTAACCATGTAGAAGTGGATCCAGCAGCGGAAGAGCTCCTTTATGATCGATCGAACATATGGGATCGTTTGCAGTCTTATACGAGAAATTGCACAGGGAGTTTCCTGAAGCCACAGCCAGAGGCCGTGCCTTCGAGGAAATCTGCCAGCACTACCTGCGCACGCACCCGGCCTATCAAAAAGAACTGAAGAAGGTCTGGCTCTGGGATGAATGGCCTGATCGCTGGGGACCAGATACCGGCATTGATCTGGTGGCCCGGACGCATGACGGGGACCTGTGGGCAGTTCAGGCCAAGGCCTGGAACCCCGAACGCACGCTTCCCAAACCCGAAGTCGATAGCTTCCTTGCCGCGTCCGCCCGGCCGGAGTTCAGCCACCGCCTGCTGATTTCCACCACCCGGGCCTTGTCGGCCCATGCGGCGGAGGAATGCCGCCGCGCTGAGAAATCGGTCGCGTATCAACTCTGGCATGACCTCGACCAGGCATCGTTCCCGTGGCCATCGACCTGGCCACCCGAGACCCCCAGCGAGCCAGCCGAGCCACTGACGCCACGGGATTATCAGGCCACGACGATCGACAAGGTGGTCAAAGGGTTGGCCAAGGGTGGGCGCGGACAACTCAATTTGCCGCCTGGCAGTGGCAAGACCCTGGTCGGACTCTGGTCCGCGGAACAGCTCAAGGCAAAACGCACGTTGATCTTGTTGCCCTCTCTGACCCTGGTGCGGCAGACGTTGGATGTGTGGGCGACCCACAGCACCACCGATGTTTCGCGGCTGTAGTAACAGCAAACCACTGCTCTGTGGGTCTACCCGCCGTTGCTAAGTGTTCACAGAATGCCTGACCAGAGGCTGCCAGGTTATCGATAGCTAGCTGTAGTGAGTTCCTAGATAGATGCCCCGTAAACACTTTATGGAACTCGGTTCGAGTGAAGCTGGTCGGGTGATCTTGTAGCATCCGCAAAATACGGGCGGCGGTTGAGTCCGCGGGGGTGTCCCCGAAGATGTAGCGGGCTGAGCTCTGCATATACCTAAAGCCAGACGTAACGGCAAGCGCCGCCCACATTCCGGATCCTCCGGGGAGGATCCACGAGACGAGATTTATGACCAATAAGTGTGTGATCACCCCGACCGATGGGCCATACGACACCCATACGCCAGCTGGACGTGTAGCGAATGCCGCATGGGCAATCGGCATGCCTGCAGCAGCAATCCATAGAAGTAAGATGTGCGACTTTACAAGGGAAGGCCAAACCGGATCCGCAGGGTCTAAGCTCATGGCGCAGCAACCATTCCTTCAAAGCAGCCGGAAGAATGCTTACCCAGGATCAGCTACATCATCAGCCGACATGTGGCGCACGGTCTGTCCGGACGCCACAAACGTCCGGCTGACCTCCGCCTTGCCATACGTCCAAACAATTCGCATCGGAGCCGGACCGTCGTTCCAAAATCGATGGTGGACACCTTCTGGAATCCAAACATGGTCGAACGGCTGCATTGTCAGTTGCTCACCATCAACCTCGCACGATGCGATACCTTCCACGCACGTAATACATTCCTCAGTGTCGTGATAGTGCAACGGTAGTCCCGCGCCCGGTTGCATAATCGTCATTCCCGTGGAGACGTTTTGGGCACCCCGAGCACCACTCATCAGTGGAACGCTCTGAACCCCGCCACCACGGTCAAAAACCTCTGCTTCGTTCTCTCGAATAACAATACGGCGCATAACATTTCCAACAACTATCACGTCTGGTTAGCATGCAGCCTATCGAACGTCGAGCCATTGGCACTATCATCGATCACGATTCCATCGTCTGTAGGTAGTCTCCACCCGTTGCCTTCTGCTACGTGGAAGCATCCTGTTCATCGAGCTCCGCAATTCGAAGCATCGCCTCAGACCAAATATCATCCGGAACTTTCTCGTACGCCTCGAAAATATTGATCTCAATCTCTTCAGGTGTCGCTGCCCCGGTCAGAACAGCACTAAGCTGATGGTTCTGAAGAACAAATCGCATATTCAAATGCCGCAAATCGATGCCCCGCGCGCGACACCACGTTGACCACTCCGCAGCCGCCTCGATATCCGCACTAGAAAACTGGACCGCATAGTCCCGAGGTCGACGACCTGCTGTGGCCCGAGGATCCCCCTTCGCAAGAAGACCAAGCATCTGCGGAGATCCGAGCAATACACCCACGCCAGCACTGTGTGCCTGTGTGATTAGTGAAGCCGCGTGCCGGCGCACCACGTTGTAGTCAGCGTAGGTCAAGATCACATCCACCCGTTCCGACTCTATCGCCATCCGATGAAAATCTAGATCTCTAACACCGAGACCGATAAAGTCCAGCATGCCCTCAGATCGCATCGTCTCAAGCGCATCAAATCCATCTCCAGCACGAAGCACCGGCTCCATAGAGGGGGGATCGTGGATCAACACAATGTCAACATGGTCTCGACCCAATAATTTGAAACTTTTCTCAAGAGACCAACGCAGATCGCCCGCCGTATAACTGTACGGACGATCCGGATGGGTACCAACCTTCGTGGATATCGTAAGACCGGTCGTATCGATAGTCTCAAGCGCCATACCAATCCGCCGCTCACTTGGTCCATAGAGCGGCGAGGTATCAACATGCCGAATCCCAAGTTCTATAGCCCGATGTACGGTGGTAATCGCGAGATCATCAAATCTATCACTCGCCATTTCTGGATCATCGAGCGAAGGATCATCCCGACCACCGATAAACGCCGCTCCCAGGCCTAACTCCGTCACCGCAAAGCCTGAGCGGCCAAGATTACGGATGGGAATCATGGAGGCAATCCATTCTCGAGCAATCTCAAACCCTGCGATTCTAGTCGCTGAAGATCACCCAGCTAGGATTAGCCCCGAGCGCGTCACGCCGTTTATAGAGCAAGAGCAGCTTCTAGGTGTACGTGGCTTATATCCTGTGATCGGGTACTGAGTGCGTAGAGGGCAGCCAGCCTCATGACGTGAGCTTCACTTCTTGCCGTGACGGAGCCGTAGGTACCGTAGGCTCCGGTTGACAACCCCTCATAGCTCTCCTGCTACAGGGGGCGGGCGGTGTCCTCCAAATAGATCCGCTTTTCTTTATGTTCTTTTGCCCACTTAGTCGTTCTGCCCAGTTGCTCTTGCAGCTCGCTAAGGTCCACCTGGTCCAACTCACCACCGAAGGGGAGAAATTGCGATCGCTTCACGCAGACCCAGAGGAACCGGTTTGCAAAAGGCGAATCTGGCACTTTACATAAATCTGCTATATAGCATTTGACCCTGTGAAATGTGGAGCCGACGGAGGGAATTGAACCCACAACCTGAGCTTAACGAACTCGCGGACACCCATCCCGCTAGGCCCCATCGCGTCCCGTAATATCCCCCTGCCTCTGTGGCTGCGAGAGTACCCACCCCGTTGTATCCCGGTGTAACCCGTCGCATACCAGC
>Ga0310121_10003759_pt1 | contig 13743 bp, 11 predicted proteins | sample CB27_Tmax_986_MG_FD_203504 | JGI IMG/M metagenome (GOLD analysis project Ga0310121, IMG submission 203504) | Marine microbial communities from Western Arctic Ocean, Canada - CB27_Tmax_986 | ecosystem: Environmental > Aquatic > Marine > Oceanic | place: Canada: Western Arctic Ocean | collected... | reverse complement strand
TTGCAACGTCGTCTCGCCTTGGCGGGAATGAAAGCGTAAATGATTCCCGACAGATTACACCGGCCGAGGAATACCAACTTTGGCGCAGCCTAGAGCTGGGGTATCACTGAGGTGGCGTTCCTGGGAATGAACGTCACGATGTCGCTGGCCGACCCTCGTGACGGTAGCTGGTATGCTGCACTCGATCACGGCCACTTTGGCACGCACTTGCATCGCAGCCGCGACGCCGGAAAACAGTGGGATGAAATCGCCGTTCCCCAATACCGAGTTGGCGAAACCGTGCCGCAGCGGATGCCCGAGGGCCCTGACGGTGACGACAGCACTCAGACCAAGCCAGCTGCGCTAAGCGAGATCTGGGCACTCGAAACGGGCGGCGTCGACCAGCCAGGAATGCTCTGGTGTGGCACCATCCCGGGTGGGTTGTTTGCATCAGCTGATGGCGGCGACTGCTGGCAACTCAACGAATCGCTATGGAATCGCCCCGAGCGTCAACAATGGTTTGGCGGCGGCAAGGACGACGCCGGCATTCACTCGATTTGGGTCGATCCAAGCGATTCCGCGCACGTCACGATCGGTATCTCCTGTGGCGGTGTTTGGCAAACCCACGACGGCGGCGCCACCTGGAACTGTACTAGCCAAGGGATGCGTGCTGAGTATATGCCACCCGACCAAGCTTACGAACCGGCAATCCAAGACCCACATCGGCTGGCAGTTTGCCGTGCCGATCCTAACTACCAATGGGTCCAGCATCACAACGGTATTTTTCATTCGACCGACGGCGGCAACAACTGGACGGAAATACCCAACACGGAGCCCTCAGGCTTCGGATTCGCCGTCGCCGCTCATCCACAAGACCCTGCGATCGCCTGGTTCGTCCCAGCCGTCAAGGACGAAGTCCGCGTCCCGGTCGACGGCCGCCTGGTCGTCACCCAAACCACCGACGGAGGCAGCACCTTCAGGCAACTCACCGACGGCTTGCCCGACAGACACGCTTACGACATCGTCTTCCGCCATGCGCTCGATGTCGACGCTACCGGCACTCGCCTGGCGATGGGATCGTCGACCGGCAGTTTATGGATCTCCGAAAATGGCGGCGCATCGTGGCAAACCGTTTCTAATCACCTGCCCCCGATTTACGCGGTGCGCTTTGTCGCCGATGCTTAATTGTTAAGGAAAGACCGGTCGCTTCTTCGATAGTACTGTCGCCGCCGTGCGATAACCGATCTCGACCATGCGATGGAGAGTTGTGAAGCCCGCACCGTCAACAACGTTGGCGTTCGCACCAGGGGCGAACAAAAGGTTCGCGGCGCGCGGAAATGTCTTGAAGGCGCTGTCGATCGTAGCGACTCCAATCGTGCCAAAATTGGCTCCGTTTTGGATGAGCAACCAAAGGCATTCAATCACATCGTCCTCAGCACCGCACCGTCTCCCACCGTGACTCCACGCAATTCCACTGAGTAAAGGGTTCTGCCATGCGATCCTCCAAAGAATTAAAACGCGGAGGGCGCGGAGGACGCAGAGAAAGCGCAGAGGTAAACGGTATCGGACCGATATTCTCCGCGTTCTCCGCGCCCTCCGCGTTAAATCCTTGACAAATTGAGTTCGTTGAATCTGTTGTCTTGGTTGCGGACGTTGGCCACGCTCGGTTCAATCCGTGTTACAAACGATTCAAATCGTCGCATCCAGCGAAAACTTTTTACAGAAAGTAACGAAGGAAACGAAGAAAAAGCGACACAACGCATAACCTATCTTCGTTGCCTTTGTTTTCTTCTGTTCAAAAATTTGTTTGCGACCGCTGGCCGCCCTGGGTTACAAACGTGGCTATGTTTCCTCAGGAATTGCTCAAGGGCAAATGCGGAACACTTGAATGTGAGGCGCTCTAGCCTTGCTCGCGCCATCGTTGCGTTTCTTGCTCTGCCTCTGCTCGTTGGCGGAGCCGTTCCGTTCTTGGTGTCGTGCCTTGCTGCCGAAAAGTGGTTCCGCTCGCCGATTGGTTTCGTTCCGCTGGTGCTCGGTACCGCAATCCTGATTGCCTCGGTGGTGTAGCTACATCCGCAGCTCGCGGCCTGCGCTGTCTTCGCATTGAATCTTTAAGAACTCCGGCGATACGTCTTCGCGTCCCAGGACCAACACTTGCATGTTGTGCTCGTCTTCAAGATTCATGAGTTCTCGACGTTTGCGGTTATTCAAATACGTGGCTACTTCCTCTTCGACCGTCACGGTCAGCTTGGCAACGCGCTCACTCTGAGCCGTCATGATAAGCTTGCGAATCACTTCGATCGCCATACTTTCAGCTGATTTAACTACGCCCGAGCCCGTGCAACCTGGGCATTCTTTGTAGACACTACGCTTCAAACTAGGACGAATCCGCTGCCGAGTCATTTCAATGAGTCCAAACGGACTGGTGCGCAAAATCTTGGTCCGTGCACGGTCCCGCTTGACGGCATCGCGTAAGGTGTGCTCAACCGTCCGGCGATATCGTTCGCGACGCATGTCGATAAAGTCATTTACGACGACACCGCCCAGGTCGCGCAACCTCAGCTGGCGAGCAATCTCTTTGGCGGCGATTTGGTTGAGCTTGAAGGCCGAATCTTCCGCCGATCCGTCAGTCCGGAAGCTACCGCTATTGACGTCGATTGCGACCAGGGCTTCGGTCTGATCGATCACGAGTGATCCCCCGCCCCGAAGCGGCACCTGCCGCTGATTGATCCGCGAAATCTCTTCGTCCAAATTGTATTTATGAAATAGCGGCTCTTTTCCGTCGTAGAGATGTAATCGATTCACGTAGCGTGGCATCACTACCTGCAAGAATTCTTTCGCTCGCTCGAATGCCTCGGGCTCATCGATGTGGATCGCGTCGACTTCGCCTGTGAAGATATCGCGGATCGTTCGAATAATCATGTCGCTTTCTTCATAAATGTCGATCGGACCGGTGGTCTTCTTGATCCTGCGGACAATCACCTTCCACAATCGCAGCAAGTAGGCCAAGTCGCGCGACAATTCTTTTTTCGTTCGATCGGTACCGGCGGTGCGGACGATGAATCCGACGCCCTTGGGTGGATTCAATTCCCGAAGAATATCGCGAAGCCGGCGACGATCGTCGTCGTCTTCAATTTTGCGAGACACGCCGATCCGTCCTAGCGCTGGCATCAGTACTAAGTAGCGGCCTGGAATGCTGATGTACGTCGAGAGTGTTGGGCCTTTGGTGCCCATTCCTTCTTTGATGACTTGCACCAAGACTTCATCGCCACGACGAAAAATATCTTGAATCGGCGGCTTGATGCGCGGTCGCACACCGGGTCGCGCCTTACGGGTAGCAGTTTTCGTGCGGCCGTTGCCACCACTGCTGCCTTCGCTCGATGCGCTACCCTTATCTTTGGCAACCTTTTGCGTACCGTCGGGTTGGATCAACTTGTCGGGGTCGAAACCGCCTTGACGGAAGTACTGTGATTCGACATCGCTAATATGCAAAAACCCATTGCGACCGACGCCGAAATCGACGAAAGCCGCCTGAATGCTCGGCTCGAGATTGACGATTTTTCCTTTGTAAATATTTCCTACGTAATTGTCCTGACTGCTGCGCTCGACATAGAGCTCTTCCAGCTGGCCATCTTCAACGATCGCAATCCGGCATTCCTCCGGCTGTGCGACGTTGATCAGCATCTCTTGTTTCATAGTAAATTCCTTCTGTTGTTTCAGCACGAACTGGATTGGTGTGCTGAGTTGTGTTGGCTATACTTTTTGGCGTCCTCAAGGAGGGCGTTTCTTGCTGTTTTGATGCACGGCATTAATTGCCGAGCGTCAAAGGGGAAATTCGGGAAATACTTTGGACAATTCTTCTTTGAGAAAGGTCTTGATATCACGTGCGCTCTCTAAGGAGCCAACGCGGTCGGCTACCTGTTCGCACTTTTCGATCGTAACGCTACGGCAGACGCGTTTGATTTCTGGCACCGCGGCTGGTGTCACGCTTAGGCTGCGCAGCCCGATGCCGAGCAACAGCATCGTGTACATTGGATCGCCACACATTTGGCCACACATGCTGATCGGCACGCCGGCGTTGTTGGCTGCTGAGACAGCCATATCGATCATCCGGATTACCGCCGGATCAGCTGCAGTGTACAAGTTGGCTACGTCCTTGTTGCTCCGGTCGACCGCCAGACAGTACTGAATCAGGTCGTTGGTGCCGATAGAGAAAAAATCGACTTCTTCGACGAAACGGTCCATCATCATCACCGCCGAAGGAACCTCGACCATCATACCGACTTTCAAATCGCGGTCGAAAGGAATGCCCTTCTCTTCCAAGTCTTCCATCGCGTCGGCCAACACCATCCGCGCCTGGCGAAGCTCCATGATCGTGCTAATCAGTGGGAACATGATGCGAATTTCGCCCAACGTACTGGCGCGCAAGATTGCCCGCAGTTGAATGCGAAACAGATCGCGGTTGCGCAATGCTAGCCTAATACTACGCAAACCGAGAAACGGATTGCGCTCGTCTTCGGGGTCGGGCAGCGAACGCATTTTGTCAGCCCCCAGGTCGAGCGTACGCATCACGACCGGCTTGTCGTGCATCGCCTGCACCACGGAGGAGTAAGACTCAAAGTGCGTTTCCTCCGAAGGATCGTCATCGCGTCCGAGGTAAAGGAACTCCGTACGATACAGCCCAATGCCGGCGGCCCCGCGTTCATTGCACTGTTTCACTTCGTAGGGAAATTCAATGTTCCCCAGAAGTTGTATACCGTGACCATCCTTGGTTTCGGCAGGTAATTCTCGGAGCGACTCAAGCTTGACGGCCAGTGAACGTTGATCCTCGACCTCGTGCCGATAACGGGCCAATGTCTCTTCGTCAGGATGCAGAACAATCTGCCCTTGGTCGCCATCAATTATGACGGTATCACCGCCAGAAACGTCCGTCAGGAAAGGGCCAACCCCAACGACTGCCGGAATCCCCAACCCTTCGGCAACGATTGCCGTATGGCTACCCGGCCCGCCAATCTCAGTGACCATCCCCAGCGAAAACCGCGGATCCAAATTGGCTGTCTCACTGGGAGTGAGATTGTGTGCCAACACGAGCACCGGTGAAGTCACTTGTGAAAGTTCTTCTCGTCGACGACCAAAGAGATTTCTGAGAATCCGTTTTTCAATATCGAAAATATCGTTCGCCCGCTCAGCCATGTACTGACCTTGCAGTGATTGAAACACCTTCGCATAGCGGCGCAGCGCCCTACTAACGGCATACTCGGGCGAGTAGTGCCGAGAGCGGATCATCTCTTCGATTTCTTCGTGCAAGCGTGGGTCGCGAAGCATCTGCAGATGGGCAGAGAAAATGGCGGCATAATCGTCGCCTAGCTGCTCGGCGACTTGCTGTCGATTGTGCTCGACTTCTGCCACCGCGGCAGCAAAAGCGCGGTCAAGGCGTTCGAGCTCTTCCTCGACCGCATCGCGCGGCAGAAAACGACGGGGGATCCGAAATCCCTCGTTGTCCAAAATGAGTGCCTCACCGATCGCGATACCCGGCGATACGGCTATACCTTGGAGGCGTTCCATTGCGCCCTCGCTACGGAGCGCCAGCAAAGGCGGCCGGTGGGCACTTGCAATGTGAAAGAAAAACCAGGGGTATGCAATTCCAAAGCTGCCGATTGCCCAAAGCGACTGATTACCCAAAGCAACCAATTACCCAAAGCAACCAATTACCCAAAGCAACCAATTACCCAAAGCAACCAATTACTAAGTGGCAACCCGCCGCTCAGTTACAGTCGAGCATCACTGACGTTTTGCCCGGAATTTTGTCCAAGATAACTTTCGTTGGGGTTACCCCAATGATACCTCTCGTAAGCGTTATCAATGGACATGTGGCTCTTTCTCCACGTTGAGTGCTCGCCAACCAGATACTCTGCTGGGCGCTAACGTGTTTTCGGCCAAGTAGCACACGGAGTAGCAACTGAAGTAAACAGGCAAATGCGAAAACGCCGCACTCGGCGATTGCGATTGCCGACAACTCAAGCTGCCGTTTACCCCGAACTTTCTTGGCTCATTGTTTCATCGGTTGCAAAATCGCTCTCAACCAATCGTGCGAGCGCCTCTAGAGCGGCTTCGGCATCGTCTCCATGGGCCTGCAGGGTCAGTTCAGTCCCCTGCGTAGCACCCAAAGTCAGCACATGCAAAATGCTCTTGGCGTCAACGCGATGGCTTTCGCGAATCACTTCAATTTCTGAATCAAATTGGAGTGCCAGCCGCGCGAACAGTTCCGCAGGACGCGCGTGCAATCCTTGTGGGTTGCTGATCACAACAGTCTTTTCTGTAACTGGCATCTGCTATTCACTTCTCTATACAAACTGGTTGTTGTCTGCTTCTTCGAGCAGTTGCCAAACATCGCTTGGCGTTTTACTCTGCTTGAGAAACCGACAGAAAGTCTCGTCCCGTAACTGACGGGAAATGTTCTCTAAAGCTCGAAGGTGGTCCCCCGGCCGATCTGGTGGCGAAACGAGCAAGAACAGCAAATGAACTTTTTCACCGTCCAGGCTGTCGAAATCGACACCTACTTCGCTAACTGCGACCGTGCCGATCAACTCGCTAACACTCGGATGTTTGGTGTGCGGCACAGCCACACCTCTGCCAATACCCGTGCTGCCGAGTTCTTCACGCTTGAGAATTGCTTCGACAATGCCTTCGTGCTCATCTTCGACGATCTTCCCTGCTTCGAGCAGAGCCGACGCCATCGACCGAATGACTTGCTCTTTGTCGTCAACATCGATGCTGGTGCGAATCGCGTCGCGGCTTACAAAATCAACAAACTTCATGACTTCTCTCTTGCCTCAATCACCTGTAGGGATGGGAACCGTCACTCCGAAACTTCTTTGTGCTCCTCGGACTCTGCAGCGACTTCGGGTCTCCGCTGCTGCAAGTTTCTGTGCTTCTGCTGTAGTTTCTCTTTATACTTACGTAACTGCTGTTCAATTTTCTGCGAAGCTGCGTCGGTAGCTGAGATTAGGTTCTCCGACTTGCCCGTAGCTACAAAATCGTGTTTGTGCTCGGCGGAGACCATAATCTCGACAGCAGGCGATTGATCATCCTTTAAATCGACGACGATCTCGATGGCCATCAAACGGTCGAAGAATCGACTCAGCTTTTCAACTTTGCTTTTTAGCTTCTCCTGAGTAGATTCTGCTAACTGACCATGACGAACCGAAATACTCACCTGCACTGCTGGGCTCCCTTCTCTAAGTGCTAGCTATTCTTAGGTTTACTGCCGCTCAGCACACCCAAGACGGTGGTGGAGCAGATCGGCAAGCAATCCATTCTAGCGATTATCCCTGCCGGGGACAAACGTACTCTAGCAGCCGATTCAGGGGCCAATTGGCCCTCAGACGACCCATCACCGGCAGATTGCAAGACTAAGACAGCAATTCGCGCCCTGTAGGCTGACAGGCCCTCTGGCGGCCCGCGTAATCAAGTCTTTCGGGCCGCGACAGCAAGCAAGCATTGCCCGATTGCTGCGTTGTGTTTTGACGGACTGGCTCGGCGCAGCCGGCGGCGTTGACTACGGCCGGGGCAGCAATTCATTGGCTTCAAATTGCTCCCAGATTTTCCGCAGGTCAATCTTACGGCCCTTCCTCGAGTCTTCCGGCCGATAGCCCTTCGAGACACCGCCAGTGATCTCGCGGAGATTGTGAATGGCCAATACACGATAGTCGAGACTATCGTGATCCATCCACTTAAGCAATGTAGCCAACCCGCCAGTTTGGACCGCTTCGCGGGACTCGCCGATTTGCTGTTGATTGTATCCGACGACCATCTCCATCAAGTCTTCCGCTGCATCCGCACCACGAATGTTGACAAATGCCTGACGAACACGTGCAGCGACGTCGGGACTCAGCGCCAGCGCTTGCCGCAAATCATTGATGTGCGTTTCCCAGGCACGTTTTTGGTCGCTGTCGTTGAGCGCTTTTACCAATGGTTCAAATTCACCCACGAAAAGACTCGAAGCGGCAGCTAGGATACGTACTTCTTTTTTTCGACCGACTCCTTTTCCATCGGTCAATTCGAGCAAGCGAATGCCGACTGGATTGCCTGCCGCAAGCTCCTTTGCCAGATCGCCACGCGCGATGCGTTCGACGTCGGTCACAGGCTCGCGATCGATCCACAAGGGCAGCGATTCTACGAATTCGGGGATTTCATCGATGCCGTCGATCGTTCTCCACATGGCTGGAGCTTGAATCGTCTGCGTTCCGGCGGCGGCGGTTGGCCACTCGACACTGCCGCTGTTCAAATACCAACTAGCCTTTATTGGTGCCGCTTCGTTTTCGTAGTCGCTGCCCGGCACAAACATACGATTAGCCTCAACAGCCAAACTCGCCAAACTCGATAGATTAAATTCGCGAAGTTGCCCGCCCACTTGAATCGCAACCTGACCACCTTTGAGACTGGCATTTAGCAGCAACCTGCCGTAGACAATCTCCATGTTCAGTTCAGCGTCACTCACCGACGCGTCGAATTTCGTTAATGGTATTCGCAACCGTGTCCCACCCGACAGATAGGCATTCATGTCGGCCAACACCACATGCGTACGAAATTTCGGCAACGTCAACAACACGTCGCCCGTAGAAATCGGGCTGCGCGGCGGCATACGAATCCACTTGTCACTCGCCTCGCTGTGAATCAGCAGCACGTCGTTGTTACCGAGATAATTGCCCAGTCGCTGCGGTTCGGCTGGCTCGGGAGCAGGGGATTCTTCGACGACCGTTGCGATAGGTACTCCAGGCGTCAGCGGCAAGTCCTTCGGTGTTGGAATACTTGCCGCCGCAGCGATCAGCAAAGGCTCAGTTGCACTCTCTGGCTCTTTGGCTTCCACCTCGGGCGACTCAGGGCTTGTCGCAACCGACGCAGCAGGCGTGTCCGATTCTCTGCTGTTCAAATCTTTTAGGGGAGGATCGATCGCGATCTCCAATTGGGGCTCGGCAACAGGCGGCGCGACGGCGCCGGACAAGTCGAAGGGTGGAAATACGTCAAGTTCCCTCTGCTCCTGTCGGGTCGGCTCAGTCGCAGCCGTTTCAGCAGGCAAGGAAGGCGCTGCCTCAAGTCCGGCACTCGGCGCAGGCACAAAAGCAGGAGCTTCTGTTATTGCACTCTCCGGAACAAAAATCGGTGCGTCGCTGGAACCGTCTTCGCTGCCCGGCATGGCATCAATGGGCAACTCACTCGGAACTTTGATATCGATCTCGCCGTCAACGAACGACTCCCCATCGCTCTGTGCCACGTCTGTCGGCAGTACCGCTGGAGGGGTAATGGCATACCATAAAAAGAACAGTCCACTTGTCACGAGCAAAGTCGTCGCGATTGCCCACCGTCTGCTGCGACGCTTCGAAGCGGCAGCTTCGCGCAAATAATCAGGGAGTTCCGACTCAATTATTTCGGCTGGCTGCGCAAGTGGTGGTGCCGCCCACCCTGTAACTTGCCCTTTGCCTTGTTGCCCTTTACCTTGTTGCCCTTTACCTTGTTGTAAGGGTGGGGTGGCCACTCGAGCGACTTGCCCAGAGGAAGCGTGCGCCGGCTCGATTCGGAGCCTTCGCCCGCTCGCCACGTTGCCGGGCAGTTGATACATCGTTGACTTGAGATCCGCGTCGACTTCCGCCGGCTCGCCGAGCACCATCGTCAAGACATGGTGACAAGAGGCCACCTCGGCCAGGTGCATGTCCGGCTCGGCCCCCTGCTCGAGACACATCCGCTCAAAATCGGCCACCTGTTCTGGCGGCAGCGTATTGTCGAGATATTCGGCAACCGAGTTCGCGTCGCCCAAATCGACTGAATCGAGTACGTCATCACTTCCGCCGGCCAATACCGCTGGGGCTCCCAATCGCAAACGGCGAACCGTGTCGCGCGATCGATGGATCAGCTCCGATGCAAAATCGCTTGCTTCGATCTTTCTTCCCAAGTCTTCGTGATCAGCAGGCTCGAGGATGTCGTCCATATACGCCAATAAAGTGCGGAGCGTGAGCCTCATGGGAACCTCTAAAAAAGTGGCCGAACCGGAAACAAACTCATCGACGCCCGCGAAAAAGTCCACAGCGTCCACCACTAATAGTGGCAATCTGAGTGGGATTTCGTGCAAGAATCCGGCCGGGACCGGCTGAAAAACTGGAAAATCTCGCTAATTCGTTTCAGGCTAACGACTTACGGACAGCCAACTTGGCCGTCGGCAATGCCAGCAGAGCAAATAAAGAGACGCCTAATTGCAGACTGGCCACCAGCACTGGATGGAGCGGCGGTGTGCCTCGGGGCCGGGGCCCCAGATGCAGCGCGGTACTCGGCTCCCAACCATCGGCGGTCCGCACCCACGCGATTTGCGTGGCATTGGCCGACTCGGTCCGCTGCCCTTGGGCATCGCGCAGATGGGCCAAGCAGACACTCAGCAGAGCCACGGCAACGACGGTCAGACTAGCGCGTAACAAGAAGAGGACTCCCAGCGGACGGTCGGCAGAACACCCGAAATGATTGGGCCAGCGATTGGTGCAACAAGGGACCGGCCAACGACGCCGACGAGTCGCGACGATTCAGATCCGTTGCAAGCCACGTACCGAGGTAGAGGGTGAAAGGCGATTCTTCGCTGTTTCGACTAAAAAAACGCTGTGAACGTAGTCTGAAGTCGACTCAATTGGGGATCCCCCACTGTTGCCAAACCGCAACGTACGTCGGCCACCATGGTGCCCATTCACAACATGCCCCCTAGCCACCAGATCCGCCGGCCAGATTGCCTAGCGAATGTCGTCAGAGTCTTTGTCGCCGATTCAATCGACAATTGCGGCCAACTCGAAATAAAATTCGTTAGCGGTTAGCCACGCTTGAGTTACGACACGAAATGGCTACGCAAATTTTGGCGCACGCCAATTGGCGAGTACAATCTCATGTAGCTTTTCGGTTTCCTTTTCAAAACGTGCCTGAAGCGGTGTGCCCATTGGCAACAGGCGCTTCATGGCAAGGGACTTGTGTCTCATGGAGCTGGAGTTTTCGTCGATGGCTGGCAATAGCAAAGAACAATGGCTCAGGGAGCGGCTGCGGCGCACGCGTCGAGAAGCAGAGGGCTTTCTCGAACTCGGCATGCCGGCCCACGCCCTACGAGCGCTCGAGCGACGTCAACAACTCGTCGGTAGCGACGCGCGCGGGTGCTACTTGAAAGGAGAAGCCTTGCGCGAGCTGCAGCACTATCGTGAGGCCATTGCCCCACTCCACCGCAGCTTAGAGATGATTCCCGACGACATCCATGCTTGGATGGCGCTGGCTTGGTGCTATAAACGCGTCGGGCATGTTGACAGCGCGATCGACGCACTCGAGCGGGCCATCGACGTCGAGCCTGGCAACGCAATTCTGCACTACAATCTGGCCTGTTACTGGAGCCTGTCCCGCAACCCGCGGATGGCCTTACGTTATCTGGCCAACGCGTTGGACATCGACGGCAACTTCCGCGACTTCGTCCACGACGAACCCGATTTTGATCCGCTGCGACACGATCCGCTGTTTCAGAGCATGACGATGCTGTGATAAATAAGAAAACCCCAGCCGACACATCAAGCGTCGACTGGGGCTATTTATCTGAGGGCGGTTCCAATCGGGTTTTCGTCAATCTAATGACGAAGCCGACGACCTAGTAGGTGCATTCGACACCACCTTGTAGTCCGTGGACGAATAACGAACCATTGGAATCGATATAGCTTGTTTGCGCCGGAGTCACAAAGGCCGAAGGAATCTGTTCAAACGACAGAGCCACGCCAGACACACCAAGAGCACGGTAACCGCCAAACAGTCGCCATTTGCAGCTGTATTGATAACTGCCGCCGACGCGAATCTCACCAATCATGGCGACATCGTCGTCTTCCGCTGTGATGTCAAAGTCTGGATTCGTTCCGTTGGCGTATCTTAGATTTCCACCCGTGGGAACATCAAAACGCTGGTTGACTTCCATGTGGTTGCCAAAGATACCGGCATTGGCATTGCAATGGAGTGCCCATCTGCCCGAGCAACCCATGTGATAGATGCCATTGCACCCTAACTGAAGTCCAATGAGGTGATTGTCGGCTTCGGCGTTGTAAGTCATCGTGCCTAAACCGACCCCAATGGTTTCGAAGTCAGTACGGTACATGAAGTCTTCGTCAAAACGTAGGTAACGAGCACCCACCAACGTGGTTACTGAATAGCGGGGGCCAGCGTAGCCATAACCGCCGCCGCGACGACCGAGAAGTCTACGTCTGCCAATGCGGCCGCAGCCACCCGAGTCACAACCGCCGCAACCTCCAGCATCGCAGCCACCGCAGGCACCGCCACCGACCAACAGAGGCATACGCAACAGGTTAATCTCGATATTCTGAGCCGAGAACGTACTGCGAGCGGTCAGCGAGCGTATTTCGACATCTGGTCCAGGAGCCGAACGATCCACGGTCGGGGGACCGTAATCGTAGTAATCATTGACCGGCCGATAGCCCGATCCAGGATCGTACTCCAAGCCACGGAAATCAATCATGCCGTACAGCCGGTTCGCGTCTATTGTCAGATCAAAAACCTGGGCTGTTTCGTCTTCTTCCAAAAGGCCCCAGTAGGCGACTTCCCAAGCATGACGAGGTCCGCAGCCACCGCCACCGCCACCAAACGTAGCCCCAAGTCGAACCTCGGCACCGCCGTGCGTGGTTTCGTTAACGTCTTGGAGATTGATCACGTACTCGGTGTCGGCGGGGTAGTAAGGTGGAACGTTCGCGGTCGGAGTCGAGAATGCTATCGGCACCCAGTCGTTACCGGCACGTTCCATATACAGACCATAGAAGCCGCCAAACCATTGGCGTCCACAGCCGCGACCACCAAGACCTGCGCCAAGGTAACCTCCGCCACCGCCACCACAGCCGGTGTCACAGCCGCCATACGGGGCTCCAACACCACAGCCGCCGCCGGCGAATGTGTTGTAACCGCCGCAAGTACCCGAGGCACAACCGCCGGGCGGATAACTTCCGTAGCTCATCGGCGCGGGAGCTGGTTGGGCATAGTTGACACCTGGAGTGGGAGCCGACGTGTAGTTCTGCATTGGCGCGGAGCCTTGAACCGAGCCTGGCCCGATCGTCTCAACCGGTTGGTTCGAAGTGCGGGTGTCACTCCCCTGGAACGCCATCGCCGTGTATTGTGGCGGTGCCTGTTGGGGTGCGTAGGCCTGGTACTGAGAGTACCCCTGGTTCTGGCCGCTCGTGTAAGGTACGAATTGTTGTGCTACCGCAGTCTGGGCTCCGTAGAGAGCCATGATGGTAGCTGACACAGCCACCATCCCGCTCATCTTGGTCCGCGAAAATCGCATTCGCTCGTCTCCTTTGCGTTGTGTCGCCCCACATCCTTGGAGGCCTTTATGCCTATGCAGCTGTGTATCTGACTTCGGGTCATCCCGATCGTGACCCATCTGCAGCACTGGCAAAATGATTGTTTCGTGCGCGATGAACCGACAGAGCCATCCTTAGAAAGCCATCGACCGCTACTACATCCACACATCGGTGCGGGTCGTGACGAGTACAAAGGTTTCGATGCTAGCAGGTCGTGCAATCGGTAGAATCGCCAGGCTTTAACCCGCAGAAGACCCCGAATCGGTAAACCTTTGTGAGCGATCAGTTAAAGTGGGCCAGTAACGATCAGTACGAGGGTACCACTACTTCAGTAGTGTCCTTCCTGGTTTTCTTTCTTTTCCTACATATATGTAGATGTTTCCTTCTCCGTCTACTTCTA
>Ga0310121_10003758_pt1 | contig 13743 bp, 9 predicted proteins | sample CB27_Tmax_986_MG_FD_203504 | JGI IMG/M metagenome (GOLD analysis project Ga0310121, IMG submission 203504) | Marine microbial communities from Western Arctic Ocean, Canada - CB27_Tmax_986 | ecosystem: Environmental > Aquatic > Marine > Oceanic | place: Canada: Western Arctic Ocean | collected... | reverse complement strand
TAGTTCTATTCCTTTATTCCTCATACTACCAATATTGGTTAAATAAGTAGAATAGCCAGATGAAGGAACAATACCTTTAGTTAATAATAAACTTGTAGTCTCGTTATTAAAGTAATCAAATACAACATTGAGGCGATTGTTAAACAATCCTAAATCTAATCCAATATCAAGTTGAGTTGAAGTTTCCCATGTCAGGTTAATATTTCCTGGACTTCCTAACGATGTGCCAAAAACAGCATTGCCTCCAAAAGAATGCCCCACAGTAGCAAGAGTTGCTCTTGATTCAAAAGGAGGTATAGCATTACTTCCTGAAGTACCATAAGAAACTCTTAATTTTCCATTGAAACCTTGTCCTTGAAGAAAGGATTCTTCAGAAAATCGCCATCCCAAAGCAGCCGATCCAAAGGTTTGGTATCTTTTATTCTCCCCAAAAACCGAACTTCCATCTGTTCTTACCGTGGCGGTTAATAAATATTTATCTTTGAAACCATAATTAAGTCGCCCTAAATAGGACACTAAACTACTTTCTACTTTACTATTTGACCCAGATCTAGTATCTGGATTTCCGATATTCACATTTAGTACATTTGGCACTTTTAATTGTTTTGTATTTGCACTAACACTTTCAGTTATCTTCTTTTGCAATGTATACCCTCCCAAAACATCAAAGGAATGATCGCCTACCTCTTTCTTATAATTAAGAAGATTTTCATTCAACCAATCAGAACTTTGAGTTTGACCAATATTATATGTAGATACGGAAGACATGGCAATAATTCCACCTTGCCCTACTGTTGGACTGTAATAAGTTTCATTTCTGTTATTTCCTAAATTTCCAGAAAATGAAGAATTAAAGTTTAACCCATCAATTATTTCAATGTTTATATGCATCCCTGCTAAAAGTGAAAAGAAGGATTGATTGACGTTATAATTCTGAAACGTTTCTAACGGATTACCTACAGGAAGATTTCCTGGTAAATCGGAGTTCATAGAAAAAGTTCCATCTGCCCTTCTTACTGGTAATATTGGTGCCAATAAAAGGGACTGTGCATATAAAGATGCCCAGTCACTATCATCAGCGCCTACACTATTTCTTCTTAAGGTCGTATAGTTTGGGGCAAGGTTTAATTTTAAAGTCACCTTATCTGAAGCCCTAAAACTTAATTTAGCCCTAGCGGAATATTTGTTTTGTCCTTCTCCTATTATAACCCCTTCTTGATCAACATAATTCCCTGATACCAAGTAACTCACTTTTCCAGAGCCACCTGACGCTGACAGAGCATAATTTTTAAATGTTCCCTCTCTAAAAATTAGATCTTGCCAATCTGTATCTGTTCGTCCATCCCAATTATCTGCGATAAAAGCGGGAATGGTACCTCCGTTCTTTTCCTTATGAAATTGAACATATTCTTCTGAATTTAACACCTCATGACGACTACCACTTGGCACACTAGCCGTACCATTAGTTACTGTTAAAGTTAGCTTGGAGTCTTCTTGTTTTCCAGTTTTTGTGGTAATTAGAATAACACCGTTTGCACCTCTAGATCCATAAATAGCAGTAGACGATGCATCTTTAAGAATAGCAATATTTTCAACATCATCCGGATTTATCGATTGTGCATTTCTTTGGTCGGTTGGAAATCCATCTACCACCCATAAAGGTTGAGTACCTGCAGTGATTGACCCAAGCCCTCTGATGGTAACAGTCCCTAACTCACCGGGTGAAGAAGCACGTTGGGCTATGTTAAGCCCTGGAACTAGACCTTGCATAGCATCTTCAACCGAGGCTATAGGTCTTGAATTTATTTGAGTTGTCTCGATAGTGGCAATAGAACCTGTTACGTCCCTTCTCCTTTGTGTACCATAACCAGTGACCACAACTTCTTCTAAAGCTTCTTCAATAGCTAACGTCACATTTATCTGATCCTGCCCAGATACAGTAACTTCCTGGGTAGTAAACCCAACAAATGATATTACTAGAACATCACCTAAATTAACTTCGATGGTAAAATTTCCATCAAAATCAGTACTTGTACCAGTGCTGGTACCTTTTATTAGAACCGTAGCTCCAGGTAATGGGCCGTCTTCACTTGAAACAATCCCGCTTTGTTGAGCGGATAAAATTCCAGTTAAAAACAGACACATAAAAAAATTAATTGTATTTTTCATTCTAAATCTTGTTTTAATTAACTTAATGTTTTTTTGCAAATAATGATGAGTAAATAAAAAACAAAAGCCTCTCTTATAAACATTCAAAATAATCAAATTTGTATCTGTTTGTAACATTTAAATATTCTTACATAATTTCACTTTTTCAAACTCTATAATAACATCTTTCCCAGTTACATAAACCAAAATATTTGAAGTGCCATAAATAATATAACCCGCCACTACTTGCGCATTGCTAGACCGTAAAAAGTCTTTTAGCTTTACTGGTGTCCCAATCAGGTGTAATTCTTCTGAAAATAGAAAAAATAGTATCTATCTACCGATACGTTAACATCTATATTTGTCCAACCCTCTAACGGGTACATTAAAACCAAATACTTACCGTTGTTGGGTTAATTACTCCCCTGTAAAAAATAAAATTTTCTTATTCTTCTTCTGAAACAATACCACAAGCAATGTCTCTATTTATTATGGCTTGAGTAAATTTTTCGTTAGCAAAACATCTAATTTTTGTTGATTTTCTACTTGCATATTAACATCTCCAGCTCAATCAATAATATCAACTAATCCAGCTTTATTGACTTCGTGATTTACCATTTTTACAGAAAGCCTAATACCGTTTAATAGTTTCGATAATTCGCCGGTTGAATACGGAAAAGATAATTGGTTTTCAATAATAAATTCACCTAAAGTCATGTTTTTATTCATAGTTGTTTAATTGTTTTTATGAGTTTAGTCGAAAACAATTATTATAGATACCCCCTCATTAACATACTGGCACCCAAGGCACTTGCGTTTTTCCCAGCAGGAAATTGAATTTTTTGCTCAGGCATCATTTGACCCAAGTATTCAACAAAAATGTGGTTTCTATTAAATCCTCCAGATATGTAAAGTTCTTTCAAAGTATTTTTAGAATCCAAAATGAAATTTATACCATTATAAACACATTGCGTAATTTCATATATAAGTTGATAATAAGCGTATTCGTAGGAAGAAAAATTATCGATTTGCAGTAAATCAATTTTGGAATCGTGAGTTATTTTACTTGGGAAAAATATGGATTTTGATTTAAAAATAATATCTGAACAAAGTTTTTTATTTAATGTTAACTCTAGGTAATGATTTTTATCAACTCCAAAATAAGTGCTTAATTCTATGGTATTTACTTCATGAATACGTCCTAAAAATAGCATAGAGGACTTTATTTGTTTTTTATCAGGTGTCATATAACACAGACAATCATTTTTTAATTGATGTGACGTTAAAGCTTCTTTACTAAAAGGGTTCATACAAATAATCCAAGTACCTGTTGAGAGTAAAATAAATTCACTTTGAGAATCTTGATGACTTTCTAATAAAGGAATAATTGAAGAGGAACTATCATGTAGGCCCTTACCAACAAATATCTCTTGTCCATTTATTAATGATAAAGCTGCTTTTTTACCAGAATCCGGTTCTGGTAATGTAATATTTTCTATTTCTAACCAATTATGGTATTGCATAGTGTCAAAATCCCAAATAGCTGTATGAGCACCAAGAGATGTAAAATCTGTAGTTATTTTGTTTGAAAACAAATAACTTAGGTATTGTGGGTAATGTAAAATGGAATCCACTTTCGACCAAAAGTGAGGCTTGCTATTTTTTAACCAATACATTTGTAAACCCACATTTAACATGCCATATGCAGGCGAGCCTGTTTTTCTAGAAAATTCTTCTACTCCACCATTTGCTTCGTAAAATGAGGTGAAATCAAAATCTAATGGTTTTAAATAGTTATAAAGCGGAGCTACTCTATTTCCGTCTTTATCCAAATAGACTAAGGTTGCTCCATGTGTTGAGAAATTAATGGCTTTAATTGTAAATTCATTTTTCTCTTGAATAGTTTTAATCTCCTTTTTTATCCAAGTTTCAATTGATTCTATATCATCACAAGGATAATTGTCATCGTCTACAATTTCTTCAAAACGAATGGAGTTTGTATAGACAACTTCAAAATCCTTATTATATAAAAATATCTTTTTATTGGTTTTCCCAATATCAAAAACAGCGATTACTTTTCGCATTTTTTAAAAATTTATGCTATGATTTAAATCCGTATACTGGACCATATGTTGCACATGCTCTATAATCTGCTGATTCCAGATTTTCGCCAAAAGCAGACCATGCGCTTGGGCGGAAAACATCTTCATCAGGCACATTATGCATATTCACAGGAATTCTTAATATAGATGATAACGATATTAAATCTGCACCAATATGTCCAGATGAAATAGCTCCGTGGTTTGCGCCCCATTTTGTCATCACAGAATATACATCTTTATAGAAACCTTTACCAGTCAATCTTGGTACAAACCAAGTTGTTGGCCATGTAGGATTTGTTCTTTCATCTAAAACGGTATGAATAGCTTGTGGTAATTCTACACTCCATCCTTCAACAATTTGTAATACAGGACCAATACCTTTTACTAGGTTGATTCTGCACATAGTCATTGCTGTTTGGCCTTTTGTTTTAAATTGGGAAGAGAAACCACCACCTCTAAAATATTCGCCAATGGCAGCTGGCCATTTGGTGTTGTCTAAACATTTTTGTGCTTCTTCTTTAGTAATTTTCCAATATGGTTTCATGGTAGGATTACCGTTAGCGTCTGATTGTTGACCCGTAGCATCTAGTGTAGTTGAACCTGAATTGATTAAGTGAATTATACCATCTTTAGCAATGCCTGTTAATTTTTTACCTGTAACGCGTTCAACAGAATCTGGACTCCAATATGTTCTTACATCCGAGAATAATTGAGCTGTATTAGTTAATAAATGCCCAAACAACATAGAAATAGCGTTCAAACAATCATTTTCGGTAGCAAATATAAAAGCTTGACGAATACCATTCCAATCAAAAGATGAGTTTAATATAGATTCTGTAAAATCGGCATTTGGTTGATAATCTGTCCATTGGCGTTGTCCTTGAAAACCACTCATGATCGCATTTCTGCCTTTTGCTTCTTCGCCAAAACCTAATTCTTTTAATTTTGGGTTTCCAATCATTAAATCACGACAAATAAGTGTCATCTTAATAACTTTCTCCCATTCTTTTTCTTTTACTTCCGCTGATTTTTGAAGTTCAGGACTGTTATAATCTTTACCTTCTTTACAGTTTTCTTTAGTCCAAGCTAATGCTTTTTTATATTCATCCTTATCATAAATACCTTCATCCATTCTTCTTAAAAGCTCAATAGACTCAACAAATTCTGCGCGAATTCCAAAATAATCTTGCAAGAAATTAACATCTACCATAGAGCCGGCAATTCCCATAGAACTATAACCTATCGATAAATATGATTTGCCTTTCATTTGAGCTACAGCTAAAGCCGCTTTACTAAAGCGTAATAACTTTTCTTCAACGTCTTTAGGGATGCTCATATCAGCAGCATCTTGAACTTCTCTTCCGTAAACACCAAAAGCTGGTAATCCTTTTTGAGAATAGCCCGCTAAAGCTGCCGCTAAGTATACAGCACCAGGTCTTTCAGTTCCGTTAAAACCCCAAACTACTTTTGGTATTAATGGGTCTGTATCCATTACCTCCGTTCCATAACACCAACATGGTGTAACAGTTAAGGATACTTCTACACCTTCTCTTTTAAATTTATCTGCACAAGCAGCTGCATCAGCAACACCACCAATAGTATTATCAGCTATAACACATTCTACTTTTTCTCCACTAGGGAAACGTAAATTGTCTTCAATTAATTTAGCAGCAGCTCTTGCCATCTCCATACATTGGTCTTCCAATGATTCTCTCACACCTACTTCACGTCCGTCAATTACAGGGCGAATGCCTATTTTTGGTAATCTGCCTATTAGTCTGTTCATAATTTCGTAATCTTAATGTTTGAAAAGTTCTTTTAATTCTTTTAACTGTTCCTTGGAAAGACCTTCGGGCTCAAAACCAGCCGCCCAAGAAGCAAGTAATAATTTAGCTCCTTTATTTGCTACATCTAAAAAATCCCACGCTTTTTCAACATCTTCAGCCGTCGTAGTGGCGCCATGTTTTTCCCAAAGAGCAACATCTCTATATGTAAATGCATGTGTTGTACTATTTGCTAAATCATCTGATTGTGTTATAGAATAAGGTGTACAATTAATACCTCTTGGAACATAAACACTTACTTCTGGACACATTTTCCAAATAGAATGATTGAGTTTTTCTTCATCATTAAATATAGGATGATGACTTAAAACAATTAATTCTATAGGATGGGCGTGTAATACCGCTAAATTTTTAGGATTATTCTTTTTGTTAAAGAGATGAATTTTTAAATGAGACGCTAATTCTGAAGTAGGTCTAAACCCTTCAGCATTACCACCCCAAATAATAAAATAGCCACTAGCTTCTTTATTAATGTAAATAATACAAGATGCAACTTCAATATCATCTATTAAGCTGCGAATGTAACATCCGGCACCTGTAACAAAAAGATATAAACCTGCTGCTTCTATAGGAAGTTGATGTTTTACAAAATTTGATGTATCAGGTGTTTTTGTGTCAGAAAAAAAAGGCGTTAAATTCATAGAAATATTGCCTCCATTTCTTTCCACCCATTCCCTTTGCCAAAGGTAACTAGCAACTTTAGACACCTTATTAATTTCTTTTGTAACCCTATCGGAAATTACATGCAAAATTCATTATTTTAATTATGTAAATTTAATTTGGAAACAAATTAATATAATTCTTGTGTATCTTTGTTTATCTAATTTAAACAATTGAATGCACAATAATGACTAATCCGCCAAGAGAACTCTTAGGAGATCCATCAAGAAATAAGCAAAGCTTCACAGACATAAAATTAAATATTTTATGCTGTCGCTTTTGGAAACTTGAATTATGGGATTGTCATGATATGGCTTTTCCTTTTTGGAGAATTTATTGGAACAAAAATACAGGAGGTGTGTTGAAAAAAAGTCAAACCACTTATAATATGGAATCTGACACCATTTATGTTATTCCCCCGTTTACTTCTTTTTCTACAAAATATGTAAAAAATCATTTTTATGAACAAGGGATAAATGTATATGGAAGGAGCATGAAAGAGCATGATGATGAAGAAATAACTTCTAAAAGCTCATTACTTCATTTATTTATTCATTTTAATTTAGGAGTTCCTTTTGATAATGTTTTTCCAGATATTTTTAAAATAAAAATTACTCCTAATTTATTAGAAAAGTTAAACTATTTAACAAATAGGCTTAAAACAGAAAACACTTTATTTTATGCAGCTTATACTTTAAAATTACAATCTATAATAAATGATATTTTATCAAATATTGGACCTGAATTATTTGAGATACTTAATCTAGATTATCGAATTTTAAATGTTATTAGACACCTTGAAAATCATATCGAAGAAAATCCGTCTAATTCAGAGCTTGCAAATATTGCTAATATGGCAACAAACTCATTTAGTCGATTATTTACGAAACAAATGAATATGACTTTGCATGCGTATGTAATGAAAAGGAAAATTGCGCAATCTTGTGATTTGTTTTTGCATTCCATTAAGTCTGTTGAAGAAGTAGCATATACTATAGGCTTCTCCGACCGTTATCATTTTTCTAGAGTATTTAAGTCTGTTACTGGTGCTACACCTGCGGTATATAAATCAGGAAAGTTCTCTTAAGAATTTATTATAATTTTCATCTAATATGTTTGCTAAATACACGACTTTGTTTGTTAGAGATAATCTATAAGGAGATTGCTTTTTATATTTTTGCTTTAAAATTTATTAATTAAGAGAAATGAATACAAATTTCAATTATGTAGATTATTTATGGGACGATAAAAAAGCAGAAACTTTAGGTAACGACCAAATTGCGTTATTTCTTTACCGTTCAAATATTTTAGGAGCAGATTTACGAATTACCAATTTTGGAGGCGGAAACACCAGTTGTAAAACGATGGAGTGTAATCCCCTTACAAATGAACAAGTAGAGGTTATGTGGGTTAAAGGTTCTGGTGGCGATATTGGAACACTTACGCGTGGCGGTATTGCTGGCTTGTATACTGAAAAACTTCGTGATTTAAAAAAAGTATATCGTGGGATCGAGAATGAAGATGAAATGGTAGCACTTTTTAATCATTGTATTTATGATTTAGATAGTAAAGCACCCTCTATTGATACACCTTTACATGGTTTATTGCCTTTTAAACATATCGATCACTTACATCCGGATGCATTAATTGCGGTTGCAGCAGCAGCATATGGAGAAAAAATCACTAAAAAAATTTGGGGAGACACCATGGGATGGGTGCCTTGGCAAAAACCAGGATTTGATTTAGGTCTACAATTAGAAGAATGTTTAGCAAAAAATCCAGGAATTAGAGGTATTGTTTTAGGTAGCCATGGTTTATTCACTTGGGGAGACACCTCTTATGAGTGTTATATGAATAGTTTAGAAGTTATTGAAATGGCTTCAGATTATATCACTAAAAAAATAAAAGCAAACGGTAGCGTTTTTGGTGGACAAAAAATTTCTAGCTTACCTAAAGAACAACGTTTAAGTCAAGCGGTTTTATTATCGCCAATTTTAAGAGGATTATGTTCGTCAAACAATCAAATGATTGGTCATTTTTCTGATAGCGATGTGGTTCTTGAATATATTAATAGTAATGATTTAGAAAGATTAGCTCCTATGGGAACCTCTTGTCCAGATCACTTTTTAAGAACGAAAATAGCACCGCTTATTTTAGAACTCTCACCAGATGAAAATTTAGAAGATAGTGATGCCGTTAGAGAAAAACTTGCTCCTTCTTTTGAAACCTACAAAAAAGATTATGAGGCTTATTATAACGATCATAAACACCTTAATAGTCCAGCGATTAGAGATAGTAGTCCTGTGATTATCTTGTTCCCAGGAGTTGGTATGTTTAGTTTTGCTAAAAATAAACAAACTACTCGTGTAGCAAGTGAATTTTATATAAATGCCATTAATGTAATGCGGGGTGCAGAAGCTATTTCTAGTTATACATCGTTGCCGCGTCAAGAAGCTTTTGATATTGAGTATTGGTTATTAGAAGAAGCAAAACTTCAACGTATGCCAAAAGAAAAGCCATTATCACGTAAAGTAGCTTTAGTTACTGGATCTGGTGGAGGTATTGGTAGAGCCATTGCTGATAAATTAATTGCAGAAGGTGCTAATGTGGTATTTACTGATATATCGGATGATTTCCTTAAGGAGGCAACTGCAGCTTATAATACAGATACGGCCATAGCTTGCAATTGTGATGTTACTAATAAAGAATCTATTGTTAATGCATTAAGTAAAGCATGTCTTCAGTTTGGTGGTGTAGATATTATTGTACACAGTGCAGGTTTAGCAATTTCTAAGCCAATAGAAGAAACAACACTAGCTGATTGGGATTTATTGCAAAATGTATTAGTAAAAGGTCAATTTTTATTAGCTCAAAGTTTCGCTGCTGTTTTCAGAAAACAAAAATTAGGTGGTAACATTGTTAATATAGCAAGTAAAAACGGATTGGTTGCAGGCCCTAACAATTTAGGTTATGGCACAGCTAAAGCCGCACAATTGCATATGTCTAGACTTCTTGCAGCGGAATTTGCACCAGATGATGTTCGTGTTAACACAGTAAATCCTGATGGCGTTATCGTTGGAAGTAAAATTTGGGAAGGGAAATGGGCTGAAGGTAGAGCAAAAGCTTATGGCATTACTGTAGAAGAGCTTTCTGCATATTATGCTAAAAGAAATTTACTAAACAAAATAATTACTCCTAACGATATAGCTAACGGTGTATTTGCATTCCTTGCTATATTAGACAAGAGTACAGGTAATATCATCAATGTTGATGGTGGTATTGCAAATGCTTTTGTAAGATAATTATAAATTTTATAATTAATTAGAATTTGTTGCATTCATTACACCCTCAAATCTTTATAGATTGAAGGGGTATAAAATTTAAACACTTAACTAACAATCTAGATTTAATTTAGATATATTTAAGTAAATGATTAATCTATAATAAAAAAACGAATGAATAGTAAAGAAAGAGTTCCTGTTGTACTTTTAGTAAGTGTTTAGAAAGTTTTTGACGCTTTATTAAATTGACCGATATTATAAAATTACAATTAAAATTACAAAATTGTCAAAAGTATCACTTCCAAAGTTTCAATTAACAGAGGATTAAAGGTAGACCTCTATACGTCACACATAGAGACAAAGGGGAACTGTTCTATTTTCTTTTTAAAGATAACCAAGATGAAAATAGAGAAAAAACATATCCAAAAGGATAATGGGCAATCTATTTAATTTTATACAAAACCCTGTTTTCCTCAGTTGAACTTTTTAGTTAATTTAAACTTTAGCAGTGCGAATCATATTTTACTATTTTTGATTTAGAATTTATTCCCCTTTTGGAACCTTTTACTAAAAAATAAAAACAAAATCCCACATAACAACCAGGCAGGAAACGTTACAAAAGATAAAAACACATCAAACTTTATGGAAATCGTATAGAATAGCCCAAAACTTATAGCCCATGCCAACACCACAGCTTTATTGAACTGAATTCCAGAAACTTCTGCGTAGTTTTTGACAATTCCAGCTCTTTTGTAAAAGAAATGTTCAAAGATTATAATCGCACCAAAGGGAGCTAAAATAAAACCGTACAAGGCTACAAATCCCAATAATTTCATAGCAAACGCTGGAAAGAGTCCTGCAATGGTGGCGATACTTCCAGCAGTAATGGTTACCCAAAAAGTGGATGTTTTGGGCATAATGGCCTGAAAAGCAAGACCAGCTCTATAAATAGTAGGGTTTGCTGTAGTCCATCCTGCAAGCACAACAGCGATAATGCCGAAGACTCCAATGGCATTATTGGCCAAAGGTCCTGGTGCTACAGGTGGAGCTTCTGCATTGCTTAAAAATGCCTGTGCTTCTGGGGATTTCAGATATACTGAATATAAAAGTGCAGCGGCTATCCACGCCATATAATGCCCTACATACATTCCTGCTGCTGTAGTCCACCCTGAATTTACTTTTTTTGCAAACCTAAAAACGGATAGGTCAGACATGCCTATGTGCATGGCTGCATTGGCGAACCAAGACCAGGTGACTACGTGCCAAAAAGTATATTTGATCTGTCCTGGGAATGGCTCCGAACCTTCGCCCCAAATATTCCAGAAATCGGAAAAATTTTTCACACCCAACTGATTCAGTGCAACAACGCCACAGGCAATAAAAGCAATAACTATCACCGGTGACATCCAATTGGCCGCCTTGGAAACCGTGTCGTATCCTTTCGATGCCACCAATGAGATTACCGCTCCAATAATAAGAACTATAACCACCCAGGTCATTCCATTGGGCATAGTATCCGTCAGTTTGGGCATTTCCATATCAAAGGGAATACCGACGGCTGTAGCCGAAACCGTAATCATGGAACCAGCAAGGAAACAGAACAATATTCCATTGGCTAAATTATATCCGATGACTAGGTTTTTTCCACAAATCTTTTCTAACTGGTAGTACAAGGTCAATCTATTTTTTACCGCAATTTCAGTAGTTAGAAAACGCCAACTTAATACAGCCAAAAGATTTCCTAATAAAAGGCCTACAATCAGGTCGAAAGCGCTTACGCCAGTAGTTAAGAATAATGGGCCAATCATGAACTCGGTTCCTGCAGCATGTTCGCCTGCATACATACCCAAAAAACTTTTCCAACTTTTTAATTTGGACTCATGTACGGGGTCCCTTTCGAATTCACCGCCGTCGATTTTTTCAATTTTCTCTTCGATATTATATTGATTCATGCTGTTTGTATCCTAAATATACTTCTGCAAGGTTTTCATCTAACAGAAATAGTTTCTTGTTCGTTTTTCCAATGTCGAATATTAGGGTAACTGCCTCTGCCATTTTATAGTCCTGTCGAAATGGTTTTTTCTCCTCTTTCCTTTATAAGTTCCTTTCTGACTTTCAAATAGCGATAAGCACTGATTGGTTGTAAGGCCCCCTGTTTGATCCTTCTGGCTTCAGCAGCCAAAGGGCGAATGTCAGTTCTAAATGCATCCTGTAGCACCTCCTGCGCCAATGATACATCATTGTTTTGCTGGGCTTCAATCAAAATCTTTCGGTCTATGATCAATGCTTGCGCATAAGCCATCATGATGGCGTCAACAGATTGGAGCAGGTCTTCCATCGGATCTTTCAGATTGTGACTTGCATCTATCATCCATGATAAATTGGGATTGTTAGTGTTGTTCATCCCATCCACTAGTTCACTGAAGATAAGGAACAACTGGTATGGTTTGACACAACCAACAGTTAAATCGTCATCGGCATATTTGCTATCGTTGAAGTGGAAGCCTCCCAATTTATTTTGCATCATCAATATGGCTACAATCTGCTCTATATTGGTATTAGGTAAATGGTGTCCAAGGTCTACAAGGCACGATGCCTTCTCTCCCAGTTGGTTAGCCATCATATAGGAGGTGCCCCAATCAGGAATGGACATGGAATAGAAATTGGGTTCAAAAGGTTTATATTCTATAAACACCTTCCACTCTTCGGGTAGCTGGTCATATATTTCCTTTAGAGAAGCCAGCGTATGTTGATATGCTTGACGGAAATTTGCCTGTCCAGGAAAAGTAGTGCCATCTGAGAGCCATACAGTAAGGGAGTCAGATCCCACGGCTTTTCCATAGTCGATCACTTCTTTATTGTGAGCAACTGCTTGATCGCGTACATCTTTGTTCACATGTGAAAGTGATCCAAACTTATAAGAGTATTTATCCCCTTCATGATCTTGAAATGTGTTTGAATTTACTGCATCAAACTTTAGCCCAAATGATTGCGCGAGTTGTTTAGTGTGATCAGCATCAGATGGAATATCCCAAGGAATATGAAGGCTAATCCCCCCACTACAGGCGTTCAGCGCATGCAATAATCCTACATCTTCTATTTTCTGATCTAGACTTACAGGCTCACCACCTCCAGAAAAACGTCCAAAACGTGTGCCGCCAGTACCCAAAGCCCAGCTGGGGATAGCGACTTGAAAAGCAGCAAGTTTTTCAATGATGCTGTCAGCATTAATTCCTTTGCCATTTAGGTGGTTTTTCAACCTTTCCAGATCATCTAGGTGATTGGGTAACCTGCTTTTATTTATTTCTAGTATTTTTTGGTTATCTATAATCATAGTATTGAATAAAGAACGGGCTGCTTAAAACTTGAGTAACTTTTGAATATTAAATTAAACTTTATTTTGAAATATCAGCAGATAAATTGTCGAATTCCATTTTAAAATTATTAATTGATTCAGAAAGCATGTTTTTAATAAGGGATCACTATAGTCTCTTCCCAATTTAGGCCCACCTAAGGGTTAGAGATTCCGCCTGTCCAGAATACTTCCCATATTTTATCTACTTGTGATTTTAATAATATGAAAAGGGCTTACTTTGTAAACCCTTATTTTTTTATAAAACCACGATAAAGGCAAAAGTACAGACAGTAAGTACAAAAGATGGAGAGCCGATTAGTGCAGATTGGATGGATAGTTTTTGAGTTATAGCT
>Ga0310121_10003756_pt1 | contig 13750 bp, 12 predicted proteins | sample CB27_Tmax_986_MG_FD_203504 | JGI IMG/M metagenome (GOLD analysis project Ga0310121, IMG submission 203504) | Marine microbial communities from Western Arctic Ocean, Canada - CB27_Tmax_986 | ecosystem: Environmental > Aquatic > Marine > Oceanic | place: Canada: Western Arctic Ocean | collected... | reverse complement strand
TACCTGACGGCAAGCTGTTGCCGCGCTAAATTATTTCAAGTCGATAGGACAAGGAGACCCTCATGGCCAAAAAGAAAAGGCAAGGTTCGTCAAAGACTTCCAGCCAGCCAGGGGGCAAGGCGACGGCCGAAGGCAAGACATTGCGTTCTTACCAAGTCGGTGCGTTGCCGATCATCAATCGCATACTCAGACGGATGCGGTTGCGGGACATTCTGGGTCGATGCCTCCCGCCGGACGACGCACGAACCATCTTGCCGACCGCTCGCAGACTGCTCGTGCTGGTCCGCAATATTCTTGTCTCCCGCGAGCCGATTTACGGCGTCGGTGAGTGGACGGCTCGCTACGCACCGGACTTGTTGGATCTGAAGCCGCGGGAACTCAAGCTCCTCAACGACGACCGCCTCGGACGTTGCCTCGATCGCCTGTTTGACGGCTTGGATACCGACCTGATCATGACCGTTGTTCGACAAGTGATTGATGAGTTCCAGCTCAGTTTGGAGGAACTCCACAACGATTCCACCACCGTCTCCTTTTACGGATCCCGCGGACCAAGAGAGCCGTGTGCGTGGCCAGTCCACCTTGGCCCGATCCTCCGTCGACTTGACGGGTGATCCGTTGGCCGTTCACGTCGGCACGGACAACGGCACCGATCGACGTCGTACTGACGTTAACCCCGTCGCCTCTCAGGGTGACTTCTAACCAGTTATTTCCTGTGGAGTCGTTGCGATAAAGCACATCCGACGTTGCCAAGTCCAAGTCGCCGTCGTTGTCGTAGTCGGCCCAAGCGGCCTGGTAAGTTGCAGGTTGGCCCCCTAAGCCTTCGCCGCCAGTCACGTTGCTGAAGCTCCAGCCACCGTTGTTGGTGTAGAGACGAGCATTGTCGCCCGGGTAGACGGTCGTGAAGTACAAATCCAGATCACCATCATTGTCGTAGTCGGCGAGGCTGGATGAGGCGTAGGACTCCTGCCAATCCCCTGAATGAGCACCGTTGTAATTAAACTCCAGCATTAACTGAAAATTGGATCCTGCGTCCGGGCCCGTATTGCGCAGGAATTGCCCCCCCCCTTTTGGTTGGCCTGGGGGTGTGAAAAGTTGCCGACGAAGATGTCGAGATGCCCGTCGCTATCAATGTCACCGATCGAGGACCCGATGGTATGACTAAGGAAGTTGTCGGAGCCAGTCGGGCCCCCCACATCCGTAATATTACCGTTGCCGTCGTTTTGCCAGAGCGCGTTGGTTTCAATCCGGTAATTAGAGACGTAGATATCCAGGTCGCCGTCTTCATCGTAATCGAAGGGATGGACACCCCGCGCCGGGCGAGGGTTTCCCACCGTAATGACTGCGTCGTTGCCTTGGGTCCAGGCGATGCTAAACGACTGACCTGCGTTGTTCAGCATCAACACGTCGGGGTAATAGCCGTTGCCCTCGTATCCACCTACGTACAAGTCCAGAAAACCGTCACCGTTGAAGTCACCAAATGACGATCCCAACCTTGACGGCAAATGGTCTAGATTGGGAAGCATTGACGAGACGTTGGTAAAACTGGTGCCGCCGTTGTTTTGCCAGGGGGAGTTATTGCTGTGGCTGTAATAGTCGTTGAAACCGTCACCGTTGAAGTCGCCCCAAACACCTTCACCCCCAACCCATAAAAGGGAGTGAGGCTTCCTTCGTTGTTGCGATAGAGTGTGCCGCCGGCCATGAGATCCGACCAGCCATCATTATCGAAATCGGTCCAGGAAGCCTGACCGCCGCCGAAACTGCCAGCATTGGTGAACGACAGCAAGTATCTCGGCTCCAGACATTCAGGCGCGACGCAATAACGATGAGCCCCAGCTTGCGACGACTTGCTTGTTCTACTCTTGCGGCGAACCCGGCGTGCTTCTTGCCTCTGCCATGGCGTTCGTTCCCCCAGAACATTCCTCATGCGTCAATGTACCTCGTGTGCTGCTCGCACCCGCGCTGGTGAATGGCCAAACCCTGTAGGATAGCTCCGCGGCCCCAGATGATTTGTATGGAGACATACGAACTTCATGGTATCGCAGCTTTTGTAGGCGCGTCAAATCGTGTTCGATCTGCGTTGCTTACACGTCATGGTTCATAACTCATTGGCGTGTATTGACTTCTGACCGCATTGCAGGGCCAGTAGAGGATTTTACGGCCCCCATTGGGCATTCATGTCCGGGCTAAGAACGGGGCGAATGACAATCAATGATGCATCGGTTGCCCACGGCCGATGTGACCATCGTTTCCTACCTGCGATTACTCCACGTGTTAGCGTAAAGGGAACGGACAGGCATGGTAGTAGGCGCCGCGGCGGTTCGGTAACGTCTTGTTTGTCGGATACTTAGCGGCACCGCCGCGCGAGGATGTAATAGGTCTAGCTATGGATGTCACACAGACGCCGACAGCCGATTGGGATCGCCTTGCCGCGGACGCGGGATTTCGTTGCTGGCCCATCGATGAAAGTGAACTCCTCATGCGGCCGCAACACAATGGCCAGCCGTTTCGTGTGAGGTCATGGTGCCAAAGCCCCTTGGAGCTGGAAGGGAAAAGCACCCACTTCGGCTATGTCCATTCCGGCACAGCCACCCTACGCTGCTCTTCCGGCCGGTTCGACCTGAAGCCGGGGATGTATTTCAGCGCTGCTGGTTCGGTGCACCTGCGCGGAACAGGAACCGGACAGGTGATATCACAGTCGGACTATCAAGGAATTTTCCAGTTAGGTGGTCCGGCCGAATCGTCCGGTCGGCTGTAGTATATCGACGGATGTCCCGACACGTTGCTCATCAGTCCTGTGATCCGGGGAGATGCCTGCTTGAACTTGTTGTATCTGCCACCGCATACGTGCCAAATGTCGCATACGCATCCATCGTTTCGCACCGGGCTGATCGCGTCGGCAAGCGGACATTGTCAAACCGCGAGTGCCACGATTTCTCTGTTACCGGGTACTGCATTTTGCATCGAGGCCGATTCCCTGCATAGCTTTCACACCGGTGACCAATCCTTGCGCGTCATCGCCTTTCATCCCGACAGCGATTTCGGTCCCTCATGCGACGATCATCCGATGGTGAATCGTACCATCGTCAACGGGACTTCTGCGGACCGCTTGTCCCATCAACAACGACGGATCGATGGGGTTCAACACAAGGAAGCTCGACGTGAAGTGCCCGGAATGTAGCAAATCACACAAGTTCAAATACGGCATGAGGTGCGCATGCGGCTACGAGTTCGCCCCCGATCCGAAACGACACAAAATGGCCGATGCCCGTTTCCTGGCCATTGTTTTAGCCGCCAGCAATTAAGGCACCGATTTCTTTACCGAGGAGGGACTGTACACCTCGTATTGCCGCCGCCAGTCGCGTTGGTCGATGGGCGCCATCGGCTGCTTGTGCTTTATCGTGCCTGTCATCGGTGCTTTCGTACTTGGAATGGTGGGGGCCGAAAAAGGAAATGGTCCTATCAGCGCAATCCTTGGGGCTTTGATGGGAGTCGGACTGGTCGTGTTGGGGCTCATCGTCGCATCAATGAGCGGTCCGCCCAGTCGAGATAAGTTGAGCTTGATTCTCTCTGCGTACCAGAGCGTCAAAGGACCGCTGGGAAAACTGATTACCGTTGCCGACCTGCATCAACGACCGCCCGATTGGCAGGAACCGGACATTTATGAGTATGGGGTGGAGCGGTTACTGATCGTTCAACGTGATCTACTTGTCGACCTGTTGGTGAACAACAATTTCCACGTCGAAAACCGGACCCTTGTGTTGGCCGGCGATGGTTACCCGGAGTATTTGGTGCAGATTGCCTCGAAATGTCTTACTGACAATCCAGCATTACCCGTCTTTTTTCTTCACGATTCCACGCCCGAGGGGATGCGTTGGAGAGAGGAAATCCAGCGCGATCCCGCGGTCCTGGCTTGGTCGGACCATCCCAAGATCGATTTGGGAGTAAGCCCGAACGACGTAAAATCGATGAAGATATTGCGACCGCTCAAGCCTAGCCGTCAGCGTTACGAACTCCCCGTGGATGCCATACCGTATCCGACTCTGGCTTCGGCGTTGGGTGCGTCTTTGGAGCAACAAGTTCCCTTTTCCGTGATCCTGGCACAGTACATTTCTCATGATAGTGGTGGAGCCGATGGAACAAATTTCGGATAGCGGAGTCAGGGCTGCGCAGAGCCTGCTAGTGGTACTGGTCATGTTCGTCCAATATGGATGTGGCCAAGACGAAAATCGATCCTTTCAAAACGCTTGCCAGAAAGTGGTGAGGGGACAATACACCGAGGCGGAGAAGATGTTAAAAGAATACATCAAAGCCGAGCCTCAGGGAAAACAAGCCAGCCGCGCCGGATTGTTCCTCTTCAAGGTATGTGTTGCCCAAGGGCGGCTGGATGAGGCAACCGAATGGTGTGAATGGACAATCAAGAACCATCCCAAGTCCTTGGAGGCCCACAAGTGCCGTTACAAGTTGGCCGTTGTTGCGTTGCTCCAGGGAAAATCGGGTATCGCTTTGGAGCGATTTGAGGAACTAGCTAATCGCCCCAATGGTCAGCTGTCGGCCGAATCGACCGCCATGCTGAAATTCTTAAAGCAATACCGCATCGAACCGGTTGAGCAGGCTGCGGAGTAAACAATCAGGGCCATGGGTGCAATCTGCGGTTTCTCAGGTGAACGAGACGAAAAACTTTTGGCCGCCATGGTGCGGGCCCTGTCGCACCGCGGCGATGATCCGCCAGATGTCCATTCTTGCTCGTGGGGCACCGTCTCTTGCTCGTGGGGCACCGTCGCTTATTTTCCTTGTGGCGGAACCGTCCAGCGTAAGGAGTTGGGAATTGGCCTGCATATTCAAGGCGATGATCTCATTGCCGTTTCCGGTAATCTGACCGATGAGGACGTCGTGCAAAAGGGATTGCTCGGGTTGCTGGCGACCATTCGCGACGAGGGAGTTCGGTCGCTGGAACGTGTCTCCGGCGATTTTGTTGCCGTGGTGCACCTGGCGTCGACTCCGGCTGCGGGGTCGACGTGGCACGTGATCCGGGATGGACCGGGCGCCCGGACCATCTACCATGCCCATCATGGTGGCCGGTGTTTCTTCGCAAGCGAACCGAAGGGGATATGGAGTGTACTCGGTTTTCCGCGTCGCGTTCGCGCCGCTTCGATTGCCCAATACCTGGCCTTCAGCTTTGTGCCGGGCGAAGACATGATGCTCGAAGGCTTGTATGAACTTCCAGCTGGGCATTCGCTGACCAAATATGGAAATTCGCCAGTTACTTTGCGGAGGTATTTTTGTTTTGAACAGCACGAACACGATGCCGATTCGCGGCACGATCAAAGCACCTCGGACTCATCTGACTTGTGGGATAGCCCCCTTCGGCACTGTTTGTCCGAAGGGATCCGCCAGCGGCCGCCTCGGGACGAATCTCCAGCGGTGTTCCTGTCGGGTGGTTTGGATTCCAGTGTCGTAACGGCCGAACTCGCTCGACAGAGCCAGCGCCCGGTGCACTCCTACGCGCTGCATTTCGGCAAGAAATATCCCAACGAATTGGAGTTTGCTCGGGCGGTTGCCGACTGCTGCGGCACGCGTCATTACGAGGTGGAAATTCGTCCTCGCCAGTTCCTGCCACGATTGCGCCGCATGGTTTGGCATTTGGACGATCCCATCGGTGATCCGATAACCATGCCGAATATGGAACTGGCCCGGCACGTGTCGCAAGATCACCGCTGGGTGTTCAATGGCGAAGGAGGCGATCCCTGTTTCGGCGGACCGAAGAACATCCCTATGATGCTCGGGCATTTTTGGTTTCAAGGCGAATTGCGGCGCTACGCCCGGTCCATTCTCAGCCCGCGGGCCGTTCGTCGCGCGGCCGTTTTTGATCCAGCGGTTGTCAAGAACCTCTTGGCCTGTAACCTGGAAACAAGAAACGGTCGTTATGGCCTGCGACTCTGGATGTTGCTGACCTTCGAAATTTGGCGCCGCATCGTCGTCGCGGGCGAAACGATTTGACACGGAAAGAAGCAACCACGAAACACACGAAAAGAAGTGAATGTCAAGCATCTTCGTTTTCGTCTGTTTCGTCGTAGAATGATTGCGGCTTGGGTTACCAACGCGCGGGGAATGCACCTTGATTGGGAATAGATCGAATTGTCCGATGCCGTTCGTACTGCGTCGCGTTGTGTGGATGGTGACCGCGTCGCTGGGCATCTTTGCTCATACAGTGTTCCTTTGGGGCGATGATACTTCCGAGAATTGGCCTCAATGGCGGGGTGCGCTGGGAACGGGTGTCGCTCAGCACGCAGATCCGCCGATGACGTGGAGCGAACAGCAAAACATCCGCTGGAAAATTGAAATCCCTGGTAAAGGACATGCTACTCCAATCGTTTGGGGCGACGTTATCTTTGTCACGACTGCCGTACCATTCGGTGAAGCACTAACGCCCATCTATAACAACGCGCCGGGAGCGCACGATAACGACCCGGTCACACACCATCATCGATTCATGGCCTTGGCCATCGACCGTGCCGATGGCAACGTTCGCTGGCAAAAGGTCTTGAACGAAAAATTGCCACATGAAGGCGGCCACTTTTCCGGCAGCCTGGCATCGGCATCACCCGTCACCGATGGCGAGTTGCTGTATGCCTACTTTGGATCCCATGGTTTGTATGCGGTGAGCTATGAGGGTGACCCGGTTTGGGAGTTTCAGCCTGGCACCATGCAATCGAAACACGCGCACGGCGAGGGTAGTTCCCCGGCGCTTCATGAGGACACGTTGTTGGTGAACTGGGATCATGAAGGCGCCTCGTTCCTGGTGGCACTGGACAAGAAAACTGGTGAGACCAGATGGAAAGAAGCTCGTCCGGAAGTCACCTCTTGGGCGACGCCCCTGGTGGTAGGTGAAGGGGGTGAGGCGCAAGTCGTGCTGGCTGGGACCAATCGGGTCCGTGGCTACGACCTAAAGACGGGGAACGTTCTGTGGGAATGTGGTGGGTTGTCAAACAACATTGTTGCCACGCCCGTGTACGGAGATGGGATGCTCTTTGTCGGCAGCAGCTATGAAACGCGAGCGCTGCTGGCAATCAAGTTGCCAGGCGCTCGCGGAGACATCACCGGGACCGAACAAGTTGTCTGGTCGCGGCAACGCGCGACCCCCTATGTGCCGTCACCGCTGTTGTATGGCGGGTCGTTGTATTTTTTGCGTCATTATCAGGGGATCCTCACACGGGTCGACGCCATGACGGGTCGTGAACCGTTGGGACCTTTTCGTCTCGGTGGCATTCGCGATGTGTACGCTTCACCCGTGGCCGCAGCGGGCCGCATTTACATCACGGATCGCAGCGGTTTGACCCTGGTGATCAGCGACGACGAGGTGCCGCGGACCTTGGCCGCCAACCAACTGGACGATGGCTTCAGTGCCTCAATGGCGCTGGTCGGCGGGGAAATCTTTCTGCGTGGCGAACGGTTCCTCTACTGCATCGCCGAAAGGTCTGACCAGTGAGCGTTACGCTTGACTTTCAAACAAGCGTTTAATACACTTGTTTGAATAGCGAATCTGGTGAAAAAGCCCTATTTCAACAGCCTGACCGATGTCCAATTCCGACCCACGCGACGAAATTTTGGCGGCAGCTGGTCCGATCTTCGCGGATAAGGGATTTAAAGGTGCGACGGTCCGAGAGATCTGCGCGGCGGCGGGCGTGAACCTGGCGGCGATCAACTACTATTTTGGCGACAAGCGGCGGCTGTACATCGAGTCCGTGAACCGAGCTCACGAGTCCCGTTCGCAACAGGTACCGATGCCCGTCTGGCCGGACGGCACGGCACCGGAGACCAAGTTACGGGATTACGTTCGCACGATGGTCACGCGAATGGTGGTTTTGACGGAGGGACCGTGGCAAACACGATTGGTGACCCGGGAGGTATTACATCCAACTGAGGCCTGCCGGGAGTTATCCACGAATTACTTTCAGCCTCTGTTTCGTTTGTTATTGTCCATCATTAAGGAAGTTGTGCGCGATCCTTTACCCGAGGAACGGCTCCACAAGATTGGCTGGAGCATTATTGGGCAATGCGTGTTTTATCGAGTCGCCGGGGACGTGGTGAAAATGATGACCTCGGAATCTGAAATCAAGGCGGAGTTCACTGTCGAGGATTTGGCCCGTCACATCGCGGACTTTAGTTTGTCAGCGCTCGGGCCGAATTCGATTAACAACATCGACGCGACGATTCCTGATTCGCAGGGTTTGGCCGGCGTCAAATCCAAGTAGTCCTTGGAACTTGCTTACAAACGGAACCACTGGATCCAAGATCATGGAAAAAGACCTGTCGCCGATAGAACAGGTGACCCGAGCCATTATTCCGTTGTTGATTTTAGCCGTGGGCGTTGGGGTCTTTTGGGCTTCGGCGAGGCTGAAATCTGCTCCACCACAGCTGGCCGTCGAGGAATCAATCAATTTAGTCAGCACCAAATCGGTTGAGGCCTACGAAGGCGATTTGAGAATTGATTTCGATGGCACAGTGGTTCCGTTTCGGGAAATTCAGATGGCCGCTGAAGTCGAGGGGCGGATCAAAACGAAGACCGACATGTGTCGTGCTGGTCGGGCCGTGACTGCCGGAACCCTGTTATTGGAGATCGATCCTGTCGATTTTGACTTGCACGTGCGACAGTTATCCAGGGAACTCGCCTATGCCAAGTCGCAGGTGCACGAACTCGAAGTCCAAGCGGAGAACACTCGGTCCTTGACTCTTTTAGCCAAAGAGGATCTGAAATTACAAGACCGAGAAGTGCGTCGGCTAAGAGAATTGAAAAACGACCGCATCATCACCGACACGGATTTGGAGCGTGTGCTGCGCGCCGAGCTGAGTTCAAAAAATGCTCTGCAGACGCTGGTTAATCAAGTTCGCACGCTGTCGGCCCGGAGGGAAACGGCCCTGCAGACGATCGGTTTGACCGCAGCGAAACTCGAGATGTCGCAGCTGGAACTCAAGCGTACGAAGATTTTCGCGCCGATCGACGGAGTGATCGTCCAGGAACCGGTGGAAGTCGACAATTACGTGAAGGCGGGCCAGCTGCTGACGGTGATTAATGATACGAGTGCGGTGGAGGTGAAGTGCAACCTGCGGATGGAGCACTTGTCTTGGCTATGGCACCAATCGGTTGTCGATTTGGGCAAAGAGGTGGAGGCGAACATTCCGTTAACCAATTATGAATTGCCCCACGCCCGCGCGTTAGTCACGTACGAGCTGAACGGAAGAAAATTTGAATGGGACGGCGTGTTGTCGAGATACGACGGTTTGGGGCTGGACGAACGGACTCGTACCGTTCCTTGTCGAGTGCTGGTCGAGGCTCCTCAACGGGTGCGCATCCTCGACATGCCCGGAGGGGCTGCTGGACCCAGCTCGGGACCTCCTGCCTTGGTCCGCGGCATGTTCGTGAACGTCACGATTTTCGTGACGCCGCAGAGGAAGCTAATCAAGCTTCCACGAGAGGCGGTGCAGCCCGGAAATATTGTCTGGCGCGTTGACGATGGGCAGCTTGCCTCGCGACAGGTTCAGATCGCTCGGTTGCTTCGGGACGACACGGCGCTGGTGTATGCGGACGGAGCCTCCGTCACGATCGGTGATCATGTCGTCGTGTCCCCGCTGGCAGCGGCCGTTGACGGGATGCCGGTGAAGGAGCAGATCCTGCCATGAGATCGGTCGTCAAATGGGCGGTGCACAATTCGCCTGCCGTCAACACCTTCATGATCGGGTTGCTGGTCGTCGGCGCCGTGAGCATGGTGTCGTTGCGACGCGAGGTGTTTCCCTCCTTTGAGCTGGAAATTATCCTCGTCACGGTGCCTTATCCGGGCGCGAGTCCCGAAGAAATTGCGGAGGGTATCTGCCAAAAAATTGAAGAGGCGGTGCGATCTGTTGACGGCATCAAGAAACAGACTGCCGTTGCCCAAGAGAATTCTGGTTTTTTGGTCCTCGAGCTGCAATCCAACGCGGACGTGCAAAAAATTCTTATTGAAGTGCAATCCGAGGTCGACCGGATACCCAGTTTTCCAATTTTGGCTGAAGACCCTGAGATCAAGCAGATCACTCTGCGTGAACCGGTCATTCGGCTGGCGGTCATGGGGCCTGACAACACAGACATTGAATCGGCGTTAAGACTCAGAGATCTTACGGAAAAGATCCGAAGTGATCTGTTACGGCAGCCTACGGTCTCTCAAGCCAACATCTCGGGTGAAAGGGACTATCAGATTGACATCGAGATACCGGAAGAAGCTCTCCGTCGTTATGGGCTCACCCTTCAAGAGGTTGCCAGCATTGTCCGGCGGGAGAATCTCGAATTGCCGGGCGGTCGCATTCGCACCGAGACGCAAGAGTATCTCTTGCGAGGCAAAAACAAGCGTCTGACAGGTGTCGAAATTGCCGAGCTTCCATTGGTCACGCAAGCCAACGGGGTCGTGCTCAAGATAGGAGATATCGGCACGGTCTCGGATGCATTTGTGGATGACGCTTTCGTTAGCCGCGTCGACGGCAAGCCGGCGCTGGTTGTTAACGTCGAGCGCACCAAATCCGAAGACCTCCTGGCGATGATCGAGGAAGTCAAAGCCTACGTCGCTAACGTTGAAGTTCCAGCGGGCTACCGCGTCAAGACTTGGGCTGACCGATCGGTCGATGTGTCGGACCGCATGAATCTGCTGATCGAGAATGGGGTGCTTGGATTGGCATTGGTCTTTTTCATGTTGGCGCTTTTCCTCAACCTGAGGTTGTCCTTTTGGGTCGCGCTGGGAATTCCGGTGGCCGTGCTGAGTGCAGGGACGGTGCTTCTCTATTGCGGCGAAACGTTAAATATGTTGTCGATGTTTGCTTTCTTGATGGCGCTGGGTATCGTCGTTGACGACGCCATTGTCATTGGCGAGAACATCCATGCCCATCAGCAACGTGGCATCGATCCCGTCCAAGCCGCCATCGATGGGACTCTGGAGGTGCTTCCTTCCGTGGCGGCGTCGGTAGCGACCACCATCGTTGCTTTCATGCCCCTGTTGTATGTGACCGGCGTCATGGGGAAATTTCTGGCCGTGATGCCGCTGGCCGTAATCGCCATGCTAGTCGTATCGCTCGTCGAGAGCGCGTTGATTCTGCCGTGTCATTTGGCTCATACCGAGCCGGGCATGGCGAGACGATTTATCAGCCGATTTGTCAGAATGCGGCCCGTCGTGTATTGGACAATGGTGGCCATCACCGCCGTCGTGGGTGGACTGGCCCTCTGGCGGTGCGTTCCCCCACGGAGTTCTTTCGACTACATGTTGTTGGCGATAGTCCTCATACCAATCGGATTACTGCAGCTCTATCCGCTGCGTTACGTGGTGCGTTTGTTCAATTGGCTGAGCGGAGTGACCACCGATCGGCTCCACTGGATTATTAACCACATTTATCGGCCCGTACTTGATTGGTGCGTACGCCGACCGGGGATTGTCAGTTGCTCGGCGGTATCTCTGTTGCTGATATCGCTGGGGTTTGTGAACGCGGGTTTCGTTCATTACATCATTTTCCCTAAGACGGATACCAATGAAATTATCGCCAAAGTCAGTTTTCCGGATGGGACGCCTGCGCACATCACCGAGGCGGCGACGCGGAAGATCGAAGAAGGGTTCGAGCGGCTTAATAGTCGCTATGCGGAGTCGGGGACTCCGATCAAGCGGACTTTGCGGAGGGCGGTCGGCCTGGTGACCGGTTCGGGACCTTTGGGACCAGCTACCCTCTCGTCGGGCAGCCACGTTGGCATGGTGGAGGTGGAGTTGGTCGAGACCTCCTCGCGTGACGTATTGAGCTACGATCTCCTGTCCGAGTGGCGTGAAGAAACCGGCCCGATCGCAGGTACGGAATCACTGACCTTTGAGCTTCCTGAAATGGGGCCAGGAGGCGCCGCGATCGAATTTAAAATTCTCAGTTCAACGGGTGACGTTGCCGAGTTAGAAGCGGCTGTCGAAGCCAGTAAGGCGGAACTCGCACGGCAGCGGGGCGTTGTCGACGTGCGCGATGATTCGCGTCCGGGTAAATGGGAATTTCAATTGGTCAAGAAGCCCAAAGCCGAATCGATGGGCATCCCCTTGGCCCAATTGGCCGAGACCGTGCGCGCCTCTTACTACGGCGAGGAGGTTATGAGGCTGCAACGGGGCCGCCACGAAGTCAAACTTATGGTCCGCTACCCGAGCGATCAACGGCGCAGCCTCTTTGGATTCGAGGAAATCGAAGTCCGCACGCCTGATGGCGCCGAGTACCCGCTGACCGAATTGGCGGACGTCAAGGTCCGACGTGGCTATTCCGAAATCAACCGAATTGATCAACTGCGATCGATTACGGTGACGGCGGATGTGAAGCAGGACGAAGGGAACGCGAGTCAGACCGTGAATTATCTTCAAGAGAAATTCGTACCGACGTTGTTGGCAGATTATCCGGGCGTTTTCGTCCGCTGGGAAGGTCAGAAGGAGCAGACGGATGAATCCGTACACAGCATGTTGACTGGTTTTGGGGTCGCGCTGCTGGGAATGTATGTTTTGCTGACGGTCGAATTCCGATCGTATATCCAACCGGCGCTGATCTTGATGATCATCCCCTTTGGAGTTGTGGGAGCCATCTGGGGCCACGCCGTCATGGGCCTGCCGATTACGATTTTCACCCTGTTCGGGCTGATCGCACTGACGGGAGTCGTAGTCAATGACGCCATTGTCCTGATCGATTTCATCAATCATCGGCGCGCAGCGGGATTCCCCATGATGGAATCGCTACTCGACGCGGGCTGCCGCCGTTTTCGGCCCGTCTTGCTGACTTCGGTCACCACGATCGCTGGACTAACCCCGATGTTGATGGAGAAGTCTTTCCAAGCCCAGTTTCTGATTCCGCTGGCCGCGACCATGGTCTTCGGGTTGATGCTGGCAACGTTGATGGTGTTGATCTTGATTCCGACCTTTTATGGAATCTATTGGCGCCTGTTCCTCAAAGACCCGACTCTAGAGCCCGAGACTCTCTTGATCGAACCGCCGGTGCGGGCGGACATCGTGCATCCGATCGCGGCGGAAGCGGCCTCAAACATTCAAGCGTAGCGGCCCTAGTTGAGGTACGGAACTAGCGGAGGTGGGGGCGACTGACGAGCTTTAGTACAGGTCGATAGCTGCTCCGGTGTGTCGGACCGGTGCCGGTTTATCGCAATCAAAATCTTCAGCGGTGTTGTCGTCACGTGCGCGCAGCCGCAACCGCTTGCGCGCTCAGGACACGCCCTCCGGTGTCACGAGTGGGACGTCATCTCGATGCTGCCGCACGCAGGATCACGCTGTCGTCAATGTGATGGCGCGACTGCAGAGGTCTCCGCCACCTCCCTCAGTTTCCGGAAGCCGAAATTCGCGGCGGTTTGTCCAACCGCCGCGAGTTGATATTTGGGCTAAATGCATTCGGTGTGCGCCACCTCCGCAGTTTTCGCGCACTCAAAAACTTCAGCGGCAGCCGGTAACCGCTTGCGCGATCATGACATGCCCTCCTGTGCGCGCTCCGGTCATCATCCCATCGGATCGGCGCGTTGGACCGAAACAACTTTGAGGAAGCACCAAAATTACCGTAGCCGGGGCGACCCAAGACTCGAAACTCACCCTACTAACTGAGTCCATATCAATCCAATAGACCGGATTCCGTCTCGGCCAAGGTCGCATCGATCGAGGCGGCGTCAACAAATTCGCTCTCCATCGCCTCGCCCACCGGTCCCAAGTTTCGATAGCGAGAT
>Ga0310121_10003755_pt1 | contig 13755 bp, 4 predicted proteins | sample CB27_Tmax_986_MG_FD_203504 | JGI IMG/M metagenome (GOLD analysis project Ga0310121, IMG submission 203504) | Marine microbial communities from Western Arctic Ocean, Canada - CB27_Tmax_986 | ecosystem: Environmental > Aquatic > Marine > Oceanic | place: Canada: Western Arctic Ocean | collected... | reverse complement strand
CTTCTCCTGTTTCGATGGTAAGAGTGCCGTCGCTATCAGCGATGGTCGCGTTGGAGGCATTCGAGAGGGTAATCTTTACGGTTTCATCTGCGGGCGCTTTCTTGGTCTTGATGCCTCGATGCTTAAAGAGGGTGCGACTTTCTGTCGTATTGCCATCATGGTCGTCCTGCCCGCCTTGAACCCAGGTGATTCCGTAATCATGGACTTCATCTCTTAGGGCAACGCCGACATCTCCAGAAATCGCCGAATCCATCACATAAAACCAATTTCCGAAATTATCGTCGGGGTTATAAATAATGGCCTGCCCCTTTTGGATCGGGGTCGTATAAGCAGAAACCCGCGGATAGTTCAGATTGCTGCAAAAGATATTGAAGTTTCCCGAAACCTCGTTCTCGCAAGGGGTGTTTTCGTACCAGGCGATGGTGTCGTCCCTCCTTGAACCTGAAACAATATCGAGGTCGCCGTCACCATCTAAATCGCCAACGGAGACCGCGGCGGCCATATCCGCACTGGTTGCGATGTCGCGGGCTGTCCAGGCAGGATTACTGGCGCCATCGTTCTTGTACCACGCGACGGTGTCATCTCTTTCGGAAGCGGAAACGATATCCATGTGGCCGTCGCCATCCAAGTCGGCAAGGTAAACATCCCGAGCGCCATCTGCACTGGTGGCGATGGTGGCCGCGGTGAAGCTCGGGTCCTCGGCGCCGTCGTTCTCGAACCAGGCAATTTTGTCGTCAGCGTACGAGGCCGAAACGACATCGAGATCGCCATCGCCGTCCATATCTGCAATTTTAACAGCGTGGGGAGCATCGACATTGGTGCTCATGGCTGTGCTTGCCTCGGTCCAGCTGGGGTCGGCTGCTCCGTTGTTCTTATACCAGCTAATCGTGTCCGCCCCCCAAATGGCAGTGACGATATCAAGATCACCGTCGCCGTCGAGATCGGCAAGCTTCGCGTCCACTGGTTTATTGGGGCTAGCAATATCAACTTTCGTCCAGCCGGGATCCGCCGCCCCATTGTTTTCTAGCCAGCCAATCCTGTTGCCCCCGAACGCGGTGTAGCAAATATCGAGGTCACCATCGCCGTCCATATCGCCGACATCGATTTCCCATGCGCCATTGACATCTGTTGTGATTTCAACGGGGGTCCAGGTGGGGTCGGCATTCCCGTCGTGCTCATACCAGATAATCCTGTCGTCAGCAGTTGACGCAGAGATGATGTCTAAATAACCATCGTTGTTCAGATCTACCACATGCACAGCCCTGACTTGATCGGCATCGGTATAGATGATCGGGTCTGCATGCACCGGCACGGTAAATGTCTTGGTGGTATCTCCCGCGGCAAAGGTCAGTGTGCCATTGGAAGCGGTATAGTCAGCACCTGCGGTAGCAGTCCCGTTCGAAGTGGCGTAAGCAACGGTGACCAGTTCGTCCGACGCCGGCGATAACGTCACTGTAAAGGTCGCATTCGCCGCATTCTCGTTCGGCGCCGTCACATCGTTGATCGAGAGCGACGGGACGTCATCATCGGTAATGGTCAGCGTACCCGTCGCATCGCTGATCGTTGCGTTGCTCGCACTCGACAGCGTCAGGGTCACTGTCTCATCGGCCTCGTCGGTCGAGTCTGCAAGCACCGGCACCGTAAATGTCTTGGTGGTATCTCCCGCGGCAAAGGTCAGTGTGCCATTGGAAGCGGTATAGTCAGCACCTGCGGTAGCAGTCCCGTTCGAACTCGCGTAAGCAACCGTCACCGCGTGGGCCGACGCCACCGATAACGTCACTGTAAAGGTCGCATTGGCGGCATTCGCGTCCGACGCCGTCACGTCGTTGATCGAGAGCGACGGGTAGGTAATGGTCAGGATACCGGTATCATCGCTGATCGTTGCGTTGGTAGGATTTGAGAGGGTCAGCGTTGCGGTTTCATTGGCTTCATCGCCGTTAAAGCTCGGGTCACTCGCGCCATCGTTCTCATACCAGGCAATGGTGTCGTCACCCGATGATGCGGAGACAATGTCGAGGTCGCCATCCCCGTCCATGTCGGCAACATAAACAGCGAACGCGCCGTCGGCCCTGGTATCGATATTGGTTCCGGGAAAAACTAGAGGTCCCGATCCCCTCGTGTCATCATCGGCGATGGTGAGAGTGCCCTTGGAATCGCCGATAGATGCGTTGCTTGCATTCGAAAGCGTGAGCGTTACGGTTTCGTTGGCCTCATTAAGGCTGTCGGCGAGCACGGGCACGGTGATTTCTCCGCTGGTCTCATACGCGGAGAAGGTGAGGGTGCCACTTGTTGCTGTGTAGTCCTTTCCCGCCGTGGCGGTGCCATTCGAGGTTGCGTAGTCGACGGTGACCATTTGCCCTGATGCTGCTGAGAGCGTGACCGTAAACGTCGCGTTGGTGTCGCTCTCAGGGTCGACGGTGACGTCGTCGATGGAAAGGCTCGGCGGCGGGGTCACGTCCACGGTAAAGGTTTTGGTGGTCTCTCCCGCAGGGATAGTAAGGTCGCCGCTTTCTTCTGTGTAGTCCACTCCGGCTGTGGCGGTACCGTTGGAGGTTGCGTAATTGACGGTGACATCTTGCCCTGAGGCTACTGAGAGCGTGACCGTCAACGTCGCGTCGGTCTCGCTCTCAGGGTCGACGGTGACGTCGGCGATGGTGAGGCTTGGCGGGTCGTCATCGTCGGTAATGGTAAGGGTGCCGGTGGCATCGCTGACAGATGCGTTGCTTGCATTCGAAAGCGTCAGGGTCGCCGTCTCATTGGCCTCGTCGGTCGAGTCCGCCAGCACCGGCACCGTGAACGTCTGGGTGGTATCTCCCGCGGCAAAGGTCAGTGTGCCACTGGATGCCGTGTAGTCAGCACCCGCTGTCGCCGTCTCGTTCGAAGTGGCATAGTCCGCCGTGACCTCTTTGCCCGACACCGCCGACAGTGTCGCCGTGAAGGTCGCGTTGGCGGCGGTTTCGTTCGACGTCGTCACGTCGTTGATCGAAAGCGACGGGGCGCTGTCATCATCGGTAATGGTCAGCGTACCCGTCGCATCGCTGATCGTCGCGTTGCTCGCACTCGACAGCGTCAGGGTCGCCGTCTCATTGGCCTCGTCGGTCGAGTCCGCTAGCACCGGCACCGTGAACGTCTGGGTGGTATCTCCAACTGCAAAGGTCAGTGTGCCACTGGAAGTGGTATAGTCAGCACCTGCGGTAGCAGTCCCGTTCGAAGTGGCGTAATTAACGGTGACCAGTTGGCCCGACGCCGCCGATAACGTCACTGTAAAGGTCGCATTCGCCGCATTCTCGTTCGACGCCGTCACATCGTTGATCGAGAACGACGGGGCGTCGTCGTCGTCGGTAATGGTCAGCGTACCGGTGGCATCGCTGATCGACGCATTGCTTGCGTTCGAAAGGGTGAGCGTGGCGGTTTCGTTGGCCTCGTCGGTGCTATCGGCAAGCACGGCCACGGTGAAGGTTTTGGTCGTATCACACGGAGCGAAGGTAAGGGTGCCACTTGTCGCCGTGTAGTCCGTGCCTGCCGTGGCGGTACCATTGGAGGTTGCGTAGTCAACCGTGACCGTTTTCCCAGAGGCGGCAGAGAGTATGACCGTAAACGTCGCATTGGCGGCGTTCTCGTTCGAGGTGGTCACGTCGTTAATCGACAAGATTGGCGGGTCATCGTCGTCGGTGATGGTCAGCGTACCGGTGGCATCACTGATCGATGTATTGCTTGCGTCCGAAAGGGTGAGCGTGGCAGTTTCATTGGCTTCGTTGGTACTATCGGCAAGCACCGCCACGGTCAAGGTTTTGGTCGTGTCACCCGGAGCGAAGGTAAGAGTGCCACTTGCCGCCGTGTAGTCCTCCCCCGCCGTGGCGGTGCCATTCGAGGTTGCGTAGTCGACCGTGACCGTTTTTCCAGAGGCGGCAGAGAGTATGACCGTAAACGTCGCATTGGCGGCGTTCTCGTTCGAGGTGGTCACGTCGTTGATGGAAAGACTTGGAGCCGAGTCATCATCGGTGATGGTCAGGGTCCCGGTGGCATCACTGATCGACGCATTGCTTGCGTCCGAAAGGGTGAGCGTGGCGGTTTCATTGGCCTCGTTAGTACTATCGGCAAGCACGGCCACAGTAAAGGTTTTGGTGGTGTCACCCGGAGCGAAGGTAAGGGTGCCACTTGCCGCGGTATAGTCCGCGCCCGCCGTGGCAGTGCCATTCGAGGTTACGTAGTCGACCGTGACCAGTTTCCCAGAGGCGACTGAGAGCGTGACCGTAAACGTCGCATGGGCGGCGTTCTCGTTCAAGGTGGTCACGTCGTTAATCGACAAGAATGGCGGGTCATCATCGTCGGTGATGGTCAGCGTTCCGGTGGCATCACTGATCGATGCATTGCTTGCGTCCGAAAGGGTGAGCGTGGCCGTTTCATTGGCTTCGTCGGTACTATCGGCAAGCACGGCCACAGTGAAGGTTTTAGTGGTGTCACCCGGAGCGAAGGTAAGGGTGCCACTTGCCGCCGTGTAGTCCGTCCCCGCCGTGGCAGTGCCATTCGAGGTTGCGTAGTCGACCGTGACCAGTTTCCCAGAGGCGGCTGAGAGCGTGACCGTAAACGTCGCATGGGCGGCGTTCTCGCTCGAGGTGGTCACGTCGTTGATGGAAAGACTTGGAGCCGAGTCATCGTCGGTGATGGTCAGCGTTCCGGTGGCATCACTGATCGACGCATTGCTTGCGTTCGAAAGGGTGAGCGTGGCCGTTTCATTGGCCTCGTTAGTACTATCGGCAAGCACGGCCACAGTGAAGGTTTTAGTCGTGTCACCCGGAGCGAAGGTAAGGGTGCCACTTGCCGCGGTATAGTCCGCGCCCGCCGTGGCAGTGCCATTCAAGGTTGCGTAGTCGACCGTGACCAGTTTCCCAGAGGCGGCTGAGAGCGTGACCGTAAACGTCGCATGGGCGGCGTTCTCGTTCGAGGTGGTCACGTCGTTGATGGAAAGACTTGGAGCCGAGTCATCGTCAGTGATGGTCAGGATCCCGGTGGCATCGCTGATCGATGCATTGCTTGCGTCCGAAAGGGTGAGCGTGGCGGTTTCATTGGCTTCGTTGGTACTATCGGCAAGCACGGCCACAGTGAAGGTTTTAGTCGTGTCACCCGGAGCGAAGGTAAGGGTGCCACTTGCCGTCGTGTAGTCCGCCCCCGCCGTGGCAGTGCCATTCGAGGTTGCGTAGTCGACCGTGACCGGTTTCCCAGAGGCGGCTGAGAGCGCGACCGTAAACGTCGCATTGGCGGCGTTCTCGCTCGAGGTGGTCACGTCGTTGATGGAAAGACTTGGGGCCGAGTCATCATCGGTGATGGTCAGCGTACCGGTGGCATCACTGATCGATGCATTGCTTGCGTCCGAAAGGGTGAGCGTGGCGGTTTCATTGGCCTCGTTAGTACTATCGGCAAGCACGGCCACAGTAAAGTTTTTGGTGGTGTCCCCCGGAGCGAAGGTAAGGGTGCCACTTGCCGCCGTGTAGTCCGTCCCCGCCGTGGCAGTGACATTCGAGGTTGCGTAGTCGACTGTGACCAGTTTCCCAGAGGCGGCTGAGAGCGTGACCGTAAACGTCGCATGGGCGGCGTTCTCGCTCGAGGTGGTCACATCGTTAATGGAAAGACTTGGGGCCGAGTCATCGTCGGTGATGGTCAGGGTTCCGGTGGCATCACTGATCGACGCATTGCTTGCGTTCGAAAGGGTGAGCGTGGCGGTTTCATTGGCTTCGTCGGTACTATCGGCAAGCACGGCCACAGTGAAGGTTTTAGTCGTGTCACCCAGAGCGAAGGTAAGGGTGCCACTTGCCGCCGTGTAGTCCTCTCCCGCTGTGGCGGTACCATTCGAGGTTGTGTAGTCGACGGTAACCGTTTGGTTCCACGTGGCACAGAGCGTGACGGTGAAGGTGGCACTGGCGACGCTTTCGTTTGACATGGTGACGTCGTTGATGGAAAGGCGTCGTTCGACTAACCGGCCAAAGTTAGCCTTCCACAGTTCGTAGTGGGCCTGACCAATTGGCGTACCCAACCCGTCATCGTTAACCAACGCGGTCTCGCTGCCCAGGTCGTCCCGCCAAACCGTGTAATCGGCGGCGTCAACAGTGCCACTGGCATCAAAATCCCAGGCACACACGAGAGCATTCGGCGGTCTTCAAGCCGCTCCACACGAAGCAGGCGGTGACCTTTTCAGTTCATAGAAATGGTTCTCACAAAACAGCACCTGATAACGACTGCCAGATACCGGTTTTTGGACAAGCCGGGCGGACCCGATTGGGGTGATACTTATCAATAATATATAGAAACAAACCTGCACACTTCAATAATATATAGAAACAAACCTGCACACTCAGAGAAATTAACGCACCTAAACCCAAACCCCCAAATTCTACTCCGTTGGCCCTTGTTCTCAAGTGGTTCACTCACCCACCGCGATGCCAGTACGCCTGTCGGGCACGTTTCCAAAAGCAAGGGACAAAGGCACGACCAACAGCAGGGTGGCTGTTTCTCTGCCCTCACAATCGGCACCTGGACCGTTCAGACGCCGGCCCAAGGGTATTAAAACTCCTGTCATTACGCGGGCGGTAGGTGAAAGCTCGATGACGCGATCATCCCGCTACCTGCGCGGGCTGGATCAGTTTCAAACGAAGCGGATCGGTTACCTGGCGGTGAGGCGGATTGGCCGTCACCGCTTGTCGGCCACTGCGGCTGCCAAGCCACAGGTATGGGTTGCAGTGACTTATTTCTTCGCAGGAACGCAATTGTAGCGGAAGACGTCACTACCCGTGTGGACGCAAAGTGTGTCATCAAAAGTATCTCGAATCAAAGCACCACCCGCAGGGGTTTTTGGCACATTCGCAAAGTCTTCCGTCAGCCCGAAATGCGGAAACAGCCGACACTGGCTGCCACGTCCTAAAAATCCGCCTGGAAACTAGACCTGGGGCACGGGTGGGTTAAGATGGCAATCATTCCGATCCTGGATCGGTTCCAAGTTCAATTCAAATAGGAAATGTCGGCAATCAGTTGCTTCCAGCGGGTATGACGTCCCACACCTTGGAACCGGCAATTGTACGTTGGCTGGAGGCAGTTACTATGGTTTCTAAGAGAGTACTGTCCTACCTGGGCTATGCCTTGCTTGGGCTGTTGTGTGTCGCACCGGCGTTCGCTGGAATGAAGTTGCCGGCGGCCACGCCAATGATTCCGATGGAACAAGTCGGACCGATGTCCATCGCGTTCAATCCAAAGCCGTATGACCAAGTCGTTCAAGTAGCGTCGGGCGGATCGATCGCCGCTGCGCTGGCGAAGATACAGGATGCCGGGCCAGACAACCGGTATGCAGTTCTGGTCGCCACCGGCACCTATAGCGGGGCCGGCCTGCAGTTGAAAGAATACGTGGATCTGTACGGCGGGTTTGATGGCCTGAATTGGAAAGCGCGGGATGTTTATGAGAACGCCACAGTGTTGGACGGCCAAAAAAAGGGCCCCATTGTCATCGGCGCAAACAATGCACGCATCGACGGCTTCGTAATCACGAACGGCCAATGCAATACACACGGCGCGGGCATCCTTTGCGACGCCGTATCGCCGACCATCGTAAACAATATTATTGTCGGCAACCGTACCACTGAACCCGACGGCTTCTACGGTCACCTGGGGAAACAGGTCGGCAGCGAAGGCGCGGGTATTATGCTTCTGAATGGCTCTAGCGCATATGTCAGCAACAATCTGTTCGGCGAAAACGTCACCAACGTCGGTTCCGGCGCCGGTATCTCGGCGCGTAACGGCGTGAACGCCAAAATTCTCAGGAATGTCTTCGCCAATCATACGGCCGGCATGGAGGACACGGCCGTGTACCACGGAAAGATCGGTTCGCGGAGTTCCCCCGGCGCGGCGATCGCCTGTGCCGAGGCCAGCTCGCCGCAAATTTCATTCAATATCATGGTAATGGGCAAGGCCCTGCACAAGAACGATGCCGGTGGCGTCTGGGTCGAAGGCAATTCCATGCCACTGATCAGCTACAACTGGATTGCTGGCAACATCGCGTACGACGATGGCGGCGGCATCTACGTCATGGGCAACCTCTATTACGATGAGGAAGGCAAACGGCACGACCTCAGCCCGGACGGCCCGGCAGTCATCGAAGACAACTTCATCGTCGGTAACACTTCGATTACCGGCCATCCCGGCGGCCTCCGCGTGAGCCGGTGGGGGCGTGCAAACTTGCGCCGTAACCGCATCGTGGCCAATCCGACCGGCGGCGCCATCGGCGCTGAAGGCGGCATTCTCGCGTTGATGGAAAACGACATCATCACTGACAATGAAAAAGATTCTAAACTGAGGGTCGTCCTGACCGGAAATATCACGAGCAAGAAGTTCAATCCCGTGTACTACGTGACGCAAATGACCACGAGCACGAACTTGGCCGAGCAGGATCTGGCTGGTGCCATGGTCCGCATCGGCGAAACTTGGAGTGTGGTCAAATCGTCCTCCCAGAGGGGGCTGGTCGTCTGGGGCAAGATTGACGACAGCGCCGCGAAGTTCGAGATTCTGGACAATTACGGAGCGTATACAAACCCGTATGTGGACTGAATTACGGGATTCAATTCACATCAGTCATGTACCCATCCTTATGATTTTCAATCAAAACCACGCCTCTGTCTAAGATTGTCATAGCCGCAATCAAACTCGAAACCACGCGAATGCAAACGTTTGCGCCACACTCGTCTGCCGGGCCACAGCCGACCAAACAATCGGCCCCGGGGCATCATGATCTCGCAAATTTTGTTGCTTCACGTTAAAACCACACAACACGGTGTGAATCACGCCATCCAATTGCGGTTCTATCCGTGCAGTGACACTCCCCCGCTCAAGGACTCCCCGCCATGCTTTGTTGGTTTCGCCCTAGTGACGCGGTGATCCAGCGATTTCTTGCCCAGCAATCGCAGCAAGACTTGTCGTACGAGGGCGTGGGCAACACGTCCGGCCAGTCGATACCCTCCGGCTATATCGGTCACCGGTACCGTACCTGTCTGGGATCGGGCAACGCGACGTTCGAGGCCGCCCGTCAGGCCATTCGATCCTGGACGATGTTCAACGTCGGCTGGGTGCAGCTCGTACCCACTCGGCCACCGTCTCCCGAACCCGACCTTGCGGTTGCCTTGCTCTTCCACCTGGCTGGCACCTGGTGGTTGAGTGCATGTCGGGTGGTCTATCTCATCGACGAACCGGCGCCGAGGCGCCGGTTCGGGTTTGCTTACGGCACCCTGCCTGCCCACGTTGCGCGGGGCGAGGAACGCTTCCTGGTCGAACAGGAGGACGACGGCACGGTTTGGTACGACCTGTTTTCCTTCTCCCGTCCGCGGCACCCGCTGGCACGGCTGGGCTCCCCGGTAACCCGGGTGATGCAAAAGCGGTTTGCACACGCGTCCCTGAAAGCCATGCGCCGGACAGTGCGACCGGCGGACGATCACGAAGAACCGTGCGGCTTAAACGAGACTGAAGGGTGAAGATCAGCAAACTTGCCGCTTGCCGACCTGGGCCGCTCAACGGCGCCGCGATGGTTGAGAAAAACGTCTGCGACCAGCTGCGGAAAATTTCGGTTGCTAGCAGCGACTTGTGTGGCACCAATATTGACAGGCAAACCCGAAGGACTACGGCACGTGCCGATAAGTTCCTTGGTTTTGATTGGCTAGCTGTTTTAACGTGACGGAGTCCACCACAAATCCAATCGTGTGGATCGGCACAGGGGACTGTTTGTTAAGTACTCCTACTGTCGTGACTACTGACCAATCGAACTCACCGTCGGAAAGTATAAATATCGCGTCTGGGCCTTTCTCCATTGCACGTGCAATGGATTCAAGCGGATCGGTTCCACCCATTGGGATCGCTTGCATTATCCACTCGCGGACCAAGGCTTTGTTTTTTCTTATTGCCCGAATTAGGCGGTCTATCGGCTGGGGATACGATGCATTATTAAAGAATACGATGAAGAACTTTTGATTACGGTTAAGGCGATCAATTGATTCCAGCAACTCCTGTCTTGCCTTCTCAAATTTGGCACCGGCCATACTGCTTGAAACATCAACGACATAAGCAAACTGATTTCCTTCTGCACTTATTCCAAAGAAATCTGCATCCGTACCTTCGTTCAACCCTGAAGCTTGCTGTTCTGTACCAGCAGGATCGCTGCGAGTAATCACTTTGACAAATGGTTCGACAGGCAGGTCTACTTCCACAGGTTCTATCGGTATGGCCGCGTCCGACGGGAACTTCGACACGACCGGCTCTGATGAATCTGTGGATCCGGTATCCGCCTGCTTGTCATCCGACACCGGGGCCGGCACGGTGGCAGGACCAGTTGCGCTACCTTCAGGGTGTGGATCAGAATCGCCTGGAAGACCAGCCTTCTCCTCCTCTTCACCCGACTTTGCAGCCCCCCCCTCACCAACGCCAGGCATGACCGGTGGCTTGTCTTCATTGCTAACCACCTCGGAAACACCATTCTCTTCAAGCCCGTTGTTTCCAATACTTTCATTGGCTGCCGTCAGTGACCCGGATAGCTCGTTGCCATTTTTTTGATGTCCAATCAAAATCAGTACTAACACCGCCAGCACAACCACCGCGCCCAACCCAATCGCGGCATATACATACCATGGAGTTGCATTTTCATCTGAAGGAGAGACTGGCGCGGTTACCGTTTCGCTCGTCACTTTTTGCGAAGTACTCTCAAAACACTCCTGCAACCAATCGATGCGTTGCGGCTCTACCCACTGGGTTGTCTTCCCCAAACGAATCCGACCATTTCGATCGAGATTACCATTGCTCGCCATTCGCTTTAGTTGATCGACGGTGAACGGCCCATCTTCCACGGTACCACGACGAATCCACCAGGCTGCTGACATTGCAATGGTTCTGTTTTATTAAGGGTCTGTTTTATTAAGGGTTAGAGTTAAGGCCGCCCTGGCAACCGAGGTCACCCCACCCGAGCGGTAAACCGGTCGTGCCGCCGTTTCAACCGGCATTAAAATCACGAGGTACGCCCAAAAGTACCCGGCAGCCTTCAAGCCGCCCGCTGCAAAATCAATGACGAATATTTTCGGTTGCTGAAAATGGCTCTCATAAACAGACCCGGATTATCACGTGCCTGGCATCCGTTCCCAGCCAGATAGGCGCAAAGCCAATTCAGAACCAACCTTTTAACTATATAAAAACAAGCCCGCATACTCAAAGAAAAAACGCCTCGCCAGCACTCTCACGGGAATCGGCCCGATCACCCGGGAGATTAGCACCCCGAACTCGCTGCTTGCACACCCAAAGGATGGCTTTGCCACCCCAAGCGGGTGCCCTGGTCGACGTTCGGTCCCAAGCTTGTAACGGCTCCATGCTGGCTGCAGCTGGACCCATCGACCGGAACTCGCGGTCGTCTTACGGCCAACTATCTATCTGGATTAGGGCCAAACCTGTTCTGTTCTATCTCACTTTTCTCGACAAGAAATATGAACAGGATAATACCACCAAACAAAGGGATCAGCCCAATCCAATACCACCAGCCGCTATGCCCAGTGTCGTGGGGCCGTTCGTTTGAATTGTGGGACCAGCAACAAAAGAGGAAATGCAGCTCACCTTGCGGTTGCCGATTCTTGAAGGATTGGCATGTGGCGATAATAGACCTCCAAAATCAAAGTTGCCAGGGATGTGCAGTAGAGCCGACCACCAGAGCTTGAATGGCTATCGGGCATATACCAACTACCCTTTTCATGTCCCTGTTGCGATTGGGAGTTGACAAGACCATCCCGCATCGGCTTATTCCATCGCCCCCAGGTACGTCCCCTTGCCCCAGTATGTTGGAACATCAATTGGGTCGCGTAGTAGTTGTAGTACATGTCAACCGGAGAAGGCCCCTCAACCGGAGAAGGCCCCTCAACCGGAGAAGGCCCCCACTCCGCGATCTTCTTGACACCGAGTTTCAGCGCTGGCTGCCGCCTGGGCCAACCGAGGTACATTCGACACAATAGCCCGATCGCGGTAGTCGCCGGTCGCTCCTCTGGACCCGTGTACCCATAAAATGCGCCTTGCCCCATCTGAACACTATCCAAAAAGTACATCGCCTTTTCAAATACGCTCGCATCCACTGAGAGATAAGCCATACGGCCACTCGTAAGGGCCATGATTTGCCACCCCAGCATCGAAGTATCGCCGCGTTGGCGAGCTGCGTATCGCCAACCACCACCGTTAGGATCTTGGGCATACATGATGTAATCCAAAGATTGCTGGGCTGGTTCCTTCAAATCCTCATCTCGCGTCATGGCAAAGGCTTCACTTAGTACGATTGATGCCAATCCGTGGGAATACATGTTGCCCTGGTCGGCTAGAGTCTGTCCTTGCGGCGCTTCCTGAAGCGCTTCGCACAGAAAACCAAGCCCTTTGTCCACCGTTTCGCGGAAATCTCCAGCCTGATGCGTCTGGCCGGCGCCTAAGAACGGAAGCAGGGCCATTGCGGTTGCACCGTTACGTGCCGCTTGGAGCGTGCCGGCGTGAGAGCACCGCCTGTCACAAGGGCCGATTGTGTGATCAAAGTTCCAACCCCCGTCAGATTCTTGGTGAGCAGCCAGCCAATCAAGTGCGAGCCCTACTGCTTGTTCGCTCTGCTCGTTGCCACCACTTTTGCGGACAAGTTCCCGGCGCATCTCCTCGCTACGACCTTCCAGTGGGGCCGGGCCAGTTTGTACCGTACCAGCAGGGTCCCTGCGAGTAATCGCTTTGACAAATGGTTCGACAGGCAGGTCTACTTCCACAGGTTCTATCGGTATGGCCGCGTCCGACGGGGACTTCGACACGACCGGCTCTGATGAATCTGTGGATCCGGTATCCGCCTGCTTGTCATCCGACACCGGGGCCGGCACGGTGGCAGGACCAGTTGTGCTACCTTCAGGGTGTGGATCAGAATCGCCTGGAAGACCAGCCTGCCCCTCCTCTTCACCCGATTTTGCAGCCCCCCCCTCACCAACGCCAGGCATGACCGGTGGCTTGTCTTGATCGCCAACCACCCTGGAAACACCATTCTCTTCAAGCCCGTTGTTTCCAATACTTTCATTGGCTGCCGTCGGTGACCCGGATAGCTCGTTGCCATTTTTTTGATGTCCAATCAAAATCAGTATTAACACCGCCAGCACAACCACCGCGCCCATCCCAATCGCGGCATATACATACCATGGAGTTGCATTTTCATCTGAAGGAGAGACTGGCGCTGCTACTGTTTCGCTCGTCACTTTTTGCGGAGTACTCTCAAAATACTCCTGCAACCAATCCATGCGTTGCGGCTCCACCCACTGGGTTGTCTTCCCCAAACGAATCCGACCATTTCGATCGAGATTACCATTGCTCGCCATTCGCTTCAGTTGATCGACGGTGAACGGCCCATCTTCCACGGTACCACGACGAATCCACCAGGCTGCTGACATTGCAATGGTTCTGTTTTATTAAGGGTTAGAGTTAAGGCCGCCCTGGCAACCGAGGTCACCTCACCCGAGCGGTAAACCAGTCGTACCGCCGTTTCAACCGGCATTAAAATCACGAGGTACGCCCAAAAGTACCCGGCAGCCTTCAAGCCGCCCGCTGCAAAATCAATGACGAATATTTTCGGTTGATGAAAATGGCTCTTATAAACAGACCCGGATTATCACGTGCCTGGCATCCGTTCCCAGCCAGATAGGCGTAAAGCCAATTCAGAACCAACCTTTTAACTATATAAAAACA
>Ga0310121_10003753_pt1 | contig 13759 bp, 8 predicted proteins | sample CB27_Tmax_986_MG_FD_203504 | JGI IMG/M metagenome (GOLD analysis project Ga0310121, IMG submission 203504) | Marine microbial communities from Western Arctic Ocean, Canada - CB27_Tmax_986 | ecosystem: Environmental > Aquatic > Marine > Oceanic | place: Canada: Western Arctic Ocean | collected... | reverse complement strand
GCCACCCGTACGGGCGGGCGATGCTGCGAGTCGGGGGTGGGCCAAGTGGTCGGTTTGGCTGGGTCGACGATCGCGCCGCCGGTTGTCGTGGCGATGCGTTGCAGCAATTGCGTGTTGACACGGCGACTGGACATTTCGTCCGGCGCGGCATCCACGTCGATCGCGGTGGCGACCTCGACGAGCATCTTGCCCTCGCCGCGTAACGTCGCGGCGATCGCGTAATGACCAGGCGCCGCCACGTCGAACGATCCTTCAAATCGCCCGGCTTCGCTGGGGCTCGATGACATCATCAGCGGCAACTTGCGGCCGTCGGGCATCATCACTGTCGCCTCGATGCGCGCCGACTGCGGTATCGTCGCACCCTGCGGTTCGGCGGTGAGCGTCACGGTCTGGCCGGCGGTGTACCGACTGCGCCCGGTTTCGAGCCAGAGGCTCATGTCTGTGTCCTGCCACCGGCGCGGGGCCATGGCGCGCAGCGCCTGCTGCCAGAAGACCTGGTACGGCGTTTGGCCCGATTCGTCGGTCTCTCCCATTGTCTGCCATTTCCACAACGTGTCCGTCCCGATAAACAGGACGCGGCCACGTCCGACGGTGTGCTCGGCCATGACGATGATCGGGCCGAAGTTGTTTGAATGGTCCGGCGTCTCAAGCAGGATGGTCGCCGCCGGCCGTTTGCGCAGGGGCGGATATATCTGGTCAACGGGTGGAAGCTGTTGCCAGCGCGCCGCGTCAGCGCTATCGGGCGGGTTATAGAGAAACGACGATGCGGCGCCAGCGGCGCTGGGCAGCACGGTGAGTGGTCCGGCGATCGGGGTCGCGGTCTTGGGCGACAGCACGACCGGCAGCAGCGCCTCGAGTTGCGGCGATTTGTTCCAACGCGCCAGGTTTGGCCCGGCAAGTACGATCAACGATTTGCCACGCTCGACGACCAGCCGGGCGATAGCCTGTGCCATGGCCGGATGCCAGCGTTGCGGTCGCACGTCGCCGAGGATCAGAATGTCGAACCGCTCCAGTTCGCCCTGCGATTGTGGGAAGCCGGCGAGCCTTACCGTCCGGTCCGGCTCGGCGAACTGCAAGTAAGTGCCCGAACCACGCGACAAAAAAGCGGTGAACGAGAAACTCGGATCGCTCTCGATCACACGCCGCAGGAACTTGAAACCCCAACGCCAGGAATCCTCGAACAGCAGGATATTGTTGTTACGCTTCACCACGTCGACGGTCAACTCGTAAGGATCCCCGACGTCGACGACGGCGGCCGGGTCGGACGATTTGAGGCGTAGTGTGTACCGCTTGAGTCCTGCGGTGGTCGGATGATAGGCCAGATCAATCTTGTGCTCGCTGCGGTCGGCGTTGAACTTGAGCCGGTGCTCAAGCACGCTGCGGTCGTCTTCGGTCAATTCGAGCACCACGGGCGTGCCCGCAGCGTATTGCTGGACGATCATGGCACGAAACCGGCACTCGGACCCGATCAGCACACGCTTGGCGCTTTGCACGCCTGCGATAGTCACGCGGGCTGATGTATCGACCGGCGGGTCGTCGGCGAGTTTGATCGCGAAAACCCTGGCCCCGAGCTGGCCTGCTGCGGCTATGGTGTCGGCGCCGCTGCGGTCGTTGCCGTCGGTGACCAGCACCATGCAAGGCTGTGCTGCGACCGGACCGGCCAGTTGACGGTGATAGTCGCGTGCGGCGCCCATGGCCTGCACCAGATCGGTCTGATCGCCGGTGGGTTCAAGCCGCTCATCTCCGTCTGCCGGGATCGGCCGGGCGGTACGCGCAAACGCGAACCGGTGGACGTCAAAATCATCGGTCAATTTCTGCGCCAAGCCGCTTTCGTGCATCGCGTTGATGGCGAGGTCGAGCCGGGTCATGCCGCCGTCTTCGGTGGCGCCCATGCTCGCCGACGTGTCGTACAACAGGAGCAGGTCGTTGCGCACCTGCTCCCGCGTGACATATGCGAACAGCGGTCGCAACAGGCAGACTGCAAACAGGCCTGTCGCGATTACACGCAGTACGGCCAGGTAGAAGATCCATCGGCCCGGAACCTTCTTGCGCCAAAGCACCATGCTGCCCTGCGCCAGCAGCACGAGCAACGCCGTCGCGATAGCCGCGATCAACCAGGCGGGTATGACGGGATGAAACGTGACTGCCATACGAGGATGCCTTATCGCTGCGGGGCTTGTCCCTGTTTGCCGGCGGAGTTTGGTTCTTGCGGTGACGCTGCCACGACGTGCCCGTGTTCACGGGTGCCGCGTTCGCTGTTGAAGAAACCGCTGGCCGCCACGATCGACTCGGTCACGACGATCGGGTTCATCCGCGGGCAAAGCCGGTGCACGAAAAACATCTCCGCGAGCAAGACGAGACAGGCGACCGCTATCAGCCAGTGCTCGAAGGCGAATCGCGAGGCATCAAGGTCGATCGTTCCGGCCTTCGCGTCCGGGCGCACGATACTAAAATTCGCCGGCTGCCACCACGCTTCAAGTATCTGGTCATCGGCGCGCACAAACGTGCTGTCACGTTCACTGTTCTGGACGACGATCGGGAAGCGTACGGGACCGGCCGGACCCATGTACTCGATGCGGTAAACACCCGTTTCGCGCAGGTCATTGAGTTGAATCATGGCCGACCCCGCCATGTTGCGCACGGTCGGGCGAATCGAATCGCCGCCCGGTGTCGTGACGGTCACTTCAGGATCGTCGGCAGGATCGTGCAGCGCCACCGTGATGGGCCGACCCAGCGTGAACATGCCGCGGCGGGCGCCGCCGGCAAGGTAGTCGATCAGTCGGTCGATCAGGTACACGAAGCTTTTTCTGCGGGGCAGATCGCTCCATCCGTCGTTGGCGGTCGTGTTGAAAAGCAAAACCTTGCCCGCGCCGAGTGTGCGTTCGACAATGGCCGGCGCATCGCGGCCGATCATGGCCAGCACATTCGTGTCGCCGGCCCCGAGACGGTAGTAAGCTTCGAACCGGCTCTGTGAGATATTCCCGTACGCCGGATCGAAAAGTTGTGCAAAAATCGGGTGCCGCCAGCGGATCTGCCCGATGCCTGCCGTACCGGCTTGTCCACCACCGACGCGCACCAGGTCTCCGACGGGCGTGGCCAGCAGCGATCGGGCGGGTCGAAGCGGGTTGTGCATCTTCGTGTTGTAGAACGCCGGGTCGATTGAAGGGCCGAGGAAAACGACCAGCCCGCCGCCGTCGTGGACGTGCCGCTCGAGAGCTTCGACATTGCTGTCGGGGGTCGCGGGCACATCGATCATGATGACCAGGTCGGCGCGGCGGATCACGGGTGCGAGGATTTCATCTTCGGTCCGGCGTTCGACCAGTAGCGTGCCCGGCGCCGCGATGGGCAGCACCTTGAGCGCGGTGCGCAAGTGGTGGCCCGGTTGCAACTCCTCGATCTGTGTCGAGGCAGGCTCGATGATGAGGATTCGCGTTGCCGATGAAGCGTCGAGGTTGAGCCAGTACACGTCGTCGCCGGCCAGGGCGTCGGGGGGGTCGAGGCTCAGCCGCGCCACTTTCTGCCGCATGTTGTATTGTGCCGGCAGTTCGAACTCGACCTGCGCGACGCTGTCAGGTGCGAGTTGCACTTGCATGGTCTGATCCGCCAGGTCGGGCAGGTTGTCCAGCTTGACGGTGCGTTGCTGTATCTGAGGCCCGACGGCACCGAGATCGACGCGGATGAACCGTCGGTCGCCCGCGGGTGACTCGACAGCCCGGGCGCCGGCGATCCAGCCGTTGATCGGCTGGGGCGGGCCCACGTCGATCACCGTGGCGCGCACTGGTGCATCGATCTGGTCGAGCAAGTTCGTGATCGCGCCCTGCGACCAGTTGAGCACGTGATTGTCCGTGATGAACAACAGTTCGACGCCGGCCTCATCATGACGATCGCCGCTCATCGGCTCAATCAGGCGTAGCGCATCGGACAGGTCCGTGCGCGTCGCGGCCGGGTACGTCGTGCGCAGCCGGCGCAATTGTGGCCCGGCGTCGCCGACCAATGGCCCGAGGGCCCTGGCCTGTGCGCCGGCGACCAGCACGGCCGTGCGATCCTGACCGCCCGGCCGCGACACGAGTTGGGCGGCGATCTTTTTGCCCGTTTCGAGCGGGGACCGGCCGTCGTCGTCGCGGTAGGTCATGCTGAGGCTGGTATCGAGAATTACGAACCGATCCGATCCGCCGCCGCCGTCCATCGACAGGATCGGCTTGGCCATCGCCAGTACCAGCAGTGCCAGCAGCGCCGCACGCAGCAGAAACAGCAGTACCTGGTGAAGCCTGATCCGCCTCGACATCCGGTGCTGGCTGGCGCGTAGCCAGCGCAGGCTGCTAAACGGGAGCTGACGTACCTTCTTAGGCTTGAAGATATGCAGCAGGATCGGGATGCTCAGAAGCAGCAACCCGAACAATGCGATAGGAGAAAGAAATCCAAACATTGATCCCTCAGGTTCTTTGTACCAGTTCCTGTGAGAGAGTCGTCAGTTGGTGTGATTTTACCTGCCGATCCACAGGGAGGGGCGTAGCCCAGACCAGGGGATCAACAGGCAATGCGGCTTGGGCGACGCCGCCCTTGACCTTGCCCCGGATCGAACCCTCGCCGCTAACAGTCATCAGCCTACTCCTTGCTGGCCTGACCTTTGGGCGACCAGGCAAAAGCCCGCCGATAGAGACCGCCGTTGCCATTAGGGTTTTCGACACGGACCGCAATGACGTTCTTTGCACCGGCGTTGACCAGCTTGCTGATGTCGCTGTCTTCCTGCCGGCCGGCAAACTGCCCATTGACCCAGATCCACATCTCGTTTTGCGGACCCCGCTTGCGCACCCCGCCAAAGTTGAGTTTGATGGTTTCGCCGGCAAACTCGGCAGGGATGTCCACCTCGGTGCGATACCAGGCGACTCCGTCGTAGCCATGGCCGACCTGGTCGCTGTAGCCCTGGGACTCCCAGAACCGCGTGGTGAGGATCGGCTTCCAGTCGCCGGCGTCATGCTTCGGATCAAACCAGGCGTAGATAATCCCCTGGTCATGGGGATCCGTGCGGAAGACCCACTGCTCCGGCAACATGGCCACCAGTTCGCCCCTGGTACCGTCAACCCGCTCCGCTCGGGCCCGGTTCTCATGGACGCGTCCGCCGATTAGGTGCGAATAACTCCTGATCCAGTCCGCCCGGGCCTGTTCCCGAATGGCCTCGTCATAAACACGCCTCTCGAACGCGGGCAACTCTTCCTCGTAGTCCTCGTGGTAGCGATCCATGTCGCCAACCTTGTAGAAGAAGGTATTCTCCTGGTCGATCCTCTTGTGAAACACCACCTGCTGCCTGGCCAGGTCGGCGGCATCGGCGAATCGGCCCTGGTCCTCGGCCTGGCGCATTTCCAGGTACATCATCAGATTGTCATAGCCGTAGCGCATGACACGCACCCGGCGGCGAAGCATTTCGGTGCCGGCCCTGGCCTCGGCACGGCGGATGTGCCGCTGTAGCGGCCTGATCTTCTCGATCGGGTAGATCAACTTGATGTTCTCCGAACCCGCATGGGCCGGACCGCTGTGCATCATCCGTTCCAGGGTGTCCCAGTAGGCCCGAACCGGTTTCGCGGCCGGGCCGAACAGCTTGCGGTAGTAATCATCCAGCAGGGCGTCCACGTCGGCGTGGGCGTCCCACATCAGCTTGGCCCTGATATAACAGATTCGGTCCTTGCTGCATAAGACTCATGATGGATTGCTGCAGGATGCCGCGGACGCCCATGTCGGCCATCATGGGCATCTCCTCGCGGAAGCGGGTCACTCCCGGCATGGGCACCCCCTGGGACAGATTGACGAACCCCGGCTCATAATCGTAGACGAAGACATTGTCCGACATCCGGCACCAGCGCTTCATGAGCTCGAAAACCGTGTCCCGGTGCCAGCAGGTGCCCGTACCGGCCACGTGCCGGGCGCAGGACCCCAGTGCTGCCACGACCGGCACGAGGGACCGATGCATGGTGTGTTCGACAGGGACGTAGAAGTAGTTGTTGTAGACGTAAAAGCCGAAGCGGAGATCGGGATGTTCTTTCTCCAGCAGCTCGGCGACCCTGTTGTAGAGGTCCAGCGAAAAGTCTACCGCCTGGTAGTGGTTCCGCTGCCAGGGGTGGCGAATGCCGTAGCCCTCCTCGGGACTGACGTTCATGCTGGTATCGCCCCAGGAGAGGCTGAACCATTTGCGGTTCGGGTGCTTCTCGAGCACTGCCCGGATTTTATCGGCTCTGATCTCGGCAGCATCGGGATGCCTGGGGTCGCCATGGCCCTGGCTGTGACCCGCGGCAGGGTCGGTGTCGTAGTCCAGGCGCATGCGGCGGTTCCAGTCCTCCCGATCAGGGCCCAGGTCGTTGTCGGCGCTGAACCATTGTGCCCGCTGGTCGAAACTGGGTACCGAGACGGTATCGATCGTCCCGACCTTGATGGTGGGTTTTGTGGGCACGACCTGGCCGATCTCGCCGGGCCAGAACCACCGGCAGCCCAGGCGTTCGAGCAGTTCATACGCGCCGAACAGCGTCCCGCTGGGTTCTACCCCGCTGATCGCGACATAATCGGCGCCGCTAACGATGACAAAGCCGTTACGGCAGTTGAGATCATCGCGGCGGCCACCCAAAGCCTGGTCGAGTTTCTTGGCGGCAATGACGCCCCTGGCCGCTCCGCCCAGCAGGATGCGCACCCGGGCTGGGTCGACCTTTTCCGCCGTTCTGATCTCCAGCTTTGCCCCGGACATCTTCTCCACAAAATGCTGCAGCTCCTCGGCCGCCAGTTGTTCGAGCTTCTCCGGTTGATCTGGCAGGACGATCTGGGCCCGTGGCCAGCCCTGCTCGACCAATGTCATGCCGAGTTGCGTACAAGCGCTCAACATGCAGCAAAAAGCAAGGCACCCAGCAGCAACCAGCGACTTTACCCTGTCCATTGCCCGGTCTCCATGAAAGGATTAATCCGACACCTGATACAAACATTCGGACCCGGAAAAGAGGTCAGGACCATTCTTGACGCCCGCTCATTGGCTTGCCTCCATCGCCGCGTACAGGCGGTCCGTCACGGACGAATAAGCAAGCGAAAACACACAGTGCATTGCCAACGTTGGCGACGGGCAGGACATCGTCCTGCCCGGTGAAACCTCCCATGTCGTAGCGTGGCAGAAGGTATAGGCAATCGAGGCGGCCACGGATCACCGGTCACTATTTCCGCAGACCCGTGCGCTGCTGGAGGTAGGACCTCAGCGCGTGGTCGTACGGGGTTCGCGTGTCGATGGCGTGGTAATCGATGCCGACCTCCGTCAGTTTCTTGCGATACAATTGTATCAATTCGTTGCTCTTTTCGACGTAGCTTGCGCGGATCGCGCTGGGATCGACCTCGATCTGCTCACCGGTCTCCATATCGCGCAGCAGGACCGAACCGTCAAATGAAAAATCGAGTTCAGCTGGATCCTGCACGTGAAATACGACTACGTCATGCCGGTGGCTGCCGATCAACCGGATCGCGCGCAGCGTCTGCTCGGGATCGTCGATCAGGTCACTGATGATGACCACGAGGCTTCGCCGCTTGATGTTGCGCACGATCGTGCGCAGGCTGGCGGCAAGGTCGGTCGTGCCGGAAGGAGGGTTCTGAATCATGATGCGCATGATCTGGCGCAGGTGCGACCCGCGGCAGCGTGGTGGCACGATCAGGCCCGGTTGATCGCCGATCAACGCGCAGCCGACCGAGTCCTGCTGCTTGAGCATCAGGTACGACAGGCAGGATGCGAGAAAGCAACTGTAGTCCCACTTCGTCAGCGTCGCCGTGCCGAATCCCATCGATGCCGACCGGTCGAGCAGGATATGGCAGCGGGCGTTGGTCTCTTCCTCGTAGCGCTTAATGTAATAATGATCCGTGCGGGCAAACAGGAACCAGTCGAGGAATTTGAGGTCATCACCGGGCACGTACTCGCGGTGGTCGGCGAACTCGACGGAAAACCCGTGGAACGGGCTCTGGTGCAATCCGCTGATAAAGCCTTCGACGACGAGCTTGGCGATCAGTGGCGTCAGGCCGAAGCGTGTCAACGCCGCGGGGTCGAGGTATCGCTGCGGGTTATGGTCGCGTATCGGCTCGGTGATAGCGGCCGCCTTGTGTCGGCCGAACGTGGCGCGAAGTCGCCTCCACAGGCCGTCGGCCTGCGGAGGTGCGCCGGGGATAGCATGGGTTCCGGATGCGGTTGCAGCGCCGAGTTGACCTGCCACATTCATTTCAGAAAGGCTCCGCCGGCGCAACCATTACGTGACGAGCGGCGGTCAGGCCGTCTCCCGCTCGGACACCTCCTCGAGTATCCGCTGCATAATCGCGTTGGTGGTGACGCCCTCGGCTTCGGCGACGAAGCTGGGCGATATGCGGTGGCGCATCACGGGCAGTGCCATGTGCCGCACGTCATCACAGGAGACGTTGGTCCGCCCTGACAACGCGGCATGCGTCTTGGCACAGAGCACCAGCGCCTGGCTGGCACGTGGCCCGGCGCCCCAGCCGACCTGTTCGCGCACGAAGTCGGGCGCGCCGGCCTCGTTCGGCCTCGTCGCCCGGGCCAGGTCCACCGCGTAGCCCGTCACGTGACGTGACACCGGGATGCTGCGCACCAGTCTCTGGTACTCAAGCAACTGCTCGCGACCGCAGGCCGCCGATACTTCTTGGTCCTCGTTCATCGTGGTGCGATCCACGATGTCCTCTTCTTCTTCGAGTTGCGGATAGCCGATCAGGGTGTTGAGCAGGAAGCGATCCTTCTGCGCCTCGGGCAGCGGGTAAGTGCCTTCCTGGTCGATAGGGTTCTGCGTCGCCAGCACGAAAAACGGCTTTGACAGCGTGTACGTCTTGCCGCCGGTCGATACTTCCTTTTCCTGCATCGCCTGGAGCAGGGCGCTTTGTGTCTTGGGCGGGGTCCGGTTGATCTCGTCGGCGAGCACGATGTTGGTAAACACCGGGCCATTTATGAACACCGTGACTCGTTTGCCGGTCGTGTGGTCTTCCTCGATTACGTTGGTACCGACGATATCGGAGGGCATCAGGTCGGGCGTGAACTGAATGCGATTGAAGTCGAGCGACATCATCTGTGACAGCGTGTGGATCATCAGTGTCTTGGCCAGCCCGGGCACGCCCTCAAGCAGGTTGTGTCCGCCGGCGAAGATCGTGACCAATAGCTCGTCGAGCACGTCGCGCTGGCCGACGATGATCCGGCCAAACTCGTCGAGCATGCGCAGCCGACAGGCTGCAAGATCGGCGATTCGGCTCTCGATGTCGATAGGCATCGATTCGGTGGTGATGGTGGTCGTCATGGTCGGCTTGTCTTTCACCCCTATTTTACACGCTAATGGCTCAAAGTAAAAGTAAAAATATTAGCAGCCACCCGCATGGCGTCATCCGAGGTCAGGCCCTTGGCGTAGGCGTTGGATTCGCGGTTAAGAGCGCTGAGCAAATCATAGGGTGTGTAGAGCACGACGGGCCGTTTATCCACGAAAATGCCGTAAAAGACCGGGTACTGCAGCGTTGGATTGTCGCGCAGCAGGGCCGGGGTGTAGTTGACCTGCCCGATCGGATTCCACCCCATCGCGAAAAACTCGTGTGAGGGAGGAATTCGGATCAGGTCGTTGTCGGGAAAAACCCGCTTGATCTCGCGGCGAAAGGCGAGGTCGAACGGTTTAAGTCCCGCCGCCGCACTGGCGACCAGCGTGCCGCCACGGGCGATGTAGTTCTGGAGGTTTTCTATCTGATCGTTTGACAACTCGAAGTCGTAATGGCCGGTCATAAACACCAGCGGGTAATCGCCCATGTGCGGGTCGGCCAGGTCGACGACCTGTGGCGTGTAGTCGACGTGGATGCCGGTGTTTTCATGCAGGCCCTGCAGGATGGTGTTCTGGATGCCGGGGTTGACGTCCCAACTGCCGGCGTAGCGGACCAGCGCGAAGCGGACGACGTCGCCCGGCCGGGTGTAACCCTCGTACACGGGAAACCGCTGGGCGAGGAACCGGCCGTATTCCGTGCTGCCCAGCACGTATGCGATGATGTTCACGCCCAGTCGCCGCGCCGGCTCACCCATGATGTGCTTGCCCTGCGGATGGTACTTGTGGCCGCCCCACGACGCGCCCATGCCGCCGGGGACCAGGATCGCTGCCGCTCGCGTGCCGATGTCGATTGAATACACCGTTGGCGGCTCCATGGACCTGGTGCCGCTGATCATGGCTGTCACCGTGTTGATGCGGTACTTGGCGTTGTACACGGGGTGATCCAGCGACATCTTCATAAACCGCTTGCGTGGGAACACCCGCTTCATCTGCCTCGCCACCGCGCGCGAGAATTCGTCGCGGCCGCGGGCCGCATTGAACATGATTGTGCCCCCGTCCATCAAAAACTTGCGCAGCTTCTCAACCTCCGTCTTGGTGAACTCGAAGTCGTAATCACCGGTCATGTAGAGCAGCGGGATGTCCACCGGGTCGAACTTGCCCTTGTCCAGCGGCATGGTTGCATACTGGTAGTTGTTGCCGTCGGCGAGACGCAGGTTCGCCTGGCGCATCAGTTCGGCCCCATCGTTGCGGAAGCTTTGCCACTGCTCGAACTTGACCGTCTTGCCGGTATCGAGATAGGTGTACTGGAGTGTTTCACCGTAGATAAGCTTGTACATGACGGTCAGGTTGGTCGGCGGCGGCGGCGTGCGGATCTGGGTCTTTCGCATGGTGGGACCGGGGTCGGTCAGGATCATGGTCTCCTCGCCGCTGGTGGCGGTGCGTGGCGGTGACTTGATCGCCGGCGCAGGCGGACTCTTGGCCGGCGGGAAGGTGACGCGCCGCTGCGCCTGCGCCGTGGGGGGAAGCACCGCAGGAAGCGCCACGGCGATCACCAACAGCACCTGACGAAGTGATTTGATTTGCGGTCGCGTCACGGCAGGTCAATCTCCACGGTCGGCGTCGGCTGGTCCGGCTCGGCGCGGAACCAGCTATCGTCCGGCTCGATTATCTTAGTCGCCACGACCTTAGGCGGCAGATCGGCCGCCGCCGATGGCTCAAGCACGATGATCTCGTAAAAAGGCGCCTGCCGCTTCTTCCTGTCCAGCGGGATCGACCAGCCACGCACGATCAGCGACTTTTTTGTCCCCGGCAGCGGCGTAAAGCCGTGGGCGTCGAGCCGGGCGGGTGAATTGCGCACGTTCAAATCGCCCTTGCCCTCGGGCACGCCGCCGGATACTTCCGCCGTGCGCACGATGACCCGTGTGCCCGAGGGCACGTCGCCGGTCACCTTCACCACCATGTAATGCATCGTCTGCGCGCCATCGCCGCGGTAAGGCGGGGCCGCGGTCACGATCCGATCGAACGCGAAATCGCAGTTCAGCAGACTGACTGACGTGAAATTTCCCACGTGCAGCGCCCAGCCGTCGTCCGGGACCTCCTCGGCCCAACACGACGTCATTTGCATCGTCACGTGCTCGAGAGTGAATGCGCGGTCGGTCTTGCGGACCACGACATTTTCGATCACGCCGCCGCTGATCTGATCCAGGCGGACGCCGTAGTGGCTGTCGGTCACGAGGTTGCCTTGAATCATTCCGTCCCCGCCGCGCCAGTAAAGCCCGTTCTTGCAGCCCTTGATGACGTTTCCCGACGCCAGGGACGACACATCGTGAGAGACATGGATGCCTTCGGCGTATTGCCCGTTTACGTAGTTTTCCTTGATGTCGGCAAGCTTGCTGGTGGTCACGCTTATCGCCGGCTCATTTATTTTCACGTCCTTCGAGTCGAAAAAATTGTTGCGGATGGCAGGCGTGTCGCAACGGACCAGTTCGAGCCGCGCCAGCCCGAAAAAAAGGTTGCCCACGACGTTGATCCGTTCGTAACCCTTCGAGCCGGTGTTATCCAGTGACTCGGCGTGAACGACGACGTCGGTCAGCGTCGTGTGATTCAGATCGATCATGGCCTGGCCGTTGGCGATGACCGTGGCTGCGGCGCGCTGCTGATTGTCCGGGCTCACCGCCGTGATTCGCACGTTGCGGCGCCGGTCGCGAAACTGCTTGTACCCGTAGGCGAGCAACGCCCCGTGCTTGAGAAGCCTGATGCCACGCTGCTCGCCCGGTTTGGTCACGATGCGCAGCTCGAACACGCCGCGCGACAGGTCCGTCGCGTTGATCTTGATCGCGCCGTACGATTCGATCGAGCCGTCAACGGTCAGGGCGAACTCGCGGTCGCTGCGCTTGAACGTCAGCACGCCGCCCGGGTCGATAAAGATGTCCCGGCAGGTCGGTCCGGTCGTGTCGCGGCGATCGAACACGACGATGTCGTTCACGGCGATTACGACCGTGTCCTGCGCCTCCGGCGCAGCGCCGCCGTGCCAGGTGTCGGGCTCAGACCACAGCCCGCCGCCGCCGCCGTTCGAGTGGATGATTGCCGCCGCGCACGGCCCGGCCGCCAGAACCGCCCACGCCGCTGCGCTGGCAGTTAGTGTCGTCATTGTGCCAGGTCGCCAACGCCTCATGGCGCCGTTATCTCCAGCGTCGGCTGGGCACGGTCCGGCTCGGACCGATACCAGCTTCGCTCGGGCTCAATTATCTTGATCGCCACCACCTTAGGCGGTAGATCAGGCGTTGGCGCCGGATCGAGCACGACAACCTCGTAAAACGGGGCGCCTTGTTTCTTTTTGTCCAGTGGTATCGACCAGCCGCGCACGATCAGCGGCTTTTTCGTGCCCGGCAGAGGCGTCCATCCGTCGCCATCGAGCTTGGCCGGTGAGTTGCGCACGTTCATGTCGCCCTTGTCCTTGGGCACGCCGCCGGAGACCTGGGCCGTTTGCACCCGTACCTGCGCACCCGGGCGCAGCTCGCCCTTGACCTGGATCACCAGGTACCACATGGTTGTGAGCCATTCGGGATGGTTCCGATTGTCGCCGTTGAGCTGAATCCGGTCGAAGGGAAAATCGCAGTTCAGCAGGCTGAGCGAGGCGTCGCCCAGTATCACCGCCCAGCCGTCTTCCCGTAGTCCCTCGACCCGACAGGAAGTCAATTGCATTTTCGTGTGCCCGGACTTGAACGCGTATTTGGCATTTTCGACGACAATGTTTTCCATCACGCCGGTGCTGTGCTCCATCACCACGCCCCGCTCGCAATCTATAATCCGATTGTCGCGGATCATCGCATCCGATCCGAACCACGAAAGGCCAAGCTGGCAGTCACGGGCCACGTTTCCCGACGCCACAGACGAGTTGTCGCGATACACCTTGATGCCTTCGGCATATTGCCCGTTTACGTAGTTTTCCTTGATGTCGGCAAGCTTGCTGGTGGTCACGCTTATCGCCGGCTCATTTATTTTCACGCCCTTCGAGTCGAAAAAATTGTTGCGGATGGCAGGCGTGTCGCAACGGACCAGTTCGAGCCGCGCCAGCCCGAAAAACAGGTTGCCCACGACGTTGATCCGTTCATGACCCTTCGAGCCGGTGTTATCCAGCGACTCGGCGTGAACGACGACGTCGGTCAGCGTCGTGTGATTCAGATCGATCATGGCCTGGCCGTTGGCGATGACCGTGGCTGCGGCGCGCTGCTGATTGTCCGGGCTCACAGCGGTGATCCGCACGTTGCGGCGCCGGTCGCGAAACTGCTTGTACCCGTAGGCGAGCAACGCCCCGTGCTTGAGAAGCCTGATGCCGCGTTGCTCGCCCGGTTTGGTCACGATGCGCAGCTCGAACACGCCGCGCGACAGGTCCGTCGCGTTGATCTTGATCGCGCCGTACGATTCGATCGAACCGTCGACGGTCAGGG
>Ga0310121_10003751_pt1 | contig 13762 bp, 3 predicted proteins | sample CB27_Tmax_986_MG_FD_203504 | JGI IMG/M metagenome (GOLD analysis project Ga0310121, IMG submission 203504) | Marine microbial communities from Western Arctic Ocean, Canada - CB27_Tmax_986 | ecosystem: Environmental > Aquatic > Marine > Oceanic | place: Canada: Western Arctic Ocean | collected... | reverse complement strand
GGAGGAAGCGACCAAGGGAACCTTCTGAGCCCCGAGCGCCGACGCAGGTGTACAATACCGTCCGACCCCACAGCGCCTGCGGCCGTCTACCCCCCGCTCCGGTGACTTCCTCTCCGGAATCCCCGGCGTAGGTCCGGGAGGATCCGCCCAGAGCGATGAGTTCACTTACGACCTGCTCCCGCGCCACCGTGCCCATGGACTCGGTGGTCATCTGGCCTCCCAAGATACGTTCACTCGCCGTCGTGACCACGTAGACCGAGCCGTTCTCGCCAGGTGAGTAGACCGCCAGGACCGTGCCCATCGGCTGAAGGTTCAGCGTGGCGAACAGGCCCCCGAAGAGATCTCCGCCCGACGAGCGAATCGGAACTCCGACTGAGCTCCCGTCTCCCGGAAGATGGCTACCGCGACGGGGCTCACCGAGCGCTGGCCGGTCTTCGCGGAACGCGTCCAGCCAACCCTCCGGCAGGTCGGGATCCAACGTGAGGCCGTCGGTCGTGCCGGTCGCCGCGACTACCAGCGACTCCGTGTCGACAATGCGAAGCCCGTCGTAGCCCCGAACCCTCTGTTCGACCGACTCGAGATAATCCCGCACGAGCCCCCTCGCTTCTTCCGGGACTCCGTTGTCGAGCTCGGTGGCGATCCTCATGTTCTCGATCACAGCGGACGAGTTGGCGAACACGCCTAAGTCATACACGCGCTGCTTCAGCCACAGGTCCGCCTCACGTGCCGCCTGTGAGCTGAACGTCCGGACCTCCTCGGAGACCGGCAATGGTGATCGCGGTCCTATTCTGGGCGTACGTGAACCACGCCATCCCCGCATAGGGGATGGAGGTCGCGAGCAGAGCGAGGACGATGATCCTGCTCTTGATGCTCTCGAGCCGGAGCGCGCTCACGAGACCGCCCCGTTTCCTGGGGCCGGTGTCGTCGACGGTGGTTGGGACGGGTTCGGTCAAGGGTGCCTCGGAGGAGTCTCTCAGGAGAAGCAGGGAGCCGATTCGTACCGGCGCGGGGGCTATACTGAAAAGATAGGACGTACGAGCGACCTGCCACCACAAAAACTTTCTGCTCCTGTCGGCACCCCTAAACCATCGACATCCGGTGGCGCACGATACAAATTGTCTCCTCAGGGGTCTCGCATCAGGCGCTCGGCCTGGAGGGCGCCGGATGTCTATACTAAAGACACGATCGACGACTCGAGTGGGCTCGTGGAGCGGGCCGAAGGATGACCTGCTCACCACGGCCGCCGAGATGGCCACAGCGTTGGCGCGTGTGGGCCGGCCCCTCTTCGTCGTAGATCACGACGACGGCCTCGCCCTTTCGCACGTCGGAGTCGCCCGCATCGGTGGAGACGCTGAGGTCGACGGCCTTCCCCTTCTCGCCCTCGCGCCGGCCTCCCCCCCGAGCCGGTTCGGATCGGCCGCGTTCGCCGGAGATCACGGTGTACGCTTCTGCTATGTGGCCGGGGCCATGGCCAACGGCATCGCCTCGACGGAGCTGGTGGAGGCCATGGGACGGGCGCGTATGCTCTCCTTCTTCGGTGCGGCCGGCCTGGAACCGGGGGTGGTGGAGGACGCCATCGACCGCGTCTCGACCCGACTCGGCGATCTACCCTGGGGCTTCAACTTGATCCACAGCCCCTACGAACCACGCCTCGAGGAAGCCGTCGCTGACCTTTATATACGCCGGGGCGTGAACCGGGTATCGGCCTCGGCCTATATGGACCTGACGCTGCCGCTTGTCCGCTATCGACTTCACGGGATCCATGCCGACGCCTCGGGCCGCATCGTGACTCCGAATCGACTGATCGCGAAGGTCTCCCGTATCGAGGTTGCGATGAAGTTCTTCTCTCCGCCGGCGCCGAAGATGGTTGCCGAGCTCCTGGCACGCGGCGATCTGTCTGAGGTGCAGGCGCGCCTCGCCGAATCGGTTCCGCTGGCTCAGGATCTGACCGTCGAGGCCGACTCGGGGGGACACACGGACAACCGGCCCGCGATCGCGCTCTTGCCCACGATGATCGCGCTGCGGGACCGCATTCAGACGGAGCACGGCTACGCCGATGCATTGCGCGTCGGTGCGGCCGGCGGCATCTCGACGCCACAGTCCGTGGCAGCGGCCTTCGCCATGGGTGCCGACTACGTGCTGACGGGATCGGTCAACCAGGCTTGCCGGGAGGCCGGAACCTCCGACGCGGTCCGCAAGGTCTTGGCCCAGGCAGAACAGACCGACGTTACAATGGCCCCCGCCGCCGACATGTTCGAAATGGGCGTCCGGTTGCAGGTGCTCAAGCGCGGAACGATGTTTCCCATGAGGGCGCATCGTCTGTATGATCTATATAACGCGTACGCGAGTCTTGAAGACATAACCGGCGACGATCGGAGGAATCTCGAGAGCACGATCTTTCGTATGTCACTGGATGAAGTGTGGGAGGAGACACGGCGTTTTTGGGTTGGCCGTGACGAGGACCAGGTCGAGAGGGCCGAGCGCGATCCGAAGCACCGCATGGCGCTGGTCTTCAGGTGGTACCTCGGGATGTCTTCTCGATGGGCGAACCGTGGTGAGCCGGGCCGGGAAATGGACTATCAGATCTGGTGCGGTCCCGCGATGGGTGCTTTCAACGAGTGGGTCCGAGGTGGCATCCTCGAGCCTTGGGAAAATCGGCGGGCAGTCGACGTCGCGCACAACATGTTGCACGCCGCGGCCGTCATCACCCGGGCCAACGCGATACGCAGCCAAGGGGTGGATCTCCCGTCTCAATACGTGGATATCGGTCCCCGCGGATCAGACGAACTAGAGGAACTGCTGAGTTGAGCGATAGCCACGAAGATCGGGCCGCCGTCCATACACCCATAGCCATCGTCGGCATCTCGTGTCTCTTCCCGGGTGCCGGGGGGTTGAGGGACTACTGGGCGAACGTCCGCGATGGCGTCGACGCAATTTCGGACATTCCGGACAGTCACTGGAAGACCTCCGACTTCTTCGACGCCGATCCCAAGGCGCCCGATATGACCTATGGCCGCCGCGGCGGCTTTATCGATCCGGTCGACTTCGATCCCATGTCCTTCGGGATCCCGCCACGGGACCTCGAGGCCACCGACACCACGCAGTTGCTCGGCATGCACGTCGCTCGGGAGGCGCTCAGGGACGCAGGCTATGGTCCCGACGGACGCGACTTCGACCGGGATCGCACGAGTGTCATCCTCGGCGTGAGTGGCACCCTGCCGTTGGTCATCCCCTTGGGAGCTCGCCTCGGTCACCCGATCTGGCGGAAGGCATTGGAAGAGGCCGGCGTGGACGCCGACACTCGTGAAGACGTGATCGCCCGCATCGCGGACGGATACGTGCCATGGCAGGAGAACTCCTTCCCGGGACTCCTGGCCAACGTCGTGGCCGGACGCATCGCCAATCGTTTGGATCTGCATGGCACCAACTGCATCGTCGACGCGGCTTGCGCGTCCTCGCTGAGTGCGATCCACCTCGCGGCCCTCGAACTCGAGGCGGGGCGGACCGACATGGCGCTCTCCGGGGGGCTGGACACGTTCAACGACATCTTCATGTACATGTGCTTCTCCAAGACGCCGGCGCTGTCGGCCTCGGGGAACGCACGCCCATTCGACGCGGAGGCCGACGGCACCATCCTCGGTGAGGGGGTCGGCGTACTCGTCTTAAAGAGGCTGGCCGACGCCGAGCGCGACGGCGATCGCATCTATGCGGTGATCAAGGGCATGGGTACGTCCAGCGACGGCAAGGGCCAAGCCGTGTACGCGCCGTCGCCAGAGGGACAGGCCCGGGCGCTGCGGGCAGCCTACGAGAGCGCGGGTGTCCGCCCCGACACCGTGGAGCTCGTCGAGGCCCACGGTACCGGCACGCGTGTCGGAGACGCGACCGAGGCGACGGGTCTCGCCACCGTCTACAGTGAGACCGGCCGCGAGGGCCCGTGGTGCGCCCTGGGCTCGGTCAAGTCGATGATCGGGCACACGAAGGCGGCGGCGGGCGCGGCCGGGCTGATCAAGGCGGTCATGGCCCTTCACCACAAGGTGCTTCCGCCCACGATCAAGGTCAGTCGTCCCAGTGAAGCCGTCGCTCCTGGTGATACGCCCTTCTACGTGAATACCGAAAAGAGGCCCTGGCTGCCGACGAGCGGTCACCCTCGAAGAGCGGGCGTGAGCGCATTCGGATTCGGGGGGAGCAACTTCCACTGCGTCGTCGAAGAGTACGAGTCGCAGGCGGTGGTGGTGGACTGGGACGGAAGAGAGCAGATTCTCGCGTTTTCCGGGGAAAGCCGGGAGGCTCTTTCGGCCGCCCTGGAGGCCTTCGGCCGGCAGGTCGATTGGCGGGAACTCCGGGGACTAGCGGCGGAGAGTCGCGCCCGATTCGATCCGAAGCAGGAGGCACGGCTGCTCCTCGTCGTGGAAAAGGGCGGTGCGCCCCTGACCGATCTGTTCGCGATGGCCACATCGCAGTTGAAAAACAAGGACACGGGCCCCGGGTGGAATACCCCCCAGGGGATCTACTTCGGATCGGGTGCGCCACGCGGCAAGTGGGCCGCCTGCTTCCCCGGACAGGGTGCCCAGTACACCGGAATGCTGCGGGAGCTCGTGTCGCGCTTCCCTGTAGCGGCCGATACGCTAGCGGCCGCCACCGAGATGACACCGGCACTGCCGGACCTGATCTACCCGCATCCTGGGTTCGACGACGACACGCGGACGAGGCAGGAAGCCGAGCTGAAGGCGACCGAGATCGCTCAGCCGGCCATCGGGGCGGTCAGCCTCGCTGCGCTTCGCACGCTGGATCACTTCGGGCTCACAGCCGAGGCGACTTGTGGGCACAGCTACGGTGAGTTGGTCGCGCTGTGCGCGGCCGATCGCCTGCGCCCCATGGAGCTCTATCAACTTTCCGCCCGCCGGGGCGAGTTGATGGCCATACGGGATGGGGACCACGGTGCCATGCTGGCCGTCGCGGCGGAACTGGAGTGGGTCGAGAAGTTTCTCCTAGAGCACGACCTCGATTTGGTGGTGGCGAACCACAATGCGCCGCGCCAAGCCGTGCTCTCCGGCGTCATGTACGAGATCGATAGGGCGCAAGACCTGCTGTCTCAGGAGGAAGTGCGCATCAAACGGTTGCCGGTGGCGGCCGCGTTCCACAGCAGTCTGGTAGCGCAGGCCGCAGCTCCGTTCGCCGAAAGTCTCACGAGCATCGAGATCTCGGAGAGCACGGTGCCGGTCTATGCGAACGCCACAGCGGCCGCGTACCCGGATCGCTCCGCCGACGCTCGGGAGTTGCTGGCCAGTCAGATGACCTCTTCGGTGGATTTCGTCGGCTGCGTACGATCGATGTTCGCCGACGGAGTGAGGACGTTCGTGGAGATCGGTCCAGGCCGGCGCCTGGTGGGGCTCATCGATGAAATCCTGGCCGACGAGGACATCTACACGGTGGCCATCGACGCCTCGACCGGCCAGCGGGCGGGACTCGTCGATCTGGCCCGTACACTCGCCCAGTTGGCGGCGGTGGGATATCCGGTCGCACTCGAGCGCTGGGACGAAGGTGCGCTTGAGGCGTGGCGCCAGGAGCTCGATCGCAAGGCTCCCGCCATGACCGTTAAGATCAGTGGAGCGAACCACGTCGACGAGCGGCCTAAGAGGGCGCCTCGTGAGCCCGTGGCGGCTCCGACGCCGGTCTCCTTGCCGACATCGGTTTCCATGCCGACGCCGGTCGCGGCATCGGCGCAGACCCTGGCTCCGGCGCACGCCGTCGGGGGTACGCATTCACCGGCCCAGGACCCGAGTGCCCTGGCGGACGCCATGCTCGCCAACGAGGCCAGCTTGGCCGCTATCGTGAGACTCCAGGAGCAGACCGCTCTGGTGCACCAGCAGTTCCTCGAGTCTCAGGAACGGACACTCCAGGCGATCATCCGGCAACAACAGGGGCTCGAGCCACTGGCTCCCACCACTCAGATCACCGAGTCGGTTCCGGTCACCCGATCGATCCCCATCGTGGAGCCTGTTTCGCCCACCGTAGCGACTCCGGCCGTCGAGCCGGCTCCTGTCACCACGCCCGCTCCGGCGACCGCGCTTGCCGCCGAGTCGGCAACGGATTCCGAGGTCGCGTCTGTACTCCTCTCCGTCGTTTCGGAGAAGACCGGTTACCCCGAGGAGATGTTGAATCTCTCCATGGGCCTGGATGCAGACCTCGGGATCGATTCGATCAAACGGGTGGAGATCCTCTCGGCCCTGCAGGAACGCCTTCCGGAGGCTCCGGCCATATCGCCGGAACGCCTCGGAGAGATTCAGACACTCGGCCAGATCGTCGATTTCCTCGGAGGAGCTTCGGACGCAGCGCGCCACGATGTGCCAAACGGTACACCTGACGCCGAGACCCGAGATGCCCCCGCTCCCCAGAACGGCGGCGCGTCCGACATCTCCCGCGTGCTGCTCGACGTCGTCGCCGACAAGACCGGCTACCCCGTCGACATGCTCGATCTCTCCATGAACCTGGATGCCGACTTGGGGATCGACTCCATCAAGCGGGTCGAGATCCTGTCGGCGCTTCAGGGTGCACTGCCGGAGGCTCCTGTGGTAGCGCCGGATCGCTTGGGTGAGCTTCGGACCCTCAAGGAGATCGTCGACTTGCTTTCGAACGGTGCCGACTCGTCGGCCTCTTCCTCGGAGGGCCCGTCGGCTCCGTCTCCGTCCCAGCCTACTGTCCAGACGGCCACGGTCGAGCAGGATCAGTCCCCCGTACTCGAAGGAGTGGAGCGGTTGGTCCCGACGCTGCAGTCCATCGACGGAAGTGGTGAGCCGATCGATCTGCCCGCCGGATCCAAGATCTGGGTCACGAAGAGCGGCAACATTCTGTCGGGCCAGATCGTCGACGAGCTGAGCGCCCAGGGATTCTCGGCCGAAGAGGTGGAGCTGACCGAGGATGGACACAATCCTCCGGACGAGTTGGCGGGGCTGATCGTCGTGGTGCCTCCCCGAGTGACGGATGAGGACATCCTCTTCGGATTCAACCGGGTGCGGGCGATGGCTCCCGTGCTTCGCCGTGCGGCGTTACAGGGTGGCGCACTTCTTTGCAGCGTGACGGCCCTCGGTGGAGGGTTCGCCCTTGATGCCCCTCCCCCCGAAGACGTCGATCCTACGGGCGGCGCGTGGGGCGGCATGCTGAAGACGGTCGCGGCGGAGTGGACGGACGTCAATTGTCGTACGATCGATATCGATCCGACGAGTGAAGGCCTCGCTGCTCAGGTCGTACAGTATGCCCTCTCCCGAGGACCCGTGGAGATCGGGCTCGGGCCGGCAGGGCCGCGCACCGTGGTGCTCGAACCCCAGCCGGTCGAGTCCTCGACGAGCCCAGCCCTCGGTCCCGAAGACGTCGTAGTGATCACGGGAGGCGCCCGCGGCGTGACCGCCGAAGTAGCGGTCGCGATGGCCGAAGCCGGCCAACCGCGACTCATCCTCATGGGGCGGAGTCCGGAGTCCACGGCAGAGCCCGACTGGCTGATCAACCTCGAGGGCGAAGCCAAGATCAAACGTGCGATCCTGACCAAGGCGGGCCCGGAAATCTCTCTCCAAGAGGTTCAGACCGGATACGACCGCATCCAGGCCAACCGGGAGATCACTCGCACCCTAGCGCGGATCGCTGCCGCCGGCTCCGATGTGGAGTACTGCTCCGTGGACGTCCGAGCGACCGATGCGGTGCGGAATTGTCTCGTTCCGTTGGTCGAGAAACACGGGCCGGTCACCGCGCTCGTGCATGGCGCCGGCGTACTCGCGGATCGCAACATCGAGGACAAAAGCGACGAGGACTTCGCTCGGGTCTACGACACGAAGGTCGGTGGATTCCGGTCCGTTCTCGCGGCCCTGGAAGAGAGCCCGCTCAAGGTCATGGTTCTGTTCTCGTCTTCCAGCGCGCGCTTCGGCCGTCGCGGGCAAGCGGATTATGCCGCGGCCAACGAAGTACTCAACAAGGTGGCCCAGGCGGAGGCTGCGCGACGAAACGCCTGTCGCGTAGTGTCAATCAACTGGGGGCCGTGGGACGGCGGCATGGTGACGCCGGCGCTGAAGAGCATGTTTTCCGGTGAGGGCATCGAGGTGATCGGCATGAACAGCGGAGCGGCCTATCTCCTCGATGAGATCGCCACTCCGGACGGGCCCGCTGAGGTCTTGGTCCTCGGACGTGGCTCGACCGTGCCCGCTGTCGTGGGAGTAGCGACCCTAGCCGCGAGCGGAAGCGGTGCGGTCACGAACGGCGCCTCAGCCCCATCGAAGACGACGGAGATCAGCGCGTTCGACCTCAACGGGGCCGACCGAAACGGAGCGGACCTGAACGGGGCGAAGCTCAGTGGAAGCGGCGCCAAGGCCGGGGGTCTCGACGAGCTGCCTACGGTCTTCGAGCGCACCATCTCCACCGACACACATGAGTTCATGGCGTCGCACGTGCTCGGCGGACGGGCAGTCCTACCGGCGGCGATGACACTCGAGTGGCTCGCCCACGGTGCACTTCACAGAAATCCCGGCCTTCGCTTCATCGGCGTCGACGACCTGCGCGTCTTCAAGGGCGTTCTTCTCGAGCCCGATGAATCTCGCCGTATCCGTGTGTGTGTGGACAAGGCGACCAAGCGAGGCGACGAGTTCCTCATAACCGCCGAGCTTTGCAGTGGTGACAAGAACGGCGGGCGCGTGCTGCACGCGCGTGCCGACATCGTCCTGGCGTCTACCCGGCCCGACGCCGAGGCGGTCGAAGTGTCCGAAGGCCTTCCGGCCTTGGGTCAGTCGATCGAGACGATCTACGCCGAGACTCTCTTCCACGGTCCGGCCATGAGGGGACTCGTGGACGTCGAGAGCTGTGGGGATGACGGGCTCGTGGCGCGTTGTCGCGTGGCTCCCCCACCCAAGGACTGGATGCACGAACCAGTGCGCAACCGGTGGATCGCCGACCCGCTCGTCGTGGACAGCGGCCTGCAGGCGATGATCGTGTGGACCTCTGATCGCGTCGGCAAAGCCTCGTTGCCGTCCCGGTGGGCTCGCTACCGTCAGTTCGTCCAAGAGTTTCCGGAGGGCGGCGCGCGCATCGTGATCAGCGTGCATGGACGCACCAACGGAAAGGTCGTGTCCGACATCGACTGGGTCGGTGACGATGGGCGCCTCCTGGCCCGCTTGGAGGGATACGAGTCCGTGGTGGACGCCTCCCTGAGCGAGGCCTTCCGTCACAACAGCCTCGCCGAGAGCGTGCCACCGAAGGCATAGTCGCCATGTCGGAGCCGATCGCGATCGTCGGCCTCGGAGGGGTGCTGCCGGGAGCCACCCAACTCGACGACTTTTGGCGCGTCGTAGAGGGAGGCGTCGACACCGCCTCCGAGCCACCCCCAGGCCGATGGACGCTGGACCTCGATCAGGCGTACGCGGAGGCCCGGGCGGTACCCGACCGCGTCTACTCCCGCAGAGCCTGCTTCGTACGCGACTTCGAACTGGACCCCTCCGGTCTGAACCTCCCTCCCGAGCTACTCGACACGCTCGATCCGATGGTCCACCTGGCGCTTCACGCCGGACGCCAGGCTTGGCTCGACGCCGCGACCGAGCCCGTCGATCCCGCTCGTGTGGGCGTGATGTTGGGCAACATCGTGCTGCCTACTTCGTCCGCTTTGGCTATGGCGGACTGGATTCTCGGCCGCCGCTTCGAACGGGATCTCTTCAGAGCCGCTGGCACTCCCATGCCCCCCGAGGATCGGGCGCCGGTTGCGGCGATCAACCGGTGGGTCGCGGGGCTTCCGGCAGCCATGCTGGCGAGGGCGCTCGGACTCGGCGGAGATCGATTCTGCCTCGACGCTGCGTGTGCCTCGTCTCTGTTCGCCGTGGAGCTCGCCGTCGATGCCCTACGCCGTGGGCAGTTGGACGCGGTCCTCGCTGGAGGGCTCGCACGTCCCGACTCCCTGTACACGCAGATGGGCTTTTCACAGTTGCTCGCTGTCTCTCCCACCGGGCGCTGTTCGCCCTTCGATCATAAGGGCGACGGCCTGGTCGTGGGAGAAGGTGCCGGTGTACTCGTCCTGAAGCGCCTGTCCGACGCGCGGCTCCATGGAGACCGCATTCGCGCGGTCATTCACAGCGTCGGCCTCTCCAACGATGTCGAGGGAAGCCTGCTCGCTCCGAGCCGAGAGGGGCAGATGCGCGCGATGCAGGGTGCCTACCTGGACGCCGGCTGGCAACCGGGCCAGGTGGACCTGATCGAGTGCCACGCAACCGGGACACCCGTCGGAGACTCGGTCGAGTTCGCGAGTCTACAGGCGCTGTGGTCGGAGGAGGAGCGGCCGGCGACTCCCTGCGTCATCGGCTCGGCCAAGTCGAATACGGGCCATCTGCTCACGGGGGCGGGGGCGGTCGGTCTCCTGAAGACCGTGCTAGCAATGGAGAACGAAGTGCTGCCGCCGACCGCTAACTTCGAACGCTCCGGAGACAAGATCGACCTCGACGGAAGCCCATTCCGTGTGCTGTCCTCGGCTGAACCCTGGCAGTCACCGGCCGACCACCCGCGCCGGGCAGCCGTCAGCGGCTTCGGCTTCGGCGGCACCAACGCCCACGTGCTGCTCGAGGAGTTCAGCGAGGCAGCCCTTGGACGGTCTACCGTCACGGTAGCGAGCGGCGTTGGCGACGACGAATCCCCTGAGCGGGCATCCTCTGGGCGCATGTCCACGGCACGTGTAGCCATCGTGGGGATGGACGCCCATGTGGGGCCCTGGAACGGCCTGGCCGAACTTCGACTCCGCCTCATGGGCCGTGGCGAAGAGCATCCCCTCCGGCCCAAGGAAAACCATTGGGGCCTCCCGGACGCACCCGCGGGTTGGTTCATCGAAGAGCTGGAGGTTCCGCTGGGTCGCTTCAAGATCCCACCCAGGGAGATTGAGGAGGCCCTCTCTCAGCAGATGCTCATGCTCCAGGTTGCCGAGCGCGCCATCGCCGACGCAGATCTGGGCGACGTCGACCGCCTGCGAACCGGGGTCTTCATCGGCGTCGAGCTCGATCTCAACACGACCAACTACCATCTGCGCTGGGCGCTGCGATCTCGGGCCGCCGACTGGGCTAGGCGCCTGGGCCGCGAGGATGCCGGCGAGGAGTTCGAGCGGTGGGTCGGCGAACTCTGCGATAACCTCACGCCCGCGCTCAACGCCAACCGCACGATCGGCGGACTCGGCTCGATCGTGGCGAGTCGGATCGCACGCGAATTCGGGCTCGGCGGACCGAGCTACGTCCTGGCGAGTGAGGAGACGTCGGGGTTGTCCGCACTACAAGCCGCAGTGCGTGCGCTCGACGCGGGACGCATCGACTGCGCCGTGGTCGGCGCCGTCGACTTGGCGGGTGACGTACGCTCCCTGATCTCACTGGCTGGCACGGACGGGCTCGGCGGCGGCAACGGGATCATCTCGAGTGACGGGGCCGTGGCGCTCGTGTTGAAACGGGAGGACGACGCCCGCAAAAGCGGGCGTCGCATCTACGCCCTCGTAAGCGGCATGGGCACCGCCGGAGGATCTGCCCTCTCTCCCGAGGAGGCGATCCGAAGGAGTCTCGAGGACGCAGACCTCGCCGCGAGCGACGTCCCGTACGTCGAGACTCATGGAAGTGGAGCCACGGGTGAGGACCGCCTCGAGATGACTGCGCTCTCCGAGATGTTCTCGGCGGATACCGTCCTCGGCTGTTCCAAGGCGCTTGTCGGACACTCGGGCGCCGCGGCAGGCCTGCTGTCGGTCCTGAGTGCCAGCCTGTCGCTGAGCCACGAGGTCTTGCCGTCGGGGGCTCCCCTGACACGGCGACTCCAGCCCACGCCCTGGGTGCGGGACCGCGATGACGGCGCTCGCCGGGCCGGAGTCCTGGCGATATCCCGTGGGGGTTCGTCCTGTCACGTGATCCTGGAGTCCCCCGAGGCCGCCGCTTCCGACGAAGACGGGCCGTGGGCGCCGATACCGATGTCTGAGGGGCTCTTCGCCGCCGACGGGGACGACCCTGGTGCGATCGGCGAGGCTCTCGCGGAACTAGTGGAGTTCGCGGCTGCCGCCGGAACTACTCCGGGCTTCACTCTCGCACGGCGTTGGTCGCAAACCCGGCCGCTCCGGTCCGACACCGCGCTCGCGATCGCACTCGTCGCACGCGATGCCGACGAATTGGTGAGCCTGGCAAACACCGCCGCCGATCAACTCGCGCGAGGCGAAGATCCGTCCGACCGGAGTGCCGGGCGGGCTTTCTTCTCACGAGAGCCCCTCGGACCGACGGGAGAGCTGGCGTTCGTGTACCCGGGCGCCGGAAGCCAATATGCAGGCATGGGTCGAGAGCTCTGCCTACAGTGGCCGGAGATCCTCCGGGCGCAGGATCGGAACAGCGCCCGACTGAAATCACAGCTCAAGACCGATGAGATCTGGCAGGATGGGCTCGCCACCAGCGACGCCAGAACGGTGATCCTCTCACAGGTGACGCTGGGAACGATCGCGACCGATGTTATGGCCGGTCTCGGTGTCCGCCCGGACGCGGTGATCGGCTACTCCCTCGGCGAGACCGCTGGTCTGTTCTCGATGGGCGCGTGGCACGAACGGGACGAGATGCTGCGTCGCGTGACCGACAGCGACCTGTTCGCGAGCGAGCTCACGGGGACGTGTGATGCGGCGCGGAGAGCATGGGGGCTCGCCGAGGACACACCCATCGCGTGGCGCGTGGGTGTGGTGGATGCCCCGGCGGAGCGGGTGCGAGAGGTCCTCGAGGACGTCGAACGCGTCTACCTGCTCATCACAAACACTCCGGATGAGTGTGTCATCGGCGGCGAAGCGTCCGCCCTCGAAGCGGCCGTCGACAGCCTCGGATCCACGTTCCATCCCTTGGAGGGAGTCACCACGGTCCACTGTGAAGTCGCGAAGGAGGTCGAACGCGAGTACCGCGAGCTTCATGTCCTGGACACCCGTACCCCGGAGGGTGTGTGCTTCTATAGCGGCGCCTGGGGAGAGTCCTACGAGGTCGATCAGGACCGGGCGGCGGACTCCGTCCTCGCTCAAGCGATCCACGGCGTGGACTTCCCCAAGACAGTGCGGCAAGCCTACGAGGACGGCGTGAGGATCTTCCTGGAGATGGGCCCGGGAGGATCGTGTGCTCGAATGATCCACAAGATTCTGGAGGGCGTGCCCTTCCGCGCGCGGTCCATCTCCTCGCCCACTCAGGACGAGCCGGCGGCGGTCCTGCGAGCCCTCGCGATGCTCATCGCGGAGCGCGTGCCCGTCGACTTGGCCCGCCTCTATCCCCCCGTTCAAGAACGCGAGGCCGAGGCCGGCCCGGTCATCCGTCTGCCAGTCGGTCGCGGGGGCTTCGAGCTCGGAACGTTGGCCGGCGGGGCGGATGGGGATCTCCGAGAATCCGACGGAGCGGTGGGGGGGGTGCCATCTATCACCGGAGCGCCGTCCATGGCTGAGGCGGCGTCCGTAGCTGGAGCGGCGGCGGTAGCCGGGGCAGCCGCAGGGGCGGGGGTGCCGCGGGAGCTGAGTGCCGCCGTGCGGATCGCCGAAACCACGCTACAGGTGCACGAAGCCTTCCTGCGCTCGGCCGAACGCACGCAGGAGCTTGCCAGAGTCCAGCTCGCCAAACAGGGAGAGTTGGTTCGCGCGATTGCGGCGGGTGGAGGCCCGCCCCTCGTCCTGGACAAAGCTCCACAGCCCCCCGAACGCACGGTCGTCATGGATCGCGACCAGCTCATGGAGTTCGCCATCGGATCAATCGGCCGCGCCCTCGGCCCGGAG
>Ga0310121_10003750_pt1 | contig 13764 bp, 11 predicted proteins | sample CB27_Tmax_986_MG_FD_203504 | JGI IMG/M metagenome (GOLD analysis project Ga0310121, IMG submission 203504) | Marine microbial communities from Western Arctic Ocean, Canada - CB27_Tmax_986 | ecosystem: Environmental > Aquatic > Marine > Oceanic | place: Canada: Western Arctic Ocean | collected... | reverse complement strand
GAATCGATCGACTCTTGAAGACTCATTCCGAAGAGTTCGTGATTCAAGAGGAACTGAAGCGCCCACTGGTCTTGACTGTCGCCACCGGGTGAGCCGAAGGCGAGGTAGGGAGTCCCGTCTTTCAGCGCGAGCGAGGGCGTCAGTGTCGTGCGCGGCCGTTTGCCCGGTGCGAGGCAGTTCGGATGATTCGGTTCCAGTGAAAACATCTGACCGCGGGTACCCAGGGGAAAGCCGAGCCCGGGAATGACCGGGCTCGACGTCAACCATCCGCCGCTGGTCGTGATGCTCACCGCGTTTCCGGCCGCATCGATGACGTCAAGTTTTGTCGTGTCCCCGGACGAAGCGAGCGCTTGATCCACGTCTGCCACCGCCGCGTATTCGGTCAGCGGCGCGAATCCTCCGGGTCGGAGCTCAAGGCTCGCCGATGCCTGGTCGATAAGCCGCGCGCGTTGAGTGGCGTATGAATCGTCGAGCAGGCGCTCCATGGGCGATTCGGTATGATCCGGATCTCCGTAGTAGAATTCCCGATCCGCGAAGGCGAGTTTCATCGCCTCTGCCACGGTGTGAATATAGCTCGCCGTATTGTGTCCCATGGCTTGCAGATCGAAGCTCTTCAGCAGACTCAGCGCTTGAAGCAGAACCGGTCCCTGGGACCAGGGCGGGCACTTGGTTACTTCGAGGCCGTTCCATGAATACCGTGCGGGTTCCTCCAGGGTTGGCTGGTATGCCGAGAAATCTTCCAGTGTCAACAGGGAGGTATGCGCATCGCCCGTCGCATCCAGGCAGGGTACCCGGGTGGCGAAGTCGAGAATGTCCCTCGCGATTTCCCCTCGGTAGAATAGATCTGTTGCTGCGTCGCATCCGGCCGCCCGGTTTACTCCTCCCGCGGAATCGATCAGTTGTTTCAGAGTCGACCCGAGAGCGGGATTCTTGAATACCGCGCCTGGATCCGGGGGTGCTCCGTCGGGCAAAAACAGTGCGGCGCTCGCCGGCCACTGCGACCGGAAGCGGGGGGCCATCCGGGCGATGGCGTGGTGCAGGTCGTCCGCCATTGCGAATCCATCGACCGCAACGGCCATTGCGGGTTCGAGTACCGCGGCCACATCCAGGGTTCCGAAGTTTTTCAAGAGAAACATGTAGGTGGCGAATGCCGGGGGGACGATGGCCCCTAGAAATCCATCGCCGGGAATTGCGGTAACGCCGAGTTCCCGCATGGCCTCTATCGTTGCCGCGCGTGGAGCCGGGCCGTGCCCGCTGACCGCAAAAACCTTCTTCTCCCCGGCGGGCCATACGAGCATGGGGTTTTCTCCGGCAAATCCATTTTGATGCGGCTTCAGAACTTGGAGCGCAATGCCCGCCGCCACCGCGGCATCGAAAGCGTTTCCTCCGGACCGCAGGATATGGATACCAATTTCGCTGGCGAGATAGTGTCCGGAGGAGACTGCCCCGTTTCGCCCGAAAACGGTTGGCCTGCCTCCGTGCATGGAGCCTGTAGAGAGTTTCATTTCCTTTATCCCCGGGCCAAATAACTGATCGGCCGCGGTGCTCGCGCGGCTCAGTCTGCTATAGTGGGATTCAATGGAATGAGAGTCCACAGGAAAGAAGCGTGGCATGGGCTTCCGGCCCGTGTAGGCACCAGGGAAGAGGAAGCGAAGGGGGCACGCAGGGAGCCGGTGCCCAATCGTGCTCAGCTCCTCCGCTCTCCTTGTTCAGCCACGGATCGGATATCCGTGCCACGGCGATGGTTCCATGCTTGGGGCTTTGCTGCACGGATCGGATATCCGTGCTACCTGACTTCCTCTATCGCAACGCACCAACCGGCGCCCTGATTTTACAGTTTGTGATTGAAGATCAGCCCAGGATGGATAGGATTGCCCGCTAATTCAAATCCAGCGAGGCAAGGTATGAATCGATTTGCAGATCAGGTTTGTGTAGTGACCGGGGGTGGCAGCGGTATCGGAAAAGTAGTTGCGCACCGACTCGCGTCGGAAGGCGCCAACGTCTTCATCTTCGAGCGGGTCGTTGATATGGGGAAGGCGGCGGCTGACGAAATCAGGAGCGGCGGGTTCACTGCAGATGCCTTGGAGGTGGACATCGCCGATGAGGAATCTGTGCAGTCGGGAGTATCACATGTCCTGAATGCGGCCGGAAAACTCGACGTCATGATCAACTGCGCGGGCATCGCGGGACCGACCAACACGAAGATTCTTGATTACACCACGGAAGCCTTCGATGAGATTTACCAGGTAAACCTGCGCGGGTCCTACCTGATGACCAAGTATGCCATTCAACCGATGCTCGATCAGGGGTACGGTAGAATTCTTTTGTACTCATCAATCGGCGGCAAAGAGGGCAATCCGGGTATGTGTGGATATGCCGCGACGAAATCTGCAGTGATTGGGTTGGTGAAAGGGGTCGGCAAGGAATACGCGGAATCGGGGGTGACCGTGAATGGCCTTGCCCCCGCAGTGATCCGTACGCCGATGGTGGACGCCTGCGATCCGGCGATGGTCGATTATATGACGGCGCGGATTCCCATGCAGCGAACGGGGACCATGGAGGAGGCGGCGGCCATTTCCGCCTTCATCGTGTCGAAGGAATGCAGCTTTTGCACCGGTTTCGTGTTCGATATCAGCGGTGGTCGCGCTACCTATTAAATTTTCAAAAAACGCAGCAAATAGTGCAATTCATGGAAGTAGTTGACACGGGCATTTTTTTGCATGTTCTTCCGCTTGGCCCCAAACCTGCCGCCGTCCCCGAGGTGTACGGAAGGCGGATCCATCCGCAGGCGTGGCGCATCAGTCCTCCGTATCGGATTCCCCATGACCTGCACCGAGATCAAAGTGGGAGGGGCTCTGCTTCATGGTTCCCCCGAATCCGCAAAACTGGATGTGCTGGAACGCTACGGGGAACCCTACGTGCGTCTCGGTCACGTCGATGCGATCGCGCCATTTTTCATGAGTATTGCCTGCGTCAGCGCGCCGTTGTCATGGCTGAGGGTAGCCAAACCCACCCGGGCCGGGCAGGTCGATCGATCCGCACGAACGCCACTTACCAGGTCCATGCGTGGTGAGCCGTGAAATCCCGTTCGCCGGATAAATGCGGACTACAGGTCGGTGATTGTGAAGGTGCCCTGGATCTGGGTGCCGGCCAGTGACCCGGTGAACGGTCCGCTGGTGGCGGTGGGAAACGCGAGGTTTAGTTCCGAGATGGGAATGTTCGGAGTTGTGCTAAAATCGCCCATGCGTAACAGGTACGGCTCATCCCGCTCCGATGTGTAAGACTGTAGTGTCGCGGTCGGGGCAACGGGAAAGCTGGTAATGATCGCACCGGTCGCAACGCCGAAGAATCCGATCCGTATCCAGTTTCTCGGAAAACCTACGTCGATCGTTAAAAGCAGCTCCTTGGCCACCAGGCTTTGTGGTACCAGGAACGCCGTTTCAGTGTACTGCACCTTGCCGGGGGCGTAGTATACAGTTTCCGCTTCCGCATGTCCGTTGGTGAGCAAAGACAAGTCGACCACGTGAAGCGAGTCCATGGCTTCGTGAATGTAGTCTTCGATGGGCTCCCAGGATCCGTCATCCAGCAGGTTTGTCGTGCAAGCGATCGAGTGACGCGCGTATTGCGAATTCGTGTGCGTCAGTTCCTTGGCGATCGGATCGAGCGTTGCCGGTATGCTCGATGTATCTGGAAGATCCGGATGATCCGCATCGAAATTGTCAGCAAAGGTTCCAATCCGCATGATTTCAACGGCGTTGATGACCACGTTCGTCAGCGGACGATCCCCGGAGTCCGTTGGCACCGCTCCAATATCGAACACGATGTTTTTTCCGCAGATCACCTCGCCGAATACGGAGTGCTTGTCATCCAGGTTCGCGGTTGCCGCCAGGGTAATGAAAAACTGACTCCCGTTTGTAAAAGGCCCCGAATTTGCCATCGACAGAATCATCCCTTTGTTGTGACGCAGGGCGGGGTGAAATTCGTCAGCAAATCGATACCCCGGGCCCCCGTCTCCCTGGCCGTTGTGTGCGCCGCTCTGAATAACGAAACCGGAAATAACCCGATGGAAGATATGGCCATCGAAATACTTTGAAGCTCTGACCACGCCAGTATCGACATTCAACCAGGGTTTGGTCCCTTCGGCGAGTCCCACGAAGTTGCCAACGGTCAAGGGTGCCTGGGCATAGTCGAGCCGGGCGGTAAAGCTTCCCATATTTGTATCGAACGCGGCGTATACACCGTCAGAGAGTGGAGCGTCTGCACCGGAATTCGCAGCGGAAAGAAGAAAAACTGTTAGAATTGGAAAGAAAATGCGATTCATTCGGGATGTATGCCTCCAAGAATTCAACTTCACCATATACCAGCATTGTAGCAGAAACTTTGCCTTTTTTCAATAGGTCATCTAACCGCCCATGAATCTATCGCGCCGACTCTACCGGGTCACCTTTCTCTGCGATTTCTCGCTCATGCTGCTGATTTTCGCTGTCAGCAGAGATCTTGCGGAGCGGCATGCCGGTCTGTGGACCATGGGTTGGGTCGGGGGCGGTACTTCAGTGGTCTACGCCTTCAGCAGTGTCCTGGGGGGACGACTTTCCGATCACTGGACACGCCGCACCATTGTTTTAGTCGGCGCAGGCGCGAACATTGTGAGTGCGTTTGGACTGATCTATTTCAGGAACTATTTTCCCGCTTTTGTGGCTGCCTACTGGGTGAGCGGTCTTGCCGGAGGGTTGATCTATCCCGCCATCATTGCCTGGCTCAGCAGCACCGACGGGTCCGGCGCGCGGCCCACGCGTGATGCAACGCGGATTCTGTTCTTCTTCTGCCTCGCCTGGAATTTCGGGATGCTTTTCGGCCAACTTGCCGGCGGATTGTCTTTCCGCATTGACCCGGTCGCCCCGGTCGTCATTGCGGCGGTAGCGAGTCTAATCTCCATGCTTTTGATTCTGGCGACGCCGGCCTCCGCGCTACCGGCGCGGGCAACGGTAGCCGGCTTCGATAGTGAAGAGGAAAACAAGCAATTGCTCTCCTCGGCTTTTGTGCGGGTAGCATGGGCAGCAAATGTGGCCAGCGCATACTGCATGGGGCTGGTGATGCATCTATTTCCCGATCTGGCGGTTGCTCTGGGGGTACACGCGGACCGGCACGGCGCCTTTTTGAGTCTGATGCGTTTGCTGGTTGTCGCGATCTACCTGCTCATGCACCGCCTGGCATTCTGGCATCACCGATTTTCAGTGAATCTCATTGCACAATTGTCGGCGATCGGCGGCCTGTGCCTACTCAGTCGCGCCGTTTCGGGCTGGGGATTGTTTGCAGGGCTCTGCGGCCTGAGCATCCTCATGGGGTACACCTATTTCTCCAGCCTTTACTATAGTACATCGAGCGCACACGACCGGAAAAAGGGCCGAGCCAGTGGAATTCATGAGGCGACATTCGGCCTCGGCCTGGCGTCCGGAGCTGTGTTTGGGGGGTATCTGGGGGCGGAATGGGGGCCCCGGGTCCCTTACCTGACCGGCATTGCGGTCGTGGGATTTTCCATGTTGATTCAGTGCCTGATCTACCGTTGCTACGTGGTGCCCGTTTCACGACTTGTCAAATCGTGCGAAATGGTACAAAAATAAGGAAATCAAGATTGTGAATTGGTACCAAGAGAAGGAGTAGAGAGTGAACTTTATTAATCTGACCGTTTTCTTCCTCACCCTGATGCTCGTCCCTCCCGATGCGACGGAAGTCAGCATCGACACCAGTGCGGAGAAGTTTCATCTCACGCGATCCGAGCCCGGAGGCAACGCCTGGAATTACTATATAGGCGATGATCGAACAAGGGCGCTCCCGGTTTCAACGAACGGCCGAACCATGAACATCCGCGACAAGGACCAGCAGACTATTAATTTCATGGACCAGTACCTCGAGTTTACGACAAATACAGTCTGGGAAAAGATGGGTGTCATCACATTCAAGGCATTGCAACCGCCAAGTCCGATTCAGATAGAGCGTGACGACACGTCGATCGAGATCACTCACGATCACGAAAAACACCCGTTTCAGGCCACGGTCTCCTGGAAAAAGGCCGTAAAGAAGCAAGAGTAGGGTGGCCTTCCAGGGCCGACCGGGAGCAAGAACTGACCGTGGGCCGAGAATGGTAGAGCGTGCTCCCCCCATTCGCTTTTCATGGCCTTCCCTTGCTCCGCTCGGGCTGGAAGCCCAAGCTACGGCGTAACAGATCACAGCTTTTGAAGGTTGAATTGATCCAGCGCGAGGCTGCATTCGCCCGGCGGAAGGACAATGAAGAGGTAGCACCGGATGTCCTGCCCCTTGTTCTCTCCTGAAAAGCGGAAGGTCCACTCTTGGTTGCGCCACGCGGGGGCGGTGCCGATGCTTTTCTCCTGGGTAATCAACTCATACTGGGGTGGTGATTCCTCGTCTGCGTCCCGCACTTTTTCAACTCCCAGGATCTTCCACCTCGTGCCTCCCCGGCCCCCGTACCTCGAGAATGAGAAACTGTAGGATTCCCCGGTGGTGAGGGTAAACGCCTTGTCGAAAATCAGGCGTCGCGCTCCTTCCGTGCTTCCCCCGACCCAGCCCGTGTAGTTGTCGACATATTGAAAGGAAACGAATCGTTTTCCCTCTACAGGAGTAAGGATTTTCCCGCCGGCGCCGGGCAAAGATTTTTCGGAGGTTAAAAGATGCGCGCAATTTGACATGTTCTGCGCTCGCATCTCCGAATAGACGCTGCTCCATGGCCCGAGTTTGTACCATACCGAAAAACCGTCGGGCACGATCCAGTGTGTGGACCGGTTCCGGTCCTTTTCAACATCCGTGCCCTTTACGGTGTCCGCTCCGGCAAAAACCGGGGACTCTTTCGTTCCCGAATTCAGCGCGATCCGAACCCGGCCGTCTGTCCCTCCCAACAGGAGATCGATCAGGCCGTCCTCGTTCCAGTCGCAGGGAAAGCCCGTCGACAGGGAGTCGGTCCCGGGGATTTTGATCTGGTTATCCAATTCCAGGATCGCGGGCGGGGGCGTGTTTCGGAGATAGGCGGAAATCGCCGATTGGGTGTTTTTCTTGTCTTCCCTGCCTTTGTGGAATCGAAAGTCACCCTTCCGGGTACCCATGATCATGTCGTTGATTCCATCCCCGTTGTAGTCGGTCACCGCGGGAGTGAGATGCTCGTGGCCTTCGCCGTAGGCGAGAAAGTAGACTTTGTCCTCCACGAATCGAGGGTTGTTCCGGGTTCCGGCGTTGACGAGGAGCCGCACGCTGTTTGCCGAATAGGTTCCTTCTCCGAGGAGTAGATCGGGTTTGCCGTCGTCGTTCCAGTCCGCGACCCACGGTGCCATGTAGTTGCCGAGCGTTATCTTGTTGCGGCCAAGCTCCAGTTGCGGAAGCCGGTGGCTTGCCGGCGCCGAAAATCGCGGATCCACGTACCTCGGTACCCCCATCTTCTTCGCGAATTCGTGCTGCAGATTGTTTCCCGTGTTTTCGAATAGAACAACGTCACCGAAAAACGTCCCGATCAGAAAATCATGGTCATGATCGCCGTCCCAATCGGTGACGTGCAGCTTGCTCCCGTACCCGGCAAAGGTGTGGAGAAAGGTTCCCGTCGTGAACGCCGGGACACCAATCTGGCCGGAATTGAGAAAAATCCAGATGAAGCCCATCGCGTCGCAGACCACCAGGTCTTTCAACTGGTCGTTGTTCATATCCACGAAATTTGGGGAGCAGGAGAAGGGCGTTGGTCGCAGTGAAGTGCCGCCGCCTTCGGGCAGGACCGGCAGAGACTCGGTGCGAAACCGCAGATCGTTCTTGGAATCGACGCCGTCCCACAGGTTCTCGTAGACGATGACCTCTTCGCCATTCGCCTCCGCGAGCAGGTTGGCGGGTGGTGTTTCCGGCGCAACCTGGGCAAACGCAGAAATGCGCAGTCCGGCGGCAAGCCCGACGACCAGCAGTAATTTATGAACCGATGCGCTCATCTGCAACAATGCATGGATTTCAACAAAATCCGCCCATCCTATTTCGCCATTATGAACTTGTCCTGGTACCGAACCAGCAGATGCACCACGACATTGACGCCGAACCGGTAGGAATCTTTTACGTGTTCGTTGTCGTAATTTCGAAACACCACGCCGCTGTATTGTCCTGCCCAATGCGGCCCATAGGTGTGCCCCCAGTTGGTTCCTCCAAGGTTCACCAACCGGGTGTCCACATCGTTGTGATCGTCCAGTTTGGCCTCCCAGAAGTGGCCGTACCCGTTGAGGGTGTAGAGGACGGCAAGTTCATCCCCAATGTTAATCATCTCCGCCGGCTCCTGGTAAAAGTTCATTCCGGAGGGCAGACCGATTTGCGGGAAAAACGTATCGAACATCTCGTGACCGTCCGGAATCTCCTCAAAATCCCGGTCCGGCAGGACCCGCTTCATTTCACGGCGGAATGCCACGTCGAATCGTGATCTTCTGCCCGCCAGCGCGCTGTCCGCCCACACGCAGCCTCCCAGCATGAGATACTCCCGGAGGTTGTTGACCTCGGTCTCCGTCAGCGTGAAATCCTTGTGCCCGGTGAGGTAGACGAACGGCGGTTTGATTTCGAAGAGTTGTTCGGTGCCCACATCCAGAATCTCGGTGTGCTCGTTTGCCTGCAGCCTGTCCTTCGACCACTTGCGAATTTGGAACAGTAGATTCGGCACATCGTTGGGGTTGCAGTTCCAGTCCCCGTCCTGGTACTTCGCTTTGAAGATCGTGAAACTTGCCTTGGTGTTCCGTCCCCGGCCCTTGACCCCCCAACCCGCCTGAAAGTTTTTCACCGCGGTGTACCGCGCCCGCTTCGCGTCGGCGATCTGGCGGCTCAGATCCGTTTTGACTTTGAAGTCCTTAATTCGCGGCTGCTGGGTGATTCGCGGGCTGGGTGTTTTAACGAAATCTGAAGGCCGGTCGACGGTGAGCCGCCGGACCTGGGTTTTTGGCTCGACGGTGACGCGTACTTCTTTCGTTTCTGCCTCCACCTGCTTGGTGGGCGGGGGAGGCGGCGTTGGGGGCGGCAGGACGAGAAGGGCCTGGTTCGGTTCGAAGATCTCCGCGCGCGGAAGATATGTCATGATCACGCTGCCGCCCCAAAGCAGGAACAACAGGAGGTGGACGAGCAGAGCCAGCATAAAGAACCGAGAGCTAAGCACCGCGCCAACGAGACGCCAAATCCCCCGGTTGTTCTCCGGTCGGCGCGCGAGATATCGGTCGACATTAGGGAGCTTCACGGTGGCATCTCTGTCATGGGATGAAAACCTTACTGGTTGGCGAAGAAAGATAAATTTTTCACGCCGCTTGCGGCGCAAGCGTTCAGTACATCAATGATTCGCTGGTGTCGAACCTGAGGTTGCGGATGTACCACAACCGGTTGATCTTCACCGAAAAGGTCGATCACCTTCGAGAGTTTGCTTCTGAGGTCCTGCAAATTGCGGTCGTCGGTCCCGCCCACCGGAAGTTGGTTGCAGAGGACATTTCCGGAATCGAGTATGGCGATTGTCAGTTCCGCCGGCAGCGCCTTCTTCTGTTCTGACACCGCGGAGGACGGCAGGTTCATTCCCAGGTAGATTTCCTGGATGCGGATCTGCGACGCGACCATGAAGTACAGGAGCAGGAGAAAGACGCAATCGATCATCGGACCCATTGGAATGTCCAGCTTCTGATCTTCGTCCAGATTGACACGCATGGATCAGCCTCCTCCGGTCGGGATGGACGCTGGGATTTCGGTTTCCAGCGTCGAAAACAAAACACTGGGAATATTCGAGTCCGCTACCGCGGACATGATTTCCTGCGTGAATTCGTAGGGGACATTCCGGTCAGCGCGGATGACAACACGGCCTTCCGCCGGATGCTCCCGCCCGAATTTCTCGAGCAGGGGAACCAGTTCTCCCGGCTCGAAGTAGAACTGACCGCTCATCCGAATCACCGCGCTGTACCCGGATTCATTCCACTCCAGATCGATGACCGCTCGATTGGATTCGTCTTCCTCCGCCGCCGCGTTCTCCGCGACCGGGAGCTCGACTTTTTTGCTGTATCGCGCGTCGTCGATGGTACTTACTGACATGAAAAAAATCAGCAGAAGAAAGACGCAGTCGATCATTTGGGACATGGGCATGTCCAACTCGGTATCTTCCGCGAAGAAGTTGATCTTCTTCTTTTTCTTCTGTTCGCTGCTCATGATGTGCTCAGCTCCAGTCCAGTTCCTGGCCACATGAGGCGCAGGCACTCGAGCCAACCTTTACATCCCGGCTACAGGACGGGCAGGGAACGGTCTCCGAGGATGACGCCTTCGGCTTGGCGTGCGGAACTGCGGAGCCGGCGCTGATTCCGGCGGTCGTTACCGCGGAACCTCCCAAAACAAGATCTGCCGGCACTTTGTTGTAGTTCAGGTCTTCCATCAAACTGGTGAACTGCTCCTGGACATAGGTGAGGATCTTTTTCAGGCGATTGGTCATGACGTAAAAAACGATCATGGCGGGTATGGCCACCAACAGTCCGGAAAACGTGGTTACCAGCGCCTCCCCGATGTCCCCGGCGAGCTTGGCCGGATCCCCGATCGCGCCTTCGTGCCCCATCTTGTCAAAGGCCTTGATCATGCCGGAGACGGTTCCCAGCAACCCAAGCATGGGCGCGACGCCCGCCACCACGCTGAGATAGCTGATTTTTGTTCTGTAGACGTTATTCACGTCCATGAGCGCTTCGGACGCTTCAATTTCGACGGCATCCTGGCCACGCGACAGTTTCCGCAGCGCGCGCTGCATCACCGTGCAAAGCATGCTGGGATTCTCCGAACTGTGCTGCCAGGCCGCCATGAAATCGCCATTGCCCAGATGGTCCCGCAGTGTCTGGGTAGACTCCGGTGGGCAGACTACGGGATTTCTGAGTTTCAAGATCAGCTCAACCAGGAGCGCCAGCATCCACACGGAGCATAGACCGATCGGGACCATGATCAGGCCGCCCACCTGGACCATGTCAATTAACGTTCGATTTTTGTCCGGGTTGGGCTTCGAGGGTTTTCCCGCCGCCGCCTCTTCCACTTCCTGCGCAAAAGCAGTGGCGCCTCCGAGGGGCTGCAGTGGGGCCGGGAGCAGATCCGGCAACAGGATTGCGGCGGCCAGGGCCGCATAAATCAGGAACGTACATTTCATTCTCGTCATCGCTTTTCTCCTCGCCCGCATTTACTTACTCGGCGCTTGTTCGGTTTTCAAGATGTCGTCGGAGCTTCGTTGCATTTGCCCGGTACTCACTGTCCGGAAAATCCTCTATCAACTCAGTCAGCGTGGCGGCAGCCGTGTCGTTTTCTCCCAGTTTCACGCGTAGCGACGCACTTCGAAAGAGCGCCTCCTCGTACACGTCTTCCGCCGGATAGAGGGTGACAACTTTCAGGTACGCCTCCAGCGCTTCGTCCCACCTGGAGAGGCCTTCCGCCGCTTTTCCCATCCCGAGATGCAGGTCGGCCGCTATTCTCATCTGTAGCGGAGGTGGCTTCAGTATGCTTCCAAATCGTTGCGCCAGGGTTGTGAATGCCTTGAAGGCCGATTCGTACTCTTCCTGGGCGAGGCGAACCTGGGCGCGTCCCAGGTAGGCGCCCATAATCAGCGTGTGCTTCGGGTTCAGTTTTTCTACGGTGCGAAAAATTTTCTCCGCCTCGTCAAACTTTTTGAGTTCAATTGCCGCCTGCCCGTACTGGATTGCGCCGCGCACCGCCCAATCCGCGTCCAGTCCGTAGTAACGGGGAGCCGATTTCGCAAGCTGTGCGTAGGCTGCCGCGGCTTCGCCTTTCTCAAAGAGCTTCGTGCCCTTGAGAACCTCCGCATTTGGCTCCACACGGGAACGCATGATGGATGCGCGGGGCACGCCGATCCGATTCCCGGTTTCGAGATCAATCAGCACCGTATCCGCATCGGCTTTCAAAACCTTCCCGCGGTACGTCGTCCTCGAAGTTTGCAGGATGTCGACAGCCTGTACGGAGGGTCCCGCCGCCAGAATCAGGAGGATCGCCGCGATGAGAAAACGGCTCCTGGACGATAACGATCCCTGCCGCATCGTTTCGAGACAATAGACTGGATCTGGCATGCGGGGTAAGGTACAGGCTGAGTAGACGTCTCGTCAAACATCAGGAAGACAGGTCCGTGTATGAAGGTAAGAAAACTGCATTGTAAACTTGGAGGGCTGTATATCCTTTTGCCGTGCCTCCTGTTGACGTTTCTCGGGCCGGCGGCCAGGAGCGGATGGGCGGCGACGAACGAGGAGTTGGCGGAGCTCGGCGAAGATTCCCTGAACGCAGGTCAATTCGAAAAAGCCGTACAGTACTTCGAGAAGCTCGTTGAGCAGGGGGAGACCTTCGAGGGGATCTTTGGCGTGCGATTCGATCTTGCCTGGGCGTATTACATGGTCGGCAGGTACCAGGATGCAGTCCCGCTGTTCGAGAGCCTCACCGGAAATCGCGCCCCGAGCGAGGCGATCCGCCAGCAGTCCCGCTTCATGATGGCCGAGGTCTCCACCCGACTGGCGGAGGCGTTGCCGGTGGGGGACCCGGAGAGGGAGAAACTGATCGATCGAGCCATCTCCATGCACACGAAATTTCAGCAGGACAACAAGCACAAAGACAACATTCCGGAATCGCTCTACGGCCGCGGCGCCGCCTACTTTTTGAAAGGAGATCTCGATGCGGCGGCGAGGGATCTCGATATCGTAATCAACATTCATCAACTTTCGCCCATTGCCGAGGAGGCTACCTTTCTACTCGCCAGTGTATACGCGATGCGGGGCGTTGAGCGAACCCGGGTCGGCGACCGGGAACGGGCCCGGCAGTACCTCGATGAAGCTCGTTCCCTGTTTGAGAAGGTGATCGCGGAAGGCGGTAGCCAGGCGCTTGCGGCGAGCGGAATGTTTTCGGCCGCGGAAACCTGGTTTGAGGCCGGTGCGTATCGGGAGGCGATAAACCTCTACCAGCAAATCCCTTCGCGGGAGTATCTGCTGAAGTCGCTGAAGTCCCGGCTGGCGCGGCTGCGCGAAGAGCGGCACGCGCAGATGACTCAAGGATCCAGCACCCGGGTCGCGGACCTTCATCTGGGGCGTTACCAAAGTGAGTATCGCCGGGTGGACGAATCGCCGGGGTGGGCCATTGCCGCCTATTTCAAAATCGCCGAGGCGTACATGACCCTCGGAAGACAGGATGAGGCGCGCACGGTCGCCCGCCACCTGGTTGATTTTACCAAGGGAGAGCAGCGGCAGCAGGCCTGGTATCTCATCGTGAGTGCTTATCTTGATCAGGCGAAAGGGGATGATGGGCTCCGAGAGTTCTTAGCCCTTCAGGAAGTCTTCGGCAATGACGTCGTGATTGCACAAATGGCTGGGATCGGCATCGGCCAGATCTTTCTTCTGGAAGGAAGGTTTGATGAAGCGCTGGCCCAGTTCAGCAAGAACCTCGAAGAGTATCCGAAAGGCGATGGCATCGAAGAGGCGACGAGATGGCAGGTGACAGCCCTGTACTACCTGGACCGGTACGAAGAGTCGCTCGCTGCGGCCGACGCCGCGCTCACGGCCTTTCCCAAATCCCGGTTTCGCCCGAACCTTTTATATTTCAAGGCTCTTTCGGAAGCAGGAGTAAGCGCTTTCGATGAAGCGGTCGCGACGATCGACGAAGTCATCCGGACCTATCCTGAAGGCACGCCCGAATTCGACACCCCCGACGATGCATTCTTTCAGAAGGCATGGATGCTCAAGCAGATGGAGCGTCACG
>Ga0310121_10003748_pt1 | contig 13768 bp, 11 predicted proteins | sample CB27_Tmax_986_MG_FD_203504 | JGI IMG/M metagenome (GOLD analysis project Ga0310121, IMG submission 203504) | Marine microbial communities from Western Arctic Ocean, Canada - CB27_Tmax_986 | ecosystem: Environmental > Aquatic > Marine > Oceanic | place: Canada: Western Arctic Ocean | collected... | reverse complement strand
CTCCAGGAGCACTCCATCGTATTGATCCGGGGAGGGCGGGTGAAGGATCTCCCGGGAGTCCGATACCACACCATTCGCGGTACGCTCGACGCTTCCGGTGTGACCGCACGCCGACAGGGGCGCTCGAAGTACGGTGCAAAGAGACCCAAGAGCTGATGCGTTCACGACTGCAAGGGCATTCGTCTTAGATGAGTCGCCGATCTAGGGGTGAGAACAGGGAAACGCCTGGGGATCCGAAATACGACTCCCCGGACGCCGCCAAGTTCATGAATAGACTGATGCTCGACGGAAAGAAGTCGCTCGCTGAGGCCATATTCTACGACGCGATGGACATCATCGAGGAACGCTCGGACCAACCTGGACTCCAGGTGTTCAATCAGGCGGTCCAAAACGCGAAGCCGTCCCTAGAGGTCAAGAGTCGGCGCGTGGGTGGCGCGACGTATCAGGTTCCAATCGAGGTCCGGCCGCAACGCAGAAACGCACTCGCCATCCGTTGGCTCATCGGGTTCGCCCGCGGGCGCGGCGAGAAAAGCATGGCCGAGCGGCTTGCGAATGAGTTGATGTCGGCGGCCCGAAACGAGGGATCCACGATCAAGAGGAAGGAAGACACGCACCGAATGGCTGAGGCGAACAAGGCTTTCGCCCACTATCGCTGGTAGTCCACACCTCACCACCGAAAGACGCGCAGGGCGTCGAAGCGGCGGGCCTCTCGTGGGGTCCGACCTCAAAGAGGTAGCGCGGAGGGGCTAGTGGCCAACGTGGGAGGTCACTTGGATAGGCAACCCGCGCTCTGCTTCATCGCTACTGCGCGTTTGTGTACGAGGGGAACATAGATCGATGCCCAGGATGCACGCCTTGTCAAGATTCCGGAATATCGGGATCATGGCGCATATCGACGCCGGCAAGACGACCACGACTGAGCGGATCCTGTTCTATACCGGGCGACTGCACCGGATGGGAGAAGTGCATGACGGTGCGGCGACCATGGACTGGATGGAGCAGGAGCAAGAGCGGGGAATCACGATCACATCCGCCGCGACTACCGCCTTCTGGTCGAGGTTCGACACCGAGTACCGCGTCAACATTATTGACACGCCGGGTCACGTCGACTTCACCGTTGAAGTAGAGCGATCCCTCCGAGTTCTCGATGGAGCCGTGGCCGTTTTTTGTGCGGTGGCCGGAGTGGAGCCCCAGTCAGAGACCGTTTGGCGGCAGGCGGACCGATACGGAATCCCGCGTCTCGCATTCGTCAACAAGATGGACCGGGTAGGAGCCGACTACGACAATGTGGTCGAGATGATGCGAGACCGACTGGGCGCCAATGCGCATCCGGTCCAGTATCCGATTGGAGATGGAGAACGGTTCCTGGGAATCGTTGATCTTGTTCTTCAGAAAGCCTTCATCTACGACGACAAGCTGGGAGCGACCTTCCACGAGGAAGAGATTCCCGAGGAGTTAGCCGCCAAGAGCGCTTCCCTTAGGGAAGCGCTGATCGAAGCTGCGGCGGACCAAGACGACACCCTCCTCGAAAAGTATCTCGGTGGCGAACCGATCAGCGAAGACGAGATCCGATCTGCGGTTCGAGGAGCAACAATCTCCGGAGCTCTATTCCCGGTATTCTGTGGCTCGGCGTTCAAGAACAAAGGGGTCCAACTCCTCCTTGACGGCGTGATCGACTATCTCCCATCCCCGGTGGACATCCCCGCGATTCGCGGGAAGGACCCCGACGATGGAGAGCAGGAGATGGACCGACTGGCTGACGATTCCGAGCCGTTCTCGGCCCTAGCATTCAAGATCATGACGGACCCCTACGTCGGGAAGCTGACCTTCTTTAGGGTCTACTCGGGATCCATCCCGGCGGGGACCCACATCCTGAACGCGACGCGTGGCTCTCGTGAGCGCATCGGGCGCCTCCTTCAGATGCACGCCAACAAGAGGGAAGAGCGAGATGAGGTCTTCGCGGGCGACATCGCGGCAGCCATCGGGCTGAAGTCTGTCCGAACGGGCGACACGCTGTGCGACTCGGAGCATCCGATCGTCCTCGAGAGCATGGAGTTTCCGGAGCCCGTTATCTCGGTAGCCATAGAACCGAAGACGAAGGCGGACCAGGACAAGCTTTCGGCAGGCCTGACCAAGCTGACGGAAGAAGATCCGACGTTCCGCGTGGGCACGAATCCCGAAACGAACCAGGTGATCATATCCGGAATGGGCGAGCTGCATCTGGAGATCATCGTCGATCGTCTGAAGCGGGAATTTAAGGTCGAAGCCAACGTGGGCCGTCCGCAGGTCGCATATAGGGAAACCGTTCGACAACCTGTCAGCAAGATCGTAGGCAAATTCGTGCGGCAGACGGGAGGCAAGGGCCAATACGGGCACGTCGTGATCAACCTGGCTCCTGGAAGTTCGGGGTCAGGATTCGTGTTTGAGAACCGAATCGTAGGTGGTAAGATCCCTCGGGAATACATCTCGTCCGTCGAGGCTGGGATTCGGGAGGCTCTCGATACTGGGGCGGTTGCCGGTTATCCGATCATCGACTTGGCGGTGGAGCTGATTGACGGATCGTACCACGACGTCGACTCCTCCGAGATCGCCTTCAAGATCGCTGGTGGGATGGCGTTAAGGGAGGCAGTTCGAAGGGCACGCCCCGTTCTTCTCGAGCCGGTTATGGAAGTGGAGGTGGTGACCCCCGCGGATTATATGGGTGACATCATCGGTGACCTGTCTTCGAGGCGTGGGAAGGTCGAGGGTATGGACGAACGCGCCGGTGCCCGTGTAATCTCCGCGTTCGTCCCACTCGGCGAAATGTTCGGCTACTCGACCGTGCTTCGGTCGATGAGCCAGGGACGGGCGGTGTACACGATGCAGTTCGGCCACTACAAAGAGGTTTCGAAGGGCGTGGCCGACGAGATCACGAGTGCGAACGGAGGCAGGTCCGGAGGCTGAGGCCTCGGACGTTTCCCGCTTTCTAGTTTTATCCAAGCACGGCGAGGCGAGAGCGATGAGCAAGGCGAAATTCGAGCGAACGAAGCCGCATGTAAACGTGGGAACGATCGGGCACGTAGACCACGGAAAGACGACGTTGACAGCGGCGATCACGGGGATCCAGTCCAAGAAGGGGCTGGCGGAGTTTGTGTCGTTCGACAACATCGACAAGGCTCCGGAGGAGAGGGAGCGGGGGATCACGATCGCAACGGCGCACGTGGAGTACGAGACGGACAACCGGCATTATGCGCACGTGGATTGCCCGGGACACGCGGACTACGTGAAGAACATGATCACGGGTGCGGCGCAGATGGATGGGGCGATCCTGGTGGTAAGCGCGGCGGATGGGCCGATGCCGCAGACGAGGGAGCACATCTTGTTGGCGCGGCAGGTGAATGTGCCGAACATCGTGGTATTCCTGAACAAGGTTGACATGGTGGATGATGAGGAGTTGTTGGAGTTGGTGGAGCTGGAGGTACGGGAGCTACTGAGCAAGTACGAGTTTCCTGGGGACGACATTCCGGTGGTGAAGGGATCGGCGCTGAAGGCATTGGAGAGCGGAGATCCGGAGGCAGCGGAGTCGCTGTGCATCACGGAATTGATGGATGCGATTGACGAGTATATCCCGGAGCCGGTGCGGGAAACGGAAAAGCCATTCCTGATGCCGGTGGAGGATGTATTCACGATCACGGGACGGGGGACGGTCGCGACGGGCCGAATCGACCGAGGGATCGTGAAGGTGGGTGACGAGGTTGCGATCGTGGGGCTGGGCGCCGCGCCGGGGATGAAGACGGTGGTGACGGGTGTAGAGATGTTCCGCAAGCTGCTGGATGAGGGAAGAGCGGGAGATAATGCGGGAGTGCTGCTGAGGGGAACGAAGAAGGAAGAGGTGGAGCGGGGGATGGTGTTGGCGAAGCCGGGATCGATCCCGCCGCAAACGAAGTTCAAGGCTGAGGTATACGTGTTGACGAAGGAAGAGGGAGGGCGACACACGCCGTTCTTCGACGGATACAGGCCGCAGTTCTATTTCCGGACGACGGATGTGACGGGATCCGCGCATCTATCCGAAGGGGTGGAGATGGTTATGCCAGGCGACAACGTACAGATGGATGTGGAGCTCATCAGCCCGATCGCGATGGAGACGGAACTGCGCTTTGCGATTCGTGAGGGTGGACGCACCGTAGGGGCAGGCGTCGTTACTGAAATCGTGGACTGACTCCAGAGACGACGCATCTGGTCGAAGTGGTCTAATTGAAGTGAAGTAACCACAGCGCGGAGACAACGGATATGCCTCGGGATCGTATTTCACTCGCTTGCCCAAACTGCCAAGAGCGCAACTACACGCAGACGAAGAATAAGCGTTTGTATCCCGAGCGCGTCGAATACCGGAAGTTCTGTCCCCGCTGCCGCGAGCATACGGTCCATAAGGAGACCAGGTAGCCTAAGATGGCGAACCAAATAAAGTGGGCGGGCGAGTTCGTCGAGGAATCTTGGGACGAACTGCAGAGAGTCACGTGGCCCGATTGGCCCCAGCTCAAGAATGCGACGTTGGTCGTCATGGCGTTCTGTGTGCTGGTTGCGTTGGTCATTTGGGTCATGGACATTGTGTCTCGCTTCGTACTTGACTTGATCATGGGGATCTTTGGAGCTTAGAAGTTTGCGCCGAGGCTGAAGGGGTGCTGGACATGTTGGAGGCTAACTGGTACGCGGTCCAGAGCTACTCGGGCCATGAGAACAAGGTTCAAAGGTTGATACAGCGGAAGATTGAAGATGAGCCAGGTGAGCTTCCTCTGGAAAAGGAGATTCAAGAGGTTCTCGTGCCCACTCATGAGGTCAGCGAGATCCGGAATGGCAAGCGGATCAGCGTCAGTAGGCGACTGTATCCCGGCTATGTGCTCGTGAAGATATGTCTGAACGAGAGAACACAGCATACGATCAATAACATCCAGGGTGTGATCAAGTTTGTCGGCTCAGGTGTGCCGCAGCCTCTTCGCGAGGAGGAAGTCAACAAGATCCTGGGAATCGAGGCGGAAGGAGCGGAAGAACACAAAGAAGAAGTGCCCTTCCACACGGGCCAGGTCGTGGAAGTGGTCTTTGGCCCGTTCACCGATTTTTCCGGTACGGTTCAGGAGGTCTACGCGGACAAGGGCAAGGTCAAGGTGGAAGTCTCGCTCTTCGGGAGGCCGACATTGGTCGAGTTGGACTTCACTCAGCTTCAGGGATTCTAGCGCGCAATGGCCAAGAAAGTACTCGGCTTTATCAAGCTCCATGTGACGGGTGGACAGGCGAATCCGGCCCCGCCAGTTGGCCCGGCCCTTGGGCAGCATGGCGTGAACATCATGGAGTTCTGCAAGCAATTCAACGCTCAGACCCAGAAGCAGCAGGGCGTAACGGTTCCCGCTGAGATCACGGTGTACGCGGATCGATCCTTTACCTTCATCACCAAGACGCCACCTGCGGCGGTTCTCCTTAAGAAGGCAGCGGGACTTGCGAAGGGCTCCGGAGTTCCCAACCGAGACAAGGTTGCGACGGTCACGACGGATCAGCTCCGCGAGATTGCGGAAACGAAGATGGAAGACCTGAATACTCAGAGCGTCGAGTCCGCGATTCGGATGATGGCTGGTACCGCGCGCAGCATGGGAATCAACGTACAGGACTAGGCATACACGGGGACGTCCAGGTAGCTGATGCAGGGACGGCTCCGATAAGGGATATGAAAGCCGACTGAGAGTCGGCGTCCGCAGAACCACTCGATGTGAGCCGCCACGGGTGGGAGGACGATACGAGACGGCTCGTGACCGATGCCAAGACAAGGAAAAAAAGCTCGCGACGCTAAGGCAAGGATCCCCGCAGGGGTTCGCCTCGAGCCGGGAGAGGCTCTCGATCTGGTGAAGGAGCTCGCGTTCGCGTCCTTCGACGAGACGGTTGAGATTGCCACTCAGCTCAGCGTGGATCCGAGGCAAGCCGACCAGATCGTGCGGGGAACGGTGGTTCTCCCCCATGGGACCGGGAAGGCAACGAGAGTTCTCGTGATCGCGGAGGGTGATAAGGCCCAGGAGGCTCGAGATGCAGGAGCTGACCATGTGGGCACCGAGTTCGTTGCCAAAATCCAGGAAGGCTGGCTCGATTTTGACGTGGCAGTGACCACACCAGATCAGATGGGAAAGGTTGGCCCGCTCGGTCGTATCTTGGGGCCTAGGGGGCTGATGCCCACCCCGAAGGCCGGAACCGTGACGATGGACGTCTCTCGCGCGGTCTCCGAGATCAAGGCCGGTAAGATCCAGTTTCGTGTAGATCGGACAGGCAACGTCCACGCTCCGATTGGTAAGGTGTCCTTCGAGCGGGAACAGCTCGAGGAGAACCTTGGCGCATTCATGGATTCCATAGTTCGAGCCCGACCATCCGCGGCGAAGGGTGGCTACATCCAGAGCGTGACCGTGTCGAGTACAATGGGTCCGGGCGTGTCGGTGGACGAGAACATCTATCGGCGGAGGGGTTCCTAATGAATCGTACAGCGAAGGAAGCTTTTGTCGATGAGTTCCGGGAGCGTGTGAAGCGGTCGCCAGTGCTCTACCTGACTGACTTCTCTGGGCTGGATGTCCAGTCGATGACTCGGCTTCGCCAGCTCTTGAAAGACGCTGGTGCCGAGTACATGGTCGTGAAGAACCGGCTGGTGCTACGAGCGCTTTCGGATCTTGATGTAGACTTTCCCGATCTCGGCGATCACCTGACGGGGCCGACCGGAGTCGTGGTAGGCTCGGATGGGCCGGTGGAGCCCGCGAAGGCGCTCAGCGACTTCGCGAAGGCTCATGAGGCCCGACCGGTTTTCAAGATCGGTGTCGTGGACGATGAGCTGGTCGAGGCCAGGCAGTTCGAGCTTTTGGCCAAGCTGCCGCCGAGGGATCAGCTCCTCGCGATGCTTGCAGGCGCTTTTGAAGGACCCTTGGCTGCGCTCGTGGCAGTCCTACAAGGGAAGCTGCGGGAGGCGGCGGGCATTTTCGACGCCCTCCGGCAGGAGAGAGAGTCCGAGGGCGGGTAATTCGGCGCTCCGATACCCGGCCGCATTGAGGAATACCAAGGAGAGACTCAGCAAATGGCAACGAATCAAGAAGAGCTTCTCGAGACTATCGGAAGCATGACCGTGCTCGAACTGAGTGAGTTCGTCGACGCGTTCAAGGATAAGTTCAATGTGACGGCGGCGGTCGCTGCCGCTACCGCGGCTGATCCTGCCGCCGGTGCCGGCGAGCCCGAGGCTGAGCAGGACGAGTTCGACGTGATTCTCGCGGGCGTGGGTGACAAGAAGATCCAGGTGATCAAGGTCATCCGTGAGCTCACGAGCCTCGGTCTGAAGGAGGCGAAGGATCTCGTCGACAGTGCGCCCTCTACAGTGCGGGAGGGCGTGACGAAGGACGAGGCTGAGCAGGTGAAGGCGAAGCTCGAGGATAAGGGGGCATCCGTCGAGCTCAAGTAGAATCGACGGTGGACTGATCTTGTGGCTCGTCGAGGCCCCTTGGCAGCATCTTTGGGGTTCGCGGCGGCCTGCCTATAAATCTCGTTTCATCTCGCCGGGCCATTAGCGCCCGGCGCGCTCAAGGGGGAACCCGCTTGGAGACTCGGAACGCTTCCCGGCCCATAGTGGATTTCGCGAAGCTGGCGTCGGTCATGCCCATGCCGAACCTGCTGGATGTCCAGTTGCACTCGTTTCAGAAATTGGTGGAGCGCGACCAGGCACCAGAAGAGCAGTGGGACTTTGGCCTCGATCGGGTGTTCGGGGAGATTTTCCCGATTACGGACGTCAACGAAAACTTCACGCTCGAGTACGTATCCTGTGAGCTTGGGGAGCCCAAGTACTCAGTGGAGGAGTGCATCGAGCGTGACATGACGTACGCCTCGGCACTCAAGGCCACCCTACGTCTGATCGTTTGGGAGGATCTCGAAGACGGAGAGCGGCGTCCGAAGGACATTATCGAGAAGGAAGTATATCTCGGTGATTTGCCCCTACTCACCGAACTCGGGACCTTCGTCATCAACGGTGCGGAGCGCGTCGTCGTCAGTCAGCTCCACCGTTCTCCGGGTGTCGTATTCGAGGAGAACATACACCCCAACGGTTCGCGCCTCCATAGCGCGCGCATCATTCCGTTCCGGGGCTCCTGGGTTGAGTTCACGATCGACATCAATGACGTGTGCTACGTCCACATCGATAAGAAGAAGAAGTTTCCTGCGACCGCGCTTCTGCGAGCGTTTGGATTCGGGGAAACCCGGCAGATTTTCGAGCTCTTCTGCAAGAGCAAGTCGGTCTCGCTCAAGAAGGCGCACTTCGAGGCGAATTCGGAGATTGAGGGCGCGGTGCTTGCGGAGGACGTCGTCGACCGTGAGACCGGTGAGGTGCTCCTCGAGTTGGGCCGCGAGCTGGACGAGGAAGCCCTAGAGCAGCTTCAGCGGCTGCCGAGGAAGAGAGTCAAGATTTTCGTCTCGAATACGCAATCGGACCGAGGACAGAGCCAGATTGTCAAGAGGACCGTCCAGAAGGATCCCACGAGTTCCGAGGCAGAGGCGCTCCACGCCATCTATTCCCTGCTTCGGCCGGGCGATGCCCCCAATGTGGAGACCGCGCGGGAGGCTTTGGAGCGCGTGTTCTTCAACCCCAAGCGATACGATCTGGGCAGGGTGGGACGCTACAAGATCAACCAGCGTCTTGGCGTCGATGTGCCCCGGAGCACCACCGTACTCACCCGTGACGACTTCGTTGCGATTTTCCGCTATTTGGTCGACCTGAACGAGGGTCGCGGTTTCACGGACGACATCGACCATCTCGGGAACCGCCGCGTCCGGACGGTAGGCGAGCTGATCGCGAGTCAGCTGTCCGTTGGCCTTTCGCGAATGGCTAGGCTGGTTAGAGAGCGGATGTCGATCAATACGGACCCCGAGAGGATATCGATTGACGACCTGGTCAATGCGCGAACCGTCTCGGCGGTGATCCAGGCGTTCTTTGGATCGTCCCAACTGTCGCAGTTTATGGATCAGACCAATCCGCTAGGGGAGATGACCCACAAGCGCCGGGTCTCAGCGCTCGGACCCGGAGGTCTCTCTCGCGAGCGGGCGGGCTTCGAGGTTCGCGACGTTCACTATTCGCACTACGGTCGTCTTTGTCCTGTAGAGACTCCCGAGGGACCGAACATCGGGCTCATCTCGTCGCTGACCACCCTCGCGCGCGTGAATGAATTGGGGTTTATCGAGACCCCGTATCGCAAGGTCATCAAGGGACGGGTGACCGATAAAATCGAATGGCTGTCTGCGAATGAGGAGGAGGAGGCGAGTATCGCTCAGGCGAGCGCGCCGCTGATCTCGGATGGTACCTTCAGGAACGAGTTCGTCCTCTGCCGGGAGCGAGGCGACTTCCCGCTCCTGAGCCCGAAGGACATCGACTATATGGATGTAGATACGGATCAGCTCGTGTCCGTTGCAGCTGCTCTGATTCCGTTCCTGGAGCACGATGACGCCAACCGCGCCCTGATGGGCTCGAACATGCAGCGTCAGGCTGTTCCCCTTCTCTTCACCGACGCTCCCCTGGTTGGTACGGGGTTCGAAGGGAAAGTGGCCACTGACTCCGGTGCGGTGATCACTGCGAAGCGTGGTGGTGTGGCGATCCAGGTAACGGCCGACGAAATCGTTATCGACACCGGTGTGGTTGGTGCCCAGAGTACGGACGAGCCGTTGGCTCGTCTGGCACAGTTCGATCGGTACCGCCTGAAGAAGTTCTGGCGGACGAACCAGGACACCGCGATCAATCAGCGTCCTCTGGTCCACTCTGGTGAGACGGTGGAGGTAGGTCGGGTCCTTGCCGACGGACCGTCCACGGACCATGGCGAGCTCGCTCTGGGGCGGAATTTGACTGTCGCGTTCATGCCTTGGTTTGGATACAACTTCGAGGACGCGATCATTCTGTCGGAACGTCTGGTCAAGGGAGATGACCTCACCTCCATCCATATCCAGGAGCTGGAGCTTCACGTTCGAGACACGAAGCGGGGCATGGAGGAAATCACCCGTGAAATTCCAAACGTTTCGGAGGAGGCGCTCGTTGATATGGACGAGCGCGGGGTCGTTCGAGTCGGTGCCAGAGTCAAATCTGGCGACATTCTATGTGGAAAGATCACACCGAAGGGCGAGACCGAGCTTTCGCCCGAGGAGAAGCTTCTCACGGCCATCTTCGGTGAGAAAGCCAAGGATGTGAAGGATTCGTCTCTGCGTATCCCGCCCGGTATGGCGGGAGATGTGATCGACGTGAAGGTGTTCTCGAGAAGAATTGATGATCCACTGCTGGAAAAAGAGCACGGAGCACGCATTGGCGAGTTGCGTCAGTGGGAGCGGCAGGAGACGCATCGGATCGCGGACGCTCGTGATGAGGAAATGTCCGAGCTCTTGCGGCTGCAGACCGTTTCTCTGCTTCTGAAGAGGGGGACTGTCGAGCCTCTAGTACCCGAGGGGACGAAGCTCACCAAGCGTGAGCTGGACGGCCTGGATTTGAGGAAGGTCGACCTCCAGACCCTGAAGGTTAAGAACAAAGAGGCGTCCGAGAGAATCCGCCGGCTGGCTGACGAGGCGCAGCGGAGAATTGACGCAGTTAAGGCTCGGACCGAGGATCAGATCGACAAGGTGTTCCAGCCGGACGAGCTGCCCCCAGGAGTCGTGCAGCTAGTGAAGGTCTACATTGCCGAGAAGCGCAAGATCGCTGTCGGGGACAAGATGGCGGGGCGTCATGGAAACAAGGGGATCATCGCCCGGATCGCGCCCGAGGAAGACATGCCCTTCCTACCGGATGGCTCGCCCGTCGATATCGTGCTGAATCCGCTGGGCGTACCTTCGCGCATGAACGTAGGTCAGGTTCTCGAGACACACCTGGGTTGGGCGTCGGGAATCCTGGGCTTCGAGTCAAAGACTCCCGTCTTCCAAGGGGCGTCCGAGGACGAAATTGGGCTTCTCCTGAAACTGGCGGGAGTTCGGTGGACTCGAGATTCCAAGAGATTGGGAACTTCGTTTCCCTTTGATAATCCCGAGGACATCCGGACGATTCTTCGCGCCGCTGCGGTCCAGCGAGAGGCCGCAACTGAGGCCGAAACTGTGCCCTCCGGCAACGGCGCTGGAAACGGTTCCGGGCCGGATGCGGGGGTACGGGGCCTAGGGCGCAACCTCGATGAGTACCTTGCTGACGACCTATCGAAGGAAGTGAGACAGAGGTTCCACGACCTGGCCGCGTTTGTCGTGGGTGCTGCAACGGAGTGGGCGGAGAACATCGGCGCGACGCTGTCTGACGCCTTCCCCGCCGCGGCGGAGCTCTCTCGAAAGAGGAAGATCACGTCGGGACTCGACGCGGCGGTCGTGGAGTTCATGCTGAAGGGCGGGATTCGGCCGGACGGTAAGATTTGGCTCCGCGATGGCCGGAGCGGAAGGCGTTTCGACTTCCCTGTGACGGTAGGCAGCATCTACATGCTGAAGCTCGCGCATCTGGTGGATGACAAGATCCATGCTAGGAGCATTGGGCCCTACTCCCTCGTGACTCAGCAGCCGCTCGCTGGGAAGGCGCAGTTCGGAGGCCAGAGATTTGGTGAGATGGAGGTCTGGGCCCTCGAGGCGTACGGTGCTGCGCATACGCTGCAGGAGATTCTCACGGTCAAATCCGATGATGTTACTGGGCGCTCTAAGGTCTACGAGGCCATCGTGAAGGGGGACAACCTCCCGGACCCGGGAATACCAGAGTCATTCAATGTGCTGGTGAAGGAGCTGCAGGCGCTGGGCCTCTCTGTGACGCTCGGTCGAAACGAATAGCCGAATGCACGAAAATGTCCGCACGAGGATGATCCAGTCGGCTCGACGAGAGTTGGCTGACCCTAACCGCTACCTGATGAGGCTGCCTACCGCATGATCGATTTTCCCCGCTCCCGAGATGCTCGCGGTTCGGATTTCGATTTTATCAAAATCAAGATCGCTTCCCCGGAGGAGATACGTAGTTGGTCGTATGGAGAGGTAACCAAGCCAGAGACGATCAACTACCGATCCTTCAAGCCTGAGAAGGACGGACTCTTCTGTGAGCGGATTTTCGGGCCGGCCAAGGACTGGGAGTGCCACTGCGGGAAATTCAAACGGATCCGCTTTCGTGGGCACGTCTGTGACCGCTGTGGCGTGGAGGTAACCCTCTCGAAGGTGAGACGGGAGCGCATGGGCCACATTGAGTTGGCTGTTCCCGTGTGCCACATTTGGTTCTTCAAGACGCTCCCGTCCCAGCTCGGTTACCTGGTCGGCGTATCCCTTCGTGATCTCGAGAAGATCATCTACTACGCGTCTTATGTGGTGGTTCATCCTGGATCACAGGAGCTCGAGTTCCTGGATCTGCTGGACGAGGACGAGTACTACGACCTTCGGGTGAAAGCTCGTGAAGACGGGGACGAAGACTTCCGAGCGGAAATCGGTGCGGAGGCCGTGCGAATCCTTCTCCAGTTACTCGACTCGCCGGACCGTTCGGTCCCTCAGAAGAACAAGGACGGAAAAGGGCTGGATCGGTTGTCCCAGTGGCTGCGGCACGAGGTAAAAACTGAGACCTCGCAACATCGCAAGAGTAAGAAGTTGAAGAGGCTAAAGGTTGTGGACTCACTCCGGAACTCCGGCTCGAGCGCAGATGAGAGGAATCGGCCGGAGTGGATGGTCATGGACGTCGTTCCGGTGATCCCGCCCGACCTACGTCCGCTTGTCCCGTTGGACGGCGGGCGCTTCGCTACTTCCGACCTGAATGATCTCTACCGGCGGGTCATCAACCGGAACAACCGTCTCAAGAAGCTGCTCGATATGCGGGCACCGGAGGTCATTCTTCGGAATGAAAAGCGGATGCTCCAGGAAGCCGTGGATGCCCTATTCGACAATGGACGCAGGTCGAAGGCGATCCGGGGACGAGGGAAGCGTCCCCTCAAGTCGCTGTCCGACATGCTAAAGGGAAAACAGGGGCGCTTTCGCCAGAACCTGCTCGGTAAGCGTGTAGACTACTCCGGCCGGTCTGTGATCGTTGTGGGTCCCGAGCTGAAGCTGCACCAGTGCGGTCTGCCAAAGGCCATGGCGGTCGAGCTCTTCAAGCCTTTCATCATTCATGAGTTGGAGCGCCGGGGCGAGGCCGAGACGGTCAAGAGAGCGAAGAAGATCGTCGAGCAGGATGACGCCAAGGTATACGAGGTCCTGGAAGACATCATCCGGGATCATCCGGTTCTCCTGAACCGGGCACCGACGCTGCATCGGTTGGGGATTCAGGCTTTTGAGCCTGTTCTGGTAGAGGGGAAGGCCATCCGCGTGCATCCGCTCGTCTGCGCGGCATTCAACGCCGACTTCGATGGCGATCAGATGGCAGTGCATGTGCCGTTGTCATACGAGGCTCAGCTCGAGGCTCGCGTGCTGATGCTTTCAGCGAACAATATACTTCTTCCCTCCAATGGCCGGCCTGTCGCGGCACCGACGCAGGACATGGTCATGGGTTCCTTCTATCTGACGAAGGCACCGTTGGTCATTCAGGATCTGGAGCGGACTGCGGTTGACCCATCTGTGGGTAGAGCCGCTCGAACCGGCGCGAGCGAGAAACTGAGTGCCGCCTACCTGGACGCCCCCAGATACGGGAGATACGGTGAGGTGGATATGGCTCTCAACTCGGATTTGGTCGGGTTCCATAGCCTCTGCTGGTTCTGGTTCGAGCGCCCGGGTAACGAAGGGGACGAGAGCAGTGACCCCGGCAAATGGATCGCTACGACGGTGG
>Ga0310121_10003747_pt1 | contig 13770 bp, 14 predicted proteins | sample CB27_Tmax_986_MG_FD_203504 | JGI IMG/M metagenome (GOLD analysis project Ga0310121, IMG submission 203504) | Marine microbial communities from Western Arctic Ocean, Canada - CB27_Tmax_986 | ecosystem: Environmental > Aquatic > Marine > Oceanic | place: Canada: Western Arctic Ocean | collected... | reverse complement strand
ATCGGACCAAATGGGGCGGCCGAAGGGTTCCACGGTCCGGAGTCGCTCCTCGACTTTATCGACGTGCTCCCGAATGGTGAGCGGGGTAGCAATCCGGCCCCGTGACGATTGAGTGATCCGGATTCCGTACAGACACGCTACCTGAGACGAGGTGGAAGTGAGATGGCAGGATACGTACGGAAGACAGCCCTTTCGCCCGATGAGGCATTGGATCGAGCCTCGGAGATCCTCCCGGCTCGGGTCGGTCTCTCGCGATCGACGGGATCTGGTCACTCAGCGACATATTCGGGGGGCGAAGGAACCGTGACGCTGACTGCCCACCGTCACTCACTCTATACAGAGGTTGCTGCGGAGACCGATCAGCTTCGAACCTCCCGCCTTGACTACGAGATCCAGAGCTTCCTGAACCGCCTCCCCTACGAGGTGGGAGATCGAGAGGGCCCTGGTTCAGGAGACCCGTCTCACAGTCCCCGGTTCTTGAATGGAATCGTTTGAGGCACTAGGGCTCGCCCCATCCATCGTTGAGGCGCTCGTTTCTGAGGGCATCGAGCGCCCGACCACGCTTCAGAGTCAGGCCATCCCAGTGCTTAGAAGAGGGAGCTCGGCCATTTTGCGAGCTGGCCCCGGCGCGGGTCTACTCGTTGCATACGGAACCGCTCTTCTTGACCGCCTTCCTGCCGAGAATGGTCGGCCAGTTGCCGTAGTCCTCACCCCGGAGCGCGAGCGAGCAAGGCGTCTCGGCCTTTCGCTTGCACGGCTGGCCATCGACTCTGGCCACCGGGTCGCAGCTCTTGGGGTCCCTTGGGCTGGACCGGACACAGCTGACATTCTTTTCTCGACCCCCACAGATCTGCGTGACGCAGTCATTTCGGCGGCGGTCAAGCTCGACCTCCTCACGGCGCTGGTTCTGGAAAATGCGTCGGCCGTGCTAGAGAAGGCAGGGGGAGTAGAGGCCCTCAGCAGTGTCATACAACCCGTTAGTAACGAGGCGCTTCAGATCGTGGTCGTAGGGGACCCATTGACCCCTACCGTGCGAGAATGGGTTGGGGCACATGTGAGGCGAGGAGTCTTTCTTCCCGCAGAGGCGGGCCGGGATCAGAGTGAGACTGCCCCTGTCGAGCGCGGCGCACTCAACCTTTACGCGCTCGAGACGGATATCGACCTGGGGCTTGTTGGGATCGTGGTGCAACTCCTTGCCCAGGACTATGGGCACGTTCTCCTATTCGTGAAGTCGGAGGACCGGGCAGCTGACATCGGGGACCTGCTAGCGCTTCACGGGTTCCCCGTCGGCGCGCCGGGTGATCCCGAGGCTAAGGTCTGGCTTGGGGTCGACGCGTTGGAGGCCCGAGGCACAGTTGGTGAGCGGGAGCGCGGCGAGGTGGCAATCGTTTCTGCAGACGTTCCCGCCGATGCGGACGAGTTGGACCGACGGCATGGGGGAGGCCTAGACGGCGCGGTAGTAGCGCGCCCCTCCCAACTACCCCACCTGAGGCGTGCCGCTCGGGAAGCGGGGTATGCAATCTCGCCGGTCGTTCTACCGCTGGTGTCCGCGGAAACCGAAACGGCACGGTTCCTGGCCGAAATCGAGTCAGCCCTCGAGGAAGAGGATCTCGTCCCGTACCTGACGATGCTTGAGTCGATCATGCGCAGGCGGGGAGCCGCGGAGGTCGCGGCGGCGCTCGCGGCTCTCCTGCGGGCCCGTATGGATCGCCGGATGGGAGCCGGTCAGAGTGTGGGAGACCGCTACTACACCGATGAGGGATCCGCGTCCGCGAGAAACCGACCGCCCGCGTGGGCAAGACTCTTCCTCAGCATCGGGCGGAAAGATGGTGTGGCACCCAAGGATCTCCTCGGTGCCATCACAGGTGAAGCGGGAGTCCGTGGAGACCAGGTTGGACGTATCGACGTGAAAGACGGATTCTCCCGCGTCGAAGTGCACGATGCGATCGGCGAGCGTGTGATCCGTGCCCTGAATGGCACTTCGATTCGAGGTCGGAGCGTTCGAGTAGATTACGACCGCGGAGAATCGCGCCCGCAGCGGAGGCCGGCTCACGCGGCGCGGGGGACGCGTAGCGTGGGGCCCACCAGGAAGAAATAGAGAAAGCGGCACGCCTATGACTCTACGCGTGCCGCCCGATAAACTCCTCTATAAGCCCGCTAGCGCAGCCTAGCTCACTGCGTCTTTGAGACCCTTCCCCGCCCGAAAGCCTGGCGTCTTGGTAGCGGAGATCCGAATCGTCTCTCCGGTCCGAGGGTTGCGACCCGTCCTCGCCTTCCGCTGTTTAGTCTCAAATGTCCCAAAGCCCGTGATCTGCACCCTCTGACCTCGGCGGAGTGCGCCGGCGATCACGCCATCGGTGGCGAATAATGCGTCGACGGCCCGCCTCGCGTCGGCCTTCGTCATTCCGGTTGCGTTTGCAAGTGCATCGACGAGGTCAGATTTGTTCATCAGTGTAACTCCTCATGCAGGATGGTGTGTCCGCGGTCCCAGGCCGCTCGAAGGAGCCACTGACCAACTCTTCCCCGAAGCGAGGGGAGCCGGGCTCCACACATCAAAAAAACGCCTCAACTCCTACGGGACAGAAGGTGGCGGACCGCAGCCAGAGGCTGAGTCTAGGGTAAGTACCACCTCTAGGGTCGTCAAGAGACTCAATCCCAGAAAACGCCGATGAACACTGGGTTTTCTGCCCCTTCGACGGAAACGTTTGAAGCCACACCGCCTCGCCGGCGCGAGGTGATCGACACGACAGATCCAGCCGGAAACGACGCACGTCCCATGTCCGCAACGTCTTAGGGGATTTTATCACCCGTAGCGGGAAACCTCTTCGGATACTTGGCGGGTCCTTTGGGGTCGAAACATCGCGGCGCGGGGCACGCCGAGCCGCAACCTTCAACCCTAGCCACGTGAACGACGGCAGAGTCTTCTCTCGAGATGAACAGGCGCAGCTTCGTGCGTCCGCCCGTCGGGCCCCAGTTGTAAAGTGCCCACGCTGCGATGAACGCCTGGTCTCGCGGCCTATCCCTCCGGCCCCTGGAGTGGCCTACGTGCGGACGAGGGCATGGTGGCTCTGCCCCGGCTGCGGAGGGGGGGCTGTGCTCGACGTCGAGCGGTGGTAACAATCTTGGAACGATCGATGCAGTCAATGGTCCTCATACTTTCTCGCGCTATCAAAGCCCAATGGCTGGCAGCCGCTTGTCTCTCCTGGACCGCTATGTACGCGTTCCCGGTGAGTGCCGAGCAGTTGCGGATGCAACCCGCCCCGTCAAGCACTGGCCCCGCAGGATTCGGGCGGGAGGTCGCAGAAGCGACCTTTGACTCGGTATGGAACCGAGTCTACAACACCCACTTTGACCCGGAGTTCGGGGGCGTCGACTGGATTGCGATTCGGCGCGAATTGCGGCCGCGCGTGCGGGAGGTGTCATCCACAGTCGAGCTACGTGCTGTGTTGAACGAGATGCTCGACCGTCTCGGGCAATCGCACTTCACCATCATTCCCGGCGCTTCGGCTGGCGTATTCGATCGATCCGTTCGCACTTCACCGCCGGGCGAGGGAGAGCCAGGCATCGACATACGATGGATTGACGGATCTCTCCTCGTCACCGGGGTCCGGAGCGGGAGTCCAGCCGAGCAGGAGGGCGTTCTCCCCGGGTGGATTATTGAGGCGGTCGATGACGTGTCCGTGGGCACACTCGCAACATGGATTCGTGAGGCAGCACCGTCCGGCTCGCAGGAGAAGGACCTCGCAACATGGCTGCCGCTCGGAGTCCGCGACCGGCTCCTAGGAGTCGAAGGTAGCACCGCGCGTCTGACCTTCCGGGACGAGAGTGACCGGGTCCTGGAGAGATCGATCTTGAGGGCTGCGCCCTCCGGGTCACAGATCACCTTCGGCAATCTCCCGCCGTTGCGGGTGGAGGCAGAGCACCGTATTGAGCGCCTTGCAGATGGCGTCGAAATCGGAGTGATACGGATGACCGCCTGGTTCCCCGCAGTAGTGCCCGCGATCGCTCACGCAGTCGACGAGATGCGGGACATGGCTGCGATCGTCCTCGACCTGCGCGGGAACCCCGGTGGGATCGGTGCTTTGGTCATGGGCATAGGAGGACACTTCCTGAGCGAGCCTGTTAGCCTCGGAACCATGCACACCAGAGATACAACTCTTCAGTTTGTAGTGAACCCCCAGCGCGTCGGTCCAGACGGACGCCTCGTGGTGCCATACGACGGGCCGCTTGTAGTCCTTGTCGACCCGTTGACCGCGAGTACCTCTGAGATTTTCGCGGGCGGGATGCAGGCGCTCGGGCGCGCGACGATCATCGGTGAACCAACAGCAGGTCAAGCTCTTCCTGCGCTCGTGGCCGGGTTACCAAACGGGGACCGTCTGATGCACGCGATTGCAGATTTTACGGGCCCGGGAGGATCACGACTCGAGGGCAGCGGAGTGCTGCCTGACGTCCCGGTCACCCTGGATCGCGCCTCGCTTCTACGAGAAGCGGACCCATCCCTCGAGGAGGCGCTACGGTGGATATCGCGAACCCTTGGGTCACGAGAGTAGCATGACACAAAGGGGACTTTGGCAAGGGGCCGAACGGTGATCGGACGATGAACGGAAGCTGGGAGATCGCCCAGGAGGAGGGGGTGACTCGGATCGGCAGGGTCTTGGCCGCCGCCGCACTCGTGATGGCGGGTGTCCTCGCCGGGTCGCTCCAGGGACAGGCATTGCCGAATGCGGACGAGGTGATCGGCACGTATGTAGAGGCGATCGGAGGGCGTGAGGCTCACACCTCTCACAGGTCCATTCGCTCGGTGGGCTCGATCAGCATGCCCGGCTTGGGATTGCATGGAGAGTTCGAGGTACTTCAGATCGCACCCAATGAGATGGTGACAAGAGTGCAGCTCCCCGGGGTAGGGGAAATCCTGAGCGGCTTCGATGGGGAGAGGGGCTGGAGCGTGAACCCTCTGACCGGCCCGCTCGTCCTGAGTGGAAGCGAGTTAGCGGAGGCACGAGAAAGAGCCGACATGCTCGCCGCTCTTCGGGACCGATCAATCGTTCCCGGGCGTGAGACGATCGGGCTCGCGGAGGTTGACGGGGAGGCCTGCTGGCGAGTACAGCTACGCTGGCTATCCGAGAGGGAGAGCTTCGACTGCTACTCGGAGATCACGGGTCTCCTGCTGGCTTCTGAAGACTCCCGAACGAGCGCGATGGGGGAGATTAGAGTCGTGACACGCTTCTTAGATTATCGGGAATTCCATGGCATGGTCGTGCCTACAACGCTGGTCCAAACCTCGATGGGCCAGACTCAGGAGATGTCGGTCCGCAACGTCTACGTTGGAGACGTAGATGGTGCCGAGCTCGCCCCTCCTCCGTCGATCCGGACCTTGCTGGGTGCGGCCCCGGATCTTTAGCCGCAAGTACCGCCGGGTTTCTCTCAGAGAGCAGGCCGGCCACGACGTGCTGGACGTAGCACCACCATAAGTTTAAGCTTGATTCCATGGGACGAGATGCAGGCCTCAGGCCCACCATCACGCGGGTCCCCGCGTGACGGTCCTCGCGACTGCTCGGCCCCGGCGCGCACCTGGCGGGGCGGAGGAACGCAGGTGGCGCATCCCCCACCCCCAGGACGTCGATCCGACGGGCCCTGAGGGATCTGTGATTCTTCAAGAGATTCACGGAGAGCTTGGGGTCGTGCTCTGGAAGTCCCTGCGGTCTGTTCTCATTTGGGCAGAAACCGGGCCTGGTTATCGGCGGGATTTGTTTGATGCCGACGCGAGCTACCGGAGGCATGCGGATATTCTTGCGTTCGTTCCGGTGGAGGATTTGAGTCTCAGAGAAGCGCTGGCGGACCTTTTGCCGATGATGGGGCAAGGTGACCCTGCCGACGCTGAGTTAGTGGGTAGCGCATGCGGGTGGGTGGCCAGCTGGGCGAAGGCTCTCCAGGCTTAGCGGGCTATTCGCAGCCGCCCTCGTTGACGATCCAGGTCACACCGTATTCAGCGTAGGCCTCGCGTGCGGATACTCGGGCGATCAGGCCTTGCGAAGGGCGATTCGCGCAGTCGTGCCATATACTCCGTCCCAGCTCAGATAGCTGGGCACCTTCGAAACCGTGTCCCACGGCTTATTTTCTGAGCTCTCGGAGCTCCGAAACGAGTCGGCAGACAAGCGATAACCGCGTGAGCCCAATCTTCCACAACATTGACCCGTTCATCTTCAAGGTTACCGAGAGCTTCGGACCTCGCTGGTACTCGCTCCCCTACATGTTCGGGATGTTGTTCACCTATCTCGCGTTGCGGAAGGCCGCACGTGAAGGAGAAATCCGTAACCTGACCGAGGAGATCGCCGAGAGCTTCGTGCTCACCGCCATCATCTTCGCTCTCCTCGGCGCCCGGTTCTTTTTCGTGTTCGAGTTCGATCGTTACGGCTTCAACCCCGTGGCTTGGATTGCTGTGTGGAGAGGAGGTCTGGCCTTCCACGGTGGTCTTGTGGGAGTCCTGCTCGCGGTCGCGTGGTTCTGCCACCAGCACGGGTTCAGGTTCTACGATCTTATTGACAGAATCGTGGTACCGGTGGCACTAGCGCTTTGCCTCGGCAGAATCGCGAACTTCATCAACGCTGAGATGTACGGCACGTTGTACGCCGGGCCCTTCTGCGTAGACTACTCGCAGAATGAGCACATGACCCGCCCCCCCGAAGGGTGCCGCCACCCAACGCAACTATACGAAGCTGCAAAGAACCTCGGGCTAGCTGGCTTTCTGGTATTGGTGCGCGCCCGGACGCGCCCCCCCCCAGGTGTCCCCATCTGGTGCTTTGTAACGCTGTATGGCTGGATTCGATTCGGGCTGATGTACCTCCGAGAGGAAGAAACGGTGTGGGGGGCTCTCACCCTCTCTCAGATATTCTCCGGCCTTATGGGCGTCTCGGGCACTCTGATGCTTGTCTACCTCCTGACCCGGCGGAGTAGGGCTTGAGCGGCCCACAGTACATCTACGTCATGAAGGGGCTCCGGAAGGTGGTTCCACCAAAGCGCAAGGTCTTGGAGGGAGTTTGGCTCTCGTTTTTTCCCGGAGCGAAGATTGGAGTTGTGGGTCCAAACGGATCGGGAAAGAGCACGCTCCTACGCATCATGGCGGGCATCGACACGGACTTCCAGGGGGAGGCCTGGGCAGCACGCGGTACGAGGATCGGATACCTCGCGCAGGAGCCCGAGCTCGACTCATCCCTCAGCGTAAGGGAAAACGTGGAAGGGGGAGCGAGTGAAGCGCGAGGCCTGCTCAAACGGTTCGAGGAGGTGAACCTGCGCTTCGGAGATGTTGACACCGACGAGGAGATGACCGCTCTGCTCGACGAACAGGCCCGACTGCAGGATCGAATCGAAGCCGCTGGCGCGTGGGACCTGGATCGGAAGATCGAGATTGCGATGGATGCCCTGAGGCTCCCAGCTGGCGAAGCTGAGGTCGGGCACCTCTCCGGAGGCGAGGCACGCCGGGTAGCGCTTTGCAGGGTTCTCCTCGAGGAGCCGGATCTCCTGCTTCTGGACGAGCCCACGAACCACTTGGACGCGGAGTCTGTCGCTTGGCTAGAGCGGCATCTGGCTGATTTCAAGGGGACGATCGTGGCCATCACACACGATCGATACTTCTTAGACAATGTGGCACAATGGATTCTGGAGCTGGATCGAGGGCGTGGAATGCCTTACGAGGGCAACTACTCCAGCTGGCTGGAGCAGAAGCAGGCTCGTCTCGCGATGGAAGAGAAGTCGGCCTCCTCCCGCCGCAAGACGCTCGAGCGCGAGCTGGAGTGGGTTAGGATGAGCCCGCGTGCCAGGCACGCTAAGGGAAAAGCTAGGGTCAACGCCTTCGAAAATCTCCTTTCGGAAGAGACCAGAGAGCGGGCCAGCAACTCAGAAATCCTGCTTCCCAAACCGCCCCGGCTCGGAGACGAGGTCGTAACGTTCGAGGGGGTCGCAAAGGGCTACGGCGACCGGCTCCTGATGGAAGAGGTCGACTTCCGGTTGCCGAGAGGGGGCATTGTAGGGGTAATTGGGGCGAATGGTGCAGGAAAGACGACGACTTTTCGATTGATCATGGGCGAGGAGGCACCCGACGAGGGCACTGTCACTCTGGGCTCCACGGCTCAGGTGTCTTATGTAGACCAGTCGAGGGCGACGCTGAGTCCCGAGAACACGGTTTGGGAGGAGGTGTCGGGTGGGCAGGACATACTAGACTTCGGATGGAGAGAGGTGAACTCTCGAGCCTATCTTTCTTGGTTCAACTTTACGGGATCCGAGCAGCAGAAGAGGGTCGGAGTACTGTCCGGGGGTGAGCGAAACCGGCTTCACCTCGCGAAGCTGCTTCGGTCCGGTGGAAACCTCCTCCTCTTGGACGAGCCTACGAACGATTTAGATGTCGACACGTTACGAGCGCTCGAAGACGCGCTTCTATCGTTTCCGGGTTGCGCTATGGTCATCTCTCATGATCGATGGTTTCTCGACCGGGTAGCCACCCATATTCTCGCGTTCGAGGGAGATTCCCGTGTCAGGTGGTTCGAGGGATCCTATCAGGAGTACGAGGAGGATCGCCGTCGGAGGATCGGCTCCGAGGCGTCTCAGCCCCACCGCATCCGGTACAAGCCACTCGTCCGTTCAGGATGAGGACCCGTCCATCGATCTCCGTTCTCATGCCGGCCCGAGATGCCGCAGCTACGCTGGATCAGGCTGTCCGTTCAGTCCGGGCCCAATCGCTGGAATCATGGGGGTTGATTGCAATCGATGACGGCTCACGGGATCGCTCGCTCGCAATCCTGCAAGGGCACGCTGCTGATGATGGCCGGATACGAGTCCTAAGGCAGTAACGAGCGGGAATCGCCGTGGCGCTTGAGCGGGGCCGATTGGAAGGCAGAGCGCCGCTGCTGGCCCGGATGGACGCGGATGACCTAGCCCGCCCGCAGCGTGTAAATCCGCTCTCCCTCCAGTAATCTCGCGCCCAGGACGACTCAGTACAGGACACGCTGACCAGCCCGATGGATCTCCGGTGGAGGAGTCACGAGCCGTCGAAGAGCTCCAGCAGCTCGAGGAGTTCGTCGATCGAGCTTGCCACATCATCGGCCTTCTCTACCACCGACTCCCTACGTCGATTCTCCGTGAAGGCGACAAACCGGTCGACGAGGCCAAGTGACCGCAGCTCGAGATCCGTCACCCCATCTCCAACCATCAAGATTGGTGATCCGACGGGAACCAACGCCTGCAGTGCAGCGGGCTTACCTCCACGGGCCATTGCGGTGCCACGATCCATCCCGGTCACATCGCCGTTGGCGCCATACTGGAACCGATGAGCCATGAGTCGATGTGGAGGGATCCCTAGCCGGATGAGCGAGGGATGGATCAGCTCTTCGAACCCTCCGGAAATCACGTAGATCCGATGTCGATTGTTTGCGAAGAAGTCGATGTGTCGCTCGACGGACGGAGTGAGGTGCTGAGAAACCTCTTCCCCGACTCGATCCACCAGGGTGCGACCGGCCTTCAGCACCGATAGCCGTCTTGTGAGAGACTCGTCGGCCGAGATTTCCCCGGCCATCCCGAGATCGGTGATCTCTTGGAACTCTTGAACGCGAGCGTCTCGGTCGGGCGCCAAAGCCATCGATCGAGCGAACAGCTCATCTAGGGACTCGACCGACACGAGGGTGCTATCAAAATCAAAGACAAGCATGAAGTTGGGCTGGCCTCGCTGTGTTGAAGGCACCTGGCTAACCTACTTGGCCGACCCACTACCACTCGGTACAATGCATACGCTGGGCAAGGCCCTCCCCTCCTCGGATCATCCGATGTCCCCCAAGCTCAACCGTTATAGCTCCCGTATCACCGAGCCCCGTTCCCAGGGCGCGTCCCAGGCCATGCTCTTTGGCACCGGCCTTACCTACGAAGACATGGCGCTGCCCCAGGTTGGTATCGCGAGCTTTTGGTGGGAAGGGAATACCTGTAACATGCACCTCGACGGGCTCGCCGCGGAGGTGAAGAAAGGCGTTTCGGCTGCGGGCATGGTCGGCATGAGATTTAACACGATCGGAGTATCGGACGGGATCTCGATGGGAACTGAGGGGATGAGCTTCTCCCTCCAGTCGCGTGACCTGATCGCCGACTCAATCGAGACTGTGATGGCTGCGCAGTGGTATGACGGGAACGTCTCGATTCCTGGATGCGACAAGAACATGCCCGGTTGCCTGATCGCGATGGGCCGGTTGAATCGCCCTTCGTTAATGGTGTACGGAGGAACGATCCGCGCAGGGTACAGCCACGGCAAGACCCTAGACATCGTTTCCGCATTCCAGAGCTACGGCGAGTTCATCTCCGACCGGATCGACGAGGATACGCGACAGGACATCGTTCGGCACTCCTGTCCTGGGGCCGGTGCCTGCGGCGGAATGTACACCGCGAACACGATGGCGTCTGCGATCGAGGCGCTCGGAATGTCTCTCCCATACAGCTCGTCAACTCCGGCTGATGATCCGCTCAAGCTCGAAGAATGCATTCGCGCCGGCGCGGCAATCCGGCGCCTTCTCGAGTTGGACCTGAAGCCACGCGACATCATGACTCGGGAGGCCTTCGAGAACGCGATGGTCGTGGTGATGGCACTCGGAGGTTCTACGAACGCGGTTATCCACCTGATCGCGATGGCCCGCGCTGTGGCGATTCCTCTTTCCCTGGAGGACTTTCAGGCGGTCAGCGACCGGGTACCGTTCCTTGCCGATATCAAGCCGTCCGGACGCTATGTCATGGAGGACCTTCACAAGGTCGGCGGGACCCCTGGGGTCATGAAGTACCTCCTATCCCTCGAACTGTTGGACGGCGACTGTCGCACCGTAACGGGACGAACCATCCGTGAGAATCTTGAGGAGCTGCCGGGACTTCTCGAAGGACAGGATGTGGTGCGCCCCGTTTCCGATCCGATCAAGCCCAACGGCCATATCACGATTCTCCGAGGCAACCTCGCTCCAGGCGGGGCCGTCGCAAAAATCACCGGAAAGGAGGGACTGCACTTCGCTGGACCGGCACGAGTGTACGACTCGGAGGAGCAAATGCTCGCTGCGCTCGAGGTGGGACAGATCCGGAAGGGAGACGCTGTGGTCATCCGATACGAGGGGCCCAAGGGCGGACCCGGGATGCCCGAGATGCTTACTCCGACATCGGCAATCATGGGAGCCGGCCTGGGCGAGCACGTTGCCCTGTTAACGGACGGTAGATTCTCTGGAGGCTCGCACGGATTCATCATCGGACACATCGTCCCTGAGGCTCAGGAAGGAGGCCCTCTCGCGATCGTACGTGACGGCGACCGGATCGTGATCGATGCGGAAGCGCACTCGCTCTCCATCGACCTGGATCCGGAAGAGCTGGCGCGCAGGACGTCCGAATGGACGATGCCGGAATACAAGGCCCACCGGGGGACGCTTGCTCGATACATCCGCACTGTTCGGGACGCCTCCCTCGGCTGTGTAACGGACGAGTGAGGCAGACCGTCCCATACCCTCCGATCGCGGAGCTTGCAGGCGCCGAGGAGATCTTGGTACCCGGGGTCGGACTGAAGGAAGGTCTGATCCTGGACCTAGCGGACGAGCTAACGGACTACGTCGCTCATTCTGATCGGAGGGAGCACGAGATTCGCGCGGCATCCGTGACCCTCGGTCGTCGCTACAAATTTGACGAGGCCCACGCGCTTCAGGTAGAACGACTCTCGCTGGCGCTCTTCGATCAACTCGTCGCACTGCTTGCTCGATACCACCGGAGGGCCGCGCCTAACCTGCGCCGCGCCCTGGGGTATGTTCCTCGATGAACGACGCCAGATCACTCCGCGAGAAGGCTTTCGAGTGCTTCGATGCGATCAACGCATCGGACCCCCGCCTAGAAGCTGCGTCAGGCTCCCTCCATCCGAAGGAGCTGTTATACGCAAGAAGGGTGTCCGAACGACTTGGGCATTTTAAGCCAAACGCATCCGAGGCGTTACAGCTCGCCTCTCGGGCACAACATATCGCTCGGTGGCAAATCCCCAGGTCGACGTATCCCGCGGGTCGTGGGGGCTACAAGAAATGGCGTACGGAGTTGATGCATCATCACGCGGTGCTAGCAACGCAAATTCTCGAAGAGGTCGGCTACGATGCCGGAACGCTCGACATGGTCTCACAACTCCTGCGGAAGCAGGGGTTGAAGAGCAACCGAGAGGTGCAGACTCTGGAAGATGTGGTATGCCTTGTCTTTCTCGAACACTACTTTGACAAATTCGCTGAAGGACACAGCGACGAGAAGCTCATCCGGATCCTTCGCAAAACGTGGCCCAAGATGAGCCATGAGGGGCACGCGGCCGTGAAGGGGCTTGAGCTGAGCCAACGGGCGAGGCGGTTGATGGCGCTAGCCCTCGCAGGACCAAATTGAGGAGGACTAAAGGCGAAAGGGGGGTGAGCAGGGCACCACGAGGAGCTTCACAGAGAGAATGGTCGCGGCTGCCAAGCTCGACGTCAGCTTGTACAACGAGGTGGAACACGACCCCTCAGGTACGGGCCAAGCGGCGGGGGTAGTCGCTCTACAGCCGCTCTCTGAGGACCCGCGCCTGCTACCCTCCAACCAACTCCTCAGCGACACGATGATAAGGCACTCGATAGCCGACCCAGAAGCTTCCGAAATCCGCGTACACCGCGCTCACCTCGTCGTACCGCATCTCGGCGATCAGTTCCTTGAAATCGTTCGGCGTACGCCCGAAGAGGGTGACGGCCCACTCCCAGTCGTCGAGCCCCATGGAACCGGAGATCACCTGAGAGATCCGGCCAGCGTATCGACGGCCGGTCGCACCGTGGTCTCGCATCATCGCGGCCCGCTGCTCTAGAGGCAGGTGGTACCAGTTTTGGCCCTCGTTTCGTCGCTTGTCCATTGGATAGAAACAGACGTACTTCATCTCCTCAGGCTGCTTCGGGTGGAGCCGCTCTTGCACGTACCTCTTCCCCAACTCTTCCGTAACCTGTTGCTCAACTAGCGTCCGCCACTCCGTCGAGCCCACCTCAACACCCTGCTCGCCGGCTTGGGCGACCAAGGTCGCGGTTAGGTGATACATCGAGAGCTCCACAACCGAAAGATAGTCCCCCGTCAGCGATAGCTGGCTGCCCGCAGGATGGGAATGGACCCGGTTCTCCACAGCCCCGAGGCTTTCCAACGATGGCCGAAAGTGAACAAGCATGAGGTCGGCGCCGCCTCCGACGATCCGATACGCGCCCGTCCAGCCTTCCTCGCCGAGGTCCTCCCATTCTCGGAGAAGCTCCTGGAGCTCACGAAGGCTCTCTGTGAGCTCCGATGGATCCGACTCGGGCGAAGGCGCCAGGCAGAAGAACTGGTGTAGCATAAACCAGCCATCCAAGACGATGGGAGCGATCGTTGCTTTAGTCATGACCTCTGAGAATCGAAAGGAATATCGGCACAGGCGATCACCGCGCTGGCCCCGTCACGCTCACAGATGCTTCTTGAGAAAGTATTGCCTCGATCCTGGAGGAAACCCCTCTAGCGTCCCGAACACATCGTACCCCCGTTTCTGATAGAACGGCAACGCCTCCTCCCCGCCCGTATCGAGATGCACTGCAATGCCCCCGCTCGCGCGTGCAAAGTCCTCCGCATCGAGCAGGAGACACCCCCCATACCCCAGGTGTCTCAGATCGCCACGCACCCACAGCATCTCAATGTAGAGCCATCCCCACCTCAGGTTCCCAGTGAGCCCTCCCCCAAGATCGCCGTCCCTGTCTCGGAGGA
>Ga0310121_10003746_pt1 | contig 13774 bp, 13 predicted proteins | sample CB27_Tmax_986_MG_FD_203504 | JGI IMG/M metagenome (GOLD analysis project Ga0310121, IMG submission 203504) | Marine microbial communities from Western Arctic Ocean, Canada - CB27_Tmax_986 | ecosystem: Environmental > Aquatic > Marine > Oceanic | place: Canada: Western Arctic Ocean | collected... | reverse complement strand
CCGGTTTATCTTGGCCTGATGTTTTTGTTTTGATGCTGCGGCTTGCTTTGTACCGCCTCGTAGCTGCGCGTATCCTTTAGAACATGAAATATGATTTTGGTGCCATCGAGGCGAACTGGCAGCACCGCTGGGAAGCTGAACGTACCTTTGGCGCGCTCAATCCGGGAGACGACAAATTCGATCCCGCCCAGCCGAAGTTCTACATTCTGGACATGTTCCCCTATCCCTCCGGGGTGGGGCTGCATGTGGGCCACCCGATCGGGTATATCGCCACTGATATCGTTGCGCGTTACAAGCGGATGCAGGGATTTAACGTGTTGCACCCGATGGGCTATGACGCGTTCGGTCTGCCCGCCGAGCAGTTTGCCGTCGAACACGGTGTACACCCGCGTATTACGACCGAGCAGAACATCGCCAACATGACCCGCCAACTCAAACAGCTGGGCCTCAGCTATGACTGGGACCGCTGCTTTGCAACCACCGACCCCGATTATTACAGGTGGACGCAGTGGATTTTTCTACAGCTTTATCACAGTTGGTTTGACGGGGCCGAGCAGCGGGCCCGCCCGATCAGTGAACTCGAACAGATGCTCGCCGCCGGCAATATGTTCGTCGGTATCGGTGGCGACTTGGTGCCGGCGGCGGTCAAGGGTTTTGAGCCGCTTGGGGGCGAACCCATCGGCACGCGCAAATGGCACGAGCTTTCCAGTGAGCAGAGGGGCGCCGTGCTCGAGGATCATCGGTTGGCGTACATGGCCGAAGTCGATGTCAACTGGTGTCCGGCACTGGGTACCGTGTTGGCCAACGAGGAGGTGATCAACGACGGCCGGTCTGAGCGCGGCAATTACCCGGTTTACAAGCGTCCGCTGCGCCAATGGATGCTGCGCATCACGGCGTACGCTGAGCGGTTGCTCGACGACCTCTCGCTGGTGGACTGGCCCGAGCCGATCAAGCTGATGCAACGCAACTGGATTGGGCGCAGCGAAGGTGCGATGGTCGATTTCACGATCACATCAGCATCAGCTGATGGCGCATCCCGCGGCTTGGGCGGGAGTTGCCGTGACGATGAGCCGGGCGACATCGTCACCGTCTTCACCACCCGTCCTGACACGCTCTTCGGCGCGACATACATGGTCTTGGCGCCCGAGCATCCGCTCGTGGACCAGGTTACCATCGACACGCAACGCGACGCCGTCGGACAATACTGCCGAGACGCTGCCCGGCGCAGTGAGATCGATCGCGCCGCCGAGGCGAAGACCAAGACCGGCGTGTTCACCGGCGCCTACGCGGTGAATCCCGTTAATGGCGAGTCGATCCCCGTATGGATCGCAGACTACGTGATGATGAGCTATGGCACTGGTGCAATCATGGCGGTGCCTGCGCACGATCATCGCGATCACGATTTTGCACGCACGTTCGATTTGCCGATCATACAAGTCGTCGAGCCGTCGGCTGCCGGGGACTGCGATATCCGCAACGGCGCGTACGAAGGCGATGGCGTGAACGTAAGATCGGCCAACGCCGAAGTGTCGCTGGACGGGCTGGCGGCCCCTGAGGCGAAGCGAGTGATAACCGAATGGCTGGCAGGCAAGGCCTTGGGTCGTGGCCAGGTGCAATACAAGCTTCGTGACTGGCTGTTTTCGCGGCAACGATATTGGGGTGAGCCGTTCCCCGTGCTGCACGGGCCCGATGGTGTGGCGATAGGGGTCGACGAATCGGAATTGCCCGTCGAGTTGCCGGAGATGGACGACTTCAAACCCACCGCCAGTGATGATCCCGACGCGTTGCCCCAGCCGCCGCTGGCTCGGGCGCCCGATCAATGGAGGCGAGTCGATCGCGACGGCGTAACCTTCGCTCGCGAGTTGAATACCATGCCGCAGTGGGCCGGATCGTGCTGGTACTACCTGCGGTATCTCGACGCGCACAACGCTGACCGGTTCGTCGGCAAAGAAGCCGAAGCCTACTGGATGTCGAGCCGCAAGAAGGACGGCAAACCACATGCTGGCGGCGTTGACCTCTACGTCGGCGGCGCCGAGCACGCCGTGCTCCACCTGCTCTACGCGCGCTTCTGGCACAAGGTGCTCTACGACCTCGGGCACGTATCGACCCCCGAGCCGTTCGGCCGGCTTTTTAATCAGGGCTATATCCAGGCGTACGCCTACACGGACGATCGAGGTGTGTATGTCCCCGCCGAGCAGATCGAAGAAAAGGGTGGCCGGTTCTTCCATCAGGGGCGGCCGGTGCGCCAGGAAAAGCTGGGCAAGATGGGAAAGAGCCTGAAAAACGCCGTCGCCCCCGACGAAATATGCAAGCACTTCGGCTGCGACTCGCTGCGTCTTTACGAGATGTACCTCGGGCCACTCGACCAGGACAAGGCCTGGAGCACGAAGGATGTGGTCGGCCAGCACCGATTTCTCAATCGCCTGTGGCGCAACTTTGTGGACGTGGAAACCGGCAAGTTGCTCGTTAGCGACGACCCGCCCGGTGACGACCTTCGCAAGAAGCTGCACCGAACGATCAAGCGGGTGACCGACGATGTGGAGCGGCTCAGCTTCAACACCGCCATCGCGGCACTGATCGAGTTTAATAACGAGTTGGTGGCGTTGGATCGCCTGCCCCGGCAGGTTGCCGAGGCGGTGGTGCTGCTGCTGAGCCCGATGGCGCCGCACATTGCCGAGGAGCTGTGGCAGCGGCTGGGTCACGACCGGTCGCTGGCGTACGAGCCTTGGCCCGGTTACGACCAGGACCTGCTGGTCGAGGGCCAGGTCGAGTACCCCGTACAGGTCAATGGCAAGCTCCGCGGCAAGATCCTGGTTGCCGCCGACGCCGACGATGAAGCGATCAGCCAGGCGGCGCTTGGCGACCCGAAGGTTGCCAGTGCGTTGGCAGGCAAGTCGATTCACAGGGTGATCGTTGTCAAGGACCGGCTGGTCAATTTCGTCGTACGCTGAATTGATGCGATCCGTTTGGCGGTGACAAGGCCGCCGCCGGCAATGGACGCGTCGCGGACGCACACGGGGTTTCATGGATGCAGGCGCTGCGCTTGCCATGTGGACGCCTCTGCCCGGGAGTGCCCGTCAATCTGCGCTTGTCGCGCAGCAGGCATCTGGTCAGCCGGTGCATCAAAACGAAATTGCTGCATCTTTTCATCGATGGCCAGGAGATTGCCGGGTGTGCATTTCGCACTGGTCGCCTGGCCGCGCCGCCTGAAGGCGGCGGCCAATCGTTGGATTGCCGGTTATAATGACGCCATGATTTTGCTGATAGATAACTACGATAGTTTCACGTACAACCTGGTGCAGCGCATCGGGGAGATGGATGCATCGCTGGATTTGCGTGTGGTCCGCAACGACAAGATCACGGCCGAACGGGCGGTGGCGCTGGGGCCGGACCATGTCATCATTTCGCCGGGGCCGTGCACACCGAACGAAGCAGGGGTGTCTAATGACATCGTGCGTGCCTTTGCCGGAAAGGTGCCGATGCTGGGCGTGTGCCTGGGCCATCAGTGCATAGGCCATGTGTTTGGCATGACCGTTGACCGCAATGACCGGATCATGCATGGCAAGACGTCGCCGATGCACCACGACGGCAAAACGATTTTCGCAGGCATGGGAAATCCATTCATCGCTACGCGGTATCACAGCCTGATTATTCAGCGTGACTCGTTCGATGAGGATTGTTTCGAGTTGAGCGCATGGACGGACGAGGGCGAGGTCATGGCGCTGCGCGCCAAGCCTGGCGCCCCCGGTATAGATGGCGATGCGCCGGTCGAGGGGGTTCAGTTTCACCCGGAGAGCTTTCTGACCGGTGAGGGGCCGCGCCTGCTGGCTAATTTTCTTGGTCTACCCGCTCCAGAAACGCGATTGGTCGACTAGGTTGTCACCGGCGCAATCGCGTCGGCCTGGGCGGCCATGCGGGTCATGTCGGCGATCGTGTCGTTGTTCACATTTGTCGTTTGCGACGCCCACAGTCGGCCGATGATGCCACATCCGCTTTGGTGCGATGGTTCACGCCGTTGCGCAGATGACGCGGGATCATGATCCACGCCTTGAGCGCGCTCGTCGGCGGAAATCAGTCATCGCAATGATGCTCGAACACGGTGCCGGCCAGCAGGTCGTGCGAGTTTCCCCGGTTCCTGGAAACGCGTCAATGCGACGTTGCAGGGCTTCGGCTGGAAACGTCGCGGTGTTGCTTGTTTCCGGCAACGGGCGTGGGGGGCGGCCCATGAATCGCCGGGCCCCTCACATCGGCTTGCATCCGATCGTCTGGTCGTACACCGCCAGCAGCTTTTGCTTGTCGAAGATCATTTCCTGGCGGGACAGGCCGACGATGTTGTACACGGGGGTCAATTCGATCGCATCGACGGGGCAGGCTTCCTCGCACATGCCGCAGTAAATGCAGCGCAATTCATCGAGGTCGAACTTGCTTGGGTATTTTTCGCGATCGTCCCAGGGGGCCTCCTCGGCCTCGATATGGATGCAGTCGGCGGGGCAGGCAGTGGCGCACATGAAGCAGGCGACGCACTTGACCCGTTCTTCTTCGTCGCGATTGAGCCGGTGCACGCCGCGATAATTGCCCGTCGGCAGCCCGCCGTCTTCGATCGCCAGGTCCTCGCGCCGCTGCTCCGGGTAGCATAAAGTCTTGCTGCGTGGGCCGTGGCCGATCGAGCCGACCAGGTGCTTGAGCGTCGTGCCCAGCCCCTTGAACACTTCGGGCAAAAAGCTGGCCTCCGCAGCGGTCAGCGGAGGCAAGTCGACTTCGATGATGTCTTCATCTGCAATTGGCATGATCGGGATCTCGCACGATTTCCAAGTTTTACATTGTTCGCGGGCTGGGCCGCGGCGTCAAGTGGGGCCGGCAATCGTATCTGTCGCAAATCGCCAGAATGTAAACCGGCCCCACTCGACGTGCCTGTACCTGGGCCAGGCCAGGCCGCGATTGACCGGCGGCAGTTGCCCGCCATATGCGGCAAGAGCCGGCTCGTTGAGGATCGCGTGCTGGTGATTACGAGGGTTGATCCGCCGTCGCGCAGATGCGGTTCATGCTTGAGGCCGAGGTCGTGTTCGGGCGTGGGCATGACTGGCTCCGCACGATGGCGGTGCCCCATGCGATCACTTCCACCTGCATCACGCCTCGCTTGCCGCGCATATGCGAGATGTTGGAAAACCCGAACCGTACGTTGTACACCTCACCTGCACCGGCTTGGCGCGCCTGCTCGAGCATTCGGACCAGCGCCTCCCGCCGTGCCCTCGCCATGAGCGATTCGGCGGCGCGCATGCGGCCGCCCACCAGATTGCGCAGCGACGTGGCGAACGTCTTGAAATAGTCGGTCGCGATGACGACTTGGCCCGTGACCATGGTGGCGTCTCGGATCGCTGGCAACTCGGCTACCGTCTTGAGATTGCAGGTCCGGATGCTGCCAAGATCCGCCTCCCGGCGATCAAGGCTGCGCAAATGCCGTCGCTCGTTGAACCCGCCGGCAGAGATGCCCAGCAGCAGCAGTAAAAAGGGCAGGGCATAACCAAGTGCGATCTGGATCATGTCAAAGGCCTCCTGGCCTGCCATTGCCGCCGCGATTCTGCTGGCGTCGTCTTACGCTTCGGTCACTGTCGCCTCGGTCAGTTTTACCGCCGTGCCGTAGGCATACAGTTCCGCGGCGCCGGAGGTGATGGCGCTGGTGTTGAAACGAACATTGACCACCGCATCAGCGTCGAGTTGCCGCGCCTGGCCGATCATTCGCTCGATTGCCTCGCGCCGCGCTTCGGTGAGCAACTCCGTGTAACCCTTCAACTCGCCGCCGACCAGGTTCTTGAACGACGCGGCGATGTCGCGTCCGACGTGTTTGGCGCGAATGGTATTGCCCTGTACCAGCCCCAGCGCCTGCTGGATCATCTGGCCGGGTACGGTTTCGGTATTGACCACGATCATGAGTAATATCTCCCGGGCATTGTTTTGACTTGGCGCGTTACGCACCACGTCCAGTCACGTCAGCTCCGCGGCCACGCCCTGATCAGATGATCATTCGCACGCCGCCCAGGTCGGCCAAGCCGTAGATCAGCTTGCCTGCCGGCGAGCCGATGAACATGAGATTGACCGGGATGTTCCACTGTTGCGCCAGGTCCTGGATCATCTGTGGCCCGAAATCGCCCTCGAGGACAACGAAATCGATATCGATGTTTGGATAGGCTTCATCGAGAAAAGCAATGTCCTGACTCAGCTTTTCCGGCACGGCTTTGGCGTCTTTCACCACGGTGACGATCTTGACGCGATTGGTGTGCTCGTTGCGCTGGACGTAGAGAATGGCGTTGTTGAGGTTGGCCACGTTGTCACCACGCGTGAAGAACACGATCTGTTGTTCGTTGACCTGATTGATCTTGTGGCGGAGTTTTTCGGCGATGCCACCCATGAGCTTGTGCACCGACACGCTCGCCACGCGCACCGTAAACAGGCAGCTCTTGAGAATCCTGATGCGGGTGAGCATGATAATGATGATCAGCATCGTCGGGATGAAGTAGTAAAGAAATACAAGCAGGTGTTCCCGGTTCACGATCGCGTTGCCGACGATGCCTGCGCCGACCGCGATGATGCCAATCAGCACGGACAGCCACGGGGCATGCGAGGGCCTGGGCAACTTGGCGCGCCGAACCTTCAACAGCACATTGCCAATACCGAACAATGCCATGACGGACAGAAACGACAGCGTGTAGACCACGCCGAGCGTCTCAAGCTGGTTATCGCCCCGCGATATCAGCAACACGGACACCGCCAGCAGAAAGAAGCCGATGATGATGCGATGCGTTGTGCCCCGCTGGTTGGTCTTGAGCAGAAATTGAGGCAGGCATCGGTCAAGCGTCATGCGCCGTATGAGCCCGTTGACGCCCACGAAGCTGGCCAACACCGCGCCGCTGAGCACCAGCGCCGCATTGATGCTGATCAGCCATAGCAGCCAGTTGCCGGCGGTCTTAAGTCCTATATCGGCGAGGATGGCTTTCTTGTGAAGGGCGACATCTTGCATCGGGATGATCGCCAGCACCAACAACACCATCAGGGGGTTGAAAATTGAGACCGCCAGCCACATGTTGCGCAGCGTTTTGGGGAACACGCCCTCAGCCTGCTCCTCGACGAAGTTCGAGGAACTCTCGAAGCCTGACACGCCCAGCATCGCGGCGCAGAACCCAAAAAATAAAGCCTTGGGCACGCCGCCTTCTGTGGGCTCCTGAAAGTTGGCCCAGAGCTGGTCCAGTCCGGTGCCGCTGAGGTAAACACCTCCCACGACCAGTAACAGCGTCAGGCTGCCCAGGTGAATAAAAAAGATTACGACCGCGACGCGAGCCGACTCGGTGATGCCGATGATGGTGAGTACCATGAAAAAGGCCAGCAACCCGATCGTGACCGCCGTTTCCGGCAGATCCCACAGATTGTTCACGTAGTAGATGGCCACGCTGGCCGAAATGACGGCAGTGGCCATGTAAGACAAAATTGTCAGGCAGGCGGCGATCGAGGCGCGGAACTTGCTGGTCGTGTTGAGCAACGCGTTGTACGCCCCCCCGTTGAGCGGCAGGGCGCCGACGACCTCGGCGTAGATCGATCGAAACAGATAGAGCACTGCCGCGACCATCAGCAGCGAGATCGGCGCCCACTTGCCTGCCGCGATGATCGCCAGGGCCGAGACGTACAGGCACGACGAGGTGATGTCGTTGCCACAGATGGCCGTAGCGGCCAACTGCGTCAGGCCGCCGCGCTTATGCTCGTCTGCTTGCTCGGCCATTGGGGGCGTATGATCCGGCAAACCCGGGCTCGTGTCTACTGCTGGCCCCCGGCCCCCGGCCTTGCTGGCTGTGGCGGTGGCGAGAGCCTACAATTGACCAATGACGGCTTGCAGTCGCATCGAGGAGTCGCGATGAGTTGGATCGAAAACCGATTTGAAGAAGGCCTGATCATCACCAGCGTGGATTGGGCAATCAACTGGGCGCGCAAGAGCAGCGTCTGGCCCATGACGTTCGGGCTGGCGTGCTGCGCGATCGAGATGATGGCCTACGGGGCGTCGCGGTTCGATGTCGATCGCTTCGGTGCCGGCGCCTTTCGCGCCACGCCGCGTCAGTCGGACCTGATGATCGTTGCCGGCACCGTGACGTACAAGATGGCCAGCCGCGTCCGCCGCTTGTACAACCAGATGCCCGACCCGAAGTACGTCATCGCCATGGGCGCCTGCACCGTCGGCGGCGGACCGTATTTCAAGTATGGCTACCACGTGGTCAAGGGTGTCGACTTGGTCGTACCCGTCGATGTGTATGTGCCCGGCTGCCCGCCCCGGCCCGAAGCGCTGCTCGAGGGGTTCATGCGGTTGCAGGACAAGATTACCGCACAGACCATCGGGCTGCCCGCAGGGTCCAAGCGCGCCGCCAAGGCTTATAACCTGCCGATACCAGCGCCGGCTACGGTTTGACCGGCAGGCGGCGGGCGATTTGGATGTGTCCTGATCGCCCCGCCCCGCCACTGGCACTCGCCTTTACCTCGTGTTTACCGCTACGGATCATCGTGGCGTTGCCCGGGGCGCCCGTTCACTACGCGGACGAATCGAAACGCGACGCATTTCACGCTTCGTTATGATGTGCGCATGAAATGGGCGGTTCACCTGAAAGGCAGCGGTGGCAATGAAGCGGTACGCTGGGCGGGCCGGTTTTTCGGTGCATACAACCTGTCATCCGTCGAGTGGTTGCACATCGATCGTGGCCGCGGCAATTACGAGGGTGTCTATGGGCGGTGCCATTACCCAACCAAAGAACGCCCGACCTATCGGATCAGTTGCCAGGTGCCCGGCCCGTTTCCGTGCGATATCGTGACCCGCCGCAAGCCATTGTACGCGCGTGCTGATGGCTCGTTCCCTCGCGCCCCACGCGGTTGTCGACGTGGCACGCTCTGCTACGACCCACGCACCGGCCGGCGGTGGTATCGGCTGATCGGCAAGACGCATGTCACCGACCTCGACGAGGGCATCGTGTGGATTGTCAGCCACGAATCGTTTCACTTCCTGCGCGCCACGCGTCAGGTTCCGGGACGCAACACCGAGATCGATGCCGATCGATTTGCAGACGAGCAATTGGAGGTATTTCGACAGCCATCCCGACGCGTCACTTTCGTTGAGTCACTTTTCAATCTTCGCCTGTTCTCATGACGGAAGTGTGCAGGTGCCGTCGATTGGCGATCGCTGCATGATCTTGAATCTGCTGAACGCGCCGATTTTCGTGTTTGCTTGGCCGGGGTCGTGATATTCACAATTACCGCGGCGTCCGGCCTGTGGTGGCAGAGCCGCTGCGCCGCACGATTTCGCTGCCCCGGGTGTGGACAGAGGATTATGGCGAGGATGCGCGGCCGGGAGATCGGCGGCCCGATTGACTTATGCGGTGGACAATGCGATATTCGCTGGAGGCTGGCTTGGTTCAATCTGGCGGATTGGCAGTGAGTATCCATTCGGAGGATTTGAAGGGGTGGGTTTCGCAAGGTCGATAACGGCACTTATTGAGAGTTGAGCAGGGCTGACGATGGACACCACACAGATCGCGGCGAAACTGGTAACGCAATTTGACCAGGACATTACCGCTTCCCTTCCCGACGACAAGCATCCTCGTATTCACACGATGGCCGAGCATTGGCGCGCCATCGCGGAGTTTCTTCGCGGCGACGACTCGTTGGCGTTCGATTTTCTGGCCTGCCTCACCGCCGTCGATTACGTGGCGGACAACCAGCTTTGCGGCGTGTACGACCTGTACTCGACCGAGCACCGCCACTGGTTTGCCGTCAAGGTGTACGTTGATCGCGCTGACCCGCACATCCCGTCGGTGATGGATCTCTGGCCCGCCGCCAACTGGCACGAGCGCGAGGCGTACGACCTGATGGGCATCACGTTCGACCGCCACCGCGACCTTCGCCGCATTCTCCTGCCCGAGGACTGGGTCGGTCACCCGCTGCGCAAAGACTACGTTTTTCCGCGCGAATACCACGGTATCCCCGGCACGACCGAAATCGACTGGCAGCAAAAGCCAGACTACCCGGCGTAAGCAGAGCGGTCTGTATTTCAGTTTGGCGGCGGGGTTTGCCCTGCCGCCGTGTGTGATGCGGCGTGGTCTATGGCGTTTTCGGCATGGCTTCGACCAGCGTTGGCCCCGGCACGATGTCGTAGCCGCGCAGGCGTTTATTTACCTCACGGTTTTTCGGTGCGGTGCGATAAGCATCGTGCAGCGAGTCAATCGCACGGGTCCGGTCGCCCAGCGAGTCAAAAAGATCGGCCAGCGCAAGGTAGGCATTGGGATTGCCCGGCTTGGCGAAGCGAGCCGCCTTGCGGTAGGCGAGCACCGCGCCGTCGGCGTCTCCGGTCAGGGCCAGGTACTTGCCCTGCCGCATGAAGTCTGCGTTGGCGCCGTAGTTGTCGCAAGCGTTGTCGAGCACCATGATCAGCCGGTCACGGTCGCCCTGGCGGTAAAGCGCTTCGGCCAGGGCATCGAGAATATTGGGCGTCTGGGGCTGGTTGTGGCGCAACTCCAGGGCGTGTTCGAGACTTAGCTGTGCGTCGAGCGGCTTGCCCTTGCCGAGCATGACCAGTCCCAACCGGTAATGGGCCAACCAGTCAGTGGGGTCCTGGTCAACGGCTTGGCGCAACGCCGATTCGGCGCGGTCAAGATCGCCGTCGTTCAGGGCGTTGTGACCCACCATGCGTAAGTAGGCGTTCGATTTACAACCTGTGGCCGCAATCAGAATCGCCAGCATCGTGGCCAGCAGCAGCACGGCGGTTGGGCGTCGGGCGATCATGGTCGTTATCCTTTCTCGGTGGATGCGGCGGCAACTGCATGCTGAGGATACGCGAATGGCTGCGTCGAGCAAAGGGGTCCGGCCGTGGTGGCCTTGAGTGGGAGCGGTGTATGGCTCGGTTGGCGACGGTCCTGCTGCGACACGAGACCCCCTCGGGCGGTCATTTCGACTGGATGCTGGCCACGCCGGGAGGATCGCCCGGGGCGGGGCTTTGGACGGTCCGGACCGACCTGGCCGCTGCCGCTTGGCGGGGCGCCGGTCGGTGGCGACTGACGCGTATCGCCGACCATCGCCGGCAGTATCTGGCCTACCAGGGTCCACTTACAGGAGGACGAGGCAGCGTTCGCCGCGTCGATGCCGGTTGGGTCAGGCCGTGGCTCTGGCGGTCGGACGAAATGATTTTCGACCTGATGATGTCGCACTGCCGTGGCCGGGTGCGGGTCGAGCAGGCCGACGCCGACTGTTGGACCGCTCACTGGCTCGAGGGATGAGGTGCTGGGGCCCGTTTGGGGCCTGCACCACAGGCCTCGTTTGGATATCATTGAAGGTGCCGGCAGCATGTTCGGGATCCAGGTGGATGGATATTTCAACATGAGGGAGTTGACCCATGGCTGACCAAAAGGACGATGATCTGCTCGCCAACGCCACGCCGATCGATGCAATCGAGGAGGCCGAGGAAATCGAAGAATTGGTGGAAATCGAGCCGGTCGGCGGGAAAGCGCAGCCTTCTGGGGAGGGTGCCGCCGAAAAGGAGAGGGAGGAAATGACGGCCATCGAACTGACCGAGGACGAGGAGGGGGCTCCGACCAAGGAGATCCAAACGTTCGATCGTCACAAGAGCTGGCACGCCGATTGGAAGCGCCAGCCCAACAAGACCGGCACCGGCGCCACGCACATGCGCACTTTCGTCACCAAGTTGCGACTCGACGCGATTGAACACATCGATGAGCAGATCAACGAGTGGCTGGAAGAGAACCCCGAGCTCGAGGTCAAATTCGTCACCTCCTCGGTCGGGATTCTGACCGGAAAGCTGAAGGAAGAGGCGATGTTCGTGACGGTTTGGGTGTGACCGCTTCCGCCGATTGGCCGGTGGCGGGGGGCGGCGCGATGATATGGTTGTGGTGTGCGGGTGTAGCATAGTGGTAATGCGCTGCCCTCCCAAGGCAGTTACGCGGGTTCAATTCCCGTCACCCGCTTTGCCTGTCCGGCTGATCCGCCGGTGGACATCTCCACAAACAGCCGGACCGCGGACTTTTGGATGTAATCAAGGGCAAGGACGGCGCCCCAGGCCCAACTGGATATGGCCATTACGGATTATCTGCTGCTGGACTGAGAATGCAGGATGAAAAAGAGCGGAAGGATGCGGTGATGCTGTTGCGCAGGACCATGAGTGTAAAGGGAAACCCATGAAAGTTATTGACAGCGGGCTTGTTTTCGATACCGGTTCGGCGCCGCCGGATCAACGTGCGTGTTTTTTCACGACGATGTTGCGGTTGTCGTCGGGAAAAATCCTCGTCGGGTTTCGCAGGGGCAGCACGAAATATTCTGCGGACGGCAACTGCTGTGTGACGGAATCCAGTGACGACGGCCATTCATGGGACGTTATCTGCGATCGCTTCGACGATCGCTTCGACGGAACCACGGGCGAAGTTCGCAGTGTTACGTTGGCCGAGGCGCATGACGGTGTGGTGCTCGCTTGCCTGGCAAGGGCGGACCGTTCCAAGGGCGACGAATACTACAGCGCCGAATCAGATACCGTCTGCCCCACCAAAATCCTGATGACGCGATCATCGGATGGTGGCAGGACCTGGAACAGCTACACGCTTCTGGACGTGGGGCCGGGGCAATGCCCCGTGTTGTCGGGGCCGGCCGTGCCTATTGGCAGCGCGCGATGGCTGATTACTCACGAAAGGCAGGAGTCTGAAATGGACGGTGGGCCCAGTGTCCATCGCGCCTCGGCCACGCTGGTCGGCGACGATGGGAGGGCCGAAAAAGTCGTGCCCGTCGCCAGGGACCCGAAGGATCGGCTTTTCTACTACGATCAGCGCCAGGCCTATTGTCCGAGGACCAACCGGTTGATCGCCGCATACTGGACCTACGACCGTGAGGCCGAAAAAGATATCGACATTCACCTTGCCCACGGCGACCCGGCTGCGCTCGAATGGGAGAAACCGGTTGGCACGGGGATCGCGGGGCAAATCGCTCAGCCCATTCCGCTGCCGGACGGCCGCCTTCTTCTGTTCTATGTTCACCGCGAGATGCCGTGCGGCATGAGGCTGATCCTGTCAGAAGACTCGGGCAAGACGTGGGAAACGTCAAGCGAGTTGGTGGTGTATGAAAAGGGCGAGGCGCGCGAACGCGACGCGCAGGAAGGCGGTGACTACGCGAGCATGTGGGTTGACATGGGCAAGTGGTCGTTCGGCCATCCCGCCGGCGTCGTGCTTGATGACGGCACGGTCTTGCTCGCCTATTACGCTGGCCCCGATGAAACCCGCTTGAGCATTCACTGGGCCCGGGTGAAGCTGTAATCGTGGATGCCGCGTAGCGCGGGCTTGAGCAGGATGCCGTCATGGAATATGGCAAGACCGAAATCGTTTTGTGCCAGAGCAATGAAGACCTGGGCGCCCGGGCGGCGAACGACGTGGCCCGATGCGTCACGAATTTGTTGGCCGACCGGGACGAGCTGCGCCTGGTGTTTGCGGCAGGCGAGAGCCAGACGACGTTTCTCGAAGCGCTGGCTCGGCACGACGAAGTGGAATGGCAGCGGATCGTCTGTTTCAACGTCGACGATTTCTGGGACACACGCATGGCCCGGCAGTACAGTTGCGGCTACCAGACGCAGAGCCTGTTCTACGACAAGGTGAAGCCGAAGGAATTTCATCTGGTCGACTTCGCTGCCCCGGATGCCCAGGCCGAGGCCGATCGCTTCGAGGCATTGCTGCGTCAGGCGGGCGGCCTCGACGTGTTG
>Ga0310121_10003744_pt1 | contig 13786 bp, 4 predicted proteins | sample CB27_Tmax_986_MG_FD_203504 | JGI IMG/M metagenome (GOLD analysis project Ga0310121, IMG submission 203504) | Marine microbial communities from Western Arctic Ocean, Canada - CB27_Tmax_986 | ecosystem: Environmental > Aquatic > Marine > Oceanic | place: Canada: Western Arctic Ocean | collected... | reverse complement strand
AGCATCACTCCTTCCGTTCACTGGTGATCATACTCATTTGGCTCGCCTTGTCCAGCTTTCTCTGTAATTCTTTATAAAAAAAATCTTAGACGCTTCCGGGCAGACCGGGTTAAATCGTCGTTATTACTTGGTAAGATTAGTGTTACGACGATCACGGGTCACAGAAAATAAATCTATCATCCGGTAAGTTTTTATGCCAACTAACGAGGAATTACGGGACATATGCGAGCAGGCTGCAGCAGCCGGAGCCCAACAGTTATTGGCTTGGCGGGGCCGTTTTTCGGCTCGAGAGAAGTCGGCCCACGATCTTGTCACGGACGCCGATTTGGCGTCACAACGGGCTGTGCGTGCTGTAATTGACGGAAAGTATGGCCTCGATCCATCCAGCAACCACGGGTTTTTGGGCGAAGAGGACCCCGACCCCCAGCAATTGCGCAAGCCGTACTGTTGGGTTGTTGATCCGCTGGATGGGACAACCAACTACGTCCACGATTTTCCCTGCTTTTCCGTCTCGATTGCGGTCGCCCAGGAGGGCGAATTGGTTGCCGGGGTGGTGCTGGACCCGCTCCGCGAGGAGTGTTTTCGGGTCGCTGCCGGCCTGGGAAGTCAGCTCAACGGTAAACAGATTTCCACCAGCACTACGACCGCTTTGGAGCAATCACTGCTTGCCGTCAGTTTTCCGCCAGATTTGCAGGCCGATTCACCAGATCTGCAAGCTTTTCTGCAAGTAGCCACCCGCTGCCAAGCCGTACGTCGGACCGGCTCGGCCGCCCTCAACCTAGCGTATGTGGCCTGTGGCCGCCTCGACGCCAACTGGGCCCATTACATTCATCCCTGGGACTCAGCGGCCGGAGTCTTGCTGGTGCGCGAGGCGGGCGGCGTCATTACTGCGAGCCGAGGAGGCGAATTTCGCTTGCAGCAGGGTGACTATGCAGCGTCAGCGACGACCGAACTACATCGGGCACTTTTGCCGCTGATCAATGCGTCCCCATAGGCGATTTTCAACATCAGCATATCTATTGAATTGGGTCAGGGGTGTCTACAATAGAGGTGCCTCTTTTCGATACCTCTTCGGACGGCTCTAGCCCCACTTCTGCGCTTTTTCAATGGTGTACAGTGAGCCACAGGTTTGTGGATACGATCGTCGTGCGTCCTGCGCTGAAATTTTGCTGGTTGCTTAGCCTCAGCATCTTGCTGTGGTCAGTGGGCGCCTATGCGCAGGAATCTACAGTTGAGCCAACTGTCGAGCCAACTTCGTCTGCGCCACCGGCGTCGGAGATCACAGCTGCGAAGGCGGAAAATCTGGTCGAAACGACCCCGCCTGGCCCCCCCCTGTCGACGAAACCGTGGCAGACGGTAGAGGAAGTTCGGCCTGCCGCTCCGGATATCTATTTACTGCCTGACGAGTTTGGCAAATTGCGCAAGGTACTTGGTTTTCGGTACGAAGATTTTTTCGAGGCTTGGAAACGCGATGAGCGTGACGCTGTGGCTCCCCCTCGCTACGTGCTCGACGCGTTGGCAGTCTCGGGAAAAGTGTTACGGACACATGCCCTGCTGCAGATTGAGTTCGAAATTACACTCCAAGCATCTGGCTGGATCGATATTCCCGTCCAACTGCCTGAGTTCATTGTCCAGCAACTAAAGATCGACGAACAGATGGAAGGGGAATGCCTCGTATTTGACAAGCAGCGCTTTGGACATGTTGTTTGGCTCTCGGGTCAAGCAGGCGACAAGCGCAGGCTCGTTTTGGAAGGTCTGGCAAGACTGAAACTCAATACCGGAAACCACGGCATTGAGTTGTACTTACCGCGCGCTACGACGTCGGACTTCACGTTACATGTGCCCAACTCCAACTCACATTTTGAAAGTCTGCCGGAGCTGGCTCTGACGACAGTTGCGCTCTCAGACAACACGACAGAAGTTCGTCTCTTAGGTCAAGCAAATCCACTTCGTTTGAACTGGACACCCCAGGACGAAGACACCGCCAATCAGGGTGCGCTGATAGAAGTTGAGGGGAAGACAATCGTTCACTTGGATCGCCGTCGAGCTTCGTACGACGCGACGCTTAAGATTAGCAGTTTTAGGAGCCCCCTAGAGAAAATTCAAGTTCGCTTGCCTGAAGGAGCGAAATTGGATTTGGCGGAAACTTCGAGCGAGTTTGAGATTCATCTACTTGGCTCGCCTTCCCGTCAAGACCGACGGCAGCTCGTTGAAATTCGCTCGCCTGCACCGCGCAAGAAACCGTGGGAACTTCGTCTTTCGGCGGAGAGCGCTGCGGCGTCAGTCAGCGGCTCTTCTAAATGGGTTGTGGAAGGATTTGAGGTACTCAGCGCGACTCGTCAATCAGGTGCGCTGACGCTCGAGGTCGACGATCAGTTGCAGGCTTACTTTGATGCCCATGGTGAAATTGATCAAGTACCATCGAAAGAAGCTACCTCGACGCTAGAGAACCGATCGGTTCTTGGTAGCTTTCGGTACACGAGAGTTCCCTGGGAACTTGTCGTTTTCACTTCACCGCGGCAAAAGCGAGTAAGCGTCAAGCCGCACTACGAGCTATTTATCAGCTCTGAAGAAGCTCGCCTTGATGTGGAGTACGTTTATCAGCTGACCGGGGCGCAGATTTTCTCGCTACGCGTCAATCAGCAGGGTTGGAAATTGACGGACGCTCCCATCGAGTCGGGCGGACTCGTCAACTCCGATGGTGTTGTTGAAACGCGAGAGGGACGCCTAATCTTGCCTCTGGTCGATCCCGACACGCAACAAATTCGATTGAATCTGAGCTTACTACGTAAAGACATAAATCCGGGCGACAATACGTTGTTACTTCCTGAACCGCTAGACGCCTTCGTCGTTGATGGCGAACTTTTTGTCGATTCTTCCGAAGCGGTGCGAATAACGCCCAGACTCGATGAAATGAGCGGCCTAAGCGTGATCGCGGAGACAGCTGGAGAACACTCAGTGATTTCCAACCCAGACCCAGCTGACCATGAAGACTCCATTCGCCTCCGCACCTTTTTGTCGGCTCCTGTATTCGTTGCCGAAGTGATACAGCGGCAACGTCAAGTGAATGTTGCGGCGCGGACGCAGGTAGAGATGGATCAGCGGCTCATTCACGTTCTGCAACGGCTCGACTATCAATCAAAATACCAGCCGGTATCGCAATTGTCCTTGAACGTCCCTGAGCAAATATGGTCGAACGAATCTCTGAATGTAACATTAGAAGGTGAGCAATTGCCTGTCGCGGAAGGCACCATTCTTGGCGAGCAGAATTTCGACACGAGAGATGACGAGTCCGCAAGCGGAAACAGTGCCGGTCGACAAATGATCGTTTCACTACCACGTCCGATTCAGAACGAAATTCCGCTTGTGATCGCCTATGAAATGCCCGCTCCGGATTTAGCGACCGATGAGTTGACGCCGCTGCTGCTGCCGCTTGTTACTCCTCGGGACATGGTGACGAGTCACGAAGTGTGGGTCAGCGCTGAGCAACCTTTGTTAGTCACCGCAAATCAGAGGTCAGCATCCGACGAGTGGCATGTGATCACTGGGGGCAATAGTGTGGCAAGGGCTTCCGAGGAAACCGGTGTTGCGGCGGGTGCGGGCACAACCGAGGAGGCTGCCCCCGCACTTCATCTGCAGACGACCGAAAACCTCTCGTACCTTTCTCTCAACGCTCAGCTCGATTCCGCTGATAGGATGCAACTGGCGAATCTTGAGCGCGGCTGGATCCAATCTTGGATCACTCCTGCCGGGCGACAAGAACGAGCCGTATTTCGTTTCCGTACGACGCACGCAACTGTTTTCGTGCAGCTTCATGCCGCTTTCGATGACGCTGAAATCGAAGTTTTACTGGATGGCAGACCTTCAAGTTACGAACTCTTGGCTGGCAACCGACTCGCTATTAGGTTGTCCTCAAATAGTACATTGCCAGTAGCAGGAATGTTTTCAACGAATCGGCTGTTCCCCAACGGACAATTCGACAGCCACTCGTTGGAGTTGCGGTATCAACAAGCAGCAACTTTGCCGGCTTGGGGGGAGCTGCGAAGCTCGTTGCCGCGCTTGGAGTGCCGCACGGCTAGTGCCCCGATCTATTGGCAGCTGATTTTACCACGTGGCTGGCAATTGGCGACCTCGCCCAAACAACTGGTTGCTGACTATTGGCTTGGTTGGAAGAATTACCGCTGGGGACGGCAGCCCACGCTCTCGCAAGCAGACCTCGAGCAGATTACTGGCGGCCGTCCGGCGGTAGCACCGGCTCCCCTCTCCTCGCAATACGTTTATCGGGCCTTCGAAATTCCCTCCGAGATTCAAGTGGTTGTCATTCGACAAGCCTGGCTGTTCGTGGCTTGCGCGTTGGGGGCTTTCGGGATAGGCTTGCTGTGTTTGTACACATCGCTTGCGCGGAACGGCATATTTTGGTTGAGCTTATCTTTATCGCTCTTAGCAGGGATTTTTAGCTATCCCGAAATTATGCTGCTGGCGATCCAAGTCATTCTGGCTGGTGGATTGATGACCTTCGTTACTGCAATTCTGCGACGCATCTTTTCGAATGAGGCAGCTTCACGAATTTCTATTACGAATTATCAGCTTGATCCATCCATCGAGGTCACTGAGAATTGGCAACGACGACAGCAAGGCGGACAATCCGATGCCACAGAAACGACGGCAACCTTGAGCAGCAGTGAGTCTATGCCATGAGTCGTCGTTTGCTTGCCGTTTGTTTGCTTGCCGTTTGCTTGATTGCCAGTCGTCTGATAACGATCTCGTTTTTCCTGTTACTTGTGGGCTTCGTCACGAGCGTCAACGAAAACAGCGCCTGTGCTGAAGGTTCGTCTGCCAACGAGCAACCCAGAACCGAGCAACGCGGCAACATTGCGTACCGGCGTATGTTTGTGCCGGCAGATTCACCCGAAGAGTGGCCTGTTGGGTCAGGGCGATACCTGCCCATCCCCCGCGCAGATTTTGCCCGATTGGTTGAGCAAAATCAGCCCCCTGCAGTGAGTCAACAACATCTACCGATTCACGTCAGCAGCGCCATTTATCGAGCGAAACTGCTATCAAACGACGTGCTGGAAGGTGTCGCAGAGTGGAGGGTGAATCTACGCGGAAATCAATTGCCTAACAAAGTGGCGCGGCTACTTCCTCTTTCGCCTATGAACTTGGCGATTCAATCCGCGTTTTGGCGTGGCGATCCGACGCAAGCTGCGGCAGTCGGTTTGTGGAAGCGTGAAGATAATGCAATGGAAATGGCTGTTTTGGTGAATCGGTCAGATACTTTGCGATTTGATTGGCAACTTGCCGCGCAGAGAATCGATTCTGTACGCACCGATTATACGTTTAAGATACCGATCGTGGTACCGCAAACGCTCGAACTCCTGCTACCGGCGAACCGCTCGGCGACGCTCTCTGCTAGCGAGTTATTGCCGCCCAACTCCGCGCCGCTATTACCAACCGGTTCCGGTCCTATGGGCGAAAGGCGTTGGGTGTTTCAACTTGCGCCGCGGGAGATCCATCGACTTGAGATTAGTCAACTCGCCCCGACGAAAGCCACTCGTGCTCTGCCGTTCGTCAGTCAGTCAACGTCGTATCAATTGGAACCTTCTGGACTGACCTCCGTAACGCGGCTAAGGCTCGATGCCCGAGAGTCACCTATTTCTGAGTTGAAGGCCGCCGTAGAAAGCGGACTAAGGATTATTGACGTCACTATTGATCAACAACCGGTCGCCTGGCGCGTGGTGGATAGGGCAGGAGAAATCCGACTTGTTATTCCTCGCGCTGAGTCGACGCAACCCCAGGCTATTGAGATTCGCTGCCTGGCAAAACTTCGCACTGGCACGACTTGGAAGCTGCCCAAGCTTCGTTTCGACGAGGTCGCTTGGACCGAGGGAACTACCAGTCTTTTGGTCTCGCCCGATTTGGAGCTAAGCTTGCTAACGCCCCGGCAAGCAACGCTCCAGCACATCGTGGGAATCGCTGCTAGCGCCCGTGCCGGTGAGGTGTTTCGCCTGCAGGAATGGTCTCGTGACGCGGCCTTAGAAATCGAGGTCGGCCGCCCCCTGCCAAGCCTCTCAGCGCGCACCTGCACCAAAATCGAAGTCGGGCATGACGAAGCTCAGGCCAGTCTCATCGCGTCTCTCTCCAGTTCAGGGCGAGATGTCTATCAAGTCCAGGCAACGATCGAAGCGGGCTGGTCGATCGATTCGGTTACGACCACTCCAAAATCTGCCTTAAACGACTGGCACATTGATCGTGATGAAAAGTCACAAAAAATTCGGTTTCAACTTAACCAACCGGTCTCAAAACAGAGTGCTTTGCGGGTCGAGGTCAAGGCTCGCAAGACGACCGCACAGTCAGTGCTGCCTGCGACGGTTGGCCAATTGAAGTTACTGCGTTTTCATGGTGCGGATGTCAGTCACGAGATGTTGCATTTAGGTACACGCGATTCCACGCAATTCGCACTGGCGGATCGTCTCGAAAGTCTTCGCCTCAGCCCCGATGAACTTCCCTTGGAGTTTAGCGATCTGCTTCCTGCTTCTCTTGCTGGCACGCTGATCGATGTTTCCCATTTGAATGATGCCGAGGTAGTAGAATTCAGTCAGCAGCCGGCCGAGTATCGAGCCAACTTGCAAATCGAAATTGACGCACTTTCCGCCCATCTTCAGCATCACTACCGAATCGAGTGTCATTTGCAAACAGGGGCGGTGAGGGAAATCGTCTTGGAGCTTGATGAACCTCCGCCGGAGGCTCTGCATTGGGAGTTTGTTGGTCAGCGAGGCGTAATTACCTCAGAGCGAATCGATGTTCCTGTGCCAGAGGAGATTCCCAATGAGACGATAGCGAAGTCTCCAGCGAAGACTAGCGTGGAGACCCGAATCGAAGTGCCTCAAAGTAATCGTGCAACGTACCTGCTGCGATTACCAAAGGACATGGCCGAAGATTTCGTTTTGCAAGCAAGTTATTCCCTGCCGGCTCAGTCCATAGAGCGTTGCAACCTGATCCATCTTCCTCAGTCGATCGACTGGGACGGAGAAGTTATTCTGCGAGGTCTTCTGAATGGATTTCATGTTTTTGACCAAGGGTGGACGCCAATGGTCTACTCCAACAGCAAAGCTGGAAATGGGCGCCTGCCGGTATTAGGCGCTTATCGACTGGGGTCTGAAGAGTTTCATCGGCCGAGCATCAAAGCGAGACTTCGATTACAGCGTCACCACCAAGAGCAGCCAGCTCCGCAGATGATAGCTTGGCTGGCCGAGTATCACACGTTGCAGGCTGCAGGTGGAGCCGCGATTCACGTGGCTAGTTACTCGCTAGAGAATTTGGGGATCAATGAGGCCGCGATCGTTCTTCCCCCAGGAGCCGAACTACAAGAAGCTTGGATCGACAACCAACAACTCGAGCCGAACCAGATCTCCTCCGAGGGTAGTATTCATCAGTTTCGATTTGAAAATGAGCTGCGTTGGCCCTATCTGACCCTCAAGTATTCGACGCACGAACACACTTTAGAAGGTTCGGCGTCCCTGCAACCCGTTGTTCCAAAGTGTTCTTTTCAAATCAATTTGGGTCGCTGGACTTTGTGGATTCCAGAGCGATATGAAATTGATAAGACGCTGCAAAACTACTCCGCTAAGCGGTACCATTGGCGGAAGCGTCTCTTCGGACCGCTGGCCCGTTCACGTGGAGAAACCGTATTCAATCCCGTGAAAGGTGACGCCTGGGCTCAGCTCTGGTCAGTTCCGTTAGTAGGCAAACAGACGAAGCAGGTCGCAGAAAATCTGGCGATCCAACTGGTCAATCGTCTTGAAACAGACGCCAATCAGCCCATCGGGACTCTTCTTGGTGACGTGATCGATCAGAATCAAATTACCGAGTTGTTCTACGTCGATCGTATGGCGTTGCTTGCAAAGGGAATTCAAGCACAGACCTCTTGCCAAGAATTGATTGTGAGCCGCAGGGCTCGCCGCTTCAATGCTCAAGCACTGCCTCTATCGAGCCACCCTCTGGCATTGTTAGTTAGCCCAGGCGTAATCGTATTGACGACTGCCGAGCGAGTTGCGCACTGGCACGATCAGCTTCGTCCGACCGATGCGTCGGGGATATTCATGGTGAGTTCTGACGACTTAGCGGATAGTTTCGATGCAATTCGCAGCCTGCGCACTTCTGAATTTTTGTCTGTTGCCCAGTGGCAAAAGTCACCGCGATGGGAGAGACCACGATGGATTAACGATAGTGCCCTGGAGCTTGCCGATGTCGGACGGCGCGCTCAGACCGTTGAATTTGTCGGACAACTACCTTCCCTCATTGTTCGACGCGCATTCGTTCAGCGAGCACTGTGGTATGCGATTGTGCTCTTAACACTCGTGTTGGGTGTGTGGCAGCTCGCTCATTATCCGAACAGAATGACTCTCGCTGGTGCCATCGCAGCGGCTGCTTGCCTGCTTGTGCCGGCCAGTTGGTTGACGATTCCTCAAGCGATTTTCTTGGGGCTTGTGGCTGCGGCCATCCTACGCGTCGCAATGAAGTCTTTGCATTTCGGGGAAGCACGTTCTCAGGTATCGCTCAAGGGGGTACCGGTAGCGGTTTGGTTTTTATTGTGCTGTCTCGACCCGCCAGCGCATGCTCAGCCTTTGACGAATCACGGCACAACCACATTGGCTACGAAGAATCTTCCGCTCGTGCTGTTTCCCATTGATTCGCGAGGTAGCCAACAAGGCAACGATGTCTACCTGTCTGAGGAATTCCTGACAACATTACGGCGGTCACCACGGCAAGTTGCCAACGATGGCGCCGAGCTGGTACTCTTGACTGCAACCTATCGCGGTAGTCTCCCCAGCGGTTTTGAGGGTACCGCTTCAGCAGCCAACGGCGGCACAACGGACCCATGGACTTTGCGCTGGAAAGTGAAAAGTTACTTGCCAAATAGTCGCTTGGTTTTGCCGCTACAACGTGATGAAGCGCTTTGGGACGAGAAAGCTCATCGCTTAGACGGAATGCCAATCAAACTCAACTGGCAATCCAATGGCAACGGCTGCTCAGTCGTTTTGCCGACCATCGGGGTTCACTGGCTACAGCTCGTTGCTCAACCTCGATTTACAACCGAAGATCTCTTTGCCAGGCTGGTTTTGCATGTCCCACCGTTGTCGGGTGCGCGACTTGACCTGACGCTGGCGCCGAACGTTGTCGATTCGCAAGTTGCTGGGGCCGTTCGGACCGCAATCGCCAGCCAAACCACGACCCTTAGCAACCGAGCACAATGGCAGTACTTGCATGGGGGGGCGCGCGATTCGATCGATTTGCGTTGGACCTCGAAAGCAGTGGAAAGTAATTCGGCCTCCTGGGAAAGACTGGAGCAACTCTCCTGGCTGCATGTTAATCGAGTCGCGGCGCGATTGGACGTACAATTGTCGGTGACAGGTCTGCAAGCTTCTTCTCCGCTACTGGAACTGGATGTCTCTTCTCAACTTAAGCTGGTTCCACCAGGCGAGAATTCGCCAATTGAGGAGGTAATTTCACCATCTCCAAGTCATCCCACCAGGCTTCAATTGAAGCTTCGGCGAGGACTTCCCAGTGATTTTGTCATTCCGCTCCGCTTCGAACTGCAACGCACGGAGTCCGTCGGTCGCATCTTTTTCCCAAGAGTGCGATTGCAGGGTGCTTCTCCAGATCAAAATCTGTTTGCGGTTTCGGTTTCTGCCGGCCTCTCTTACGACGAGCTGGTTTCCAATAGCCTCCGCAGTATCGAACCGGTCGAGTTTTCCGCGTCCTGGGATTCCGCTGGCGTAGCGCCACTTTACGCCTATTCGTTGGGGCAGGAAGCACCTGAATGGTCGCTGCGAATCTGGCCTGATCCGCAGTCGTTGACCGCCCAACAGACCCTCCGTGTCCATTGCTTACCCAACGAGGCGCATGTCGACTTTGAAGCGTCGGTCGACGGTCTGACAGGGTCTTGGCTGTCGCATCGCCTACAGGTGCCAGCGTCCTTGCAAATCGACGCGATCACAATCGAAAGCCCAATTGAAGGAAACTCTGTCCCGGTACGCTGGAGCCGTAGCCGAGTTAGTGAGACAGATGTCATGGTCTTTTTGGGACGTCCTTTGCAGCATCCCCATCAGCTGAAATTGCAAGGGCACGTTAACGCCACCGCCGAAAGTGAGGTCGAGTTATCTCAAGTACAACTGCACAGGGGCGAGCCTAGCGAGATCCATATGGATCTCTATCGCACGGAAGACGTACAAGTAAGTTGGTCGAATCCCGAGCGAGTCCCAGACGAAATTCAACAGCAGGGAGCCCCTCGCATCGGAGAGGAGATTCACATCGGACATTTCACCTGGCGATCTTCGGAGGCTGGCGAACTTTCGAGACTTCGACTGGAAAGAAATAATCCGAAATTCGAAACCACATCCGTGACGACGGTCGATTTGGGGCCCAGCGGCTGGACAGCCTGCTTGAACAGCCGGCTCGAAGTTCGGCAAGGAGTTGTGAGTCACCTCAGCATGAGCGTCCCCAATGGTTTTCAAGCACCTTATGTCTTGCAACCAGAGCAAGTGGGTGAAATCGACGAGGTCATAGAAACGGCCAGCGGGAAGGAGATTACTTTACGACTTACCGAGCCAGCAACTGAAGGAGATCAAGTTGAACTCCAGCTGAGCGGCAGCTTGAACCTCTCGGCTGACCAGCCTGTCGTGGTGCCGTCGTTGCAATGGACCGGGGCCACCCGCAGGAACCGTTTCGTGTTGCTGCCCACACTGATCGACGGACAATTGGTCGTCTGGCGAAAGAGTGGTTTAAGACGCCAGCCGCTTCCTAAACAACTGCGTGTCTACGCGGCACAACGCGAAGCGACGCTTCCCTTTCACATTGAGCAGAGCCAGTTTAAGGCCGAGGAGGGTTCCTTCCGAGGGACCCTGCGTAACGCATTAGTGCGTTATGCCATGGTCTCGGGAATCATCGACGAGGCTGGGCTGTTAACGGCCACGGCGGAACTGGTCTTACAGCCGGGCAGGGCGACTTCCTGTAAGATTCAACTACCGCGGCAGTCACAACTTTGTCAATTGATTGTTGGCGATGCTCCCGTTCGCCGAGAGCAGCTCGAGGATGGCTGTTGGCGAGTCCCGCTAGGCCCCCCTTTCATACCACAAAGAATTGTGGCAAACTACCGATCATACCATGAGCTGGCAGGGCAGCGTCTGAGACTCGTCCCACCAAGTATTCTCTTCGGGGACCAAGCGTTGCCAATGCCGAAGACTTGGTGGCGGATTCAAGCGACCAGGGGCCTGCAATTAGACACGCCTCTGGTGGGGCATTTAACGGACGAATTCCAGTTTTTGAAAGAAAGCTGCCGACTTGCTCAACTCACGTTCGATGACGCGAAATCGCAAGCTTCGGAATTACCACGCGAAGAAGGTCAAGCTTGGTTCAAGACCTGGCAAAGAGTCACCCGAAGAGCCGAGGAAGCTTGGCAAGCTTATAATCTGTCGGAAGGCGAAGAATCTACTCTTTTGACGGCTCAGCAGGCACGTCTAGGATTCGTGGACGCATCGGCTACTGATGATCCAACTGAACATCGCCGTCAAATAGCGTTGACTTACCCCCCCAGGTTGTCATTGAATCTTGAGGCACCACCGAGCGGCAATCAACTTTATTTCGTCAGCGATTCGAGCGGTCAACTTGCGCTGACCGTTACGCCGGCATCGAAGAAAAACCTGTGGCGCTGGTTTGCCGCAGTAGCTCTCGTCTGCGGGACCTTGGCAGTCGTGTTGCAATTGAGGCACGACCCGCAGTGGCACCATCGACTTTGCCATTGGCCCCATGGCTTAGCGATGGGCAGTGGATGCGTTTGGTGGCTGTTGCTGAAGCCTAGCTCGATTGGCATGCTTGTCATCGCGCTGACGCTGACTTCGCTTGCGATCAAACAATGGCGACTATTCCGGCATCACAGGCGGCACAAGCCTGCTACCCAGCTTGCTGCGCCGACAAGCTGAGCGTTGAGATAGCCAAAAAACTCACTAGTATCCGTCATTAAATAGGGTTTGCTGATTTATTTCTCCGCGCTGCAATTTCTTTTCAAAGTTGTTATTCTTGGTCTTTGAGCCGCACGGTTTTTTACGATAAGGCCGAAAAACCCTTGCGTCTGTCGCGACGGAGTCGCCGCGAGATTGCCCACTATGCTCCCCTCGCCGGTGACCGGATGTACCGCAAGCAGCAACGTCAGCAATTGGAGTTCCCCGACTTTTATCTGCCCTTCAGCGGTGAGCTTGATCCCGAGAATCGCTGGGTCGTGCTGGCCCGCCTAGTGCCTTGGGAACTGGCGGAGGAGATTTATCACAACGGGTTGTGCGGAGATTTCGGCGCGCCGATTGTTCCCTCACGCACAGCCTTGGGCGCGTTGTTGGTGAAAGAGCGTCTTGGACTGACTGATCGCGAGACAGTCGAGACAATCCAAGAGAATCCGTATCTTCAATTCTTTCTGGGCCTGGAAGAGTTCACGCAAGACAAGCCATTTGACGCCTCGTTGATGGTCGACTTCCGCAAGAGGTTTGGCGAAGACGGAATGCAACGCCTAGCGGAAGCGATTGCGTTGGCGTCGTTACCGCAGGCCGAATCGACGGACGAAGAAAGCGAAGACGAACCACCGCCTAGCGCAGGCACACAAGAGCAGCCTACTTCGTCCGAGCAGACCGGAGAAACCGACGCCAATCGTGGTAAGTTGATCATCGACGCCACGTGTGCCCCAGCCGATATCCGTTACCCGACCGATGTGAGTCTCCTGAATGAAGCCCGCGAGAAGACCGACGCCATCATCGACCTACTGCACGCGCCGCTGGTCGGCCAAGAGCCGCGTCCGCGGACGTATCGACAGAAAGGGCGGCGTCAGTTTGTCGCTTTCGTCAAACAGAAAAAGCCGCGACGCAACAAGATTCGCCAGGCCAACCGGCAACAATTGGGCTACTTGCGCCGCAATCTGCAGGCCATCCAACGGCTGTTGGAACATCCCGACGCGCTACCGCTGACAGAGCTGGTACGTCGTGATTACAAAAACTTGCTGGTCTGCCGCGAGCTGTATCGTCAGCAACTCCAGATGTATGAGACCAAGACCCAACGCATCGACGATCGGATTGTCAGCATCTCGCAGCCGCACGTCCGCCCGATCAAACGGGGCAAGGCGGGCCGCGACACAGAGTTTGGCGCGAAGTTGTCGTTGAGCGTGGTTGATGGTTTCTCGTTCGTCGATCGGCTGAGTTGGAACAGCTATAACGAGTCGACCGATCTGATCGGTCAAATCGAAACGTATCGCCAGCGGTTCGGTTTTTATCCCGAGTCTGTGCACGTCGATCAGATTTATCGTACGCGAGCCAATCGGACGTCTTGTAAGGAACATGGCATTCGAATGAGCGGTCCGCCGCTGGGGCGTAAGCCACAACAGGTTTCGGCAGCCGATAAAAAACAAGCGGCAGCCGACGAAGCGATTCGCAACCAGGTTGAAGGAAAGTTTGGCCAAGGCAAGCGGCGCTTCGGCTTAGGCCGGATCATGGCCAAGCTGGCCAGCACGTCCGCGGCGCAGATTTCGCTCAGCTTTCTGGTAATGAACCTCGAAAGGGCGCTGCGGCAGTTCTTTTTTTCGCCCGTTTTACTGGTGCACGGTTGGGACAGACCGGCTCTCACCAGGCACTACGACTGCTGGCCACCATTTAGCCGCCTAAGAAGTTGGGCGCTGAAGACTTTAGGCCGGACATCCGAACGACCGAGTTTGCGATTACGCGCGCCAGTCGACTAAATCAGCAAGCCCTAG
>Ga0310121_10003743_pt1 | contig 13788 bp, 9 predicted proteins | sample CB27_Tmax_986_MG_FD_203504 | JGI IMG/M metagenome (GOLD analysis project Ga0310121, IMG submission 203504) | Marine microbial communities from Western Arctic Ocean, Canada - CB27_Tmax_986 | ecosystem: Environmental > Aquatic > Marine > Oceanic | place: Canada: Western Arctic Ocean | collected... | reverse complement strand
GCAATCGGTCGAGCTTCACATGGCTCTCAAGAAGCTCGACGTGCCTACCGAGCTGTTCATGTATCCCGGCCGCAGCCACGGCATCCCCGATGCGCGCAACCGGTTGGTGAAGGCGGTGAGCGAGATGGCATGGATGGATCACTACGTGCGCGGGATCGGCGACAAGTTCGAGTGGAAGCAGGTCCTCGAGACCCTCGAAGCCAAGGATCGCCCGCGGCCGATATCGGACCGCTGAGCACGGACGATTGCTCATCTTGCGTCGCCCTCGGTGAGTTGCGGGTCTGAGTGGGGCGGGGCAGAATGAAGGCATGAAGAGAACCCTGCTGTTCGTGCTCGGCCTGATAGCGTTTTGGAGTGGACCACCGGACGGACCGTATGAGCTCTACCACGACAACGGTCAGTTGTGGCGGAAGAGCACCCACGTGGATGGTGAGCTAGACGGACCGGCTGAAGCTCTACCACGAGAACGGTCAGTTGCAGGGGAGAGGCACCTACAACATGGGTGTGGAGTGTGGTGAGTGGGTTGAGGATGGCGAGACAGTTACCTATCCACCCTGTCCCCCCGACCCCCCCTTTTTGACCGCACCCACCGCTGGACTATACAACGATGTTTTGCGCATCCGGTGTGGTGCTCTCGGCTGAGTTGCGGTCCTGGGGGTGAGGAGGCAGAATTAGAGCATGAAGAGAATTCTATTGCTCGCTTCCTGCCTGTTTGCCTGTGTCTCTGGGCCTGAGCCTCAATCTGCTGGTTCCGGAGGCCCAAGGAACACGGACGTCGATGCTCTTTTTGCCGATTTAGTCGGGATGCGGCCAGGAGCAGCCGTAGGAGTTGTAATGGACGGTGAGGTTGTGCACCGGGCCGGGTATGGGATTGCCGACATGGATCACAGCATCCCGATAACCCCTAAGACTGTATTTGATATCGCATCTATCTCGAAACAGTTCGGCGCAATGGCCGCGCTTCTTCTTGAGGCGGAGGGGCGCTTAGATCTGGAAGAGGATGTACGGGCCTACGTCCCGGCATTACCCGATTTCGGCCCCACGATTGTACCGCGTCATCTAATTCACCATACGAGCGGGATCCGGGACTGGCCGCACACCATGGAATTAGGTGGAGTCGGGTATAGTGATGTCATTTCATTCGAGAAGATTCTCCGGATGCTATACCAGCAGAGGGCGATCAACTTCCGTCCAGGCTCGGAGTATGCCTACTCGAATACGGGTTACAACCTTTTGGCGAGGATGATCGAGGTCCAGTCGGGCATGACATTCAGAGCCTACACTCAAGAGCAGATCTTTAGCCCCCTGAGGATGACACACACACACTTCTCTGACGACTACTTGGAGATTGTCCCCGGACGCGCTGAATCCTATGCGCCAGTTGGGAACGAAGCTGATGGCATGTTCCGCCGCCAGATTAACCAACTCACTGCTTTGGCTTCGAGCTCGCTCAACACCACTGTGGATGACTTCATTTTGTGGATGAAGAACTATGAGACGGGCGAGGTTGGAGGCGAAGAGATCATCGGCAGGATGCTACAGAGAGGTGTGCTTACTGGTGGTGACACCATCGACTATGCTCACGGATTAACGGTGGGGGAATACAGGGGGCTCACGAACTTCGGACACGGAGGCTCGTGGGCGGGGTTCCGTACGAACTTTCTCCGATTCTCTGAGGAAGATCTGTCGATCGTTGTTTTCTGTAACTTCTCGACCTGTGACCCAGGAGGACGCGCGCTTAAGGTTGCGGAGGTTTTTCTTGAAGATCAAATGGGTCCCCCTCCGGTGCAGCCTGATGGATCAGATGACGTTACTGAATCTCTGAACCTTTCGGATTCTGAGCTACGCGAATACTCCGGTCACTACCGGAGCCCTGAGTTGGATTCAACCTACGAGGTGTTTGTGGAATCAGGGCGGCTTGTCGCTGAGCACTGGAGAAACCCGCCATCGATCCTATCGCCAATTGGTGACGACTTGTTCACAGGGGACCGGCGTTGGTTTCCGGAAGTGCGTTTTATCAGAAACCAAGCAGGTCAGGTGGCGGGCTTCACCGTCTCTGGCGTCCGTGTCCGGGCTCTGATGTTCGAGAGGGTCCAGTAAAAAAGTAGTACGTCGGGTTCTAGTGTCTCTTGCGGGACCTCATCCCGCAGGACCGCAACTTAGAGCCGGGAGCACCACACCGGACGCGCAAAACATTGTTGTATAGTCCAGCAGTGGGTGCGGTGAAATAGGGGGGTGTGGAAAAAACTCAAGGGATCATGTTCAATATCTTGACCGGAGCCATGATACGGGGTTCAACTCCTCACAAAGACGGGATGGCAGTCGCCTACTAGGGACAGAATCAGGTTACCAGAGAGAATCTGGACAAAAGAGGCTCCGTCCCTTACGCACCTGGTGATTCCGGCTACTTCGCAGCGGTTACGTAGGGGTCATTGTCCATTTTTCCCTTCCCCCAAAACGCTTCAATAACCTCCTTGGAAGGCTTCTCAGTAAGAAGGCTTACACCCACCATTGCTACCACAGATAGGGCTAACGACCACGCTAGGTCATGGAGTCCAAGGGGCCGCGGGATGAATCTAGCTATAAGGATATAACCGCCTGTTCCTAGCACGATCGAGGCGATGGCACCATACGTGTTAGCTCGCTGCCAATACAGGCCGAAAATCAAGGGAACTAGGAAGCATGATGCTAGTCCACCAATCGCGTAGAAAACTATGGACTGGAGGAAGGGTGGCGGAACTAACGCCATGGCAAACACGACACCGCCGAGGGCAAGAGTGGTTCTCCGGTCAAGTTTGGCCCGAGTACTCCATGAAAGTTCCTTGCCCATTGCATCCACCCATACGTCCCCAACTAATCCGCTGGCACTTACAAGAAGCATAGAAGACACCGTCGACATGATAGCCGCAAATGGGGCTGCCAGGATGATCCCAGCCATGGTAGGAGGGAAAAGTGCCATGATCGTTAGCGGTATCACAGTATCTGCTACCTCTACCCCAGGTCCTATCACTACATTTGCCGCAGTACCCAGAAACATCATCACGAAGGTGAAAAAAAACATCACAACTGTGACCAAAACCATCGCCCGATGCATCGCCTTGGAGTCTCGGAAGGTGAGGCCTCGGACCGCGACATGAGGCATTCCCAATAACCCAATACCCACTAGCACCCATCCTATCGTGATTATGGTACCCCAGCTGTAATCTCCCCCAGCATCTGGTGTGAGAAGGGCAGGATCCATGGTATGGAGTTGATTTATCAACTCGCTCATCCCACCAGCATAGGAGAGAATCGCCACGAACAGGGCTCCCACTCCAAGAAGCATGACCAACCCTTGAAGGGTGTCAGTAAGTACCACAGCCCTATAGCCGCCAACGCTTGTATAGAAGATCGTGGTAAAGACCATAAGAACGAGGCCAACCACGTAAGGCACCCCCGCCATAGTCTCAAATATAAGACTGCCACCAATGAACTGCGCGGACATGTAGAAGGTGAGAAATAGCACCATGATCACAGCACTCCCCGCACCCACCAACGGATGAGGAAAACGAACTGCTAGGACGCGTGGAACCGTGTACGCATTTATTTTTCGGGCCACAATAGCAAACTTTTTTCCTAGAACTCCCAAGACGAGAACACCTCCAGTAATCTGCCCGCTCGCGATCACTAGCCAGACAAAGCCTTCGCTGTAGCCCAGCGCCGGCGTGCCGATGAATGTTCCGGCACTGACCAGAGAAGTTGTAAGGGTAAAAGCAAGCACGAAACCACCGAGACTTCGTCCTCCGGCATAATATTCGCTAACGAAATCTTCAGCTTTCGTTCCGGCAAGCACCCTCTTGCCGTAGAGGCCAATGATGATGTTAAGGGTGATGTAGACAGTGAACGGAACAATGATAGGCCAGTTCATCCGTCAGTAACCCCCTCCCGGATCGACGGATCGATTGGGTCCAGATTAACCTCCTGGAAGACCCACCGAAGACTCACTAGCAGGGCAAGCAAGAATGTGAAGACCGTAATAATGATTCCCCAAAACAAATAACTAGGAAGGCCCAGAACAGCTCCATACATCTCTGGATCCCGACCGACTGTGAGTCCGTAAATGGATCCGAGACCAGCCACGGCGGCCAGGAGAAAGAGCACGGCGGAGAGGACAGCTTCCCGCACGCACAGAGCGTATCGAGAGTCCTCCTCAATCCCATATTCCGTCGTCAACCGTGCCATAGTACTCCTATTTTTCTAGCAGTCCTTTGTCCTGAACTATATCCATTAGTGGAGCCGTGCCTTTGCTCTCTTGATCTCTTCAAGAATATCCTGGCCATCGTGAAGCGGCACAGCCAATTCATCTATGGGCTCAATTGATCTGTCCGTCGGATTCCTATGCACAGCAGCATAGCATGCAGGGCTGCCGGTATGTCTGAGGTCTTCGGCAAAAGCGTCCCCAAGACTGTAATGCCAAAACTCGTAGGGATAAGCAGCGAATCCACACCTCTCCATCACAGCCGTAATCTCAGCACGCCGGATAAGAGCTTCCGGCGAGATGAAAGGTGAAAACATCGGGGTAAGTTCCGACATTTCCAGATAAGGCCCGCCCCTTTCGAGTAGCTCCCGGGTGTCGCGATCCAATACGGAGATGTCCACCGCGCACCCAGACATATGGCCAGCCAACTTGGGGACGGTCGCAACCAAGACGGACACTCTCCTGAACACGATCTCTGCGTCAGGGTCTTCAGTACCCACCTCCCAGGCCGTCTTTCGGAGGATAGTGTCAAAGATGCCTTCCTTACGAGCTAGCTTCCTCTGCATCTCTGCAGTTCGGAAGCCATCCTCGATCTTTAGGATCCAGCCCCGCTCAACCATTTCGGCTGCAGCTTCCAGAAGTGGACCCATAACTCCCTCACGAACTTCGAAGATACGGGGAATGTCATCCACGATCGGAGTATCCGAAAACTTGACTTCGACCCCAGCAGCCTGTGCCGCTTCCGGAATTGAGCAAAGTGCTTCTCGAGACTCTATGACCGGATATTCCATCATACGATCCATAAAGCCCCGCGCCCGTTCCATCGACTCACGCCAATAGGCTATCCGGGAAGATGCCTCCCAGCCGTTATCAGTCAATTACAGTCCCCTCGAGCAACCGATACTCTAGTGTGAATCCTCTTAATTTCTTGCTTTAGCGAGATGGTATTACTGGTAAAACAATATGAGAGGCCCGCTCCGGACCGTGGTAGATCCGCTGGGTAGCCACCACCGCTTCCTCTCTGGTCGCAAGAGCTACGTTGTCATTTCCTGTATTGAGATTCGGAAGATAGTAAGGATACCAACTAGAGGAGATTTCCACACCAATCCGGTGTCCTTCCTGGAATAGGTTTCCAGTACCTCGCCAAAACCTAATCGTATATTCATAAACCTCGTTTGGATCAATAGTACTTAGCTCTGCTCCATTGAACCGGCCTTCATTCTCGGGGTCTCGATTTCGTGCTCGCATCACCCCTTCTGTCAGAAGTGCCGAGTAACCATCCGGTCGCACATCCACTAACCGCACAAACCAATCAGTATCGAGAGCAGAGGTGGATGCGTAGAGTTTGACTTCAATTGGCCCCGTCACCTCAACAGGCTCTGTTAACGGCGGAGTCAGATAGGCGAGTACTTCATCTCCCAATGCCGAAGATCGTGTGCTGAGCGCACCATCTATATGTCCGTTCTTGTTTGGCCAAGTATCAAACGGATCCCGTGTCGGATTAAGAGGATCGTAATCATAGGTATCGTAACCCTCCACAGATGGAGGAACTAAGGTGAGAACGCCATCTCCATTTACAGAGTTCGCAGCGCCATCTGAGTCGAAGTAGTAGTTCGTCCACTGAGTCTGAGGTAGTGGCCAGTCTGTTTCCGCATGCCAAGCATTCTCCCCCATAACGAAGACATAGACTGGAGGGTCATTCTCGACACCATTGTCTTCACCCTTCAAGAAGTGGTCAAACCAACGAGCTGTATAGCCGTTTACATCAATGACCGCATCCGGCCCGTAGTCGATCCCACCTGATGTCTGTGTGTTGATACCATGAATCCATGGGCCAATGATCAGCGTGGGACGTCTCGCCTCGGCTGTAGCACCGTTTTCCTTCATTCCCAAGTAATTCATCGGGGATCCTGGATAGTTAGCGTCAAACCATCCGGTGAAGGAAAGGGATGGAACTGCAATCCTAGAGTAGGACTCTCTAGTCTGGTAAGAGATCCCAGTCCAGTATGGGTCGGTGGACTTGTTCTGCAGATACCATTGCTCGAACCAAGACGCGTTCTGTAGCCCTCGGGACTCGTTAATCTCTACGTAGGGTGTATGCGGCGGGTCCTGACGTTTTTCTGACCAACCGTCGTACCCTCCTGGACCAGCTTTCTGTTGAGTCCGACCCGAGAGCATAGCCGCCCAATCCAGCATCCATCCACCGACAAGTACACCGTTCTGATACGGCAGATTCTCGAATTGATCGGGCGGGGCCACCTGAGGAGCAATAGCTGCTAAATGAGGTGGCACCGTAGTCGCGGTCCACCACTGCGTCCAACCCAGGTATGAGCCACCGATCATCCCTACCTTACCTGTAGACCAATCCTGCTCAGCAATCCATTCCACGAGGTCGTATCCGTCGGTCTTGTGCTTTTCTCCAAACGGATCCCAAGTGCCCTCGGAGTCGTATCGGCCCCTAACATCTGCTGCTGCCACCACGTATCCGCGCTCTGCGTACCAGGAAGCGCTTTCTCTCGAACCGTTGTTGTCATAGGGGGTCATGATCAGAAGCGCCGGAAACTGTCCAGATTCTCTTGGGCTGTAGATATCCGCCGACAGATGCACACCATCCCTCATGGGAACCAACACCCCAATATGTTCGTCAACGTCATATTGGGCCGCAGAGTAGTCTCCAGCATTCGGAGCTTGACTGTTTCCCTGAGCTGGGGCTGAAGATGGAGTGGATGTACAAGCCCCAATAGCTATCACGATCGTGGAAACAATCAGCATACATCCGAAGGCTCTTTTCTTCCTCATCGGTCCCCTCCTATTTAACGGGGTTCTGCATCCTTGCTTATCAGCATCCCCCTGCCATTCACTAGATAGAAGAGCCCCGCTCGGTTGGTCGACCGAGCGGGGCCATCTGACCCAGATGTGTCAGGGGTGACCCTAAAACTCAAGTGTTAGGGTTCGAATCTCTCTCGCCTTGCGGAAGCGCGACACATGTGTCGGTACCGTATATATTCCCATCATACGGATGTGAGCCCGATGCAAAAGGCAAATCGTGCCGCAGGAAATCATTTAGTCTCCTGCCTTCCAAATACAGCTCGCGGTAGCGCTCCTGTAAAATATGGCTCAAGATCTCGGCATCGTCAGAGACATCAGCCGGTGCATAAGCCGGTAACCCAGCTGCCGTATGAAGCGCATTAATGATGTCGACCGCAGCCTGACCCATATCAACTTCCGCAATAATCAACTGGGCTTCTGCATACTTAGCGATTGCGATAGGGGAGGTCCAACTGGAATACTTCTTTATGTGCCTTAGCGGAGAGCCATCCTGACCTATACCAGCTAATGTGGATTCCACTCTTGGATCCACTACCCCACCAAATGTCAAATTATCTCCATCTGTGGTGGGCATACCGTTCGCGTCATTGAATTCCGGCGAAATAAAGCCGTCGATCGTGTTGTGTTGATAGATCCTATTATACCGATACATATCTGCCATTGAGTAGGTCGCGTTCAACACAAAACCAGCAGGGACTCCAGCCGCATCTGACTTTGCCCCCGCTTTGTCACCGAGAGTCAGTCGGGTCCGTGCTCGCACCACACGAGCTGCGTTTTCCAGATCAGATCTGCCGGCTGCCGAAGCTAACGACATCGCTTCACCCAAAGCCGTTTCTGCAGTTTCCAGCATCGCAGTTGGCGTCATGATCGGACCGACGTCGACCGTCATCTCGCAGAAGGCTTCACCCAGCAGGTTACGTGCAAGAGCACCATACGTAGCTAATGTGGCGATCTTGTCCGCCTTACCCTCTACGTCTGCGTCTGCCCAACCCTCCAAACGGGCCCTCGAAGCCTCCGCGGATACTCGAGCCTTTTGCAGCGGTACGAACATGCCATAACCGAAGTTGGTGTTGCACGCACGATTATCTCGGGTCTGACCAATCTTGCGATGGTCCCATTCAGTCATCACCAGCCATCCAGAGCTGTGCCTGAGTTCATCAGTTATCTGGCCGCTCGCTGCAACGTACTGGCTGTAGGCGCACTCAAACTCTCCAATCGCACTATTTACGAGTACAGTAGCTAGTGCAGGATTGTCAAGATTTTCAGCGGCAACCTTTGTGGGCAATTCCACGGTCAAAAGATCTTCGCATGCTGAAGTCGCAGTTCCCAATGCGACAATCATGATCAATGCTTGAAGACGTGACCGACTCCACCAACCAGATTGTCTCTTATTGTTCGTCAACATTATTTGGATCTCCGGTTCATCGGTTCTCATTCGTTAGTACCTGAGCCTGAAGGTCAATGCCACTGAGCTTTCCGGCGGCATCGATGTCTGATGGTATGGACCAGCTTCGTTGCCTGACGTCCACTGCCTGGTGAGCTCTACGTCAATCTCTCTGCGACCGAAAGTTCCAGATTGGGCCATCCAAAGAGTAGCCAGATTTCGTGCTGAGACTGTTATCGTTCCACCTGCACTACCAATTAATGACGCCAACCCATCTGCTATCGTGTAGTTCAAAGAAACCTCGCGCAGCTTGGCTAACCCACCCTCAATCACACCCCCTTGGAGCCAGTTACCAACGATCTCGCTCATTGCTGCGAGCCTAGGATCTTGTCGCTCCAAAATCTGTCTGGAGTTCTGGAAAAGCAGATGAGAAGCGGCAAGATCACCACTGATCTTCGTATAACCGCCCGAGTAATCCACTAATGCGAATAAGCGGATACTTGAACCCAGCCGAATCTCGGTATTAAAGCTACCGAACCAGGTCGGTGTGGACGGCCCGCGATACACATCCTGAGCCTGGGAACAGGACACGGTGCCACCCCCCTGCTCCGGTGTAGCCTCACACACATCATTAATAATGTTACCACTACCATCAAATTCGGCGGAGATAACGTTTTGAACAAACACTGAACTGATCGGCAGGCCCTCTTTGTGCTTGCGACCAAACATCGAGATTGTCGGGAGACCACCCAGATCGACGACTTCACTGGAATTCGTCGCATAGTTGAAGCCGAGATTCCACTCCAGACCCTCTGTCCGGATGAGACTTCCTCTGGCTTCGAGTTCAATCCCCTTGTTGTTCAGCAAGCCAGCATTCACCAACTGGACACCTGCGAATCCGCTCGAAGGTGCTACCGGCTTCGCAATAATCGCATCTTTCGTGTCTTTGTTGTAATACGTGAATCCTAAGCTGACCCTATTATCGAGAAGGCTTGCATCGAAACCCACCTCAAGTTCTTCACCAACTTCCGGCTTCAGATCCTGATTACCAAGTGCATCAGTGGTCAGGCCAGGCTGATCACCGTGAGCGGTGATCGGAGCGTATAGACGGCGGGCAGCAAACACATCCGGTTGCCGACCAGCTCTACCCCAAGCCGTTCGTAGCCGCAGGTCATTAAAGAGGCCAAAGTTAAAGAACGATTCTTCGCTCAAAACCCAGGATGCGCTGACCTTGGGGTATACAACAAAGTTGAAGTTGTCACCGAACGCGCTGTTGTCGTCCCCACGTACCGCACCAGTCAAGAAAAGGCGGTTATTCCAACTGAGTTGTTCCTGCAGATACACCCCAAACGTCTTGTTCTCGATGAAATCTTCAAAACCAGATTTCACCGCTGCTGAAGATACCGTTCCTGGCCCAGGGGCGGGGAATTGGTCACCCGTCGCACCAAATTCGTGCGTACTCTTGACATAGTACTGAGCACCAAACGAGGTCTCCGAATCCGTACCCAAGAAGGGAAGCTCGAACGTGGCCGTAGCCCCATAGTCTACATTCGCCTGGCTCACCTGGCGGTGGAGCGACTCTGAGCGTCCAAGGTTGGCTGCGCCCATGAAGTCTGACGAACCAAGTGGTGATCGCGGATACATGCGACCAGAAATAACACTACCGAAGTCCGCACCACCCGTCACTTGTTGAATAAGCCAAGGAAGAGGGTTGTGCCGTATAGTCATGCTACCGATAAATCGGTCTATGTTTTCCTCCACATCCACGCTCGCTACAGCCCACGGCGGTGTCCAGTTCCAACCTCTCCGCCTCGGGTCTTCCATGGCTGCCGGCGTGCCCCAGTAGATCGAAGACACAAACTCGTTTGGGAATGGGCCACCACCGTTGAAGCTCGTCTGTGAACGAATAAATCCCATATTCGTTCTCACAGACAACTCCTCACTCGGAGTTACCTCTAAATTAACACGTGCACTGTACTTATCCTGGTAGTTCCAATCGACGAATCCTTCGTTACGATCCACTTGCCCCGAGAGGTAGTACGTAAGTAGGTCGGTACCTCCCTGCACGCCGATCTTGTAGGCCTGGTCATGTCCCGTGGTGAACGGAATGCCGTGACCAAGAGCAATCTCCGACTTGAGCACTTCGAACTCCCTGACCCCAGTCGGTAAAAGCACACAGTTCGTGCAGGGTGTCGTGCTCTTGTCATAAACAGCTGGCCAGCGTTCCACCGCATCAGAAAGATAGCTCGCACCTTGCTTGACCATGATGTCCCACTGCGGCGCACCAAGAGTCCCTCTTTTCGTCGTGATCTGAATCACACCAGCTGAAGCTTCAGTTCCGTAGAGAGTTGCAGCCGCCGGACCTTTGATGACCTCAACACTCTCAATTTCTTCCGGGTTCAGGTCATTGAGCCGACTTACCGCACCGCCACGCATGTTCGAGGTCCCGATCCTTGCGTTTTGATTATTATCAATGCGGACACCGTCGACGTAGATAAGAGGGCCACTTCCTAGGGTAACGCTCCCGAGGCCACGAATCTTGATCGCTGAGCCAGTACCAACATTACCTGGGCCACTGCTCATGTTCAGTCCAGAGACATTCGCATTTAGAAGATCTTGTATGCTACCAGCTTGGCCCACTTCCATTACCGCACTCATATCGACCTGAGCAACCGCGGTCCCCGTCGCTCGAGCTTGTGAGCCACCGGCGGTGCCAGTCACGATCAAAGCGTCGAGGTTCAAAGCCATCGACTCCATGGTAAGATTGGCTTCTACAGTTTCACCTAGACCAACTGTGATCTGCTGGGTTACAGTCGCCAAGCCAATCCGCTCGGCAGTCAACTCATAACTACCGACTGGGACATTTAACAGTAAGTAGCGACCGTTCTGGCGCGTCAACGCACCAATCCCAGCCCCTACTAAATAGACCTGGACATCACCTAGCGAGGCACCGGTCTGAGCGTCGGTCACCTGACCCACGACCTGACCATTCTGAGCTTCGATAGAAGTGGCGAAAGGGCCAATTATTGCAAGGACAGCCACTCCGACGACGAGTTTCAAAATTCTCATGGAGCCTTTCCTCATCCTTAGGGACGCTTGAGCACCGAGGAGCATCTTCTCTAAAGTAGATGCTTGAAAACGTATAGTCTCAGCATGATACCCGCTACCCATGCTAGGCCGGAGGCAAAAGTTATTCATCCTGATTCCAACGATGACTACCGCAGCAATTGTTATTCAAGAATGGTTATCTGATCGTAAGTAAGCTCCTCCCATAATGTCGATCTTCGTTGCAATTAGCTGTAGGAGAAACAATAGGGATCGCGTGTAAGGGAAGGAAATTCCATACAAACTGGCGCTTCAGTGGTCACCTAAAAAATCACGTAGTTCAGTCTTGACCACCTTCCCGTAGTTGTTCTTGGGAAGTGCATCAACAAAGTGATACTCCTTCGGACGCTTGAAGCGAGCGATATTCTGGAGACAAACCTTGTCCAGTGACCCGACGGTGACGTCAATGCCAGCTAGGGGAACCACGAATGCGACTACGGATTCTCCCCAATCAGCGTCTGGCCTCCCTATAATTGCTGCCTCTTTCACACCTTCATGTTGGAGCAGTGCGTCCTCTACCTCACGCGGGTAGATGTTACTACCACCCGAAATGATCAAATCGTTCGAACGGTCCTTAAGCGTCAAGAAGCCGTTCTGATCCATCACCCCTAGGTCTCCCGTGTGGAGCCACCCTCCCCTCAGGGTCTTAGCAGTGGCTTCAACGTTGTTGTAATAACCTGCCATCACTACGTCGCCACGCACCAGCACTTCACCGACCTCGCCAATAGGAAGTGTCAAATCATTCTTGTCCGCGATACGCACCTCTACCGCAGTTTGTGGCGTGCCGGCAGAAGCAAGATGCTCCTCAAGGGATGTGTCACTTGGATCGACGTGCTGTGCTTTAGTCATTGAAGTTATGGTCATCGGGCTCTCACCTTGACCATAAATTTGCACGAGGCAATTCCCAAGCACATTCATGGAGCGCTTCAAATCCTCCACGTACATGGGTCCACCTCCGTACACGATCGTTTTGAGGTTACTTAGATCGACAGTATGAGTCACAGCGTATTCAACGAATCGCTTAACCATTGTTGGCGCAGCGAAAAAAGTGACGGCCTCATACTCTTCAATAAGTTGAAAGATCTCCTCCGGCCTGAACTCCCTACTTTCTGGAATAACGTGCACAGCTCCCCTTGCTAAGTGGGGTAACGCGTAGAGCCCAGAACCATGGGAAAGCGGAGCAGCATGGATCATCGCATCTCCAGCCTCAATCGTATCAACATCTGAAAAATAGCTCAGAGTCATAGCCAGGAGATTCCGATGAGTAAGCATGGCGCCCTTTGGCCTACCGGTAGTGCCACTCGTGTAGAAGAGCCATGCTAGGTCGTCAGGAGACAAATCAGCCATTGGATGGAAAGAGCCGTGACTCAATGCCTCATATGACTGAGAAGACACAGTGATCACACATTCGAGACTCGATATCGAATCCTGAAGAGGAGTGACAGTGTCTTCAAGGTCGAGTGTCGTAAAGCATATGCGTGTTCCGCTGTCCTGCAGGATATACGCAAACTCACGCGGGTGCAGCTTCGCGTTAATGGGCACAGCGACACAGCCAGCATGCCAGACTGTGTAGAGTACTTCCAGAAATTGGGGACAGTTACTCATAGCGACACCCACGCGGTCCCCAATTTGGAGCCCAAGACGTTCTATAAAGCCGCCCGCCATGAATGCCACTCGTTCAGCAAATTCAGCGTAAGTAGAGTGGACCTCTGTACCCCAAGCCAACGCTGGCCTTCCACCGAACTGACTACCGGAGAGTCTAAGCGCGTTAGCGACATTCATAGGTGAATGCCTTCTACCGATCCTTAACGATCACGGACCGGAATTACGGGAAGCACAATTCTTGATGGATAGTTCGGCCCATGGAAGATTCGCTGAGTGGCAACTACGATCTCATCAGCAGTAGCCAGGCCCGCGTTGTCCCGGCCAGAATTCAGGCTGCGTAAATAGAATGGATAGTAACTCGAAGAGATCTCGACTCGGATTTTGTGTCCCACGTCGAACACATTGCCAGTAACCCGCCAGAATCCGAGGGTGTAGCGATACACTTCGTCAGGTTCTATTTCGCTCAACTTCGTCGAGTTGAAACGCCCTTCATTGTCGGGGTCACGATGCCGGGCTCGCATGATCCCTTCCGCTAGAAGCATCGCGGAGCCGTCAGGCCCAACGTCCACCAACCGCACCATCCAGTCGGTATCCCGAGCCGACGTGGAAGCGTATAAGGTTGCCTCTA
>Ga0310121_10003742_pt1 | contig 13794 bp, 5 predicted proteins | sample CB27_Tmax_986_MG_FD_203504 | JGI IMG/M metagenome (GOLD analysis project Ga0310121, IMG submission 203504) | Marine microbial communities from Western Arctic Ocean, Canada - CB27_Tmax_986 | ecosystem: Environmental > Aquatic > Marine > Oceanic | place: Canada: Western Arctic Ocean | collected... | reverse complement strand
CAAAGGACGCCGCTTTTTCAAATATCAACTTGGCTCCCTGCCAAGTCAGAATAAGTACACCTCAACCCCCCACGTATTTACCGCCTCACAGAGATCACACCCTTTTCAAGTTGATTAGCCACTGATTAAACTCGCCCCGCTTCGAGGCTCGAGTTTCCGCAAGATCGCTTTCCGCCGCGGCGATCGCCGCCCGGAGTTCGAGGAGTTCATGCTTCAGTCGGTCATCGGCAAGCAACAGTGTTGGCGTTGGAACGGCTCCAGGGTCAAAATAGGAATAGAGGCCCGATTCGTCGATGTTGTTGAAGAAGGCGAATAGCTGGTAATACTCTTTTTGTGATATTGGATCGAACTTGTGATCGTGGCAACGAGCACATTCGACGGTCAGGCCCATGAATGCCATCGCGACGGTTTGAGACCGATCGGCAACGTACTCAACGCGAAACTCTTCTTCTACACTTCCCCCTTCGACCTTTTGCGGATGAAGCCGATTGAAAGTCGTTGCCAAAATCTGGTCATCCGTGGCGTCTGGAAGCAAGTCGCCCGCGAGTTGCTCGGTAATGAACTGATCGTAGGGCATGTTCTTGTTGATCGCGCGGACAACCCAGTCGCGCCACGGCCAGACGAATCGATCGCGGTCGACCTGGTAGCCATAGGTGTCGCTGTAGCGAGCAAGGTCGAGCCAGTCGGAGGCCATACGTTCGCCATACCGGTCCGTTACCAATAGTTGATCGACGGCAGCTTCATAGGCGTCAGGCGAGTCGTTGGCCAGAAAAGCGTCGAGTTCTTCCAGTGACGGTGGCAGCCCGGTGAGGTCAAACGTCACACGGCGAAGTCGTTTTTCTTTCGAAGCCAAATCCGCGGCGGAAAGGGCTTGCTGCTCGAGTCGCGACAAAACGAAAGCGTCGATTTCGTTACGTACCCAATCACTGTTTTTTACGCTAGGCAAATCGTGTTGTTCGGGTGCGACGAATGCCCAGTGCTGTTTCCATTTGGCTCCCTCAGCGATCCAGCGTTTGATGAGCGTCTTTTCATCGCTGCTCAGCGAGAGCTTTGAATCTTGCGGCGGCATCCGATCGTCACCCTCTGCCGTAATGCGAAGGTACAGTTCGCTTTCATCCGGGAGTTCCGGCTCGATCACTGCACGCGCCGATTGTTCAAGGTCGAGCCTCAACTCGGCTTCACGGGTACCCGCGTCGGGTCCATGACAAGGGTAGCAACGATCGGACAGAATCGGTTTGATCCGACGATCGAAGTCAACCGGCGACTTGCTTGCCGCATCTTGCCCCCAAGCAGGTCGCAGCAGGAAGCAAGTCAAAATACAGAATAAGATCTTCATCGCGGCGGTTTCGTATTTAGTTAGGAGCCAATTAATTGACTCTCTTTTTTTTGAGCTGTAGCCAAGGATTCGACACCGGTGATTTATGTCAATTGTAACTCAATTTGGCCTCGGGTGATTCCGTCATATTGCCCGACGAGCCATTCTACAATATTTCTGCTAACCGCTGGCGGTTTGGGAGTGATGCTCGGGCACAACGTCTTTCTGGAGGGCAGGCATGATGTTACAATACAAGAATGATAGACTGCTCGGCCATACGATTGCGCGCTTTTACGCTTGTCGAGCTGCTCGTCGTAATTGTGAACCGCCAGAGCACAGCGCTGACGATATGGACACCGATTGCCATCATGTGGATCATCGTATGGCTCTCGCATTCTGCTACCGCGATGACTCCAGAACAGGTGGCCATCTATTTTCCGGTAGCCCATTCTGCGCGCGACGAATCACGTCGAAATGTCAAATATGACTTAGAAAAACCTGACGGCTGGAAACGGTTTGTTGCGACCTCTGTGCAACCCATTCTTGATACCGGTGTGAAGACGATTCAGCTGCACAACCCAGGCGGGCACAAGCTCACCGAAAAAAACATGCGGTTCCGTCAGTTTTCGCTGGCCCAAGAAGAGGGCTTTGACTTCATTAATGATTTCACAGAGGCGTTTAAGCCGATCGTCGATAGCGGTGTTCGAGTGATCGCCTATGTCGGCTCGCCCGACGATATGGACCGATTGCGCGGCGAAGCGTGGCAGAAAGCACCTCCTGAGGAGCTTGCCGGCTTGCCCCAGCTCGTGGTCCGGGAATTCCGCCACATTCGCGCGGCTGGCGTCTGTCTAGGCCTCGACAATGTCACGACCAAAGGCCCCGAAAGCCTTAGCTGGTGGATCGCCAACGAGGAACAAGCACGAGGCCGTCGGCCTGTGGTCGAGATGACTGCGAGAAACGACGCTCGGCATTGGTGGGGACCAGGGTTTGACCAGTTGGCCTTATTTCGTACCTTTAGTCCGCGACACATGGAGGGCACCAGTCGATCCTTCGTGCGCGACTACCCGCAGCTGGGCGGCGGCGATTGGTATGCGGGAACGACCTTTGTCCTCTTTCGGCAAATAGTCAACTTCAAAACCGGCAAGTTAGAAGGGCAGAAGTTTTCGTTGTGGCGCGACGCCACACCTGTGGTTGGCTGGTGGAATGCGATCAGAAGGCGCGACTCGGTCAATAAAATCGTACCGATGATGCACCCAGACGTGTTTCAACGCCTCGTGAAGCAAGATCTACTTAAGGAACTTGCGAACTAGTGTCTGGTCAAGCCTCACATGCCCAAGCCATTGCAACAGAATCAGTTTGGCCTATTGCCACCCATCAAGACTCGTTTGACGAAGTACTAGAGCGTTTTGCGCAGCTTGCGCAAGTTTGAAAGCCCGAATTTCGAAATCCGAAACAAATCCGAATGCACAAAATCTGAAACTCCCGAAACGACGGAAAGGCCCCCCCTTCCCGGATGATCGGATGTCGTTTTGAGATTTGGATTTGTGATTTTGAACTTGTTTCGTATTTCGGATTTCGTGCTTTGCACTTTGGTTGCGGCCCAAGGCCGCGCTGCGCCCTTCGCGTTTCAATTCCTTATGAGTTGGACCCCTACTTTGGCAATGGCTGCTGAGTAAGACGCTGCAAATACGCGAACAAATCGAGCACATCTGTGTCGGTCAGATTCGAGAGCGTCCCTGAGGGCATCATCGAGACGGCGGAGACTTCGCGCGATTCGATCTGCGACTTGGCGATCGTCACTGGCTGCTGTCGATCCGCGACTCGGATCTTCAAATGGCGGTCGTCTTCTGCGGCGGGAATGCCAGCATAGATGCGGCCCTCGTCGGTCAGGACCATGTGCATCTTGTAAGCGTCCTGGATGACTGCGCTGGGAGTCAGGATATTACCGATCAAGTATTCGAGGTTGGTGCGGTTGGCTCCCGTCAGGTCTGGCCCAATATGGCCACCTTGCCCATAAAGTTGGTGGCATGCAGCGCAAGACCGATCGAAGATGGCGCGACCACTGGAAGTGTCTGCCTTTCGCAGCGCATCGGCCGTCAGCAGTGTTCGGTATTTGGTGAACATCGCGTCCTGGTCGGCACCGAGCTGTTCGATCGGTCCCCAGACATCGACGAAACGGTTGCCGACGACTCGACGCAGCAGTCGTGCCACGTACGCCGGCACGTCTCGCTTGGGGACGTCACCGCGGCCAATCGCGGCGGTCAGTTGTGAACCGTAGCTTGAGCGAGATGATAAGGTGTGAACGACTTCCTGTTTGTCTTGCTCGCTAAAGGTTGAGTACCGTTGAAGAAGCGAGTTGGCGAGCGCAACATCGTCAAAGGCTGCGATTGCGCGAATGGCTTCGCTGCAAAGCGTCTCCTCGGACAACAGCGCGCCGAGGTGCCGCCGAAGTTCCGGGCGGCGGCGACCAGCTAGTCCCTGTAAAGCCTGGCGACGGTCCTTCGGATTGGCGGAAGTATCGAGTAAGGTTGCCAACATCGCTTCGGCCGCTACCGAATCTCCAAATTGCTGTGACAGTTGAAGCGCAATCCGAGCCGTCTCCCCTCCGGAGGCTTGCAAACGTGACGAGAGTGGTGACCAGCGAGCCGGTGATTTCATGGCGTAGAGGCCATCCACTGCGTCGCGGAATCCAAGCAGCATCGTCAACTGAGCGTCGGAACTGGCCGCGTCGATCGACGCCAACAATCGATCGAATTGCCCGGCATCGGCAAGTCGACGAGCAACATGGCGCGTAAGTAGCGGGATCTTGGAGGATTCGGCAAGTTGGAGCGCACGCTGGCTGTCGCCGGAAACCAGCGGCTCGAGTCCGAACCAGAGCATCTTCGGCAAATTGTGGTCATTCGCATCTTCGCCATGGCTTGCGAGTGCTTTGATGATCGACCATTTCACTTCGCCATATTCGCTGGCACCAAGTCGCTCTGCCGCTGAAGCCAGATACAACCGCACCACCGGCGACACCTCGGACTGGGCCATCACAGCGAACTGATCGATCGCCCAGCGGGGCGGATCGAAATCTTCACAGAGCAGCTGAATGGCCCAAGCGCGCACATGCTCTTCGCTATCTCGAAGTGCCCGCTGAAGGTCATCGACCGACAACTCACCAATCAAGTGCAACGACCACATCGCCCGCAAACGCAGCTCTGCTGGCTCGCTCGACCGATAGAGAGACCGCAGTGCCTCGGCCGCGGGAGCATCGACCGTGCGGGTCGCGGATCGATGCTGCAAAATCACACGAGCGCGACGGGCATGCCACGAACTTTCAACTCGCTGCAGCCTGGCCAGGGCCAAGTCCTCAAGCTTCGTCAGGTCATCATAGCGCCCCTCGAAGTCGACCGCAGCCGACTCCTTGGCGGCAATTCGGAAGACTCGCCCAGTTTGCTTGTACAAGACATCATTGCCGCAGATGTCGGAGTCGTGCCAGTCGAGCACATAGACCGCACCGTCGGGCCCGATTTCGATGCTGAAACCGATCCACTGTGCGTTGTTCGCCAGCGCAAAATCATCACCATGACGACCCACCAAGCCGCTTCCCCGAGGCTCGAGAACATCGGTGAGTACCGCATGCTCGTGAATGTTGGCCATGAAAATGCGGCCTTTGTATTTGTCCTCAAACGCATCGGAGAGATAGACGCGAGCGCCGCCGTGAGCCGAACGGTGACGGTGGTCGGCGATGGTCGAAATGTCGCTGTAAATGTACGGATTGAAATGGCTGCCGCCCTGGCGATGGTAAATGCCGCCGGGAATAACGTGCCATAGGTGAGGAATGACACAGGCGGTGATGAGCAGCTGGCCTTTGGCGTCGTAGTCGATGCCCCAGGGGTTGCTGAAACCGTGAGCCACCACTTCGAAGCGCTGCTTGGTCGGATGGTATCGCCAGACACCACCGTTGATTTCGACCGGATCGCCGTCGATTGGAGGGTTCTCGGGAAACGGATCGTTGTGCCAGTAGATCTTTCCCCCGCCAAGCGGTTTTCCGACGCGCGAAGGAGTGGCGAACCCCTGACAACCGTACAACCAACCATCGGGTCCCCAGATGAAACTGTTCAGCGTTTCGTGGCGATCGCGGATGCCCCAACCGGTCAATCGCACCTCGATCTCTTCGACGTCGGCCTGATCATCGCCGTCACGATCTGGAATGAACAAAAGATTCGGCGGAGCGCCAAGCCAAAGCCCGCCCATGCCGACAGCCATGCCGGCCGGAAACGGGATACCTTCGACGAAGACCTTCCGCTGGTCGGCCACGCCGTCACCGTTGGTGTCTTCGAGAATCAGGATGCGACTGTTGCCATCGCCCGAAAATCCTTTGCCACGCGACTCGTAGTCAAGGTTCTCAGCAATCCACATTCGACCTTTCGAGTCCCAGCAAAATGCCATTGGCTGAGTCATCATTGGCTCGGACGCATACACGTTCGCCTGGAAGCCAGGTGGCAGCGTCATATTCTCGACCGCCTTTTCAGGCGTCAGGAACTCGGCGTGACGACCTGCTTCCTGAGCAAGCCGCCACTGAGAAGTCGCCATGCGTTGACCAGAGTAGTCGGACCACTGCTTACTAAGCGCCACATCGTCCAACGCGCCAGTGAAGACAACGATTTGGTGCCGAATCGTTTCCTCGTGATCTTTCTCGATTCCCCAATCGCCAAGTCGCGCACGAACCGGTCCGACGCCTAACTGACCATCCACCCGCCAGGGCAAAGGATAACCGTGGTTCTTGGGATGGTCGAAAATCGCAATATGAGCTAAATCATCGCGTCCTTCCACTTGCATAGCCACATCGACCCAGACAGCGCGACTCCCTTCGGCGCTTTCATTCATCTGCCGTGCGCTATTGGTGACCCGACCTTGGATCCCCGGCTTCCATGGCATTCGCAAAAAGAGGCCGCCATAGTCGTACTTGCCGATCGTCACGTCCGCGTTGGCATGACCGGTCCACTCGAGATCGAGCGAATAGCTGTCGCCGAAATCGCGCATCATCCAGACCTGGGATTCGCGAACAAGCGCCGTGCCATCCTCACCGAGCATGTCGTACACCGTCTGCCACTGGACGCTATCGCCACTTGTTGCCGCTTCCGCTTTAAGCACGCTTACCGATACGCGTTTCCAGTGCGTGCTTTCCGGGTGGTGGAAGTAGTCGCGACCATTCACCCGTGTGAATCCCCAATAGAGGCCGGTCTGGTGTTTGTGATGGCCTGGGCTGTATTCGGTGAGCTCGCCTCGTCCATCAGGCGCAAGCAGCGGGTGTAGGAAGGGTCGAAAGTCCGCGCGTGCCATCTGCGTTACGATCGGCTCTGCCTGGCCAGCTCGATGGACGAGAATCTTATCTCCCGCTACGTCGAGAGCGGCGCTCAGCGCGAGACGCTGAGCGGAAAGGCTGTTGAGGCCAAAGATCAACCCGCCGGCGGCGGCACAGAGGGCTATCGTCGGTAGTATTCGATGCATCGTGTACCTGCTGTTGAAGAGTATTCGTCTCTCTATGATACCGAACGCATCGCGGCCGAGAAAACCTGACCCCGCGGGGCATCGAAAGAGTTGGAGAGAAGCAGCGCCCGCCCGCTGCAAATCAGCGCATGAAAAAACACCCGCTGCAGCTGCAGCCCGGCTAAGAGCCGAGCTATGCAGCTTCAACGGGCGGTGTGTGCTGTGACAGCCCAAAGGCCGGCAAATCGACTTAGACCATATCCTTGAGCTTCTTCAATGGGCGAACCTTGACAACGTTCCGAGCCGGCTTGGCTTTGAACATCGTCGTTTCGCCGGTAAAGGGGTTGACGCCTTCGCGAGCCGGTACAGCCGGCTTGTTCTGGACGACGATTTTGCAAAGACCAGGCAAAGTGAACGTTCCCGCTCCCTTTTTGCTCAAAGCCTTGGCAATCTCATCATTGAGAGCATCGAATACTGCGCCGACGTCCTTTTTGGACAATCCGGTGCTCTCGGCGACATTGGCGTAAATTTCAGTTTTTGTAGGCGGCTTAATTGCATCGGCTTTCGCCATCTTGGAAAACCCTCCTTAGTGTCATTGGGGTTAGCGTCTTCGCGGTTGGTAAAAACTGGCCAAATAATGTTAGTGACCAGCGACTTAGTAATCGGAACACCTAGAAATCTAGCACCGGATTCGACTTTACGAGCTGATTTAAAGACTGCTGGCAGAAAATTACAAGACTAAAGTCGCCAAATACCTGGAAAAATAGGGTTCTTCTTCCCAACTCCACCTGGAACAGCGAAAATAGAGGAGCCTGGGAAGATCGTTGGTGCGAATTGGCAATCAGCATACCCCCCTCTGAGACTACTACAACGACTACAGCCTCAGTTGGATTGCCCAATCTCGGCAAACGTTGTAAACTGATAGATGCCAATGTGTTACGCCTCTTTGCCTGAGACACCGAAGTCCCATCGCGCCAAGAATTGCTGAGATCGATTGGGCACGCCTGGGGCTGGAATTGGCCAGACGGGCTGAGCACAGTGGTGTGTCGAACTAGGAACTTTCAATAGCTTGGCCGCATCTGAATAGGTGATTTGGAGCGATTAGTTCGATTGTTCTGGCCCTCGGATCCGATTACCACCAGCTAGCAGGTCCTAGTGCTTTGGCGAGAGCAGGTAACGATGGCACCGCTTGGGGGGCCAGGAAGCACGGAGGAGGAGTGACACCGATGTTAGCCTTTGGCAAAATATTGCGCAGCTTAACGCCACGGTCGTCGATTCTCTTCGCCATGGTGGTCGTCACATTAGTCGCGGCGCCAGTACCGACGCTGATATCTACCCCCTGCGCTGCACAACGCAAAAAGCCATTCGAGAGCAGCCGGGGGATTTTTCTCCCTTCCAGCCGCTTGGACTCACGTGGTATCCAACGTGCGAAAGAACTGATCGCAGCGGGCGAGTTTTCCCAGGCGATTCGATTTCTGGACAAAGTCCTCGCGCGTGAGGAAGACTCGTTTATCGCCAACCCTGTAACGAAAATGTCAGAGCCTGGCAGCTTGCAGGTCCCCGCCGGAAACCGGCCTAAGCGGGGAGTTGGTGGCCCAGCGCAAAGCAAGGAGTCGGCTGGCGGCCCGGATCAGGGTAACCAAGGTGCAAAAAATGTCCGCGACGCTGAGCCGCAATTGAAGGATTCCCAAGGCGGTCGCGAACATACGGGGCTCAAAGAGACGGCTCGTCAAATGCTTCGTGATCTGCCCCCCGAAGGGCGACGTATCTACGAGAGCACTTTTGGCCCCGCGGCACGTAGACTACTGGCTCAGTCGATCGAGAAAGGTAACTTTCAACAACTTCGCCAAATTACCCACCGGTATTTCTATACCCCAGCTGGACACGAGGCTGCTCTGCTGTTCGCTCAGTACGAAGCAGATAGAGGGCGTCATTTGACCGCCGCGCTGACTTACCAGCAATTGCTGGAAAGCTCAGAGGCTTCAGCACGTTTTCAGCCGCAGCTGTCCGTATTGGGGGCGATAAGCTGGCTGGCTGCTGACAACCCCTCACGGGCCGCAACGATCCTGGAGCGGCTTGGCGAATTAGGTTTTCGCAACATCGAGCTATCGGGCAAAGACTATCCTTTGCGAGCTTCGCAAAGCGGCATGGTTGATTGGTTTTTGCAGACGGTCGGTACTCCTGTGATAAAAGATGCTGTCGCTGAGCTTCAATGGTTGACTTCTCGCGGTAATCCAGCGCGTAACGGACAGGCGGACGGTGGTTTGCCCCATCTGCGCGTGCGTTGGCAAGTCCGTTTGTTAGAACATCACAATTTGGAAGCGGTCCATGAGGAGATGGCCGAGGTGTTCACGCGGCAACAAAAGTCAAGACTTCCGGCTGCAACGCCGTTGGCCGTGGGAGACTATGTGATTACCCGTTCGGCGCATGGGCTGATAGCGATCGATTTCAAGACGGGCAAGCGTATTTGGCAGGCCCAACCGCAACGAGAGGCACTCCACCAAGACTTAATGGATGGCAATTATCAACTCAAAGACAGTGGCAGCGACATCGAGCCCGCACAAGCTTTTGCTCGGACGATCTGGGAAGATTACCTTTACAACACGACCAGCAGCGATGGGCAACGCGTTTACGTCATTCGTGATCTTACTCTGCCAAAGTTAGATCATGCCCGGTTTCGACCGTTCAACCGATCCCGGTCTGCCCAACCGAGCAATGCTGATACCAATCGACTCTGCGCTTATGATTTGCCCACGCAAGGCAAGTTGGTTTGGGAGATCGACGGCGCGGCACGAAATGATGTACTCCAAGGCGCTTTCTTTCTTGGCGCACCGGTTACCGTCGGGCGATCGGTCTACTGCTTGGTGGAAATCAAAAGTGAGACGGCAATTTACCTCATAGCCCTAGATCGGCAGACTGGCGATCTGCAGTGGCGTCAACAATTGGCCGATTTAGAAACGGGCATAGCACTCGACACCCCGCGCCGTTTAAGAGCCGTGATCCCGTCTTATGACGGGGGTATGCTGATCTGCCCCACCGGAGCTGGAGTTGTCGTCGGCGTTGATTTGGCCAAACAAGCTTTGGCGTGGGCGTACAGCTATAAGACGAAGGGGAGACCGACTCGTCGATTAAGAATGCCCGCGGCCAAAAGAGACTCGACAGACAAGCAGTGGGTCCACAGTGCTCCGGTCATCGCCGATGGACGAGTTTTGTTGACTCCCCCCGAGTCAAGCATGTTGCATTGTCTTGATCTGGTAACCGGCGAATTATTGTGGAGACAGCCGCGCGGCGCAACGCTCTTCTTGGCTGGTGTCGAGGGAGGTCGAGTTTTACTTGTTGGCAACAACGAAATGTCGGCCCTGCGGCTCGCCGATGGCAGGTCAGCCTGGTCATCGAAAAACTTAGCATTGCCAGCAGGTAGCGTCCCAACAGGGAGTGGCTTTTTCAGCAATGGTCGGTATTTCCTGCCCTTGTCCAACGCTGAGGTGATCGCAGTGGACGTCGCACAAGGAAAGATTGTTGACAAAACCAGTTCACGTGATGGGCAACTGCTCGGCAATTTGATCTGCTATCGAGGCGCGGTAATATCGCAAACGGGGCGATTTCTCGACTGCTTCGAACAAGTCGATGTCTTGCAAGCCAAGTCCGAGCGGCGGCGCGCCCAAAACCCAACTGATGCGGAAGCATTGCGCACATTAGGTGAGATTGCATATAACGAAGGCCAACTCGCCCAAGCGATTGAGCTGCTTAGCAAGGCTTACGATTCCGAGCCCGACGACCTGCGTACTCGGGAAGTGCTGGGCGAAGCACTCGTGGCAGCGCTCGACGAAGATTTTGCTCAGTACCAACATCAGTTGCCGTTGTTAGCCCAACTTCAGCACGGATCAGCGGCCGCGCAGCTGACGTTACTTCGTTTGCAGTCGCAGGGACTACTGAGCCTCGGTCAAGCGACCGCGGCTTTTGACGCCTGCCTCGAAGCCTACGAGCTAATTTCGAACAAGCATGCCGGGACTTCACCCGGCGCCGAGCTGTTGATTGGCCGCGATCACCGAGTCGGCGTGCAGAGCTGGTTGGCCGCGCAAGTCGCTGCTGCCTGGGCAGCCGCGAGCCAGGACCAGCGACAGCAAATTGTCGAGCAGTTCACGCCGCTGCTTGAGCAAACCAGGCGACTTGCTGACGCGAACTTGTGGCGACATTTTTACGACTGTTTCGGCACACTAGAGCTTACCGAATCGCTGGGCATCGAGCTGGCCGCCAACTTTGTCCAGCAAGGAAACCTCTTGGCTGCTCAGCAACTCTTATTGAGATTGCAGACGTCGGATAACCGCGAGGTAAGCAACGCTGCGATAGCCTATAGCTCCCGCATTTTGCACGCTTCGACGCTGGCCCACCTGGCGATGCCGGTCGACGCCAAATTGCGCGGACCCTTAGCCAATCAAGAGTGCCTGCCTGGTAGGTCTGGGCTGGAATGCCTTGCTGAGTGGGCGAGCAATACATCGGGGGCCAAAAACAGAGCGGACGCCGACAATAAGAGACAGCCGACGTGGCCTTATGGTCGGGTTGAATGGTCTCTAGAAGAGTCTACCTTGCAGCGCAAGGCGAATCGCAGCCCTCACACGGCGATTCAAATCGAGCGCAGTGACGACGTCTTGGGCGGTTGTAACGTGACATTGGTGGGTGTTATTTCGGGACGCAACCGTGAAATCATGGTCCGCGACAGTTTGGGGCGAGATTTTTTTCGTGCGACGTTAGATCGGCGCGCGCAGTCCGTGATGAATTTTCAAGGAAGCGTCTATGGCGTCGCACGGGGCAACCTATTGATCTTATCACTGGGTCGCGAGATCGTAGCCTATGACACCTTGTCAAAGGGTCATCCAGCGTTGTGGCGGATGAGTGCCACGAGTGATTTGCAGTACTTCAATCGAGGCAATGTGGCTCCGCGGTTTAAGCTGGGCAATAAGCGAATCTCCCGTTCTCAAAGCGACGGAAACTGGATTGGAGTCATTGGGCCAGTTACCTCCAATAGTTGCGTATTCCAAAAAGAGCAACGCTTACTCTGCGTTGATTCGCTGAGCGGAGAAATCAAGTGGTCGCGCAGCAATTTACCGTTAGGTTGTGATCTCTTCGGCGACGAGCAGCACGTATTTGCTGTCGCTAAGGATGCGAAGCAGGCGCTGGTCTTCAGTGCGATCGATGGCCGTAGCCTGGGTGAAACTGTCGCTCATCTGCCGATCTGGGAAGAGCGACTCGCTACGGTAGGTCGTAAAATCATCCGCTGGCGCAAGCGTGACGATGATGAGGGTCGCTGGGAACTTTCCGCAATCGACCCCCTGACAGGAGAGGCCGAGTGGACGCACGATTTCGACAAAAATGCTCAAGTAGACGTCGAGCGGAGTCGCTTCGTAGCCGTGGCCGAGTCCACGGGAAACTGCGTAGTCGTTGATATCAGCAATGGCACGCGAGTCGTCGACCAGAGAATCGAGACGAATTTTTCCTTAAGCGAAGTTCATCTTTCGGTCGGCTCGGACCACTTTGTGCTCGCTCTGCAAGAGCCTCTCAAAGTCGATAGTACGCGTCGTGTCGCCGGCTTTAATCGTGTCGACTTCACCCAGCCGTTTGCCGGGCAAATTTATTTATTCGATCGCGTGACGGGAGAGGCAGTTTGGGACCGTCCCGCCGACGTCCAAGGACTGCCGCTGATGCTCGCTCAAGGCGTCGACTTGCCAGTGATCGCCTTCGCCGGCAATCTTGTGCGGCAAGACAAGCAAGGTTCCAAACGTGAAATTGGCATAATGCTGTTGGAAAAATCCTCTGGCAGGTTGCTCTTCCATGACGAGACTCTGCCCCAATCAGCAAATCATTTCTTTGTGAAAGCTGCCGAGAACATGCCTCACGAAGTGGTCGTAGAGATGCTCACTCGCAAGATAAAAATCAGGTTTACCGATGGCCCCCGCGCGCCTGAGCCACCAGCCATGCACGATGTACAGCGACACAAGAGAACAGGTCCTAAGGGTTTGCAAAAGATCGGTGAATTAATCCTGCGTGGCGGCTAGTGGGAATTCTGACCGACAAGATCTCGCTTGAGTGCGAGCGGGTTTTCTTTTTGGGCGTCGGCAGATATAAATCCTGATGCCTCTAAGCAATATAGAACAGGAGTGGCTCCAGCGTGATTGCCTTACCCAGCGGCCTGCTTGCAGCAACCAAACGGCCAGTATGCTTCGTGCTGGGCCTGATACTCGTCATTGGACTGACGATCAATGCACAGGAAGCTCGACGAGCATACGGCTCTACCGATCCCGCGGTGGAAACCAGGGTGACGCAAGGCTTGGATTGGTTGGTTTTCCAGCAACACAAACTGGGCCACTGGACGGCCCAAGGACGTTACCCAACGGCGATGACCTCGTTGGCAGGGTTGGCATTTTTGTGTGAAGGGTCGACAACCACCCAGGGAAAATATGCGGAAAACGTTCGCCGGGCGGTCGATTTCTTAACGCGCCGCAGCCGCGACAACGGCTTGATAGGTGACTTCGACGACGAGCGTTACACCTACGGTCATGGCTTTGCGATGTTGTTTCTGTCGCAGGTATTGGGAGAGGAAGAAGACTTGGATCGACGGCGAGAGTTGACCGAAGTGTTGACGAAGGCTGTCCTCTTCACTGGACAGGCGCAAACGCGAGCAGGAGGGTGGGGCTATGTGAGCGCAAAAGATGGTAACGGGTTTGACGAAGGCTCGACGACGATCACTCAGGTACAAGGCTTGCGAGGTTGTCGAAATGCAGGCATTCCCGTACCGAAAGAAATCATCGACAAGGCGGTCGGCTATATACACAAATGCACCGACCCAACAGATGGCGGCGTACACTACAGTTCCAAAGGTGGTGGCAGCCGGCCGGCAATCACCGCCGCGGCTGTCGCCTGCCTCTACAACGCTGGCGAATACGACGACACTTTCGTTCCCAAGATGATGGAATACTGTCGTGCGAAGCTCAAACCAAAAAGCAGCG
>Ga0310121_10003737_pt1 | contig 13802 bp, 9 predicted proteins | sample CB27_Tmax_986_MG_FD_203504 | JGI IMG/M metagenome (GOLD analysis project Ga0310121, IMG submission 203504) | Marine microbial communities from Western Arctic Ocean, Canada - CB27_Tmax_986 | ecosystem: Environmental > Aquatic > Marine > Oceanic | place: Canada: Western Arctic Ocean | collected... | reverse complement strand
GCTTTCAACGCAGTGCGCAACATGGCAATCCCGGGGTCAGCAAGGCGAAATGGTACGAAGGCTTTAATCGCGTGCAGATTGCACCCCTGGAATGGCTTTGCCAGGAAGCGAATCAGTCTTTGCAGGTTTCTGATTTCAACATATGAGAAGCCTGGCCAGGCCCGGGCCCTGCTGGTCATGGCCATCACTTCGTGTCCTGCTCGCACGTCAGGATTTCTCCCGGTCAGTTGGCCGCCCTGATCGTCCCGGTTAAGAGTTCTTGTCTCGTGTGCGTTTAGGGATGTCATTGTTTCGCGGCTTGTCCTGGCGGGATAGCGTTTGGTTTCCATATCGTTGTGGTGTTTGCCGCATGGCTGGAAGGATTGCGGTGATTGTCACGGCGATTTTTCTGTTGCTATAAGCCGAATAAGCGGGTATAATTACACGTGCCTGCTGTATCTAATGCGAGGTGAAAGATGACCGCGGCGGTTGCCAGCTTGGAATCGCACGTGCTCGTGCTCAACAAGTTGTGGTTGGCGGTGCGTGTCACCAGTGCCCGTCGCGCATTTTCGCTGCTGTGCCGCGATCTTGCGGAGGTGATCCATGTCGATGACGGCTCGTACAGCGGTCATGACTTCGACAGTTGGACTGAACTGAGTGAGATGCGTGATCTTTTCGAGCCATACGATTACGAGTGGGTGCGCACAGTGCGGATGCATATCGCCGTGCCAAAGGTGATTCGCCTGCTCGGCTATGATCGCCTGCCGCAGCAGTCGGTCAAGCTCAACCGCCGCAACATCTTTGCCCGTGACCGCAATCAGTGCCAGTACTGTGACGAGCGGGTTCCGACCAGCGAACTTAGCCTGGACCACGTCACGCCGCGCAGCCAAGGCGGGTTGGCGACCTGGAGCAACCTCGTTTGCTGCTGTGTCAATTGCAACGCCCGCAAGGGCGGGAAGACACCGTTTCAGGCGAAGATGTCGCTGCGCCGCAAGCCGGTACGGCCGAAGCGCAACCCGGCGATCAACTTGAGGCTGGGCACGAACAGGTATGCGAGTTGGCGGGCATTTCTCGACAATGCGTACTGGTCCGTCGAACTGAAATAGCCGCCTGCCGCACCTCACGATTCGCGTTACCCGATTCGATCAACCGTTATTGGTCGTGTGCGTCTCAAACGCCGGACCGGGGTGTCGCCTCGCTTCAAGTTCATCGATCACAGGCCCGATGCAGATACGGGGGAACTGGGTGGCTTCTGCCAAACGTGCCGCGTGGGAATCAATGGAAAGCACTGAAATCACCGGGAATAGCCACCTTGAGTTGATTCTGAATCAGCTCGACGCGTTGCCGACGTTGCCGGTGATCGCGGTTCGGCTGCTGTCATTGACATCCAGTGATGAGTCCGAGTCGCAGGACGTGATCGACCTGATTCGATCTGACCCCGCCCTGACAGTAAAAGTGCTGGCGATGTGCCGCAAGGCCAAAAAAAATGGCTTGCGCGATGATGCGATCTCGATGGAGCGCGCAGTCGTGCTGCTCGGATTCAACGCCATTCGCAACGCCGCCCTGTCAGTCAAGGTGTTCGAGACGTTTAGTCGGCCGCAGGAGGCGGACAAGGGCGGGGATGATTCCGATCCGCAGTTCGACTGTGTCAACTTCTGGCGCCATTGCCTGGCGGTCGCGATTGTCAGCGAGTTGATCGCCGAGTCTCATCCGGACCAGCGTGATCTGCCCGCTTCCGAAGCGTTCGTCTGTGGATTGTTGCACGACATAGGCAAACTGGCACTGCACCTGATGCTTCCCAAGAGTTATGCACGTGTCATCGAGCTGGCTGATCTCAACCAGGACAACATCGCACAGTTCGAGCAGCGCATTATTGGCATCGATCATCACACGGTGGGTAAACGGCTGGCCGAGCGGTGGCAGTTGCCGCACCGGTTGCAGGACTGCATCTGGTTGCACGGTACCACGCCCGCGATGTTGCCGGACCTGCCTCACCGGCGCATGGTCGGCCTGGTCGGCCTGGCGGACCTGATGGTCCGTCGCCAGCACGTTGGGTACAGCGGCAACTTCGTGCTGACCGATCGACCGACACAGGTGGCGCAGGCGCTGGGGTTTGATCCGCAGGTCATCAACTCGGTCACGTTGAAAATGCACGAGCGGTTGCAGCAGCGCAGCGCGGAAATGGGACTGGACGATCAGGCGACGCCGTTGCTCTACCTCGATTCGATAGAGCGTGCCAACGAAGCGTTGGTCAAGCTCAGCAACGCGCGGGATCGCCGTAACCGTGGTTCACAGCGACAGGCCCAGGTACTCGAATCGATCGCCGCCTTGCAGGAAAACGCCGCGCCCGGTTACAACACGCACGAGGTACTGGATCTTGTGGCAGCCAGTGCCGCAGCCGTGCTCGGCCGGGGGTATTACACGCTGATCTGCCAGCCCAGGAGCTCGAATTCAGCTCCCTGGTTGATCGCTCAATATGGTCCCGACGGTCAGCCGCAATCGAAGCAGACGATCGAGCCCCCAGACGATGCACTGCCAATCGCCGAGTTCGACGCGGCGCCCGGTGCCTCGCTTGGCCAGGCCGGCGTGCTGGCGTCGGTGATCGCCCACCTCACCGAAGCGCCTGACCTCCGTCGCGTGCGGATGATGCCGCTGGTCTGTGGGTGGGGGACGGCGGCGGTCTTGCTGCATGATCGCGCGGAGTTGCCTCCCGCCTTGCTGTTGCGAGCCGCGGCGAGCACGTGGGGCGCGATGATTGTCGCCATGGTTCAGCATGACAGCGACCGTCGCCTGGGCGAACAACTGATCGAGGCCAATCGTGGCCTGGTCGATGCACAGGAGCAATTGGTGCACAACCAATCCATGGCGCGGCTGGGCGAAATGGCGGCCGGTGCGACGCACGCGATGAACAATTCCCTGGCCGTGATCTGCGGCCGTGGCCAGTTGCTTCACGCCAACCTGGAGCCGGGCACCGCCGAGCAGAAGACCGTCCAGACCATCGTGGAACAGGCGCAGAAGCTCAGCGATCTGATTACCTCTCTGCGCATGTTCATCCACCCGCCCACTGCCGAGCGGCGATTGACCGATGTCAAATACCTGGTCCATGAGACGGTCGAACGTGTGCGCCGTGATCTGGGTGAGGCGGCCCGGAGCACGCCCTGTGCCTGCAAGGTTCAGAACGACATGCCGGCTGTGATGATCGATCCGGAACAGGTCGCGATGGCATTGACCGAGTTGCTGAATAACGCGTTCGAGGCGCATCCCAAGGGCAATATCGAGTTGTCGGTGCGTTTCGATCGTCATAAGCATCAGTTGGTGATCACGGTATCGGATGATGGCCGCGGGATGGACGAGCATATGCTTTCGCACGCCTTCGATCCGTTTTTCAGTGCCAAGAAAAAAGGGCGACATGGCGGCATGGGGTTGCCTCGCGCCCAGCAGTGGGTCGATGGGCACGGCGGGAAATTGGCGCTGCGATCGACGCCTGACTCGGGCACCGTGGCCACCGTATTGCTGCCCGTTGATTCGGCGGCGTGATGCGCCCGATAAGGTCAATGCCCGCTGGTGCAATCGTTATCGTTTTCCGCGTGATCGAAAGATTTTTGGCCCGTGGCGCCGCCGCCGGTGATTACCCAAGCTGATTTGACGATAGTTCATTATGGACAGTCTGTACGCGGCGGAGCGCCGCGATACGGCCAGGACACTTGGGCGTCAATGCCACAGGGAGAAAGTCGTGCCAGATCAGCCTTCTTCGGACTCGCGGAGAAAAGTCCGCAAGCGCCATCTTGCACGACCGCTGCGCGTGCTGTTGGTTGACGCCGAGCCGAAAAGTTATCAGGTGTTGGCCCAATGCGTCGGCGGTCAGTCGATGCAACTGCTGCACGCTGACAGCCTCGCCGCGGCCCGCCGCCATCTTGCCGAATCGCCGGTCGATCTGGCCCTGATCGAATGCGATCAGCCAGATGGCAACGGACTTGATCTTGCCGGCGAGATTTCGAGTCAGGCCGGCGTGACCCAGACAATCATGCTTACCGGCAGGCCGGAACTCGACAGCGCTGTCGGCGCCATCCGCGCCGGGGCGGGCGACTACCTTACCAAGCCCATTGACGCCGATGAGTTGTTAGACCGGGTCGGTTTCGCGCAACTGCGCCACAAGGCTGCCTGCCATCAGAAACAACGGGTGCGCCGGCTTCGACGTGTCTGCCGAAAGCTCAACCATGTCCGCAAGGACGTTGGCCAGCAGGTGGACATCCTCTGCAAGGACCTGGTCACCGCCTACCAAGAGTTGGCAGAGCAGATGAACCAGGTCGTGCAGGCCAGCGAGTTCGCCGACCTGATCCGCCAGGAGTTGGACCTCGAGGAACTGCTGCGCAAGACGTTGGAGTTTCTCCTGCAAAAAGCCGGGCCGACCAACGCTGCCATTTTCCTGCCGTCCAGCGGTGACGAGTTCTCGATCGGCGGGTACGTCAATTATGATTGCACGTCTGATTCAGCCGACATTCTGATCGATCACCTCGCCGACGTGATCGCGCCGCGGCTGGTGGAGTTGATCGACCCGCTGCATCTGGTCAACAACGATGACCTAGAGCAATGGGTCGGTGACGACTCGTCGTACCTGATGGACTGCCACATCGTCGCCTTCGCCTGCCGCCAGGACGAGCAGACGCTGGCCATTGTCATGCTTTTCCGCGACGCGTCGGAGCCGTACGATCCGGCTTTGATCAAATTGTGCGATGCCATATCGCCCATGCTCGGCGACTACCTGGCCCGGCTCATCCGCATCCATCACCGCCACATCAATGATTTCGACATCGACATCGACGACGGCGAAACCACGTGGGATTCGGTCGCCTGAAACCGCTGCGATTTCCCCGCGGCCTGCGTGTGGCGATACAATAGACGCCATGGGCAAGCGTGCAACCGGAAAAAAGACGTCCCGCAACAAATCGTCGCGTCTCGTGGGCAAGCCGTGGGAGACGGCCAAGTCGGGCAAGGGTTCGGCCACCGACCCGCTGGCCGCCCGGTTCGTCGAGTCGCTGTCCTACGACCGCCGGTTGTACAAGCACGACATCGCCGGATCCATCGCCCATGCGCGCATGCTGCGGAAAGTGGGGCTGATCAAGGCGGTCGAGCTAACCAAAATTGAGCGCGGCCTACGGGCCATCGAGAAGGAAATTGACCAACAGGACGCCGACTGGTCCGGCTGGAAGGTCGAGATGGAAGATGTCCACATGTGCATCGAGGCCGCCCTGATCGAGAAGATCGGTGAGCCGGGCAAGAAACTCCACACAGGTCGCAGCCGCAACGATCAGGTGGCGCTCGATCTGAAGTTGTGGATCGGCGATGCCGAGGATCGACTAGCACATGAGTATCTGCAAGGTTTGATCAAAGCATTCGTTGAATTGGCCAACCGTGACGGGCTGATCGTGTTGCCCGGTTATACCCACCTTCAACGCGCCCAACCGATCACCCTTGGAGCCGAGTTGTTGGCCTGGGCCCAGTCGTTCTTCATCGCCAAGGATCGATTCGGGATGTTCGATAGCTGCCAATGGTTGAGCCCGCTCGGAAGCGGTGCAATTGCCGGATCCGCGCTACCATTAGATCGTACAGCCAGCGTTGAATTGTTGGGGCAGGTTACCGGTCCACCGGTACGGTTTTGTGAACCCAGTGAAAACAGCATCGAATCAACCGCCAGTCGCGATAAGGCCATCGACTTCGTCTATGGATTGGCCATGACCGCCATGTGGCTTTCGCGCTGGGCGGAGCAGTGGATCATTTACATGACCAGTGAGTTCGGGTTTATCAAAATCGGTGATGCGTACACGACCGGGTCGTCGATGATGCCGCAGAAGCGTAACCCGGACATGCTGGAACTGATTCGCGGGCGCTGCGGAGGCGTGTACGGGCACCTGGTGGCGCTGCTGACAATCTGCAAGGGTCTGACCATCGGCTACAACCGTGACCTGCAGGAGGACAAGCGGCACGTCTTCGCCGCGTACGACACCGTCAAAGACAGCCTGGAAATGGCCGCGAAAATCGTGCTTTCGACGAAGTTTACCCAGCCGGACATGACCAGGGGCTTCATGGACGCGACCTCACTGGCGGAATACCTGGTCACCAGGGGCGTGGCGTTCCGCACGGCCCACCAGATCGTTGGCTCGTTGGTGCATCAGTGCGAGCGGCGGGGGTTCGAGCAGTTGTCGCAGTTGGAGTTGGCGGATCTCAACACGGCCTGCGATGCTGCGGGAGCCGGCTCGGACCGCTGCGGAAAGGACGTCTATGATTGGCTGGGTGCCGAGAATGTTGTCAAGCGGTATTGCACTGCCGGCAACGCCGGCTTGAGCGGGTTACGCGAGCAGTTGAAGGTCTGGAAGCAGCGGCTGAAATAGGGCGCCAGGCGTGGCACCGAGGACGGGGTGAAGCGAAACCCCGGGCGTGATGACGCTACGCCCCATTTAGGGATGCATCGATGTTGGTCTTGACCGTGTTGCAGGGCCCTGACAAAGGCGGGCGGTTCGAGTTGCCCGACCACGAGCCGCAACTGATCGGCCGGTCGAGCGAGGCGATCCCGCTGGCCGATCACACCATCTCGCGCCGCCACTGCGAACTGACGCCCGACGCGGGCCGGTGGTACATCAGCGATCTGGACAGCGCCAACGGGACATACGTCAACGGGTTGCGTGTCATCGCGCGGCGCCGGCTGGAGCCGGGCGACCAGATCCGCACGGGCAACACCCTGCTTCTTTTCGGTATCGAGGCCGCCGACGCACGCCGCCAGGACGTGCGCGTCGCGCCCAAGGGCGAGATGAATATCAGCGTTGAGCATGTCGTGGCGTCGAGCGACGAATCGATGATCATGGCCGTGCCCGACCCGAGCGAGGCGGCCGTCCTGCAACTGAAAGTGATCTACGAGCTGACGCAGTTGATCGGCTCGATCGTCGACCGCAACGAATTGTTGAATCGGGTGATGGACCTGATCTTTGAGTACTTCCAGGCCGACCGCGGCTACATTCTGTTGCAGGACAATGCTGACAACCAGCCCGACCCGGTCGTGGTGCGCCATCGGGTCGAGCCCAAGTCTTCCGAGGAGGACAAGATCCCGATCAGCCGGACCATCGTGCAACACGTCATGCGCAAAGGCGAGGGTGTGTTGTCGAGCAACGCGATGGCTGATGAGCGATTCTCCGGCGGCGACAGCGTGCAGAACATGCGCATCCGTTCGGCTCTGTGTGTGCCGATCAAGTACAAGGACGTGTTGTTCGGTGTGATCCACGTCGACAGCCAGATCGTCAACTACACGTTCACGGAGGACCAGCTTCGGCTGTTAACCGCGGTCGGTGTGCATACGGGCCTGGCGCTGGCCAACGCCGAGCTTTACGCTGGCCAACTTCACGCTGAACGCCTGGCGGCGGTGGGACAGACAGTGGCGTCGCTTTCACACTCCGTGCGCAACATGATCCAGGGCCTGCGCGGCGGTGCCGACGTGGTCGAGTTGGGCCTGCGCAAAGACAGCATGAAGGTCGTGCGCGGCGGCTGGGAGATCGTGGTTCGCAACCTCGAACGCATCCACGCCCTGACCATGAACATGCTCGCCTTCGCCAAGCAGCGCAAGCCCGAACTGGAGATGACCAATCTCAGCGGATTGCTCGAGGAAGTCATCGCCCTGGCCCAGAACCAGTACGATGACAAGAAGGTGGCACTGATCTCGGATTTCGATCAGGACATGCCACCTCTGCCTCTCGACCCGGCGGGCATCCATCAGGCGGTGCTGAACCTCCTGAACAATGGGCTCGACGCCGTCGAATCGGGCAAGGGTGTGGTCATCGTGCGCACGGAATTCAAGGAAACCGCTCTCAGCGCTCTGATCAGCATCACGGATAACGGCATCGGCATGGGGCCCGAGAGTCGCAGGCATCTGTTTCAGCCCTTCCACTCGACCAAGGGGTTGCGCGGCACGGGCTTGGGCCTGGTGGTGACCAAGAAGATCCTCGACGAGCACGGCGGGACGATCGAGGTCGAAAGCGCCCCGGCCGAGGGCACCACCTTCACGCTGATACTGCCTGTCACGGCCGAGCAGATCCCGGCGCTGGCCGACACCCAGGACCCCGAAATATCGGGTGCGTAGCGGAAATGCAATATTAGCCCCGGTCGCGTCGTTGAGTTGAAGGAAGGCGATCTGGAGGTTTCCCATGGCCATCAACACCTCGCTGGCAGCCTTGGATGAAAAATATTTCGATTTCGCGCACGCCCGGCATCTGCTGAATCGCGCCGGGTTTGGCGGTACGCCCGCGCAGATCGAAGCGTTGCGCGACATGGGCCTGAACCGAGCCGTGGACCTGCTCGTCGATTTCCAGAAGATCGATGACTCCCAGCACTTGCCTGCCGCGAAGATCAACGCAGACATTCTCAAGCCGCCCACGAAAGAGCAGCGGCGCGAGATTCGCCAGGCGAGGCGCAGCAACGATCAGGCGGTGCTGGATCGGCTCGAAGTCATGCGGCGGCAGCAGCGGCAGGGTGATCGACGCCAGTCGGAGGACTTGGGCCGGTGGTGGATGGCCCGCATCATCTCCACGCCCCGGCCGCTTGAAGAAAAACTCGTCCTGCTCTGGCACAGCCACTTCGCGTCCAATTACCGAACCGTCCGCGACAGCTTCCTCATGTACCGGCAGCACATGCTGATCCGCAAATACGCCAACGGCAGTTTCGCCAAATTGGCGCACGCGATGATCCGCGATCCCGCGATGATCCGGTTCCTCGACAATCACAATAACCACAAACGCAAGCCCAATGAGAACCTGGCACGCGAGTTGATGGAGCTGTTTATGCTCGGCGAGGGCAACTACACCGAGCAGGACATCAAGCAGGGAGCCCGTGCGCTGACCGGCTACACGTTTCACGACAATGAATTTGTCTTCAGACAGCAGATGCACGACAACGGGTCGAAGTCCATTTTGGGACAGAAAGGCAATTTCGACGGAGATGATTTTGTCGATATTCTGCTCAAGCAACCGGCCTGCCCACGGTTTGTCTGTTACAAGTTGTACAGACATTTTGTCGGGGACCTAGATGAACAAGTCACGCCGTCGGCGCGGAAGATCATCTTCAAGATGGCACGCGTGCTCGCCGCCAAGAGATACCGACTGTCACCCCTGCTCAAGACGTTGTTCAAGAGCCGGCACTTTTATGACCCAAGCGTGATGGCCGGCAAGATCAAGAGCCCGGTGCAGCTGATCGTCGGCACGGTACGCGCACTGGGTACGCCGACGCGCAACCTTGACGTGTTGATTGATGCGATGTCTTCAATGGGCCAGCGGCTTTTCAATCCGCCGTCGGTTGCCGGTTGGCCGGGAGGGCGCAACTGGATCAACACCTCCACACTGTTTGTGCGTCAGAACATGGCGACGTATCTGATCACGGGCAAACTTCCTTACCGCGATGGCTGGTCGCAACGCGACGTGGAGTATGAACCGATGGCTTTGGTCGCCGAACTGCCCAAGCGCACGCCCGAGACGGTGGTGGATCACCTGCTAAGCTCGTTTGTCGCCGGTTCCGTCGCGGTGCAGCGGCGGGATCAACTTGTCACATTCATGGGCGAGCGCGGCGGGCGAATCACTGAGGAACGGATGATCGGACTGCTGCTGATGATCACCGCGATGCCGGAGTACCAATTGTGCTGACCGCCGACCGGGGCGGTTGGGAACGAGGAGTCAATGATGACTGACAAGCCCGTATTTACCAGGCGCGAGTTCGTTCATACCGGGTTGGCCATCGTCTCGACCGTGCCGACGATGCCCGCATTTTTACAGAATTCGGCACTGGCGATCGCCGACCCGGCTGATGTGCCGTTGACGGCCAGCCGACCGGGGGTGCCGGAGGATCGCATCCTCGTGGTCATCCAGCTTTCGGGCGGCAACGATGGACTCAACACCGTCGTGCCCTACGGCATGCGCCAATACTACGATGCGCGACCGATGCTGGCCGTGCGCGAGCGTGATACGCTGGCGATTGCCCGCGCCGACGGGATCGGGCTTCACCCCCGGTTGGCGCCGCTCAAGGAGATGATGGAAAGCGGTATGGCCAATGTCGTCCAGGGTGTCGGCTATCCGAACCCGAACCGCTCGCACTTTGCGAGCATGGATATCTATCACACGGCTTCAGCGGGTAGCGGCAAAGGCTATGGCTGGTTGGGTAGGGCGCTCGATCAGGTCGAGCCGGACAACAGCACGGCGATGATCAGCATCGGCAAGGAGGCGCCGCTGGCGAGCAAGGGCAAGCGTGGATCGGCCGTGGCGTTCGAGAACGCGAACCTGTTCCGCTGGGCCGGGGCCGACCTCAACAGCACATTGAGTAGTCATTACAACAAGATCAATCGCGCCGGCGTGTTGTCGGAGTTGGCCGGCGTCGAAAACGAGCAGGCGGCGTTCGTCATGCGGACCGCCCTTGACGCGCAACTGGCGTCCGACCGCGTGCGCGCGGCGGTGGCCAAGGCGCCGCTTACGCCGTTTCCACAGGGCTCGTTGGCCGGTCAGCTTCGCATGGTCGCCTCGATGATTCGCGCCGAGCTGCCCACACGTGTTTATTACGTCGGGATGGGTGGATTCGACACGCACGGCAACCAGGCCCGGTCGCACGGCAATCTGCTGGGCCAGTTTGCCGCCGCGATGAAGGCGTTTTACGGCGAGCTGAAGGCGATGGGCCAGCAGAACCGCGTCCTCTCGCTGGCGTTCAGTGAGTTCGGCAGACGAGTCACCCAAAACGCGTCGCAGGGCACCGACCACGGGACAGCCGGGCCGATGTACATGTTCGGCCCCATGGTGCGCCCCGGGCTGCTGGGCAATCATCCAAGCCTCACCAAGCTCGACCGCGGCGACCTGATCTACAACGTCGATTTTCGATGCGTTTACACGACGGTGCTGAGCCAGTGGCTGGGCGCCGACGCCAAAAAGGCGCTCGGCCGAGCGTTCAAGCCCGCCGCCGTGCTCGATCGCAAGGTGACGACTTGATGGGATCTGTTCAGCGGCGCGGATTGCCGCGTGTTCCCTCTCGATGCGCAACTGATCACAACGCCCGCTTCGCCAACCTCTCAATTGCACGCCGCATGGCGTTATTGAGACCCGCAGCAAGCGGTCCCGGGCCGGTCTTGAACATCACCGGTGCGCGTACTACCTCGTAACCACCCTCGTCGAGAAGCTCTTCGGTGGGCAAATAACCCTGAAAGTCCTGCGTGTACGCCCAGATGAAAAGCTCGTAAGCCGGCAGCCAGCGTCGTATCAGCGGGAGCCACTCGGCCAGTGAATCGCCGCCCAAGTGAACGATCACGTGCTTCCGAGTCAGGCGGATCAGCCCGATCGACCAGGGCGTGTGGGTCGCCAGCGGCGGGCCATGCTCGATCCGGTCCAGCCAGTATTTCCCGAAACGGTGTTTCTTTTCGTTCTCGTCCTGGGCGTAATGGTGCGCTGTTTGCGCGGCGGCGGCCTGATCGCGGGGCAGGGCGGCCCAACCTTCAGCAAAGCCGAGGTCCAACTCGAGCGTGGTGCCATGACCGGCCAAGACCGTGACGATGTCGTTGGCCAGTTGCTTACCGACCGTTTCCACGTCCTCGGGCGTCGCATTGCGAAAGGTGCCCGTTTCGAGGTCGGCGACCTGGCGCGGGCGAACGTTGCCTGCCACGCTCTGCATGAACTGGCAGTGCACCGACTCACCCAATTGGGCCCGTAGGTGCTTGCGGCATTTGCCGGGATAATCAGGGCTGATGCTGGTCCGGGCGTAGCGGTACACCAGCACGGGGTGGCATGCGTATGAGAACAGCACGCATCGATCGCCGCTGCTGCGCCCGCGTAGATCAAGCACCCACAGGTCGCGGTTGTAATGCCCGTCCGGGTTGGGCGCCATTTTCACGTTGTCGCCCACCGGCCGCCGGCGGTTGATTGCCACATCCGATACGCCCTGATAAATCGCGACCTCGACCGGCAGCATCCTGCTGGCCGCTTGCAGTGCCAACAGGCGAACTTTGCCGGTCAGCTGCGCCATGTAGGCGCCCAGCTTCGGGTTGGCGAGATACAGTTCCAAGATGTGCGAGCCGCGGCAGGTGCCCGGACCGGAATGGGTGTGCGAGCAGTTGAGGATGATCGCATCCATGGGGATGCCGGTCGCGGCCGATAGCTCGAACCGCAGCGGGACGGAATCCTCATGCGTGATTGAGATCAGGTCGAATGCGATCCACAGCGTCCGCTCCCCCCCGGCGTCCTCGATAATCAGGGCCTGCGCATACAGCGAATCGATGATCGTATCGCCGAGCGGACCATCCGGCCCCCGCCCGCCCATCGGCAACCCCACCGGCGGCGTAATCTCAACTTCCGCCCAACCGGCTTTCGCTTGTGCCATGATGATGCTCCGCGCGACGACCGTAACGTTGACGGGTTCATTGCACAAATAGTGTCCGTCGCCGGTAATATACCAAATACCGATGCGGATTTGCCTTTTTACACCTAATTTTCTGCCCGCGGTGGGCGGGACTGAAATGGTCAGCGACGAGTTGGCCCGACAGTTTTGTGGCAAGGGACACGACGTCGTCGTGCTTGCGCAGGGCGATCCGCAGGTGCTTGACCTGCCTTATCCGGTGCGGTGGTTTGGCAAGCCGGTGCTGCCGAGGGTGTTTCCCGAGCGGGTGGGTAAGGCGCTTGCGGCTTTGCACCATGCGCAGCCGTTTGATCTGTTTCTGTGCAACTATGCGCATCCGACGGGGTACGCGGCCTTGCGGTTGGGCCGGCGCATCGGTGTGCCCACGGTGATCGTGTCGCACGGCGGCGACTTGTATCGCTCCAGCGATGACCGCAACCGCCCGCACCTGTGGAAGCGCACGGTGTACGCGTACCGCCATGCCGACGGCCTGATCGCGATCAGCCCCTACATTGAACTGTTGATCCGCGAGATCAATCCGCAGCCGACCCGGCTTGAGTTGATCCCAAATGGTATTGACGTGGCGGCATTGGGCAACCCGGCGACGCGGCCGGCGGATTTCCAGTTGCCACGGCCGTTCGTACTATGCCTGGGCAATCTTGGCCCGATGAAGGGTTTCGATGATGCCGTCGCCGCCTACGCCCGGGCCCGCGGCCAGTTGGACGATCTGGCCATGGTGATCGTCGGCAGTGGCGAGTTGGAAGCGCCGTTGCGCCGCCAGGTCGCCGCGGCCGGTCTTGATGACGACGTGTTGTTTGCCGGCAAGCGCACAGGTAACGACAAACGCTGGTTTCTACAGAACTGCCGGTTTGGCCTCGCGCCATCGATCGAGGAAGGCCACCCGATCGTGGGCCTGGAGTTTCTCGCGGTGGGCAAACCGGTCGTCTGCTCGACGAATGCGGCGTTCGACGGCATGTATGACGGGGCCATTAATTCGCTGCGGGTGCCGGCCCGCGATCGTGAAGCGCTTGCCGGGGCGATCGCCGCGATGTCGCAGGGCGACCTGGCGGCCATGGGCATCGAGAGCCGGCGCCGTGCTGACCACTACACCTGGCCCGCCATCACCGACCGGTACATTGCGTTTCTGGGGCGCGTGCTCAGTGAGAGCGGGCCATCGCCTCGCCAATAATCGAGCTTTGCCTGGACAGGTAATCGACAAGAACCCCGCCATCGGCGCCTTGCGGCACCAGGACGCGGGTGCAGCGCGCTTTTGAGAACGCCGCAGCGTATACCGCCAGCGTCTGCTCGTAGGCGTTGTTCAATTCGGGCAACACCGAAGGCCGCCAGCCCGCACTGCCCAGCGCCAGCCGATCCGCCAGATGATTGATCTCCTCGAAGATCACCGCGGCGCACGGCTGGGCGGC
>Ga0310121_10003736_pt1 | contig 13803 bp, 8 predicted proteins | sample CB27_Tmax_986_MG_FD_203504 | JGI IMG/M metagenome (GOLD analysis project Ga0310121, IMG submission 203504) | Marine microbial communities from Western Arctic Ocean, Canada - CB27_Tmax_986 | ecosystem: Environmental > Aquatic > Marine > Oceanic | place: Canada: Western Arctic Ocean | collected... | reverse complement strand
AAGGGTACCCTCACTTCCGGTAATCAATGGAAGAAGGTCCAGGTGATTTGTTCCTACAGGGTTGTCGCGTGTGTCCCAGACACGACCGGTTCCGTCCACAAAACGAACCCCTAGTACGATGTCTTCAATCTTCCCATAACGGGACGAATATTGGCCCGCAGACCGTGTACTGATCCAGCCTCCTACGGTGCTGCAATAGATGGATGATGGGAAATGTCCGACCGTACAACCAATACGATTTACAGTCCGTTCAAGTACTTCGCCTATCACACCCGATTCCGTATGGACGGTGTATCCATCATGATCGATCGCAAGGACACGATTCAAACGCTTCAGATCGAGGATCAGGCCTCCACGAGTGGGGATTGTACCTCCACATACCCCGGATCCGGCCCCGTAGGGAATGATGGGGACGGAGAACTTCTGGCATGTTCGTATAAGAGCGGAGATTTCTTCGATGGTTTCCGGCCAGGCGATGAAATCTGGACGATATTTAGAAGGATTCCCCTGCAATTTCCAGATTTGTGCCTTTGGCCACATATCGGTGGAATAGGTCTGCCGATCCGTCGCCCGTTGCGAAACACGGTCGGCACCTACAATTCGGTGGAGAGATCTTTCAAAGCCTGGATGCATGGATTACGCGAAAATCATCAGGGCAGGAATAGGCCATGGTTTTCCTTCCACGGCAACTCCCAAGAGTTATGAAAATACCAAACACAAGAATGGACCCCGTTGTCCTGAATCTGGTAGACGATCAGAGATGCCCTTTCGTCCCATACGAACGCTTTTGCGCCTATTCCCCATTGTACTGCTCCTGATTCTTGTCCGGTGTGGTGGAGGGCCTGCACTCGAGATTCTTGTGCCCAGTGAGCTTGTTGCAACCGTCGGCACGGTGATGGAGACCGACATCATCGTCTATAACCCGACCGGTGATCCGATCCACTACACGGTCATCGGCCTCCCCGCAACGGCGGAGGCTTATCCAACAAATAAGGGAATTCATCTGCGCTGGGCACCCATAGCCAGCGAGGTCGAGCCTGGAGGGCGAATCTATAGTGTGCATATTACGGCCCAGTCGGTAACGGGACATAGGGCTGAAGTTGATTTCACTCTTATTGGCTATCCCGATGGAGGTACGCCGGTCTTTTTTGCACCCCATGGGGTCGTTCTGGATCTGGCCACCGAGGATCGTGTCTCCATTCTCATTGAGATCAAAGATGATGATAGTTCGGATGTGACCTTTGAGATATTGCAGGATCTACCGGGTGCGAGCTGGTCAAGCATCGACGACCGAACGCATACCGTAACCTGGGTTCCAACAGCCGATCAGATCGAAGAAAAGAGTCTGTGGGCGCTGGTTCTGGGAGTGAAGGATGAGAGCCATCCGCTGGTTACCCATACGGTATCGGTGGTCCTGGCAAACAGTTTCCTACTGCGCGATTGTCCCGGTACCTGGCCAATTGTTGACGATCTTTTTGCCACGACCGACGGCCTGGGGAATCTAACCATCTCCGTGACAGCCAATGATCCCGAAACGGAGATTGGGTCGGTTCTGGCCACCTGGGTTTCTTATGATCTGGAAGGAGAACAGGTTATCAGCGGAGTTGCCCCTCTGAGTAAACAAGGGGGACATTACCAGACGACAGTTACTCGCCAGGCTCTGGGCGGACTGAATGCTATCATCGCCAATGTGACTGTTCGGGCTCGTGATGACGATGATAACGGCAGCACACTTTGTGATCATGAGACACGCATTCCAAAATTCGGGGGACGGACGGTTTCTTTGACCCCGGGAACATGCCCGTCGAATGCGCAAGAGACTGTGTCGGCCGAGAGTGGTGAAGTGCTTCAGCTTTTCGTATGCCCCGGCTCGGTCCGCCAGCTGGAGATCCCGGTTGGGTTGGACGATGCGGTGTCGGTGATCGCCCGCACAGCCGATCCGAATCTTCTCCGTCTTGAACTTTATGGCGAGAACCCAGCCCTGGAACTGGATAGCGCGGAAGGTACGGGCACGGTGTCTTTATCGCGAAGTCCGATGGCTGATCCCGGTCCAGTTCGCGTTGCGTTCAGTATGCCGGGAGCCGTTGCCCCGGGAACTGTTCGATTGAATATTGATATTACCGATGACCCCTGCGTAGAGGATGCCTATGAGCCCGATGATGGCCCAGGTCTTGCCAACCCGATTGGCCTGGTGGCCCAACACCAGCGGACTCTTTGTGCCGGCGATGAGGATTTTGTGCGCTTGGATATAGACAACCAGACTGTGCTGACGGTCGAGGCAGAGTTCGATTCGGAAGAGGCCGATCTCGACCTGCAGATCCTGGCCTCAGACGGAGTAACAGTTGTTCGGGAGGCTCGAGGGCGAGCGGAGAATGAGACGATGCAGACCAACCTCCCGGTGGGAAACTACTACCTCCGAGTTCATGCAGCCGGTGGTGGAAACAGCACCAGCTACACGCTGAATATTGCTGTCGATGCCAGTGGAACATGCCTGGATGATCTATTTGCCCCCAATGGCTCGCCGGCCGAGGCACCGATGATACCGGAGAGTTATCAGGCTGGACTGATGCTATGTACGGGTTCGTCCGATTACTTCCGCCATACGATCAATAGCCAGGAGTCGTATCAATTTGAGGCCTGGAATCTACAAGGTGGTGGGGTCGATATTGCGATTCTTGATTCGAATGGAACGGAGCTTTCCGCTGGATTCGGGAGCATAGCTACACAGGCGCTAATCGAAGGTACCTACACATTGCGAGTAAGCGGCACGACGACAAATGTGCCCTACGGGATGACGTTCTCGGTAACAAACCACTCTCCAGGCTGTCCCACCGATCGCTTTACTCCCAATCATTCGGTTGCTCAGGCGACCCTTCTGGCTACAGGATGGACCACTCGTCTTTTATTATGCTCCGGCGAAGAGGATTATTTTGCCATCCTGGTGGATAAGCCGGCTTCGTTGCGAATGGTTGCGTTTTATGCTTCGGCTGTAGAGACCGTGATACTCGAACAGATACATAGTGATGGAAGCACAATCACAGTGGCGGAGAACGAAGGTCCTCGCGGTGTTCTTGAGACAATATTGCCAACGGCAGGAGTGTATTTGTTCCGGGTCAGCTCGAGTTTTCCTCAGACCTTCTATGATCTTCTCGTGGAGTTCCCTTGATGGTTTTTCATGGCACCCGCAAGAGCACCATAGGGAACTGGATCTGTTTCGTGTGGCTCCTTGCGCTTGGAGGTCTGGTGATGCCGGACACAGCCTCGGCGCTCGGTCCGAGCAATAAGGTTCGGGCCGTCCAGATTCGGTACGCCGGTGGCAATTGGCTTGCTCGGTCCGGCGCGCTTCGAGTGCTGATGCGGGAAGTCGCGTTTCGAACGAGTATTGAGACCGACCTGTCTGAGATTCATCGGACCCTTGATGCTCCTGATCTGTTTGAGTATCCGCTACTGATTCTATCGGGTGATCGTCCTTTCCCGCGGTTTCCGGACGACGATGTTCGACGGCTTCGGCATCATCTCGAGGCTGGAGGGTTACTCGTAATCGACAACGCAGGTGAGTCCGAACGAAATGCGACCGGTTTCTCGGAGTCGGTACGGCGACTTGCGAAGCGACTCTTTCCTATGCAGCGACTCAACCCCATCGCCTCCGAGCACGTAGTCTACCGGAGTTTTTTCCGTTTGGATTACCCATCGGGGAGGAATCTCCGGAAAGGGTATATGGAAGGGATAAGCCTTGGTCGGAAAGAGGCCGTTGGTGGCGAGGATTCGACCCGAATCGCCATTATCTACAATCATAATGATTGGCTGGGCGCGTTGGCCCGTGATGAGTTTGAGAACTGGGCCTACGATCTGGTTCCTGGGATGGGACAACAGCGAGAAATGGCGATCCGGCTCGGTGTAAATATGGTCATGTATGCATTATGCCTGCACTACAAAGATGACCAGGTCCATTTGAGGTATCTCTTGAAGAAGAGGAATTGGCGCATACGGCCGCCAGAAAATCCCTGAAGGCAGAGGGATAGGCGCGCCTGATTGTGAATTAAGACGATGAACGAAACCCTTATCGAGACAGTTACTACAGCGACGCGATGGCCGATGTGGGTATTGGTCATCGCGGGAACGTTGGGCCTGCTGGTCATTTTGATGACCTGGTTCAACGTACGTTTTGTACGATCGCCGATACGGAAGTTCAGCATTGTGGCTCTTCGGACGTTGACCGTATTTCTATTGTTGATTCTCCTGTTGGAGCCAGCCAAGACGGAACGATTGATACGGCGAGTACGAAGTAGTGTTGCCATCCTTGTCGATGTTTCCGAGTCTATGCGCGTCCCAGATGGAGACACGACGCGGTGGAAGGTGGCACGTCGTTGGTTGAGTGACCCTCTTTCCGGCTGGCTCGAAACCCATCGAATTGAACGGTATACATTTGGGATACGACTGGACCATGTGCCGGAGCAGATGGATGTGGGTAAGCTGGAACCCAATGCCCCGGCTACCCACGTTTTGGAGGCACTTTCGGCCTTGGCAGAAAAGACCTCGGGTTCTGATCTGGCTGGGGTGATCCTTGTGAGCGATGGGGTTGATAATGGAGCCTTACGTTGGCTTCAAGAAGGCCAGGACGCGTTGACATCGGAGGTCGCTCAGGTTCTGGATCGACTGGAGGCACCGATCTATTTTGCCCCGGTTGGACGCTCCAAGGGTCTGGCGGATTTACGAGTCGTCGATGTACGTGGTCCATCCTTCACATTTGTAATGAACGCGGCGAGTCTGGATGTGGAAATAGAGGTACAGGGACGGTTACCTCCCCAGATCGAGGTAAACCTTTTTGAAGATGGCCGTCCCAGCCGTACAGAACGAATCAAAACCCGGCCGAAGACCTACAAGTACAGGCATACGATCCCATTCCTCCCTCGTACGGTGGGGGAGCGGGTCTATACAATCCGTGTGTCGGGGCTAGCCAATGAATCCTACACCGAGAATAACGAACACTCGCTATTGATACCGTGCATTCGAGATAGGATTCGCGTTCTTCAAGTGGCGGGGCACCCTTCCTACGATCAGCGATTCGTTCGTGAACACCTCAAATCCAACCCGAATGTGGATCTCGTTTCCTTCTTTATCCTTGTGGATGCCGAGGATGACATTCGTTATCCAGCTCACGAAACATCGCTCATTCCGTTTCCTGTTCGCGAGTTGTTTGAAGATGAGTTGCCGGGCTTTGATCTTGTTATCTTTCAGGACTTTCTTTATCGGCCAGTTGGGGCTGGTGCCCATCTGGAGCGGATTCGGGATTTCGTGACCAACGGTGGGGCGTTGCTCGTATTTGGGGGTGGTCGGTCCTACGAACGTGGTCAGTACCAAAACACCTTATTGGAAACCCTGTTGCCGGTACGCCTTGAAGGCTTACGCCCCACCGAGGAGCCAGCCTATACGGAACCATTTCGACCGACGATGACCGAATCGGGGCGCCATCACCCAATATTACGGTTGTTACCAGACGCGTCGGAGAACGAGCAGCTATTGACGGAACTTCCATTATTGGAAGGGGTAAATCGGGTAACTGGACTGCGGGACGGTGCCATCACCCTGCTGGAGCATCCGGACTTGAAAAGCGATGAGGGAACCCCTCTTCCGATCGTCTCTCTACTGGAAGTCGGAGAAGGACGCACAGTCGCCATTACAACGGCGAGCTTATGGCGTTGGAATTTCGTTCATGCAGGTAAGGGAGGCGACTCTCACGCATATAATCGATTTCTGGCGTCGACGATTGGGTGGTTGTTGAAGGATCCGGAGATGTCGCCACTCCGTCTCTCCCTGGAGCCACAGGTTCCACGAGAACACGAACAGGTAGAGGTGAGGCTGTCATTGGCCGATCCCTCATTCCGGCCCGCCTCCGATCATCCCTACACTCTGTCGTTGCATCTATTATCGGATCCGACGGCTGCGGATTCGGAGCTTCGTGTACCCCTGGAGTCTGCCCAATTCGATTCCAAGCGTTGTCAGCCCACCCGGTGCGAGGCTGGTGTGAAACGGGTCGGGAAAGAAGCCTTATGTGGCATGCTCCAATGTACATCCGGGGCGGATGGAAAGGATGCGTTCACGATTACGGCTCCCGATCCCGGCGTGTATCGTCTGGTATTGAGTTCTAGATTCAAGGACCGAACTCTTAGCGTGGAGCGACGAATTGTCGTGGATCCAGGAAGCCACGAGAGATCACGAATCTTTGATTCCGAAAAACTGGTGGAAAAACTTACCGAGAAGAGCGGAGGTCGCCGGATTTCCATCCGTGACACACCGGATAGCATCGGTTTGTCCGCTCCAGTAATTGAGCTTCCGGAACGGTCTCGGGAACGCCCACTTTGGAGTCATGCCGGAGTGTTGTTGTTGGCGGTACTGTTACTAGGGGTTGAGTGGGCTATACGAAAGCGTTCGGGGTTACCCTGAGCCGTCCAAATATCGGATGCAAATCGTTCAGAATCTGATAAGTCGGTCCTATGGTACGCAAGCGTTTCTCAAAATTACGACTTCGACGGGTACGTGGTCGTCTTCGGATCCCACTTCGATTTCGATTACGGCGACCCCACCTACCGCGGATATCATTCGTGGCTAGCCTCACGAAGTTACCGAATCTGCTGACGTATGTGCGGATTGCGGGGATCCCTCCCATCATATGGTTGGTGTATAAGAGCGGGTGTGCCGCAAACGAATGCGGTGTAGAAAACCAGCGGTGGGCCCTCTGGGCAACGGTTGTCTTCTTCCTCGCGAGTTTTACGGACTATGTGGATGGCTGGTTGGCGCGCCGCAAGAACCTGAATACGGTGGTCGGTCAATTCCTCGACCCGGTGGCCGACAAACTACTTGTGATGGCTCTACTGGTCGAGTTGGTTCATCTTGGGCGCCTGGAGCCGTGGCTGGCGATTGTGTTGATTGCACGAGAGATGTTCATCAACGGCCTACGTGCAGTAGCAGGATCCGAGGGGATAAAGGTGCCCGTGAGTTGGGTGGGAAAATGGAAGACAGGCCTGCAGTTGGTAGGCCTTGGTGGTCTCGTACTTCACTTTTCCTATGAACTACCGAGTATTTCGTACACAGTGGACTTTCACCATTGGGGAGAACTTGGTCTTTATGGAGCCCTGGTCCTGTCCATCTGGTCAGCCATCGAGTACACCTGGGGCTTTGCCCGCGAGATGATTCGTCGCGATGAAGGGACCGAGGTCGATTCTTAGACCTTGAATGCCGTATAGGCCTCCATGGCCAGTAATAAGATCAGGCTTAGCAGCAAAAAATGCCAGATTGGAGTGCCGGCCACGACCGTGCTGTCCGGATCGGCTTGTCGTTTGGTGGGTGTATGCTTTTTGCCGACGGCATTCTCTATCTTTTTTACGGCTTGAATGCTTGCCGGTATCCGTTGTTTATCACTCCGTACCACGTTTACGGAGAACAGATAATTCAGTTCGGATCCATCCGCTAGGTGCACATAGACCTGATAACTACCCGGGACCTTGGCCTCGCGAACGATCAGTTGAAGTCGTTCGCCAGTTTTTCGGATTTCGGTCTTCACGGTTGAATCGGGCCCCTTGATATCAACGGAACGGATTTTCACATCTCGCGGTAGGGAGATTGCCCAGCGTTGTCCAGGATGGATCTGGCTGCGGCCGCTGGCAATCCCGCCACCGGAAAGGTGATCTAGAAGAACACTGATGAGTTGTACGTAGCCCGGATGTGCGGGCATATCTGTCCAATCAAAGTCGATACTGGTACCGAAGAACATGATTCGTCCGCGGCCCATCGGGCGTTCAAGCAGCAATGGTGCTCCATTCTCCAGGGTTATCCATGTGGAGATGTTGGTTTCGGCTGGGCTTGGTGGTGCCAATACTGCGTAGCGGAAGATTCGGGCCTGTCGAATACTCTCACCGCCGGCTCCTGATAAGAGCCGGGCGCCTTCCGCTCGGACATCAATATTTCCTACTGCAATTCCCCCTTCGGCCGAGAATCGCGCATCGGACCCGTGTATTTCACGAAGAGGAAGTACTAAAAGGTCGCGCAGGCTATCGCCAAAGTCCGAATCACTTTGATCTCCCACTGTGACGAGGAGTCCGACGCCGCCTTCAACCGCAGTTTTCAGCGTATGTGCAACGTCTCGATCGAGTACGTGGATGTTCGCCAATATAATAACGTCTCTGTCGACAACTGTGGCGGGCTTCAATCCCGCGGGAGCGACGATCTCTACCAGCAGCTCATTGCGGACCTGTTTCAGAGCCTCCATCGCCCGTCCAAGAAAGAAGACTTCATCCTGGAATCGTATCGGGCGGGGTGACCCATTTACGACGAGTACATTCATCGCTTCCTGTCGGCGACGTTGGAAGAAGAAGGTATTGTCGGGAGGAAAGTCATCGTCGTCGACCCGGATCTCTGCGGTTTCAAATACGTCCGTTGGTCCGAGTCCAAATCGCACCTCCTTGGACGAATTGGGATCCAGTTGTACGGCTTGCCGTACGACCTGTTCTCCGAGTTGCAGTGTAACGGCGGTTTCCGACGAGTCAGGGGTGTGATTTTCGACTTGTGTAATCAACTCTGTTCCACCATCGGAGGAACGAACCTGGCGGACGCTCGATAGGCGCGTATTAGAGACGGGTTTTTTTCGATTTATGGGATGCAGATGGAGGTCTACGCCGCGAAAATCGAGGGATTCCAATTCGGTAATATCGGAGACCGAAAAGGAAGCAATGATTCGGATCTCGCGATGTTCCAGACCTTCTTCGGATAGGAGAGTACGAGCTAATCCTGCGGCGTCTTTCAAGTCCGAGCGGGTGTAGGTTGGCTTGATTCGTGAGAGTTTTCGACTCAGCTTGAGAGGGTCACGACTCAGATGGGATTCGAGCAGAGATGGCCTACCGCGGTCCGCAAAGACGACTGCAGCGGTGGATCCCGGTGGTAGGCGACTTAACACCTCTCGAGCTTTGCGGACGGTGCGCGTCCAGAGGGGACGATAGGAATCTACGCGATCGTCGTCCACCCATTGTTCGAGCCCGCGATCCACCACAATCACGACGCTCCGAGGTGCACCAAGGGGAGCAGATCCTGATGATGGAGCCGGCAGATAGGGGCGGGCGAGGGCCAGGGGAATGGCCATAACCAGGAGCGTTCGAAATAGTAGGAGAAGAAGCTCTTTCATCTTCAAACGACGTGCTAGTCTTGGATCGCGTCGTAGAAGGAATTCGAGCGCTGAAAAGTCGAGTCGACGTGCTCTTCGTCGATTAATCAGATGAATCAGGATCGGTACTGCGGCGAGCAATAAGCCGGCAAGAAAAATGGGCTGGACGAAACTCATGGAAGCCCCCGCCGAACAAGTTCGTATAAGGGAGCTTCAAGGGAGTCGTCGGTTCGTATTCTCAGATAACCGACGTTGGACTGTTGTACACCGGTCGTGATGGTCTCAAGATGGCTCCTCATACGTTTGAGGTAGAGGCTCCGTATGAGTTGTGGTTCTGTGACCAGGTTTCCTTCCGTTTCCATGGAGCGGAAGTCGCGTACACCATCAAACGGAAAGTCGAGTTCGTCTCCGTGTAGGACATGTAGGAGGAGAACGGAACAGCCACGGGCACGGAGTGCGCGCATGGGCCGAAACAACCGTTCCGGGTCTTCGAAGACATCGGTCAAGATGATGATGGCCCGACGTCGACCAAACCTCTCGACCTGTCCATCCAGAACGGGCCCGAGGGCCGTTTCTCCTTCGGGGATAGTGGACTCCAGCATCTGTGCGATGGAAGAGAAATGACCCAGTCCAGGACGAGCTGGTACGCGGCCCTGCACCTGGTCCGACACGACCTGCATCTCGACCCGATCTCCCTGGCGCAGAAACAGGTAGGACAGCGCCAGGGCAAAGACACCGGCACATCGATACTTCATAGATTCATCCGGTCCATAGGCCATAGACCCGGAGCCATCCAGAATGATGCGTGCGGTTAAATCGGTTTCGTGGTGAAAGCGTTTGATGTAGAGCTTGTCCGAGCGACCAAAGACTTTCCAGTCGATGGTTCGGAGATCATCGCCAGGGGTATACTCCTTATGATCGGAGAACTCGATGCTGACGCCATGATGGGGACTGCGGTGACGACCCGAGAGGAAGCCCTCCACGAGTCCCTGCGCATCGAGGCGCATGCCCTGGACTCGAGTCAGAAGCTCGGACAGGCGTTCATTGTTCCGTAATGGCTTCACGGCCGGATTGAATCCAGGAGTTCGTCGAGAACATTCCGCACCGTGATTCGTTCTGCCTCGGCATGATAATTAAGCAGGATACGGTGCGAAAGAATAAAGGGGATAAGAGCTCGAATGTCCTCTACATCGACCGTATGACGGCCATCGAGTAGAGCCCTGGCTTTTCCTCCGAGAATCAAGAATTGACCGGCTCGAGGCCCTGCCCCCCACGAAACGAAGCGTTCAATAAGAGGGGTCTGTTCTTCAGCTTCTGGCCGCGAGGCTTGCACAAGCCGGACGGCGAACTGCAGGACATGATCGCTGACGGGCACTTCACGTACGATCTTCTGGAGCTCAAGGACCTGTTCTCCGGAGATAACAGGAGAAACGGTGCTTTCTTCGGCCAGTGTCGTACGCCGAACCACCTCGACTTCTTCGGTGAAGGATGGATATCGAACGTCGATACTGAACATGAAACGGTCCAGTTGGGCTTCCGGTAGCGGATAGGTTCCCTCTTGTTCGATGGGATTCTGGGTGGCGAAAACCAGAAAGGGTTCCTCGAGAGGATAGGTTCTCCCACCGGCGGTAACCTCTCGTTCCTGCATAGCCTGGAGGAGGGCCGCCTGTGTCTTCGGCGGGGTGCGATTTATCTCATCTGCGAGCAAGATATTGGTAAAGACCGGTCCGGGAACGAATCGGAATTCCCGTCTTTTAGTCGCAGCATCTTCTTCTAGAACATCGGTACCGGTGATGTCACTGGGCATCAAATCTGGCGTAAATTGAATCCGGTTGAAGTTCAGGTGGGTCGCTTCCGCCAGAGTGCTGATGAGTAGCGTCTTTGCCAGACCCGGCACGCCGATAAATAAGCCATGTCCTCTGGCACATAAGCCGATGAGCAGAAGCTCGATGACCTGTTCCTGTCCAACGATTCGTTGACCAATTTGCGTCAGGATCTGGTCTCGAACCGCACGAGCTCTCTCGGCCTGATCATTGCCTATATCACTCGCAGATGCGTCATCGGACGGAGTGGAAGGTTCTGTTATTTTTTCTGCATTTTTTTTTGCCATTGATGTCCTCAAAACCCGAACGGTCTGGTTATCTGCTGCGGCGGAGCAGTTGTATGGCTTCTTGTTCCCGCTCCACGATTTCGTTCATGCCTAGTTTTTTTGCGGTCTGCTTCATCAACCCGTGCACTTCTACATCGAAGGGGTTCCTGCGTAAAGCCAGGGTCAGGGCTTCGAAAGCCTCTTGATATTTTCCAAGACGAACCGCAGCACGGCCACGGTTCAGTTGAAGGTTGAAGTCCTCTGGATAATAGGGCAGCGGCCCCTGGACGGCATCGTAGGCGGTGGCCGCGTCACCCGAATCCAGGAGTGCCTTGGCCAGCTTACTCTGAATCAGTGGGTTGACCCCCTTGGTGCGCTTGGAGGCTTTCTTATATTCAATAGCTGCAGCGTGTGCCTTGTCGCGGCCATGTAGAAGGTCGCCGAGATAGGTGAAGTCTTCCGCTGCTTTTTGACCGATCGCCTTGCGCTCGGTGTCCGGATTGTTCCGGTCTTTGAAGATCAGAAGGTCGAGGGTCCCGGCCGGTACGGACCGCCATTTTTGCTTTCGTAGATATCTTTTCCAGCGTTTCTCAAAGTTCTTGAAAGACATGCCGAGAACTTCGGACATGGCCTCTTTATCTGTTTTTCCGTCGTTCATAAGGCGAAGGAGTTTTCGTATACCGGTTGTTCCATGGCCTGCGTCCAGGTATTGGGCCACGGTGTAGACCTCGGCAAACGCCAGCAGGGTGTGGTCCTGGGAAGGGAGCTTAGCCATGGAAGGGCTCATATCCGCGAAGGGGATCAACTCCTTATCCTTGAGTGCACGGCGGAGCCGATCTTGACTGCTGGGTCGCATGGCCAGACTCTTCTTGGATCGCCAACGTGTTTCCAGATACTTGGCGAGACCTTCGTGAATCCAGATAGGCACTCTGTCTCCGGTCAATCGTTGGATTACATAATGAACGTATTCATGGGATAGGGTGTCCAACCAACCGTAGCCCTGAAGAAGAGCCTTCGGGGAGGTCAGCATCAGCTTGCGATGTTTACAGAGTGCGATGGTGCCACTCGTTTGGATCTCCTCCGCAGTCAGATTACTCGCGCGAGCCATCTCTTCGGGTGAGCCGTAGATTTCAATGCGGACCGGATACTCCGGATGATAGCCAAAGACGTCTCCGATGCGTTGGCGTATCTTGGGGAAGGCCTCCTTGATGTAGGGGACCAACACGGCGTCTTTGCCAGGCGGGTAGAGGACGGAGAAGAGCTTGTCGGGATCGTCGTAGCGATCAAAAGCGGAGGTCATGGTCTCCGTTTCACTGGCGAGTTCGAACCAATGGTGGACCATCGCCTTCATAGATTCATCTTCGGCCAGTGCCAGGGCCTGTTCGAAATGCATGCGAGACACACCATATTTCCCTTCCAGAAGGCGTAGATGGCCGAGGGCGTAGAGGTACCGTAGATTGTCCACGCACGTGGTCTGCTTGGGGATGAGCAGAGGTAGAGCGTCTTCCAGTTGTTCGGCTCGTAGAAAGTTCATGGCTTTAGCAACATCCGCTGCGGGAGGGCAGAGGTCGTTGGCGACCGGTCGCATCACCGGGGCGGCCCGAACGGAAGTCACCGTCATAGCGGCGAGGATCAGTCCCAACAGGATTCCTTTGAGAGCTTTCATTGGGCCAACTCCCGGAAGTATTGTTCCAGGGCGCCGTCATATCGGTCGGGAACTTTCTCCTTCATCGTTCGCATAAGTAGATTCCGAAAGATTCGCGGAACCTCATGCGCTTCTTTCCCCGGGATCTCGACCGGCTCGGTGGAGGGGCGAACGCCTATCGACTCGGCTCCCCCGCGGCTCCCATTGGGTTTCATAGCTTTCTTGAGCTGGTCGCGGGCACTCTTAAGGCGTTCCAGGGCGTCCTCTTGATGAGGACGAGCGTGTTTGGGGTTTCCGTCGCCGAGTCGTTGCGAGGCACGTTCCATCATACGTCCCGCTCCCTGGGACATGCCCTTTACCAGGCGTTTGAGTGATGGCGCATTTTCACCCAGTTTATCTAATTTCTTTGTTGCCTTACCGAGTTCTTTTCGAAGGGAGCTTTGCTTTTTTTGTAGGTCTTTGGCCTTTTTTACTCCCTTCTTACCGAGAGACTCTTTGGGTTCCGGGACGAGAGAATCCAGGTCATCTGCCAGCTCACTCAGTTGGTCGCCGGCCTTCTTGCATTGACCGGACGCCTTTCGCATTTTCCGGGCCTTTTGCATCTTTTTTCTACGTTTCTGATTTCGTCGCGCCGATAGCTTCATCTCCATGGCCAGCTTTTCCATCTTCTTGGAGAGCTTTCGAGCTTGTTCCGACGCCTTTTGGATGTCGCGGCTTTCGAGTCGCTTACCGAGCCGGTCCAATTCTTTCTCGGCCTCCTTCAGCGCTTTCTTGTCATAGGGGTGTAGTGGTTTGCGAGGGATCTGCTGGAGTCGATCGCTTACGTCCGAGACCTTCTTCTTGGCCTCCTTTAATTCGTTATCAAGGCCCTCATCAAAGCGCTTCTTTAATGCAGCCCGCTCTTTGGATTCGAGT
>Ga0310121_10003735_pt1 | contig 13805 bp, 14 predicted proteins | sample CB27_Tmax_986_MG_FD_203504 | JGI IMG/M metagenome (GOLD analysis project Ga0310121, IMG submission 203504) | Marine microbial communities from Western Arctic Ocean, Canada - CB27_Tmax_986 | ecosystem: Environmental > Aquatic > Marine > Oceanic | place: Canada: Western Arctic Ocean | collected... | reverse complement strand
GCCGTGGGTGGGGCCGATTCGGTTTGCCCAGTTGCATCATTGCCAGTTGAAACATTGGCTGTCTGCTGCAGCCACCAGGCGGATACCCCACATATCGTCGCCAGGGTCAGCAGAGGTAACGTTGGCAGGTGGCTTATCGACAGCAACAGCAGAAATCCTGATGCTACCCACAGCGATTGGGGATGGCCCAACGTCTGCCGGACGAACTCCACAGTGAACTGAGTGGGCCGGCTGCTGCGCGTGATCAACAATCCCGCGGCAACGGCGATCAGCAGTGCTGGCAATTGGCTGACTAACCCATCGCCGATGGTTAGCCGAGTGAAGACGGCCGCTGCTTCCGATAGGCTCATGCCGTATTGAAACACACCGACAAACAATCCGCCGGTGATATTCACAAGCGTAATGGCGACTGCCGCCACCGCGTCGCCGCGCACAAACTTACTGGCTCCGTCCATCGCGCCGTAGAAGTCAGCCTGCTCCGCTACCTCCAGCCGCCGCCGGCAGGCTTCGTTCACCGAGATGATCCCGGCGTTGAAGTCAGCGTCAATCGCCAGCTGCCGGCCAGGCATACCGTCGAGCGCGAATCTTGCAGCCACTTCACTGATGCGTGTGGCGCCTTTCGTGATGACCAAAAACTGGACCAGTACGATAATTGCAAAAATGACCAACCCAACCGCGATGTTGTCCGCCGCCACAAATTGACCAAATCCGGCCACGACCCGCCCAGCAGCTTGCACCCCGTCGTCCGCCGCCTGTGTAAGAATCAACCGGGTCGTGGCAATGTTGAGCCCCACACGAGTCAAAGTTGACGTCAGCAGCAGAGAAGGAAAGATGCTGAATTCCAACGGAGTCTCAACAAACATCGTGGTCATGAGAACCACAACCGCCACGGTGATGTTCGCCGCCAGGAGCAGATCCATGATCTGCACCGGCAACGGCACGAATACCACCAACAGACTGGCCGTTATGACCAGCGGCAGCAGGAATTGCTTAACGCGTTGCAAGTTCGATGAGTCCGGTGAAGGAGCGCCGCTCGCCAAGTCAGTTCACGGCGCTGGGGCATTGATTAGATTCTGGCACGAGTCCCGGAATTGGGTCCCCTGACTAGGTTCCCTTCAATTCAGGTTCCCTTGAATTCGGGGGGCCCCCTGAATTCGGGTGCGGGATGGTATCGAACCCGATACACCGCGTCCAGCCCGCATTTCCACACACTTCGTCGTGAGTGGTGGTAAATCCTTGGCCACCGCGCAGCAGAAGGCGTGGGAGAAATGCGCGCCTGGCTCGGTTCGATAGCTCTAAAAACGCGAAAAATCGACGCTCGCACCTTCTGTCTGTCTGCTATCATTTTGACTTAGGAACCATTTTCGCCAAAACACCCAAAAGTCCCAGCTCAGCCTAAGACGTCATGTCGTCCGATACTCGATCCACTGCACTGAATACGGGGCCAAAGTTAAAGGGCGGGCCAAAGATAAAGGGCGGGCCAAAGATAAAGGGCGGGCCAAAGATAAAGGGCATGCCGTTCTACACGCCAAGGTTTTGGCATGGCATGCCGATGACGCGACTGTTTCGTATGCTGGCACAGAATCGCTATCAGATTCACTTCACGAGGATTCCGATGTTTTGCACCGCGGCGCTGGCGTCGGTGGCAAACTCAAGTCTCGCCACCATTCAGCGGCTGCTGTTTCAAAATGCAATCGACAGGGCCGAACTGGTTGACGACCCGATTTTTGTGCTTGGACACTGGCGAAGTGGCACGACCTATGTTCACGAATTGATGTCGCTTGACAGTCGTTTTGCCTCGCCGACAACTTATCAATGCTTTGTTCCTTCTCATTTTTTAGTATCGCAGCCGTTCTTGAAGCCGCTGCTGGGGATTTTGCTGCCCAGCAAGCGGCCCATGGACGACGTCAAATTGGGTTTGGACGCACCGCAAGAAGACGAATTTGCGTTGTGCAACGCCGGATTGCCATCGACTTATTTGCGAATCGCTTTTCCCAATCATTCACCTCGGCACTTGGATTATCTCAACATGCGCGGGATCCCCAGCGGCGAACTTGCCGCCTGGAAGACCCAGTTGGAAAACTTCGTGCGTTTGCTGTCATTGCATTATGGAAAGCAGCTTGTGCTCAAATCACCGCCACACACAGGACGATTGGGTGTCTTGAAAGAATGGTACCCCCGTGCCAAATTCATTCACATCAGCCGCAATCCTTACCAGCTCATTCCATCGACGATCCGTCTCTGGAAGACTTTAGACCAGGCCAATGCCTTTCAAGTGCCCACACACGAAGGCCTCGAAGATTTTGTCTTTGATTGTTTCGAGCGCCTTTATCGAGGATACCATCGGCACCGCGCGGAAATCCCCAATTCACAATTGATTGAAATTCGCTATGAAGACCTGATCGAAGATCCACTGAAAGTGATGCAATCGATCTATGCCAGATTAGACATTGGTGGATTCGACGAAGTGCGTCCACGAATCGAGGCCAAGATCGCCTTGAATCGCGACTTCAAGACCAATACCTATGACGTTTCTGGGGAGTTGGCTGCCAGAATCGATCAAAATTGCCAGGCTTACAATGTTGAATTCGGACATGAGACGGCGGCCAATGATTCGACGCGCGCACGCTGACTCATCCTCAGATCGACGAATGACGATTCACGGGCTCCGGATCGGATTGGTCCGCAAAGCGTCCGCGACCAGCCGCAAGTTTCCTGTGATGTTGTTGGCGTTGTCGACGCACCGCAGGATCACCCTCACGCGACTTGATTTCCTCTCGCATCTCCATGTCGGACATTCTTAAAGATTGCCGATGGTGCCACCAACGACAGGCATAGTCGAGCGCGGCAAACATCGTCAGAGCGACCAACAGGTCACCGCAGCATCGCAAGATGGCGCCGAACATCCGAGCGCAACCATCCGAGACGTCGTAAAACGAAACTGACAACAGGGCGACCCGATGTCGCCAATAGCTCCACACGCAAACTGCGGCTATCAACAGCATTTTGGCCGTACCTGCCAGCGATTCCGCCAGGCGAACTGCCGAAAACAGTTTTGCTGCGCCACGCAATGGGTTGACACGACCTGGATCCGGCAACACGCGCTTTGGCAACCACAGCCACCCACTCTGGAGTATCCCTAACGCGATCGCGCACGAAACCAGCCCCAGCAAAAAAGGAAACACGACGAGAAAAACCTGCCCCAGTAAACCGATGAACTCAGCTACGACTTCCTCGGAATGCAGACGGCTCCAAGGGGATGCGCTGAGACGTTGACGGAGGATGTCCTGCAGTTTAACAAAGGTCTGAGGCCCTCGCCAAATCACCATGCCGAAGCAGGTTGTCAGAACCATCGTCGCCATTAACTCCCGGCTACGCGGAACTCGTCCTTCCTCGCACGCTTGTCTGGTGCGACGAGGAGTTGCTTCGATGAATCGTTCTTCGAGCCAATCCGCCATCGTGGAATAGTCCGCCGATTAGGGTGTTTCCAGGGCACTAACTGGTTCCTGCTCGCCACGCAGCGCGGCAAACACCTTGCCCAGCTCTTGATCCCAGGGCTGATCAACGCACGATGCCATCCCGCCAATGGAGATCAGTAATGTCGCGGTCACCACCAAGGGCACCCAACCAACGGTGGAGGCCATGGCGCCGAATCTTGGCATGGTTCGCTGCATCAAACCAGCAATGATTCCTGCCAGCACCAGCACACCGACGACCGGCGACGCAATTCGCCAACCGAGCTGGAAAGTTTGCGAAAGAACGTCCGTCACGACGGTAGTCAATCTTTCCGCCGATAGGGGCTGGCCAATAGGAAACCTCTCGAAACCATCCAGCAATGCCGACATCATGAGCCGATGCCCGCCAACCGCGAACAGCAATGCGATAGATAACAGGTCGAATAATCGACTTAGCGGCATCCCTCCCGACGCATCACTCGGTCCAACACCTAGCTGCCATCCCGCCATTTGGGCGATAAGGTTTCCAGCAATCTGAAAGCACAGCAAGAGCAAGCGAATGCAAAGGCCGAGCGTAAGGCCCAACATAAGCTCGCGGAACATCATGGCAGTGAGGAAATCAGGTTCAAGCACAAACTCGGTTGCATATCGTTCAGAGAAAGGGGTCACGATAATCGAAAAGATGACGGATGCCGCGACACGTTGGCGCCTATTAATCGCGTGACCGCCAAGACTCGAAAGCGGTGCCATAGTGCCACCTAGGCGCGCCAACACAGCTAGGAATACCAGCAGCCGGTCCAGGGAAGGAATGAATTCCATATCAGTTGAAGCTATCCCAGTTAAAGCTATCCCGATCCGGTCATCAGTGCCAACGAGCTGAAAGCGAAATGCGAATACTCCATCATTTTCTCAATCAACCATGGCAAGGTGATCGCCGCCACGAGAACGGTCGCGACCAGCTTCGGCACGAAACTCAACGATTGATCCTGGATTTGAGTAATCGTTTGCAGGAAAGCCGTTACCAATCCGATCACGGCAGACGCCACCAAGAACGGACCGGCAATCACCAACGTCAACAAGAGAGCTTCTCGACCAACATCAATAACTTGATCTACGATCATAAGTCATATCCTCTCCGCGGTTGTTCAGCTCGGACGCTTCACCCAGTTCACATGTAACTGCCGAAACTTTCCAGCAACATACCGACGACCAAATGCCAGCCGTCCACCAGTACGAACATCAATAGTTTGAACGGCAACGAGATCATTGTTGGAGGCAACGCCAACATGCCCATCGATACGGTCACACTTGAAACGACAAGATCGAGAATTAAGAATGGCAAATAGATTTGAAAACCGAGCAAAAACGCTGTTTTCAGTTCGCTCAGCATGAACGCTGGAAGCAGCGCCGCGAGCGGGACCTGCTCGGACGTAGCTGGCGGCTCTTCCCCCTCAGCCAGGTACTCGTAAAACAGCCAAATGTCTTCTTCGTTCCCAGCCACTTCAATTTGGCGGCTCATGAAGTGTCGAATCGGACCGACACCCGCCGTCCAAGCCTCCTCGAAGCTCATTTCGGATTCAGGATCGACGTACGGCACCACCGCATCGGAATAGACACGTTGCCAGGCGGGCCACATGATCACACAGGTCATAAACAGGGCCAGCGACGTGACCACCTGGTTCGACGGCAGGAGCTGAGTGCCGAGTGCCTGCCTCAATAGTCCCAGCACAACAGCGATGCGCACATAGCTGGTCGTCATCAGCAGAATAGCCGGAGCCAGACTAAACACGGAGATCAAGCCGACCGTGCGCAGGGCGACGACCGCACTTTCGGAACGCGTAATGTCGAAAGTTTCCAGCCAGCTCTCAACCTGAGACGCCGAAGATTCCGCCGCCGATGACGTCACCTCATCCGATAAAACTTGGGGTGCCCCATAGGGCATTTCCAATGGCTGAGCTTGGACCACCGCGCCGCATATAAATCCAGCCAAAACCAGACCGAGCAGCATCAGTCGTAGCATTCCAGGTATTCGTGTGGGGCGATGGACAATCATGGCATGAATCAGTTCTGAAAGGCTAAGCTGACATTTCCGTCGCGGCGGACCATCCTGGCCGAACCAACTCATCGTTCGAATTGGCCGGGCGGCCGTCCCGCACCGACTGGCCACACAGTTCCGTCATCCGTTGAACTTCAGTCGGATCCGTAATCTCGGTTAACGTTTGCACTTGAGTCGGAGAAGTCGTCAGCAGCAAGAGCTTTTGACCAACTTGGACCAAATGCAATTCGCGCCGGCCCAACAGCGTCGTTTGGCCCAGTACCTTCACGACCCCCTCGGGCAATGATTCGTGTCCAGACGGCCTCGTCAGTCGCAATCCCAAAACCGTCAGCGCGAACAAACCTATCACCACCGCCAAACTGCCGATCACTGACACGATCCTGTGAATCCCGAAACGGACAGCCATGGGTGGGGACTTGCCATGCATTCGGGACTTTGCCGCGAAATCTGGTCCGTGCTGCAGCGATCCGGTCTCGCGCGTCCCGTCGCGTTGGTTCTCAGAGATCGGTTGTAGCAGCGCTGCGAAACTAACAGGGGCCACCGATTCGTCACTCCAATTCGGATCGACCTGGGCCATCCCCGGCGATGCCAGTACGAAGACGAAGATCTCGCTCAGCCACACTAGTTGACGAATATTGTATCTCATGATCATTGATTGTCGTAATTGCTCGGCTACGCCACTGCTTGTTTACAAGGCTCGATCAAACCGGTAATCCGCACGCCAATTTTCTTTTCGCGGACAACCAGCTCGCCGGTGGCAAAATGGACGCCATCGACATAAACCTGGACCGCCGCGCCCGTCTTTTCACGCATGCCGATAACTTGCCCTGGTTTGAGTTCTTCCGCATCCTGCCGAATCATCACTCGACGACCAAGTTCGATACGAACCTCAAGTGGTATCGAGTTTGCGTTGGCAACGTTCATTCGTCGGCCCGTGGACTCGTGCATTGGATCAATCATAGAAAAACCACATCAAGGATCGATTTGGCAATTACGTTAATACAAGGTTGGGTTCCATCCGATTTAAGCCGAAAAGGTAATCCGACCTGATCGATTCGGCACAGCGAATGCTGAAGCACCTAACCATTGTCGCGCGGCGCGCACTAGTGATTCCTGTGCCTGCTGGATTTCGATAAGCCTCAAGGGGCCAGTTTCGGCCAATTGCTGTCGCACTAGTTCGGCTGTGGTTGATGACAATTTTGCCAACAGCTGTTCTGCCGTCGGCGTCGGCAACCCGGCGACAGCGATCGCCACACAATCCAAACTGGTCTTGCGAAAAACCGCATCCAACGTCGGGCCATCCATTTTGATCAAGCGCATCAAGGCAGCGCCGATTCTGGACGCCGTTTCTCGGGCTGGATCATGGTTCTTCTCCGTGTCAGAGGGAACTTGATCGGCCAAGGATCTGCGTAAGTGCTGGGAAATTCGCTGCAGCTGCTCGCCGCGAACGACGTCACACATGGCGGCCAGGATCTGTTTTCCCTGAGTACTGACCGGCCGCTTCAAGTCATTTTCCAACCGTTTGACGAGGCCTGTGGCAATGTCTTCGACCACTTCGGGATCGATGTGGTCGACTTCCGCTAGTCTCTGCAGAATGGCCGACTGTTGATCAGCTGGAAAAGACTCGAGAAATCGAGCCCCTCTAGCTGGAGTTAGGGCCGCAATAACGAAGGCAATTGTCTGTGGCTGCTCATCCTTCACCACGCGCCGCATGGCGTCAAATGAGACATCGTCGATGATTCGATTCAGTCGTACGGCATTGGGACTGTTGGTATTAACCGTCTCTTTGGGATATGGAACCACGTCTGGTCGAGAAGTGTATTCGGCAAACGGCATGGCCTCGCGCGATTCCGGTATGGGAACGGTGCCGGGCTGTTGATAGGAAGTCCTGGTTTGATCCAGAAAATCCTCAATGATATCCTGTCGCTTTTGCGGTGGAAGGTCTTTCAGTTGAAGAGCGAATTCACGAATTTGCGCGGAGTGGTGATCAGGTAAATTACTCAACAGCGCCGCCGCCGTCGCCTCGTCAAGGCTGGCGATCAACACAGCAGCCCGTCGCAGTTCATCGTATTCGGCAACCATTGAGATTTCAGAGACCGTGGGTCCTTTCCTAACCAGCCTTACTGAGCCAATCTTTCAAAACGTTCGCCGCAGCCGCTGGATTCTCTCGCACCACTTCTGTCAATCCTCGATCATATTGGTCCGAGGCCGAGGTGGGTTCCTCTACGGAGGCTGCCTCCTCGGCAGCAAGGGGCGTGAGGATTCTTGCCGGTTCTGGCTCCTCAAAGCCCAAGAGTTCAGCGGGTGGAGCCGGTTCTTCGCGGAATTCCGTCTTGCTCGATTCTGGTTTCAACCACCAAAGCGCCATCCCCGCCACGACGACACCCAGACTGAGTGTGAATATCCACGAGTTCCTGGCCAGCCAAGCAAACCAACGCGGCGCCGTGCGTGATGCCAGCGCGCCGATCGGTTGCACCGAAATGACTTGCACTTTGGCCGCCGGATACAACCCTTTGATAGAGTCGTGGACATTTAGCTCGGTCCGCTGTCGAAGCCGGGAGATCTCGAATTTGTCGGGCGCGGCTGCCCGATTACCTGCGGTGGATGGATGACCTTTTTCCCACATCTGCTGGTAATATTGGCTGGGTACACTCACGGAAACGGCCAATTGCTTCGTGACCAGCCTGTGCTCTGTTTCTGGCCGCACACCGTTTGCGTCGGCGACATCCACGTATCCTAACTCCACGTTGGACACGACGCCTGCGTCCGGAATAAATTCAAGTAGCCGGGAGATTTTTTGGTTCCATAACTCTTCAGTGCGTCGTTTCCGCGCGAACAACTCATCAGTGATGTACAGAGATTGACTCTCACCCTCTTCACCCGAGTAAGTAAGATTCGTTGAAAGATCCGTGACGGTGACGTCTTGCGGCTGAAGCTCGGCCACGGATCCTGCTACGACCTGACGAATACTGTTCAAGCGTTCGGGATTGAGGATCGTACCTGATGTCGGTCGTATTACCACGTTTGCCGTCGCTGTGATTCGTCTGTGAAACCCCCTTTCGGTTTTCACGTCGTAGTTCACGAAGGACTCTTCTATGCCATCCATGAGAGCGACGATGCGCGACAAGTCGCTTTGCTTGGCAATTCGGTAGCGAAGCTGCCTCTGTAAGTTTGATTCGAAAATGCGAGAACCGTCAAACAGCTTCTCCAGTTCGGATCCAATGTGCTCGGGCATCGCATCTGATTTACTTAGCGCAGCGATGAATTCCGATCGTCGCTTCTTCGGTAGGGTGACACGGCCCCGCTCGTCAATGGAATACTGACATAGTCCGCGGCTGGCGAAGGCGGCTTCCACCAACACAAGCTCCGGAGGCGTAAACTCGTAACCCGAAAACAGCAACACAGACTGCTTCGTGCGGAATGCCGCCCAGAATAACAGACTGATCAGTAACACACCGATCAGCGCCGTGGATATCGGCACTGCTATTCGTGACCATGGCGGCCACCGCACAGCAGCACCACGAGCAAATGATGGAGGTATCCAGCGCATAAGCAGCTTGCGTTCGAATCGACACACAAAGTTGAAGGAGCTGATCGACGTTGAGTGTGCGGTCACTTGTCAACTTCACGAAAAGCGACACGCACAGGGATGGCCGTTCAACAGAAAAGCAACGGGCTTTTACAGAAAAGTATGGGGCGCTGTCAACGCAGCCTGCGTTGGCCCAGAAACCGTTGAATTAAAACTAATTCCGTTGGGACAGCGAGGCTCCCGCCGAACCGGAACCGCGCCAGCACGCCCAAATCGGCTCAGCGGGAGCCTCGCCCTCCCCTGAAACCAGTGCTTCAATCAACTGGGTGGTTCGGAACAGGCGTATCGCACGATCAACCAGCAAGCGAATCAATTCAACTCAGTAAACTGAGTTGCCTCGCTAGCATCGTCGCTGACAGGCTGGCCAGTTACGATTGGCATAATCCAGCTATCAAGATCGCCAAGCATGTTGGGAGTTAGTTCATCAGCGGTCGGGTATTGCCGCAACGTTACGGAAAACCCAGCCGTATGGATCAAGCGCAAATCGCGGCAAACTTCATCGACCGGATAATCCAGACTCTCCCGACCGTGGCACAACAGTAGAGGAAGATCTCGGGCAAGACCAAGATTCAAAAGCGGCGAGTGCCCTTGCGGAAACGGACCTCCCAACGAGGCAACGCCCGCGAAAGCACGGGGCAAATTCAAAGCGACTCGCAGGGCCATCGTGCCTCCGACACCGTAACCAGCCAAAAATACCCGTTGCTCGGCAATGTTGTAACGATGGCTGGCCAGTTCGATACAATCCAACACCCGCTGCTCGACTTTCGAGATGCTCTCCGGCGTCTGCGGCCAACCGTCGTCCCCTTGCGAACCGCGCCCGTGCAAACCGCGCGGAGCGACTGCAACGTAATTCCGCATGCTGATGCAGGGCATAACTCTGCAAAGCTGCGATTCATCGTCATCTTCACCGTGAAGCCACACAATCAGCGGATAGGCATAATTGCGTTCGTAGTGGAGCGGCATAAACATCGACGTGGCAAAATCTGTCGACGGGCAGGAGGTGATGCGAGCTTGATCCACACGATAGGTTGTTTCCGTTGATTCAGTATCCAATTCTTCCCATAGCGGAATTCGATTTGTTGACACAACCAACCCTTTCTCTGAGTTTTGAAATGGCGTGATGAACTACAAGTGTGTGACCATCGGCCTCACCTTACTGGGCCAGCACCGAGCGAAAAACTAAAGTGCCCTAATTTCAGAGAAATCTGTCGAGCGTTCGACGAGATCCAGATACAGCCGTGCGAGCGACCGACGCTAGCACCACTGACTACAAGCAGAGATATTGCTTCTTGGATTTTCATATATTTTATTAACAGCAATCGCTTCCTTAGCAAGCCAAGGCCAATCGATTACCGGTTATTTTCTATGCGGAAACGCGAGAACCATCAACGATCCTCACTTAAACAACGCATTAGGGGTCAGAATCTAACGCAGCCCATATGAGCTGTCAACCGCAAGGCCGCAACCGTAAAAACAAAAATATTTTTTTTAAGCCGATTGATTGACTAGCTCGTCCATAGTTGATACCAGCTCTCTGACCGCGTCCACACTCTTTTTAAAATCAGCACGCTCCTGCTCGTCAAGATCCAGCTCGATGACTTTCTCGACACCGCTAGCCCCCAAGACGACGGGGACACCGACATAGTATCCGCCGACTCCATATTCGCTATCACAGTAGGCAGCGCAGGGGATCACGCGCTTTTTGTCTTTCACGATGGCTTCCACCATTTGTGCACACGCCGCCCCGGGAGCGTAGTAGGCGCTGCCGGTCTTCAGTAATCCAACGATTTCGGCGCCGCCATTTCGAGCACGATCCACAATCTCATCCAACCTGGCAGGATCAATGAGGCGTGTTACCGGAATACCTCCGACCGCCGTGCAACTCGGCATTGGTACCATCGTGTCACCATGTCCTCCCATCAGCAAAGCCGAAACATCCTCGACGCTGACGCCCAGTTCCATGGCGATGAACGTTCGATAGCGAGCCGTGTCCAACACGCCAGCCTGTCCCAAAACGCGCTGATGGGGAAAGCCACTGGCCTGGTAACAACGCTGTACCATCGCATCCAACGGATTACTCACAACAATAACAATCGCGTTGGGACTGGACTTCTTAATCTCCTCAGTCACGGCGCCGACGATGCCGGCGTTTGTCGCGAGCAAATCGTCGCGACTCATGCCAGGCTTGCGCGGAATACCCGCGGTAATCACGACGACATCACTGTCAAGGGTTTCTTCGTAACTCGTCGTCCCGATGACATTCGAGTCGAATCCGACAATTGGAGAAGCTTGCATCAAGTCCAGCGCCTTACCCTTAGGCATGTCACCGGCCTGCGGTATGTCCACCAAAACGATGTCCCCCAACTCAGCCGCCATGCACCAATGCGCCGTGGTGGCTCCAACATTCCCTGCTCCGACGATCGTAATCTTGGCTCGACCCATCTTTCTCTGTCTCCAGTTGATCGCAATTTCGCTATAGTGTACCTGGACGCGTGCTTGCTGCCCTTTGCAGTACATCCGGCAGGGGACATCCGGCAGGAGGGGGAGCAGACAACCCGTGAATATGATCGAACCCAAGACGCCGTCAAGCCGTCGTGCTCTCTGTAGCGCCCCAATTCCTCTTCGATTCATGGTCTTTCAAGCCAGCGATTGCTAGACAAGCACCAGCCAATGGCTGATACTGAGCATTGCCCGCGAGTGGTATGAGCTGAAAACATGGACCCGGCAACAAAACAACAACTTTGCGATCAATCCATCGCTGCACGCCAACATGCCTATTCGCCCTACTCGGGATTTCAAGTCGGCTCGGCAGTTTTGACTGAAAGCGGCCAAATTTACACTGGCGCCAACATCGAGAACGCCTCCTACGGTTTAACCATTTGCGCTGAACGCGTCGCCGCTGTCTCCGCGGTGGCAGACGGCCATCGCCGACTTAAGGCGGTCGCGGTCGCATCCCCAGGTGGCCGTGCGCCCTGCGGCGCCTGCCGTCAATTCCTGGTTGAATTCGCTGACGATATGCTGGTCCTGTTGGTCGATTCTAACGATCCCGCCAAAATTTCGCTTGAGAAACTAGATAAGTTACTTCCTTTACGCTTCCGATCCAGCGGTCACGAGTAACCCAATGCCAATAGCGTCGAACGAAGACGAAGTCGACCGGGAGGGCGAGGCTCCTTTTGGGTTTGGAACGCTTTACTCGGGCGCGCGGCTCGGCGGGAGCCTCACACTTAGGTTTGCCCTCCCGTAACGGCAGCGTATCATTCAATCGCAATGACACTCAACGAGATCATGAACGCGTTTCTCAAAGTAGCAATCGAAGAAGCCGAAAAGGGTTTGCGGGAAGGGGGCATTCCTATCGGTTCGGTGCTGGTCATCGGCGATCACATCGTAGGCCGTGGTCACAATCGACGCGTTCAACAGACCAGCGCCATATTGCACGCAGAAATGGATTGCCTGGAGAACGCTGGGCGATTGACGGCCGCCGACTATCGACGTAGCGTGCTCTATTCGACGCTGTCGCCCTGCGACATGTGCAGCGGCGCCGTTCTGCTGTACGACATCCCCCAAGTGATCATCGGAGAAAACCGAACATTTCAAGGTCCCGAAGACTACCTGCGCTCTCGTGGCGTGAAACTACAGATTGCCAATGACGCGCGTTGCATCGAGCTGATGGAACAATTCATCTCCAGCTCTCCGGAACTCTGGAACGAGGATATCGGCGAACTGTAATTCCGCGGATCCACCATCCAATCGTACCGATTCAAATCAAAATACCCGCCACGCAAGCTGTCATGAAGGCCGCCAGTGTTCCGCCTAACATGGCGCGGAATCCGAGCTTGGCCAAGTCGCCACTTCGGTCGGGCGCAATGCCGCCAATGCCGCCCAATTGAATCCCGATTGAACTGAAATTGGCAAATCCGCACAGCGCATACGTCAAAATCGTCTGGGTCCGTTCTGTCAGTTCCGCTCCCGATTCGGCTTGCTGCCACTCACTTAGGCGAAGATAGGCGACGAATTCGTTGGTCGCCATTTTCAGCCCCAGCAACTCACCGGCGCGAAAGCAGTCCTTCCACTCAATGCCCATGACCCAGGCCAGCGGTGCAAAGAGGTAACTGAGCCCGGCCTCGAGGGACCACAAAGGATCCCCTGTCTCCGTCTGGAAACCGAACTGAGTCCCCAACCATCCAACCAGGCCGTTAACCATGGCAATCAGTGCCATGAACACCAGCAACATCGCCGCGACGTTCAACGCCAATCGCAGACCGCCGGTAGTGCCACTGGTGATCGCCTCCAATACGTTCGTACTAGTATCTTTGATCTCCAAATGGACCTCTCCAAGCGTCTTAGGAACCTCGACTTCGGGCTGCATTACCTTGGCGATCAACAGCGCGGCCGGCGCGGAGATCACGGACGCCGACAGCAAATGTTGCGCACTGATACCCATATGGACATAGGCGGCCAGCACACCACCGGCGATCGTGGCAAATCCGCCCACCATAACCGCATTGAGCTCCGAAATCGTCATCGTGTCGATGTAAGGACGAATGACTAACGGCGCCTCCGTTTGACCGACAAATACGTTAGCTGCCGCCGATAGCGTTTCAGCGCCAGAAGTACCCAAAGTTATTTGCATCAACCTGGCGAATAGCCCGACAATCCACTGCATGACGCCGTAGTAATAAAAGATCGACATGAAAGCGGAAAAAAA